>Ga0179593_1337732_pt1 | contig 14654 bp, 17 predicted proteins | sample CZODoug2_1_08_16_FD_185931 | JGI IMG/M metagenome (GOLD analysis project Ga0179593, IMG submission 185931) | Vadose zone soil fungal communities from Angelo Coast Range Reserve, California, USA - CZODoug2_1_08_16fungal (PacBio error correction) | ecosystem: Environmental > Terrestrial > Soil >...
AGGGACCGAATAAGCACAAAAGGAAAAGAGGCAGGAGGATTGGGTGCGAAGGGGGCGGTTCGAGAATCTTCACTGCAATTTAAAGCTCGGAGGAAGGTCCCAAAGGAACGAGACTGTGAGAAAAGGGTGGGTGTTGGGGGAGTCGCGGGCAAGCGCGAAAAGGTGCACGAGAAACTACAGATCAAAAGGACCGTTGAAGTACGAGTGAAAATGTTATGCTTAAATAATTTGTGAGAAGCGTGGAGGAGTTTAAAAGGAGGTAATGTCCAAGAACCAAATCTGACTCGACAGACGAGGGGGGGGAGTGTTTGAGGCAGGAAGTGAGATCGCCTCAATGGTTAGCCTCGCAGTCCTGCGACGCGAGCGCCGGTGTGGTCAGAAAAAAGAGGATTCCACAAAAATCGGATCACCGGCGCCGCTCAGGCTGGGAGGACAGCCGTAAGAAATGGGGGGAGAAAGACTCGAGCATTAAAGTGAAGAAATCGCGACCTCTAACAACTGCTGACGGTGCGCAGGCAGGAGTAATCGGCTAAAAATGCAAAAACATAAAAAAAGGCAAATTCCTTGAGGCCAGGAAGAAAACTAGCAAAAGGACTCAAAGCCAAGGCCAGAACAGGAGGCCAATCCACCAAAAACTCAGAAAACGCAAACTGGATAGGCGTTTACAGAGAAGTAAATGTGAATGGGGGAGGGAAAAAAACGCGAAGGGGGAAACGGCGAGAACAGGGGGGAATAAGCGCGAATATACTGGACGGGGTTGCGAAAAAATTTGAAGGCACGCGAAACTTTATTTTCAATCCGAGATTGATCTCTGAAGCGCAGCAGGTGGAAGCGTAGAAGTACAACATAAACGAATAAAACTTGCACGACACGTTCCGGGAGAGGCCGTCATGCAGGAAGGAGTAGAGGTTCATGGCGAAAACCACGGGAGGTACCTAAAGCAAAACTCAAAAGGAAGTCCCTATCACGAAAAAAAAGCAGAAGAGAAAACATTACGGTTGAACTGACGAAAAATTTAGCAGGGACGGGGGGCAAGACGCTCAATGAATAGAGAGGAATGGGGCTTTAAAAGAGAAAGTATTCGCGGAAGAGAGCAAAGTGGGATAACTAAGTCCTGACCGACGCTGAAAATGGTCAGATGGTGGGAACGCGACGGGAAAAAAAGAAAAAAAAGGACGAGGAGAGAAAAGCATCCGAAGAAAAGGGCGGGAAGGAGCAACAAAAAAGGGGAGAGGTTAAAGATCTGCAACATACGCTGTCGTTTGTGTGAATTAGGGTACTGAGAGGGGTGCACGCAAGGACGAAGGGCTGAAGAAAAAAGGGTGGAAGAAAAATGTGTTGGGTATTCGTCAAGCGATTGCGAAACATGGATGACAAAGGTCCGTCGGGCTCGCAATTGTGGAAATTTGCTGCCCCATTATACGCGAAGTACGGACCCGGGGTAAAAAGCGCAAAAAGGCACGGCAAACGGAACTGGGCGACGGGAAGTTTTCAGGAGATGAAACGCGGGCAATGATTGCGTGTCGCCGCAAAAGGTTGTGTTAACGGACACACACGCGCGGCCGTCACGGGGGAAGATTTCGGGACTAGGGGGCGTTTTGAAGGAAAAAGGGGGGGCAGGGGGGATAGCGGTACGCAACATCGGGCATGCTACTGGGAGAAAGAAAAGAGGTGACAAAAGAGCAAAAGGGGGAAAAAAAGGTCGGTCTGAATTGTCCGGATCTGTAGGCACAACACAACCTTATTGAGGAATAAAGGAAAAAGAGCAAAGGAAAATCGCATTGGATAAGCTCTTCGTTTCCACTATGAGGGGGAGGGGGGGGAAAAGCGGCCAATCTGGGTATCACAGGAGAGAACGTGTATCTACGGCCGGGGAGCACGGCCAAGGGGGAATGGACAAAAAGACAAATCACAAAGCTCCACCTTTACAGCCCCTAGGGGGCTCCGGGAACAAACACAGCGGAGCCAAAAGCAATACCCAGTGCGAATACGCACAGAAAAAGAGGGCCCGTCGCAACAGGACTTTTGAAGCCGCCCATTTGCTTAACTCTAAGGGAAGGGAACGCTGAAAGAAATGTGAAAGTCACCGGAAAGCCAAATACGGTGAGCCTAGCAAGCAAAAGGTGTAATAATGCGGGTAGCTGCTAGAGCGGAATCGAAGAAAAAAAAAGTTGGTAGGAACAAAGGAGTATTTCAAGCCCAAGTCGCGGGCCGTTCCACCAAAGAAAGAGTCACCCCTAAGGCCACATCCTAAGACCAACACAAGATGCGCCTATAATTTACAACCATCTCCAACGGGCGCGACTGGACGCCAAAAGGCGCGGAAAGGGAAAGAAGCAAATCGGACAGTGAAGAGGGTTCTTGGGGGCCTTCGGTATCACGTACGACGTCCACCAAAAGGAAGAAGGTAAGGATAGACGAAAGTTGGCCTTCAACAGTGTTCCTTCAATCCAGCTGGGGCACAAAGAACCGCGCAAGAAGAAATCTCCATCGGAAAAGGGGGCAAGGCACCACAAGTGCGAAAATACGCGCGACCGTCGAAAGAAAGAAGGGAACTTGTTTGTCAGAAGAGGGGAAAGGGGCCTTTAGCATAAAGTTCCAAAAGGTCTAACATGAAAACGATCTCCTAACTCCAGGCAATGACGTAGCGAAAAAATGGAATTGGAAGGGATTACAGGGTGAAGGGGACGTATTTAAAAAAAAAGAAAGGAAGGAAGACATCAATCTCAGGAGTCCGGCAACCAAAAAAAGGGAGAGAGGGACGGAAGGAGTCTGGAAGGCGCAACCACGTCCAGGTCATCGGATAGATCCTCTAGGGAAGTTCACATTCCAGCGGAGGGATGGGACACCTTCACAAAAGATTACTAAGAGAGGAAACTCCTACACAGTGGCAAAAGAACGCGGGCGTGGGGGGGGCCGAAGGGGGGAGAACATGGGCGGAAGGAGAGGACTGAGATGTCAGAACTCGTCCATAAGCTTTCCGTTAGCTAATGTCAGAAAGGGGGAGAGCTTAACGCCATGCAGGAACGCAAACTTTAAAAAAGCAGTTGTGAAACGAAGAACGGAAAAGACAAGAAAGTTGCAAAAACACAGGACGATTCACGTACCGTTCTGGGAAGAAAAAACAGAAAGGGGTACAAAGCATTATGGAATCAGAAATCCTTGACGAAGGAACAAACACGGCGCAGGTTATTCGGTATTGAGAGAAGCAAGCGGAAGGTCAGAGAAAAAAAAGCGCGCAAACTGACAATCAGAAAAACCACCGGGCTTTCGGGAGCAAGAGGAGGGGGGCGGGCCATTAAAAGGGCCTACGACAAACGGGAAAGAGAACCCAACGAGGCACAATTCTTTCCCATCCTACTGAAAAGGAAATGGGAATAAAAAGTGTCATAGGTTACAGAAAGGCACTTTGACCGAGGCACGTCGCTTCAACAAACAGTAAAGGCGTGCATAGATCGAGGAAGGTGGACACTCAAGGGCGAAGCGAGAGGGAAAAAGCTTCAGAAAAAAAGGAAAAGGAGGAAAAAAAGAGACCGACGGGGGACTGATGAGGGGAGCATCCTAAAAGGCGATCTATAGAGAGAAAAAAAACAGGATAGGGGTAGAAAAAAAAAAAATATCTCGTCACGAGAAAACAAGAAGAGACGGCGGCACTGTGGCGCTTAGCTGGGACGAAGAGAGGGGGAGAAACGGACAAATGAAAAAATTGAACTCGGGTACGTATTCCCACAGATACTAGTCTTCTTACAAGAAAAGAGTATATGGGGGGGTTGAAAGAGAGGGAAAGAGTCAAAAAATGGCCGGAAAGATTGCCAAGGAAAAAAAAATTGAAAGGGAAATAAAAAATTTAAAAAAGGAGGCTAAAAGGGAAGGGTTCTCTCGGAGATGAGAACCTGAAAATGGCCAACCGAACAAAATGAAAAGCGAAAAAGGGGTTTTGTGTAGGCTTGGTAAGTTGAAAAAGAGAGGACGAGGAGGTATGCGAGACCTCCCCAAAGACCCTGTTTTGGGGGCCAGTGAAGAAAGAAAAAGAGCGTGATCAGGCGCGTCAATTCTAAAGTAGGGTGATTCCGCCGTAAGGCGCAGAAGGCGGCGAAGAGGCGGAAACTGCTGCTTCAAAAAAATCTAAAAAAAACTAGGGTGGGTAAGTCAGGCGCGGAAGATGAGATCAATCCGAGCAAGAAAGAAAACTCCACAAGGACATGGGAAAAAGGGAAGAAAGAAAGCATAGAATTAAACAGACCAAAGTCTGAAAAGCCACGACGTCGGATACGGAAAGGGTTATGGAGTTCGTAATATTGGGCAGGGAAGGCCCAGAAGAGCTTGAAGGGTGCAACGAGACGAAAAAAAGATACGGGCGGGGGGGGAGATAAAAAAAAGAGCTCACTAGCTCCGGGGGATTTTTGAACTTATCAGCTATATGCTGTCGGAACTCAGCGAAAGAAAAAGCAATCAAGAATCCCACTTGCAAGGAACACGGTTCCGGGAAGAGAAACGGCACAGGAGGATGATAGAAATACCATGTGAGAAAAAACACGGCGTAGAAAAAAAAGACCCTGAGTCCGATCCAAAGAGAAGGGAAGGAGTTCAGAGAAAACGCTGATTTACGCAACCGGTGGTGAACAGACAATTGAGAAGAAAAGATAATTCTTGTAAAAAGTTGCGCGGGAGTTCGGAAAGGAACCAGACCGGGTGGGCAACAATAAAAAAACTAAACGTTTTCACTTGGTGGGGGTACAAAGAAAAGATAAAAAAGGACCCCGCGAATGACGAGCAGCGAGTTCAGCCGCAGCCGTGGGCGGCGAGCAAAAAAGGAGGGGGAATGGGGTAGATAAAAGCTGTGAAGGGGGAAGGAGTTTTGATGAATAAGAGCGTTTGGTCAAGATCAAAAAAAATGTGGTAAGTTTCAGGAATGTGTTTTATTCGTCAAGAGGAGGGGTAAAGCAAAAAAAACTCAGACACTGTAGGAGGAAAAGCGACCGAGGGTTTGATTGAGGTCCCGTGAAGCAATTCCCGGGAACGCGGCACAAAAGGTCGGGAGGCAACGTATAGGGATACGTATTTGGACTGGATTGAGCAAAGATTTCATTGTCGGCAGGGAAAAAAAGACTTGTGAACGCGCAAATAAGGGGACACAAGCGGTTGAAATTAGTGCCGAATGAAAGACAAAACCAGTTTGGGGAATACGAAGAGAACAACTCCTGAAAAAGGATGGCGAGCAGTTTGCAAAGAGGGGAAGACGTGAAACGAGAGCCGGACAAGGCTCTTTAAAGATCAGCCACAAACATGAGTGAGGACAAGCCAAAAATGCTCTTATAAAAAAATACGGAAAAACAGGGAGGGACTCCGGGGGGAACACATTATACATGTATGGCTACGGAACAAGAAACAAATGACAAAAAACGCGCCATCGAAAAGCGGGACACCGAAAGATGGGGTTAAACGGGCACAAACAGCGGTTGAAAAAACATAAAGACTTGCGAAAAGATACGCCAATAAAAACCAAGACGGAAGACTAGCCTGAAATCTAAATCGCGAAAACAGTCACGCACAAATCGTGAGACGAGAACGGTGACCTGAAACGCCGGGGAAAATAGTCCGCAACGATAAAACACAGGTTCACAGTAAAAAAAGCCAACTTAGGGTCCTAACCACAGACCTCAGCAAAAACAAGCACCTCCAAAGTAATTAAACATCAGAATCAAAAAACGCACGTAGTGAACCAATCTCGCCACGGGGGAACTCGAAAAAATGCCGACAAGTAAATTCGAACGCGCGCTAGCTTAGCGGGAGTTGAAAGAAGACGTAGCAAATCAAAAATTGGGACAACCACGGACGACGGCAAGGTGGCCACAAGGAGGACCAGACTTGGGGGCAAAAAACCACGCTCGAAACTCTAAGATTGACAAGTAAAAAAAACGGCGGAATACGCGCGCAAGAGAAAAACAAAGAAGAGAAGCACGTGGGAACGTGTTACGTGCGGAAAGTCCGGGGGACAACAAGCTTCAATGGAAAAGTACGCCAAAAATAATGAAATTGAGACACGGAAGACAGGAAGTAAAATTAATGGGATTCGGGGAGTGACTTCTTAGCCCAATAGGAACTTCAAGTCTCGAAAAAGGGCAAAAAAGGTAAAAGTGGGAGGGGGATCGCAAACGCAAAGATCAACAGGGAACTCCTTGGATAAAAGGAAACCACTACAAACGGGGGCCTTCACAACGCAAGCTGATTATAAGAGGCCTACCCAGGCAAACGTGGAGGGAGGAGCCTGTCTGGGAATGAATCGAAGGGCGAGGAATGACAAACCCGCAGGATAGGAAAGAAGTGGTTGTGGAGCTGTTGAAAAGAGCAGTCAGCCAATGACGTCAAAAAGGCAAGACAGGGGAGAACCGTCATCCAGGCGCGCACGCGTTCGTACGGTCGACAGCAACTTCGCAAATTTGAGGCTGTTGAATAAAGAATTTGGTGTAAAATCGCTATGGGGGGGGAGACGATGTGACAAAGCAATTGGAGATCGCGGACGACGCAAGGACAAACCTCGGCGAAAGTCAGCATGGGTAAAGAAGCTAGCTATACTACAAACTCAAAAATGCTTCCTTCAAACAAGCATAAAAGGAGGGGAAGAGACGGCCCGGAAGGTGGGGAAAAACGTGGAGAGAGGCGCTTTTCATCTGAAAAGGACAAAACAAGATACTGGGCATACGACGAAGCCCTTTGCCTCCCTCGGAAGGCAGGAAGCTCTCGCAAATCTGTCGGAAGGAAGAAAAAAAAACCTAAAACACAGGGACACTCTTCGTTTCTGTAACTAGACTGTCAAAGAGGAGATACACCAAAAAAAAGAAAAAAAACGGAAGGAGGAAATAGGAAATCAAAAGTCCAAATCCAAAGGATGGGTCAGATGTCTGGGAGAGAGTTGGAAGATTCACCAAAAAGCCTATGGCAGAAGGTCCACAGGGGGGCTGCAAACGGGTCCTTGGGTCACGCGAAAGGGAAGTAGCCGCAAACAAATTTCAACGGGCCGGACCGGAACTTGAATGCGTTTTTGGTTAGCTGTCTTTTTAGGCCAAGAAAGAACCAGAAGCTGACAAAAAAACGGGATTGGAGGATTTGAGCGCAGGGAGACATGGGGAGTCAAACCAGCCAAAGGGGAGTGTTGTTACAAGAAAAAAAAACGTATGTATCCACAGAAGAACGAGAACATAAGATCCGAGGTTAAAAAAACGGGCTCAGCGTAAAGCATCTGCAAGCTTTCAATCTCCAACTGAGGGCAGGGGCATGCGGAGAGCGATCAAGGCAAGCGGCCAGAGCAAACCGAATATCTTCGAAAATAAGAGGAATCAATCACCCAGGAGAACAAAGGGACCCTCAAAAAAACTCATCAGCCGGTGCTGAAAATAGAATTGGTTAGGAAAACAGCCAAGAAGGAAGAACAAAAAAGAAATGAAGACAGGGGGCGATAAAGATTCTCCGCCCACAAAGGTGTATGGTGGAGAACCTAATGGGAGCGCTGAAAAAAAAAAGGGCAGAAACGAAAGGCACCATAAACAGAGACCCGGTTCAACGGAGCAGCAGTCAGACTATTACGAAAATCCAAAAACACCGGCTGAAACCGAAGAAAAAAAACTACAAGCTGAACTAAAGTCGTGGAAAGACAGAGCGGACGAGAAAAATGTCAGCGCGGAACCAATTGAAGTAAGAGGGGGAGCTTTCCTGGAGGAAAAGAACACACAAGAGGGAAGGCACGGGATTAGCCGCCGGACTCGGGGTGAAAGAGGGAAAAGAAAGTGATAAAGGCCAACAAGAAAAAAGCGAGATTCAATCAAACCACCGTTGGCGGACGGCAGCGTTCGCGTCTAAAAAAAAAATTAGGTGTGGGGTATGAAGGAGGGAAGCAAAGGGTCCAAACGAAGTGGGAGGAAGAGTTTGGAACAAGTGTGTAGGAGTCAGCGCGATTGACGGCACAAACAAAAGGGCAAGAGTCTCACAGAGGGTGGCTGTGAAGCATTTAACTCGAAACACAGTACGCGTGGAAAAAGGATGTCAAAGATGCAGGGGAATTTTTGACGGGGGGGGGGGATTCTCACGTCGGATTGTGGAAGCTTCAAACACGCGGTTGGGGAAAACCAGCGAGGGCACAGGGGGATGAAAAAGTAATGAAAAAGGTTTTGTCACAGGCAAAATTGACTTAGGCAGGAGATACCGGGAAGACTGATCACCTGAGTGGAAGAAGGGTCCAATCACGAGCGGGAAAGAAAGAGCAGAGAATCATGGTGGAGATAAAGAAAAAACAACAAACGGAGGGGAGAAAATCGTCCATAAAGTCGCATAAAAAGCTCTTTGTAAATCGGTGACGATTGAAGGGCAATCCTGTGTTCAGTATACACAATGGTCGCAGGCCAAAAAAGAAAAACTGGGAAAAGGAACGACTCAAAAAATCGACACACGGGAAAGAGAGGGGGGACAAGTTCCCAAACTTGAAACCACTCAATCAGCAAAAAAATTACGAAACGAAAAAAAAAATGTTCAACGCCCAAGGGAGTGGAAAGCAAATGCGGACTCAACGGTGACGTAAGCAGTGCAAGAAAAAGAAAAAAATCTGGGCGTCAAGAGAAATTGTAATAGGCGCGCCAAAGACTCTGGACAATAAACAAGTGTTTCCCGCAAAACTTATGAATAAAACCTCTCGAGGGGACGAGACACCGAAAGCAACCTAAGGAACCCTCCCAATGACGACAGCGATTCAAAGAGTGAAACAATCGCAAAATGACAAAGGCCGCCACAACGGCGGAATGAAGAAACGCATCGCATTCATCTGTGGAGGGAAGTTCAGCACGGGCAGCACAAAAAAAAAAATTCGTAAAACAGTTTTCCAAAAACCGAATGCCACACGGAAGAAACCCCAGGATAGGTTCAGATACGAAAGGCAGTCCGCGGTCAAACAAACGAATGGCGCCGCCGAAAAGGCCACGAGTAGAGCAGCGTGGGTGTTTTCATCGGAAAGGTACAACTTCCAACGTGACAGCAAGAGACGAACGTTACGCCATTCGATATAACCAAAGCAGAAAAGCCACCCCGAAGGTCCTTGAAAGTTGGAGTGGTGGAACGGGAACTGTTTAAAACCCAATGAGAGAAGCGCTCTTCGATGCAGAAAACAGAAAAAGGAAACAAGAAGAGGGACGTCCTAACGGGCAACCACGGACACACATTCGCGCTGGAAGCACCAGCAAACCTTGAAACCGAGGGCACAAAACTTCGAATGTGAGAAAACCAGGCCCATGGGCGAGAGTGATGAACAAAGGGTAAAAATGATGAAGGAGACGCCGCGCGCGTAATTTCTAAAAACTGGAACAGTATGGCCTTGTGACCTAGAGAGAAGGGGTAGCATATAAATTCAAAAAAAAGCGAAAATACACAACCTCTTGTTAAAGAAAAAAAAGACTCAGCTCCATGCTCGCGAACACATGCACGTAAAGAGCGAAGCACCAAACAAAAAGAAGGAAGGGAAAACGGATGTTGGAACCGGCTGAAAGTAAGAGTTGAACTAGAGCGGGCACAGAAAGGGGAAAATTAAAGCCAAACACCTCGGCTTCTCAAGAAATTACGCTAAGGGATAAATAAAAAAAGAACGAAGCCAAAACCTTTTCCCAGAAAGGCGTAGCGACGCCTGGACGGGGTATTAAGGCTGGACGTTTGCACTTTTATCAGCAAAAAAAAGCAAAAACAAAGGAACGGGGAACAGAAGAAAAACTTCAACCGAACTAAACGACGAGAAAGGGGCAGCGAACCGGCGAATTATAAAAAAAAAAGGTCTCAGGGTAAAAAGTCAGTCGTCCAGAGATCGGCTCCAAAAAACGGTGAGGATTAAATAGGTCGCGACAAGATAAGTACGAGAACCGGGAAGGAGCGGAACGGGAAGATTTGCGGAATTCAAACTGACAATGGGAATATCTTATGAACACTGAAGAAGATACTTCAGGCTTGTTTTGGATCGAGGCAAGAAAAGAAGGCAAGCCACAAACCGTTCCGTAAGTACCGCTTATTCGTAACGCATGGGGGGAAGAGGGAAGGGTGGAGTGAGAACAACCAGCTACAGGAAAGAAGAGGTTATTGAGTGAGGAAGAGAGAGGGAACGCAGGCTCTGCTTCAATAAGCGAACACACAGAGGGATTTTTCCATTAGCAGATTAAACACAAAAGGTCTGCAAAAGGTCACCAGGAAGGGGGAGTCCGACGGACGGAAATGTCGCAGCGTGAGCGAGAAGAGGAACTTCGAAAGCTCTAACAACTTGGAAGGGGAAGTCTCATTGGCGGATGCTAGAGGCCAAATCGAGCAAACCTAAATTAAGCAAGGGGGAAACTACAGTACAAATCCGGGAATGCACGAAAACACCCGCGTTCGAACTGGTGAGAGGTCGCATATAGTAGAGAATGGGTTAAGAATGCAAAAGCACGCTGACGGTGCAAGAGAAGAAGATACTATACTCCGTTGCGATAAAAGAAAGACCGAAAAGTGATGGGGGGAAATAAGAATGGAGTCGGGAATCAATCGTGGGCGGGAAAATCAATCAAGCCATATTCGGAGCGCGGGCAATGAAGGCGATCCACGCACACCACGGCAGAAACTCATTGCTGTCAAGTGTACCCGACGCAACAGCTCTCTACTTGGGGAGGGCAGGGGGAAGTAAAAAGGACTTGTGTGCCGTCGACAAAAGGGCAAGAGTGAGGCTGCAACGGTTAAATGAAAGCTGAAGGCACAACGGGGGGATTGCACACTTAAAGCCGATAAAAAAGTGAGGGTATTGTGGAACCATAGGTGACCTAAAGAAAAAACAGAGCGAGATGACCGCAGGAATTGGGACGGCGAAGAAATTGACGGGGGTAGAAAAACGCTGTCGTGGAGTAGGGTGGAATGGAGGCAGGGCCTCGCAGGCCACTACTATTGGGGAAACAATGTGTTATTCTGTCAGCAAAGGGGCGCGACCCGCATGATGACACATGAGAGGGCCGCAACGATGTTGAGTAAAAGGTGTCATCACTCCCGTGCAGAAAAATGGCGGCAAAAAAAAGAGACAAATTTGTTTAGGGGCGTGGGCGAAAAGGCCTGTAGCGTGGTCGAAACAATTGTAACGGCACACTAACGGCCGGAGATTCGGGACGAGGGGGGCAAAACAGGGGGGCAGGAAACAAAAGTATCATGGTGATCAAAAGGGGGACCGAGGTAACAAATCGACTCAAAAGCTGCGGATAAGCGATGAGATCTTCAAAACTGAGGTGAGAAGACTCAGAAAAAAGCAACAATCGCACCGAGCTCCTTAGTTGTAACGCTACTGGGGGGAAGCGAAATCCATAAACATGCCCCGATGGAGGAGAAACCCCGGGTCAGGAAAACGTCCAAACACGCCAAAATAGTCCAATAAAACGTGCCAAGACGAAAGGACAAAAGAGGGTTTGCAAACTGCACGGAAAGCATGCCAAATAGATAGCCAGAAAAAAAATTCAATCGGCAAAAGGGACGTTTTTGGGTTGTGAAAAACAGCCCATGGGCAAACAACGTACTTGACCGCGGGGAAGCCAGACCTGCCAACCAACCGAAACGCAAAATGTAAACGGAGGCAAAAGGGCAAGGGATAATACCACAGGGGGTTAAAAAAATAAGACAAAAAGAAAGTTCGAACACGACGCCGGAAACCCTAATGGAAAGAACCACGAAGCGTAAAACCGAGATTACCCAAAGAAGCCAGAGTGCCTCAAAACACAAGGTGTAATCTCGCGCGATACCTTCTCAGGGTCTGTAATGAGTCGACACTTCGCGGTCACCAAGATTGAATAAAAATCGCGAGTGGGAAAAGAACATCCAACATGGCTCCTGAAAATTGCTAAATCCCCGCACAGGCAAGCACATGAATCTTCAATTGTCACGACCACCAGAGGAAAGAAGAGCAGTAGTACAGTAGAATGGTTCCGCGGTAACTTAGAAGGAAAGAGGCTCGAAAGGTTCGCCTGATTCATATCAGGAGCCAGGCTGAAAGTGGAGAAATCCTTGAATGTGGGGGGTTATGTGCCGGTTAGAAAAAACCTTCAGCCGCTCAACTAAACACCATAAAGGGGGATAGCGGTGGCGAATAAATTCAGCAACCAAAGAATATCAGTCGCAGCCTGCACCGCAAATGGACCTCAGGAAAAGGAGAGAAAAACTCAACAGAAGGAGGGTAGGTTGGCGCATGTCTGGGGAAAGGGACTGAGGCCGCGCAGTAAAAAAAAGGTGCCGGGAATCTTGAAATTTTGCGGGAACAAATAGCATCGTCACCAGCAATCAAAAGATGGGCACGGGGATCTTCGATGAACAGCGAAACGGATGCTAGATTCACAACAGTAAATACCGAAGCAAAACATCAGAAGTGCCGCCGAATGAGCTAATCGTTAAGAAAAAAAACGCGCTCGGGGCGGCGCAAACATCGAGGTCAGGGACTCAATTCCATTCACTGTAACCGAAAAAAGACTTTCGTTCAGCGTCTGTTAATTGGGCCATATAAGGTGCTACGCCACACCTCAAAAAAAATGCGACAGAAAGCATAAAAAGGAGTAAGCCGGACCAAGAACTGGGTAGAGAGGAGGGGCATTGACGGCTGGAAAAAGGGGCAAAACAACAATACCTTGGGATCGTCTTACCTGTCCGCCGTACAGGAGCAGGGACGAGGGAGAAAATAGAGGAAGCCCCACATCTACGGGAAAGTCGGAGGGATAGCACTGGGACGCGAGCATCTCAAAAACGATTAGAGAAAGATAGAGATCGCGTGGAAAGAAAAGCCATACAGCTTCTAGGTGGTAACAATGTCGAAGGAGGGGGAATAAGCTGAAAGAAAACGTGACGGAAGAACACCGAGAAATGCGGACGGGCTTTTTTTTTGGGGGGTCTCTTGCCACCAAAAATGAACCAGCAGTATCGGAACAGAAAATAAAATTTTACGAGCAATTGGGAAGTTTCCGGTTGGGGGAACGTATCGGAATGGGGAAAAGAAGCTCGAAGAATTGTTCAGGTTCGCAAGGAGATTGAGATGATGCCACCAATAAAAAAGAGCATGGGTTGGAAGAAACGAACAAAAGCATCGATACAGCATCCATCCCCCCCCCCCAGCCCCCCCATGGGGGAAAAACGAACTGAAGCAGAACGCGAGCAGAAAGCTGCCTTCAAACAGAACAAACAGAGTTGGAAGTTGACATCAAGAGCGGAAGCAACCAAATAAAGATGAATATTCAAGGAACAAGCAACGAAAAAAAACCATGGCAGAAACAGTAGAGAAAAACAGGATCGACGGTAACATTAGGGAATTGAGCCCACCGCAAATGACGGTGCAAGAAATCTTATATAAATTAAGGCAATCAGATAGGAGCACCTATCCCGTGTGGGATGGAGGGGCAGAAAAAAAATTGAGCAACTAGCGAGCGGGAACTTGAACCAGCAGTAATCAATGCAAGACCTTAACGATCGGTCATGATACGGTCTTAAGTGACCAGGGAAAAACCGAGACTTGTCGGCAGGAGTACCACAGCGAAAAACAAGCTGCTCTACCAGAGTTTAAAAGGAGATGGACGGGAAGTGGGCCCACGACAGAAGAGGATGGTTAAAAGCAGCGGGGGGGGATGCAATCTAAGGCACGTTTATAAGCAAACGCGAAATGTGACCCGAAGGGATAAAAAAAAATGCCAAGAAACCGCGAAATGAAGAGGAGCGGATGGGAAGAGACTGTTGGAGCGAACGATAAAGACGCTGGCTGGCGATGGGTAAGAAAAGCGCATACATCGGGGTAGATGATTGTTAGGTACGGGGAGGAGTAAGAAAAAAAACCGACCGACGAGAGTACCAACTACGTGGGGGGAAACAGAAGGGGTTGAAGAATTTGGATGCGAAAAACTACTAAAGAATGACGGCTCGAAGAGTTGGGACAGGTCGGCAACTTGGAACCGAGTACGTCACCTGTCAAACGGGACCAAAAGGAAAGTCAGTCGAGAATTTTGTTCTGGATGAGTCAAAACGTAGGTCATATTCGTGTTCGACGAGGGTGCGGACCAGAATCAAAGGTTGTAATGGGGGAAATTTGGGAGCGTTGCAAAAAAAGGTGGGGCAAGGCAGTAAATATCTACTGTGATCAACCAGGTGGTAAACCAGGGGAAAAGAGAACCTAAGGGAAGGAGAGACTGAAAATGCGACATGAGATCTACTCACAAAACAAAGGAGTGAAAACAGCCATCGATTGGAAAAAGAAGAACTCTTCAGGTCAAAGCTTTGGAAAAAAAGCGGCACTCCTGGGTGGAAAGGATGAACTATGTCTGCGTGAATCAAGACAAACTCAAAGGAAAGGATATTCGGCAACGCGAGAACCTGTTCAAAACTTGCGGAAACCAATCAAGGCTAGCGCAAAAAAAATTCAGGCGCCAGTGAGGGGGGGACGCCCTTTTTGAAAATCCAACGGACTTTGAAGGAAAGGCGAAATTCTCTGAACGAAGCGCCGCTAAAGGGGGAATGCAGTCTAACCAATCGCGCTGGAACGAGAAATGTTTCCTCAAGTAAGGCCTACAACAGTCGTGCGCGTGAAACAAGAGCACCGTCCCAGGACACATCCGCAAACAACGACAGAGTATGAGACGATCTTAACA
>Ga0179593_1539450_pt1 | contig 14654 bp, 15 predicted proteins | sample CZODoug2_1_08_16_FD_185931 | JGI IMG/M metagenome (GOLD analysis project Ga0179593, IMG submission 185931) | Vadose zone soil fungal communities from Angelo Coast Range Reserve, California, USA - CZODoug2_1_08_16fungal (PacBio error correction) | ecosystem: Environmental > Terrestrial > Soil >...
AAAGGACTGCCGAAAAAAAGGAAGGGGGGAGAAAATAGGCAAAGGAGGGCGAGGTATCTATCCTTCCCAAGATAAACGTAGAAGAGATCAAGACGGGGGAAAAGGGGGAGCCTTGAAGGTGCTACGAGGAAGATTTAGCTGGGAAAGGGTTTAACTTAGAAAGACCTTATGTCTTGCACGGTGACAACTTTCGCCGGGGGGAAGGAGCTGGGGGGGGATGATGCCGCTGAGTGGGAACGTGGGGGTCAATTGGGTTGTCTGTACGTCTATCGCCTATAGGAGGAAATGTATGAGAAGGAGAGCTCTGGGGCAGAAGCTGGTCAGTTGGATAGTAGAAAACCACCTCTCTTCCGGTAACGTCGCGGGAAATGAAAACCGCGAGGAGGCCGGTTTGTAAACCCGCCGGCAAACTCCAAGACACGTGCAAGCCGTGACCAATTTCGCAGGAGGCGGGGAATTTGGGGCGGGACTAGGGCATTCTTCGAATCAGCTAAAAAGTGTGGGGCTCTTGAGCATTCCCCTAAAGGGGGAGGACGAAACGGTCTTTTGTCCTTCCCTTCGCAAAAAAAATCCTGAGACTGGAAATGAACCGCTTCATCTCGTTCGGACGCGTAACGCTGAGAGGGAGGTAAGGTAGCATAGCCACTGTCCTAGGAAAAGAGATCGTAATGCATGAAAGTCCATTCCAGAAATGTAGAATTAAGAGGGTTTTGCACCCTTGGACTGTACCCAAATGTCACTAACTTCAAGAAAGACTGCTAAGGATTCTTTTCGACCAGGGTGAAAGTTGGGGGGAAGAGATTGTGCGACCCTGAGAAAAATGGGCGGTTCCTCCACTAAGGTAAGGTAGGAGCTGGATAGATCGCAGAGGATAGATGGGTTAGTAGCAAGTTTGATCAGAGGGAAACATTGTACAGGTATGTTGGGAGACGGAGAAAGCACACCACGCGTTCCAAAAAGGAGGGAAGATCGGGGGGTAGGCATAAGAGTTCTAATGGACCGGGCTCAAGAGCGCTGGGGGGGGGCTACATCAGAAACAAGGCGGTCGTAAGTCATAGTCAATGGGAAAAAAGACCTGGTGTTGGAGAGGACTTAGGGTTGTTCTGGATCGGCCGAAGTCTCATAACTAGGTGCTAAAACACGCCATTAATCGCCACAAAAGAAGAAAAAACCTCCTGGGGGGAATCTACGTCGGTCCTCAACAAAAATGGTTGGTGGGAAAGCGTCACCAGGAGGTGGCGACGCCAAAAAGGATCTAAAAAAGTGCGATTGAAAAAACCGTTAAACGCTCCCAACCGCGTTCGAGAAAAAAAAAGCATTACTAAAAAAAGAAAAAAAGAGGCAACTGTCATAACTTTGCCGCAGCCTTTCCAGCCAGGATCTAAGCGTTGGGGGCGAAGTGAACAGGAGGGAAAGGGCGGGGGAGCTGGTGGAGATGTAGTTGCTCGGAAGCAGTTCAAAAGAAGAGCCAGGGAGATCATCAGGTAGAGCAGAGGGAAGAGCAAGGAGGGGGGGAAAAACGGAAACTTCGCCCGGTGGCGTCATCCATAAAGATGTGTCATAAAAAAAAACGATATATTTCCTGGGACTTGCTCAAGAAGGAAAGAGGCCTGAATGGCAAAGGGGGAAAAAAGCCAACGCCCGACCCAAAAATATCTCGCTATAAGGATCTGTAATTGGACGGGAAAGGACTCTCACTATCATGGGAATCTCGTGGCGAGACATAGGGGAACCTAGAACGGAATCTCTTCAATCGCTCAAAAACAAAACGGATTATGAGGGAATGCCGAGATGCGTTCAGCAAAAAAAATTGGGGAACGTCAGTAGGGACGGGAAGGAGTCCAGGGGGTGGCTCTACTTCCAAAGCCTGCGATAAAAAAACATTGGAAAAAAAAAAAGGCTCTGGGGCAGACTTTCATTGTTTCACCGAAAGGACCGACTGACGGAGAAGTCCACAAGAAAAAGACCGCGGGCCGGCAGGCAGAGGTATGCCCCAGGGGCGCATTTAATTTGTCGGGGAAAAAGAAAAACAAATGACCTGCACCGTATCGCGACGCGGAAGATGTGGCCTTAGTCCTGAGTTCGAAAGGGAGGGGTGCCGTGGCCCGCCCCTACAAAAAAAAAAAAGAGACTCAGAAAGTCTTTAGCGAACGTGACTACTTCTTGGCTGCTCGGATAATCAAAATAGGGGGATCAAGGAAGACAGACCGAGCGGGGGTCCGTCATGCTCAGAAATCTCTGTTGTTGTTGCCTTGGGGGGGGGAAAAAAGTTTCTTATTATCCTACCCAGGGTTTGACAGAAAAAAAATTCATGAAAAATGTAAGAAAAATTTTTTAGGAATACTTCGGCGTCGAGGACATTATGTCAGGTCGGGGGGGAAGTTGTTGAAGACCCATTCAAAGGGTGTCCGGGCCATCTGAAGTCCGCGCACGTCCCATGCCTTCTAACCAGCTTTGGGGGACAAGGACCGTGGAAGAAAGATGGGTCGAGAAGCCAGCTAAGCTGAGTCAAGAGCGCGGGACAAGTTCTAAAAAAGAAAAAAATGAATGGGCGTGACAAGACGAAGCGCTGAGCTGTAAAGGAGTGGTGATGAAAAAAGCAGCTCTATCGTTCCCTCTGATCAAACAGCTTCAGAGAACCGGCAACGGAATATCAGCGATCTCAAGCTCGACATGACCTTGATCAGCTGGAGAAAAGTGAGGACGGAAAACTGGTCGGAAAAAGAAAAATTTCAAGGTCGAAAAGTGCCAAAGGCATACGCGAAAGGCCCATCGGTCAGGGACAAAAGAAAATCTCCTCTTTCTTGGGCTACACTGGGGATGGCTGAGGAAGCAGAGGAGGCGGGGGAAGTCGCCAGGCTAGCCTCCTCTTCTAGCGACGAAGAAGAAAAAAAAGTGGTGCGCAAAAAAAAGTACATGAGCCGCGCTCATTCAGAGTAAAACGCACTCTGCGAGGGCTCCGCCCCAATCTTAATAAGAAAAAGCAGCGGAGAGAAATGCTGAAGGCTACAGCACATGCCCAAGACGGGGGGCTTCGTCGGGCGCGAGGTCGGAGAATTCGTGGCGCGACAAATCGCTATAAAAAAAGCCGGAGCGTTCTTAAACGGAGAGTGCAGGGCCAACTAAGGAATTTAGACGCCGCGGTCTGCTTGGCGCTGCGATAAAGGAAAAAGACGAGGCAAAAAAAAGCAAAACTAGCCCCAAAGTAAATATCTCCACCGTCTAAACATCTGAGCAGGTCGTCGAAAAAGCAGGTCATCGGAAAAAATCAAATGAACTACTCAAGTCAAACCGAAGGGAAAAAGAGGGCTATCAATACAAACCGCGGCGGCCAAGATAGGCATTAAGGAAAAAAAAAAAAAAGTCAATAGGACGTCAATGCAAGAAGCCCTACTTATAGAGCCTTAAAAAAGGGAAAAGACAAACGGCATCGGAACGGCCGTGTAATGACAAAGGTACGGGCCGCATCCCTAAAAAGGGTAGAGAGAAAACGAAAAAAAGGCGCCGCGGGGGAGTAACACACAGAGAGAGTAGACAAGAGTCTTTACTTTGACCCAAAGATTCTCTTCTGAAATATCTAAAAGGAGACACGAGCCTGAACGAATCATCCGCGAGTTGCACGAAGACGCCGTACTAAAAGCATTTATATCTTCGGCCTTTCGGATAAATCTCCTGAGGGGTGGGGGGAATTGAAGGCTCCTCTATCTGGCCCCAGCAGGAAAAAGGGTAGGAAAAAAAGTTCAGCACCGGGACTAGGTAGTTGGGGGCTTTTCTCTAACGTCCGAGCGCCGGATCGCAGGAATTATCCGCAGGGAAGTGACTGTGGGGCGGCGGGGACAGAGAAGGGTATTTGGGACGATCTTCGTGTGGAGTCCGACCTCGTCTCTGTATAGAACAAAAAAATAGAATCGCGGGTCAAGAGGAGGTTCTGGGGGAAAAAGACCTACAAATGTCCTCAGGGACGGAATCGGGGGTTCTTGAGAGCTACGACAGTTCGATCTAAAGGAAAAAGAAGCTATGTCTGTTCTGGGCGGTCGGGACATTAAAATAACTCAAGGAAGGAAAAGAATTGAGTTTATTCCTTAGTCAGCCTCGAAAAAAAAGGGGGCGGGACCTCGCTCGGAAGTATGAGCTCGGGATATCAAGGACTTGGGTGGCCAGAAACGTGCCGGGATTCCCCCAAGGGGGAGAGAGGGCAGGCGTCGTTAAAAGATTTAGGAGAAAAGGAGGCGTTTATAGAATCCATTCCTCGAAGGTAGAAAGTCGCTTGTGGGACTTGAAGGGTCCTGCACGAATTCTAAAAGACGTCAAAAAAGGAACTTTAGACAGGGGGGGTTTCCTATAATTGTTCTACTGAGGTAGACCAGTGGGGGAAAACTCAAGCCCAGGTCAATGGATATTTAAAGGGGAGATCGTCGATTACATGGTAGTAATAGGGTCCGGGGATTTGAGGTCAGTATATACGGAGGGGTAAGTGTCCTTATCGAAAAAACGGAAAAGGCAAAGGGGGCATTCTTGCTCTGGTAAATTCCTCCATAAATGCGCAATTGAATGACCCCTGTGAATCTCTCCTTGAAAGGACGCTTGAGCAGGGGGAAGAAAAAGGGCGTAGGGAAGGGACACCGAAAACCCAGAGCATTCGGGGGAAAAGTTGAGGGGCGCGTCTCGTAAAAGGAAGGCGTGATGACTACCAACCCTAGGGGCCGGAAGGCCAAGGACAGAATCAGGAACTAAGCCGAAGTATCCTCAAAAATGGGGTTGGGAAAAAAAGGAAGAAAAAAGAAAGGAAGTCAATCAGCGAGGACTACCCTACACTTTGGTTAAACCACCTGGGTGCAAAAAAAAAAACGCGTAAGGAAGCGCGAGTTCGCATTAAAAAAAAAGGGAGAAGGCCGTAGAGGAGTGCCCTTAAAGCAGCCGGCCATCGGCTTCAGAAGCGTGGGGGGCCGGGTCGGACCTTGATCGTCCCGACCTTTCGTCCAAGAGTGACTGGATCACGGTCGAACACTATCAGTTGAGCGAGCGGCCGGAACATCGAAGAAAGCGTCGGTGGCGGCAGCATTATGGGGGGGGGCCTGGAAAGGGAAAAAAGCTTGAAAAAAAAAACATTGGGATACAAAGGGCTCCTCGTATCAAGTTTCGATCCTCTGGTGGCGGCCGCTCGAAAAAACTAGAGGTGACAAAGAACAGCTCGCCGCCGCCTCAGGACTCGAGAAAGACTACCTGGCGGGAAGTCGCGCTGACTTCTCTGAAGATCGGATTTCGGGGGGGGAGGGTCGACATCAAGGAGGTAGGGCTATGAAAAAAGTTGGTTCTAGTCCTCGGGCAGGTGGAGAGTGGTAAGGGATGTTAAGGGGTGCGGGGGAGAGGAGAGGACCTTCATCGGATAAAAGCAACAACTATGAGCTGTATTCCTCTATTTTCGAGCCATGGCCTCGCCATTCGACTATGTCACGCCAAAAAGAGGATGGGGCTACTTCAAGCCGACTGGAAGAAATACAAAGAAAAAAAAAAAGGATCAGGTATAACTGGGGGCTTCTGGAGGTCGGCTCGTGGAGAAGAGAGGAAGACTGCGCCGTCCACATAGTCGAAGAACCTGGGACGAGGGAAAAACCTTCAACGAATCAAAAAGGCGCTGTATTCCTTCACCCTTTTCGTTTTTCCACTTGCCGAGGAAGTCATAGGGAACGACGACTCGACGGCGGCGATGTGCGAAAAAGAGAAGCTCCGAAGAGGTTTCATCTAAAATGTTCCATTTTAGAAAAGTTTTGGGGTGGGAAGGCCTTTAAGAAAAACCCAACAAGAAAAATTCTGGAACCTGTGTTGGTTTGGGTTTCCCTGTTTGGGACTCTGTCTGAGAGTTTGGATTATGGAGGATTTTGATTGAGAGAGGGTTGGGGTTGGAGGAGTGTGTGTAAGGGCGTTTAAGGTCGGATTAGGTGTATGGTGAGGGTTGCGCGAAAACACCGAAAAAACACCCCACCCGGACTCCACCGCAAAGCAAGAGCTGGAAGAAACGGGTGAAAAGGCTTATAAACGGTCCCGCAAGCACTCTAGGGCCGCCTGAGAAAAAGGTCCAAAACGGGGATGTGGGAGTCAGAAAAGATTTTCCGACGCGTATTGGTCGCGGGGAACCGGGGGGTTTACCGGGGGTTGGAAAAAGAAAAGAGGGCAGTCCGCCAGTGTCGATAAGGAGGATTACAAAAAGGGGTTTGAGATAATTCGTTAAAAAGGATGGTTCATGCGGTTGTTGGAGGCATGGGGGCGGGTTAAAGGATCGTGAAAAGGGGGGGGCGTGCCAGATAGGAGTCCGAGCCGCGCCCCTCAGTTCCATCATAAAAAAAACTTCAGAAAGACGCTTCCAGGACGTGAACGAGAGCCCGCTCAGCTTAAAAGATGCGCGGGTAAGGGGACCGCAAAAAAAAAAAAACCCGGGGGGATTGAAGACAACGACCCAAGCGTTCTCTACCGGGGAGGTGAGAAAAAAGAACACCACCCAAAGGGCGTGACCTGTTTTAATCTAGAAAACGATTCCGAAAAAAACAAAGGGAGACTATCCCTCGGGGTCCACATAAAGAAATATGACAAAAAAAAAGCAGCGGAAGAGGCGGAAAAGTGGACGACCTCCTTCTCCAGTCTTGCAACCAATGAACGAGAATCCTGAAAAGGCCGGCCCGACAATCGTGCCGGAGAAAGTCAAGGAAGAAAAGCGCCTCGAGAAAATGCTTGCCTGGGGAAGCTTCATCTAAAGAAAAGCTCAAAAAAAACAAGAAAAGAGGAAAGCCGGTCGATCGACGCCGTCCCTGACCAAAAAAAAATGTAAGCAACTCGAAAGTCACCGCCGATCGCAACTTCTGAAAGGCAGGGGACCCACAATAAGAAGGCGTCAAAAAAGGAAGCGGAGGTAGGTTCCTGCTCGAAGCCCGAAAAAAAAAAAACAAAAAAAAGGGCAGGACTGTCTGAGGGATGCAAGTACGACAACTGAAAGAAAGGCTAAGGTAAAAATGAGGGCAAGGGGGGGAAGGGCCCTACGAGGAAAAAGACCACCCTCCTTTAAATTCCTGCGACGGGAGGAGTCCAGAGAGCACAGCCAGATCTGAAAAAACTTACGCCGCTGCACCAAGGACGAAGAAAAAAAAAAAGAAGAACGGGATACTGGGCCTCGAAGGAAAACAAGAAACATGCAAACTGAACTCCCTCGTCAAAAAGGGGGCTAGAATCAACAGACGACGTCCGCTGGCGTCCAATTTCCTAGGGAAAGCAAAGGAAAGAGACAAGTAGATTCAAGAAAACTCTACCTTCTCGGGCCTCTTCGGCACCTGAAGGAGACTTCAAAAAAAAAAGGGACGAAGCCACGACTGGGAATCTCCGGCGCGGCCTGTGAAGTACCCGGGGAGGGCCTGGCGAGAATCCCAAGAAAAAAATATCAGTCCTACGGGGGGAAAGGGCCTCTTTATAGACTCAACAACACAAAGGAGGGGAAAGGGAAAAGAAAAAAGACATGGAATAATAGTCCCAGGCTTTCGCGGGGAGCGAGGTAGTCGATCAAGATCTTTCAATGGAAAACACGTAGGAGGATGTTGGCTTCCAGAAGTCGCCCTTGGTGACGACGCTGGGAGGACTGGGCCTGAGCGAGCCTCCCATCAGGGGGGGGGGCAGGGCAGAACGCTACTTTTCAAAGCTTCACGAGTAGGGGGAACGACCTGGGTACTTCTGATGAAGAGGGTTCAGAGTGAGGGTCGCTCGAAAGAAGGACGGATCGAGGGCATGCACGCCAGGGTCCTTATAAGAGTGAGATAAGAGAGGGGGGCAGAAGCAAAAAAAAGGGGGTAAATGAGGGGAGGAACGAAGGTCGGCCGGATCGGATCAAAGGGCCATAAGAACCCTACAGGAAAAAAAATTCGACTTCCGGGTGGGTAAATTTGCCATCCTCTGGAACCATTGCAAGAAGCCGTGACCATCCTAGGCGGGGAGGCATCCATTGAATTCTCGAGAAACCAGCAAACAGCAAGAATGGGAGGGGCATGGCGGGATATTAAAGCGGACAGAGAAAAAAAGCGCTGGGTTATTGGTACCTATTTGGGAGGAACATCCTTTCGAAAGCGGGGAAACGATCTGGAGTCTCGGAAGAGAAAATGAAAGTCCTCGTCACAAAGGAAAAGCGAGATCCTAAAAAAAGGCGTCCTCTTCAAGCCTTTGGGAGCTCGTGTCGTGATTCACGAAACAGGGAATAAATTCAACGGTCGCTTGGTACATTCCTGGGGAAAAGGGAAATAGGGGAAAAGTGGGTCTCCCTTCGGCATTCGCTATGTCGACCTGAAATTGGGGGAAATGAGAGGAACGGAGGGATACCAAAGACACGGACGCCTTCGTCTCCAGGAGAAGAGAAAAGGGCAATGGGGAAGAAAGCTGGGGGGTTAGAGGAGATGATTCACATTTGTTCTTGAAGAGAAGCTTTTGGATCAAGACTGCTGTCATCGGCACCCAACCCACCGAAAGAAAAACCAGAGTTGGGTCGTTTGGAGGGCTCAGTTGGAGAAGTACAGATGGGACTTTAGCTGTCTCTGTACCACGTGGGAAGGAACGGTCAGTCGGAGGGAGGTCCCCAGCCGGGTTGCATGGGACTTTTAGGTGCGTCTGCGGCGGCAAGACGCTTGGAAAGAAGTACGGGGGAGAAAAAAAGGTAAATTCCTCCAAAACGAGCTGAACCATGACTCAAAAGCCTGCCTTATCTCAAAAAAAGGGTTTTGGTCTGATTGGAGGGACTGAAACACACGGCGTCGTCGAAGAAAAGTAGGGGAACTGACCAAAAGGCAAGAGCTATGTTCGGCAGGAGCGTAAAGAGAAAAAAAGAAAGCCTAGGCTTGTGAGCCAAAAAAAAGGAGCATGGGGTCATGGCGGGAAAGCCACTCTTTACTATAAAAAACCTTGTCGCGGTGGGGGGCGGGGTTCTCGGCCACGGCAATCTTTAGAAAGAGGAAAAAGAGGGAGAAAAAAGGGAAATTTCACATCGCCAAACCAAGTCTTCTGCGGCAGGCAGAATGTGAGAAAACTGGGGGAAGGGGGGAGTAAGGGTTCAATCCGACATGCGGATATATCGGAAAAAAAAGAAAAAACGGAGCGAAGGGAGGATGTTTGGACAAAACATTCGTCCCGATTGGGGGGGGGTAACACGACAAGAAAAAACGAGAAAAGATCGCGGAAAAGAAAAAAGGCGCTTAAAGGAGCTAGGGGGACTCTCTGGAAGGAGGGAACGATAAGACGAGAAGAGCGGACATAAGTCAACTAGAGACCAATGGCTGAAAGCATCGCCGGACTGGGCTCTCAAAAGAGGATGAAAGCAGCAGTCGATTCGTGCAGCCTTGCATCGAAGGACGAAAGAAACGAACTTATCGTGCTCGTAAGGGGGGGAAAACCCGAAGAAAAATCTGATAATCAAAGAGTTAGGCGGTCTTAGGGATCCTGGGATGGGGGGACAAGAACAGGAGCGACCGTCCACCAGAGTATCGATACGCGAGGGGAAGCCTGCCAGGCCTGTCTGCGTCAATGTATTAGACACCTGCGATAGGCCTATTCCTGCGCGGTAACCGACGCCGGTCGAGAGCTTCGGTCGAAAGCGGCGCCTTATATTTAGCTAAGGTCCGAGAGCCCCTACATAAGCACCGCGCGCGCAAGGAGGCGGGAAGGGACCGGGAAAAGCGGAAATTAATACCTGCTGGCCCGTCTTGCTAAGGCAAGGGAAGAAGCCGGGGCCGAAACCCGAGGTCTTTTTTGCGAATAGAAGGGAAAGCGGCGGGGGAGCGTTTCCACCGGTTCCATTTTCGGCGTTAGGGGAATTTGGAAAATACTGGACGATTGAACATTTTGTGGGGATATGGAGGAAAGTTAGTGGGGCATGTCGGTTGGTGGCGGCAGTATGAAAAGTTGGTAGTCAAAGAAATTGACCAGCGGCTAGCCGCAGGACAACGTCCCAGCTTCTCACGAGGGGGGCTTGAAGGGGAAAGGGGGGACAGGGACTACCGCCGTGTCGAGAGTCCAGCTAAAGGAAAGGGAGGGGGGAAGGCATGAGGAAACCTTACAAAGTGCCTACAACGATCGCCAATCGAATAAAAGGAAAAAACGAAAAGAGGTGTCATTCGCCTATGCTGCGCAAAGAATACGGGGAAAAGATCCCATATTCCCGTTCACCTGTGCATCATCTCCTCCCAAAAAAAATAAGTAAGACGCTGGTAGCAGCTGGCGGGAATTCGTAAGGCAAGGGGGACTACATCAAATCGGAAAAGGAAAATTGCAAGTCAACAAGAGATACGACTTCTTCCTAAGGATCATTTCGGGGGGCAGGAACACTGGAGGTGCTGAAAAAAAAAAGAGGGAGGTCGACCTGCGGCCTGTGAAGCGCATCTAAGACAAAGAGCGAATCCAGACCTTCTCGTATCTAAACGTACGAGGGCAGGACTGAAAAAAAGGTCATAGGTCACCGCGCCGATCGCTTGCGACTCTGAGGGAGATGCTGCAGAATAGGGAAAGAATACGAGGTACGAAGTTATTACCTGCCCAGACAGCCAGGCCCAAAGAAGGGCGGAAGAGGAAGCACTGGTCGCTAGACAAAAAAAAGCCATGTTCAAGGCTGCCCGGCAAATGATTCGGAACGCAATGAAGTTAACCATCACCGTCAGCGGGAAAGGGGGAGAGGGCTATGGAGATACCTATCCCGGGACCTAGGACGGCGCACCATCGTAAGGGTCTAAAGAAGAGACTATAAAGTCTACAGGGAGAGGACGCGCCTTTCCGGAGAAGAAAGGGACTCGCGGGGAGGGAAACAAACATACGTTAAATAGACGTGAATGGCTAACCAGAGGCCTCTCAACTAGAAAAAACGTGAAAGGAATCGTCAGGGAAAGACCTCAATGATATGGGGAGAGCTCAAGAGGGATCACAGAGTTCGTTCAAAGGCCTCCGTAAAAACTGGGGGACCATAGCACTCGAAAAGTAAAGGGGGGATCAGGCCGCAGAAGCCTGGGACTAGATCAGAGAAAGAGCGCCGGAGGGGAAAAGGGAAACAAAATGATGAGGATCGCGGACCTCCGCCTCCTGAACTCTATCAGATATGGAGATTAAAAAGGAAGAGATCCGGAAAGCGAGGTCCTGACACCGCGGCCAAAGAGGGAGAAGGGTTCCCAGTGAGGGGAAGCGGGGGGCCATAAGAGCTGGGGACTACTCTGTCGATAAGGGAAGAGGAGTTGCCTTTAACAAAAAAAAAGAGAGGGCAATGGGCGCACTTGAAGGAAGGGATCTGGGGAAAACACGCGAGGGTATGAGTGCCGCGCTCACGGTCTAATGAAGAGGATTGTCGTTGGCTTTTCGCAAAGAAGGGCGATCAACGGAAGAAAGGGCAAAGGCAAAAAGGGGATCTCTTTTTTAAGCTTCGTCAGGTTGGAGAATGCAGGGAAAGTCGGGGTATAGGAGAGAACTAGCCGACCCCGCAAAGAGGGGAAGGTTGATGTAATCAAATCCTGCCAGGTACGATAAAAAAGAAAGAAAAAAGGAAACAGGAGAAGGAGGATCGGCGAGTTTGTAAAAAGCGGAGGGAGAAGGTACTCCTAAAGGAGAGGGAAAGAAGAAGCGACGACGACGGCGATTGAACATTTTTGGGGAAAGGGAGGGGTTAGGCGCTAGATAAGAAAAGTCGCAGGGCGATCGTGACGTCTGGTGAAAGAATCGACTTTAAAAAGTAAAGGTAGAGGAAGAGGAGGCATAGCCTGCGGTCCGAGGCCGGGATCGGAAGGACGAATAAAATCAAAGAAGACCCGATCTCTGGGGGTCTATCACGGCCTTGACTGACCAGAAGTCAGAAAAAGGACTTCTCGCAAGGCCGGCTCAGGCAGCTTCAGGGCGACCTTGGGTGAGGGGGAACTGTGCGCCTCAGGAAGACGCATTGAAAAAAAGCGAAAGGAGGGAAATAGGAGCGCTGGGATTGTGATGGGGAACTCTTTCTTATAATAGGATCGGGACGTTTTATGTTAAAAAAGGGAAAAAGGGAAGCTGGGTGGCCGTCATCGGCGTACCAAAAAAAAAGGGGGACGGGTCCAGAGGGTCAAGTCAAATTTAAAAAAAAAAAAAGAAAAAAAGAAAAAAAAAAACCAACATGAGAATGGAATGACCTGTAACTTTAGCTCGAAGGGGAAAGAATCATGGAGAGGCCTCGGTCTTCACTTTGGGGCAGTGGTTCACCCTTAGTGGGAGGGAAAAAGGCGCGTCGACTAAAATCAGCGGAAAAGAGGGGAACGATATTTGAACTGAAACCCGCCATTACTCGTGCCACAAAAACGCCGGAAAAAAAGGAAGAAAGTAATCTCAAAAACCTGGGGGTGTTTTCAGATTGAAGAGGGCTGAATCAAGTACTCCTCCCTTTCGAAGGGAAACCCCCGGTGGAAACCGCACAAGAGGCAAAATCGAAAAAAGGCGAACACGCACGCGGGAGGCAGCGCCGTAGAGAAGCCATGCAAGAGGAAAATCATCCCATGAAGTTGATCCTTCCCCCAGGTTCTTCCACAAACGGCCTTGCGGCTCAGGAGATTTCGGTGAGAGAAAAAAAATCGATCAGCGCACGTCCGTTCACAGGGGAAGGGGAGGGGAACAGAAGAAAAAGGTGTCCTAACTTAAATCTCTACAAGGGGTGTGGCGGCAATCCATTCCTCCGATAGCAAAAGGACGGCCTCCTAAAGAGATCCGTTGCGATCCTTTTGTACGAGGGGGGAGATGGTGCCGGACAATCCCATCTCTCAACGCCGCCAAAAAAAAAATCTCGGATGAAAGGCAAGTCGTCTATTGACGGATCCCACAAGCGCGGGGGGTGAACGGGCGAGGCCTGGCTGCCCGGAGGAAGAAAGAACTCTCGGAACGGAGGAGGAAAGAAACTTCTCGTTCGGGCGCAAGGACTCGCCTTTGACGAAAGGGCCTGATCGTGAGCGACTTCAATGAGAAAAAATCATACAGGGGCCTAGAGCAGAGATGGTCTGGAGGAGCGTGGCTTGTGAAAAAATCGCCGCCCTGCGCGCAATCCAACCAGGGAAAAAAGTCTCAAAAGGGGCGCCTACTAGAAGTTTCGGGAGGAAACACCACTTGTCAAAATCGAGGTAACATTCGCTTCAGAAGTCTTCACGACGCCGGGAACGGCTGGAATAAAAAAAGAGGGGGGGGAGAAAGAGCCGTGGCCGCGCCCCCAGCCTCAAAGCGAGGGAGAAGGGGGGGGTTGTAAAGAGGAAGAGCCGACTGGGATACGGTTCCCTGCTGTCGTAGAAAATCAAGCCTATGGCCGCCTGAAGAAGAGAAGAGGTGTAGTCATCTCTACGGGCCGGACAAGGGGGGGCAACGGTACAAAGTTCAAGATAAAACTGTCGGAGGAGCCGACCACGGTGATGCAGTCCGCCGGACAAAAAAAGGGGGGGGAAATGGGAGGGGGACTTCGAGTTTGAACAGGATGGGGCATGCCGTCTTGGGAAGGACTGGAGGGGGAAAAGAGCCGTCGGGGGTCAAAGCGAATCTTCTATCGAAAACCCTCAAACGTTCCTCCTGCTAGACAAGAAAGACGGGAAAAGACCGCCCTGTGGTCGAGACAGCTCAAGCAGTATCAGGGAAAAGGAGGTCATTAAGAAGCCGACACTATAGAAATCTGAGAGAACTTTCGTGGGGGGGGGGGGGGGGGGGGTGGTGAATGAAAAGTCTATACGAGCCCTCTGATCAAATCTTCAAAAGGAAAGGAAAACGTGGAAAACATCTCCTCAAACTGAATACAATCCACCTCCAGGAAGGAAAATGAAGGCGACAGGCTGGTCGACAATGGAAAATTCGGGAAAAGAAGAAGGGTAGACTACGCCTAAATCCTAGAGAAGTGCAAGTAAAGAGACAGTCCGTGCTCTAACCCTAAAGGGATTGGAAACTGTCCGTGGATCTTCCTAAAACGTACTGACGAAGCTTCACCAAAGGAAGGGAGAAATATTCCGCTTCTACGATCAACGGAGGGCCAAGGGGAAAATCGAAACTTTCATGGATCATCGGCTCATCGGTAATAAAGCGGGCGAAAGCGGAAAGGCTGATGCCTCCCAAATAAGAATAAACTGGAAAAACAGATGGCCTTCCGAAGAATTTTCCTGATCAAAGGCAAAAGTATGCGCGCGGAGGGGAATCGAGAAAGGAAACTGTCAGGTCAAAAAAACGATAAAACCTGCTGCCATGGTCAACTCAGGCAAGTGGAGGAAAAGGACGTAGCATAGAGGGGTTCCTCTCTTGAAATATTGGCCGCGACGGCCTACGAGGGGACCGAGGGAGGACGCACAAGAGGCACCAATCGCTCAAGATCTCCCCGTAGAGGGGGGGGGGGATTCATCGGGGGAAAGGACCGTGGATCAAGAAAAATCAACTAAGTCCTCGTCATCGACGTGACTGAACAAGAAGGAAAAAAGAGGGGAGCTGGAAAGATCGGCGTCGCTGAAAGTTGCGCCTGGGTCAATGGAGGGGGGAACGATCAAACAAGAAATCAGGGCTCCCCGGAGTACCTTCAGTACAAACTGGAAGCAATCAGAGAAGCGACCGCGAGGGACTGGTCTACTATCCCGACGAGAAATGTACAATGAAAATCATTACGGCGTCCGCGG
>Ga0179593_1307511_pt1 | contig 14653 bp, 15 predicted proteins | sample CZODoug2_1_08_16_FD_185931 | JGI IMG/M metagenome (GOLD analysis project Ga0179593, IMG submission 185931) | Vadose zone soil fungal communities from Angelo Coast Range Reserve, California, USA - CZODoug2_1_08_16fungal (PacBio error correction) | ecosystem: Environmental > Terrestrial > Soil >...
GGGGGGAGGGAGGCAGTGTCGGCAAGTCGCGCGCGCACGTGAAAAACAGCGTTAACGGGGGGCTCTCAAGTCCGGTGGGTCACGTTCGCCGAGCCCAAAATTGCAAAATAGGGGGGAATCGAGGAAGGTGTGTTCGAAAGTGGGCCGACAGGTGAGGGGAAGAAAAGCCCTCGACTTATGAGTGACACAGCGACGCATCTCTTGACCTCGTACCGAGTGACCGGCGAACAAAGCTTCAGAAAAGTAAACACGATTGTGAATCGATGGGAATGGGGGGCCCGGCCAGATGAGCGCGACGGGTCGACCCTGGGTCGAAGCGCGGGAGGGCTTGACACGGGTACGGAACTCAGAGTTTGAACAGTGAAGAAGGGATTTTATTGGGCAGTCCTCCGCTTGGGAGGAGGCGCAAAGGGTACGGGAAGAAGGGGTGGGTACAATCAACCATCTTATGGATCGCGCCAGTACTAAACAATCTTCAAGATTCCAGGGGAACCCGCACGGAGGCATGACCCGACGGGACCGGATGAACTAGGAAAGAAAGCTTTTGTTCCTCTCTCGGGTGGCGGGGGTGCCAGGTCTCTTAGCCCTCACCGGGAAACGATCGAGTGCACAAGCCCGGGTAAAAGCGGGAAGAGGCTTAAGATGCGGTCCAGATGAGAAGTAAAGACGGCCTGGGACTGGAAGGCAAAAACGATGCGAGAAGAAAACGAGCCGACGCCATCTGAATCTGATGGAGCCCCGAGACCAAGGTAACCGGAGGAGGGTCTCATCATCGCAGGAGCAACCATCCCGTCAAGGAAAATTCTTCAAAGGCCAAAGATGCAGGCAAGCGTCGCCAATCCGAGACGGGGAACATTCGGTAAACACCAAAACATGGTGGAGATCACGATTCCCTGCCGTTCAATGGCGGTGTCCCGGAGGGAAACCTACAAGGCCGACTCTGAAGAAGAAGGTTCTTGGGAATATATCGACTGAGGGGGGGGAACAGGCGCGCGCTGCCCGGAACGCCCTTCTGGAATCAGTGAAACTAGACGTGGGGACTGAGGAAGGCGCCCAATCCACAGAACCTCGGCGCCCTGAAACACAAAAAATTAACGAAGGCAGGCGCAAAAACGGTACCTAAGTTTTGGACCAGTGGGCGAGACGGGGGGGGAGAGGGGGTGGCGCTACATAAAAGAGTACAGAGCCTACAAAATTCCATGCGAGGGGTAAGGGCCCAAAGAAAGGGAGGGCAGAGTAAGAACGGAAGGGGGGAGGTAGAGTATGGGGGAGGGACTGTAACATCCCCCCCAGAAATCAGACAAATCTACGCCTGAAGGAAAGAAGACTCACCGCCGATCCTGACATAAAGAAGGAATTCTCTTGGTCAAGAGGACACCGGTGAGGTAGCAGACGATAGGAAGGGGCATGACAGAATGCGGGAGGAGAGAAAGCTCGCTTCGGGGGAGAGCATTGGGAGTTCAGGCGCTGACTAAGGAAGGGAGAAACGAACAATGGACAGCAGAACGGGAAGAAGGAAGGATAAGGCTTCAAGGGGTGCAAAAAAAAGAAAAAGAGGGTTGGCATGGACCGGCCCGGGAATGGCACCCACCGGAGGGAAAGAGTAGAGACACCGATGGAACTAACATGTACGGAAGGGATTAAAGATTAACTGGATCAAAAAGAGGGAGAGGCGGCAGCGAGCCTGAAGGAGAAAAGGATTGGCCTGAAGAAAATCTACCGGAAAACTCGGAGAAAGATCACCTAGAGGCTCCCAATGCCGCGTGTCTACCCACAGCAAAAAACGTGCTCATGATGTTGTCAGAGGCACACCTGGGAGACAAGCATGACGAAAAACAAGCCCTTCAGGATCTGAATCGAAAAAAAATTCGCGAAAGACGTTTGGGACGCTAAAGGGGAGCAAAGGAGGGCACTCCTAAATAAGGAACCTCATCTCCTCTAACTGATTGAAGGAAAGGTGCGCTGAACCGGGGAGGAAAAACCTCTTAATAACAAACCGTTGGCTGTGGGATCTCACAGGCATACTAAAACATCAACGGAAGCGGAAAACACCACACGGGAGCATTCGCTCCCAAGTGAAATAACACGCTCTCTCACCGAACTCACATGATTGGGGAAAAAGGAGTGACGTCCTTAGAATCCGTTCAAAAGGGTGGCGGCTCGCCATTTGGGAAAAAGTTTTCCAACCCGAAAATTGGAGAATGGGAAACCGTAAAGGCAAGCAGCGTCACGGGAGGCAAAAAAATCTCGGTTTAAACACCGACAAGCGAGGAAAGATGGAGAAGACGGTCAGCTTTCTGGAGATCCACTTCGAGGAGGAAGGAGCTGTCGCCAACGACGACAGCAGCCGGACACAATGAGTGGTGGGGTCCAGCCAACATACCTGGTGGTTGGGGGAACCTTCCGAAGGAAGGGAGGCTGTCGTGGGTAGGCCGATTCTTCAAATCCCCGTTCACCTTTCACCCGACTCGCCGGCCGAAACCGGCGGCCCACAGGCAGAGATCCGACCAGATAACCGCACCTTACTCTCAGAAAGAACCGTAACCTGTTATAATCTACGGCAAAAATGCCTCAGAAACTTCCAAAGGAGACAAAAAAAGCTAAAAAACGCCTCTCGAAAACTGATCCAAACGGACCAGGGGTGGGGGGCATCTCAAGGCCACGGGAAAAAAAGTTTCTCGCCATGCTGAAAGATGGGGAAAAAGACTAATCTGCGTTGGCACGCAAAACGTGGTTCAGGAACAGCAAAAACACGCAGCCAAAGCGAGGATGATTAGGAAAAGCGCGAGCGAAGGTTTCCGGAAGCATTACAAAAGGACGGCCCTCTCAAGTGGGCAGGGGAACACAATTTCGCCGTGTCGAAAGGGGGCAGGACAAGAGGGGAAACAAAGCTCAACACAACACCATTCTGAGTAAAGGGAGGAACGTCGCCCTTGAACTCAGCTTCCGCACACCTACTGTGGGCGATCTAAGGGGGGGACTAGTCCCTTCGAAACAAAAGGGGAAGCACCGTGTAGAACTTTTTCATGGAGGCACCCGGTCAGGATCCGGCGCTTAAAGGTAAAAAAAGAAGAGACACTCTAACGCAAGTGATGGAAAAAAGTTGCCGGAGGAAAAAATTCGAGTCGGGGAGGGGGGAAAAAACGCCACTCGAGGCCTTCAATCAAGGCGTCGACTTTCGAGAAACTGTGGAAAGAACTGCAAAAAACCGTGAGAACAGGGGACGATACACCAGCTGCACGAAGTCTTAAGGCTGGTCCGGAGAGACTGGAGCCCTCGAGGACACAAGAGGGACGCACGAAAAAGCCAGCCAGGGGGGGACGGGTCAGTTCTGTTCAGAGGCAGCGTAAAAGGTGAGTGAGTGTGAGGAGTTTCGGCAGGAGAGGGGGGTACGCGAGGGGGGAGGGGGGTTACTATAGCAGAACAGCCAGGTGAAAGGTGGTGAGACTCAGGGCCCCAACGAAAAGAAGTCAACCCCGAAGAAACTGGAAAACACTCGGGGTACTTGGACAAGACACCCATCTCAAGTGAATTGACGAGGAAGGCGGGAACAAAGCTCCTGAACTTCGTAAGCGGCCCTCCAGAAGTGCCGACAAAAACGGTATGAGCCAGATCTCACTGAAAGATTAAAGGAGGGCGCGACAAAACTCGATAGGCAGCGCCAAAAAGTTCATCGGGACACTAAAGGGGGAACATTTCAAACTACGAGCATTAGCAGGACAAGTGACCTTTCGGGAAAACCATGTTTAAAGGGACGCTACCGCGACAGCCGAGGGACGAAAGAACCGCGCAGGGCGGGGGAATAAGGTTTTTTAGTCAGGCGCGATCGAATAACGGAGAAGGTCCCGGATCAGGGGCGTAGAATCCTGACGAGAGAAAGCTTGCCAGGAAGAGGTTTCAGTTGCCCTACGAAACAGAATATCTAAATTCTCGCAGATAGGCCGTAAATGGTTAAAAGAAGATTTCGAGGGCCCAAAGGTGCAGAAAAACACGTGAAATCCGGATACTTCGTGAAGTTCTCCGCAGCGCGATGCTGTACTAGTCCTAGACGAAGTGCCTTTTGCGGCAGGGCCGAGGAGGTGAAACGAAAAAATGACCAAGGACTCTTCAGTTTTGACAGAAATCGTTTAATGGGGTAAAAAGCACAGTCTGCCGTATCTCGAGTCGGCAGGGGTGAGGCATGGGCCGTAAGCAAGGAAAAAAAGGGGACGAAAGGACTTAGGAGGTGGGGGTTCTCTGTCCCGTATACCGTATCATCCTTGAAGAAAGGTGGGGACCATTGGGGGGGGGACTATACGATCGTCACGAAGTTTCCGGGAACCTTTTACGGCATCCACCGTGTTGACAGAATGGGGAAAAAAACACGAGGAACCCAACACGTATATCAAAAAGACAAGACCGCTGCCGCTCGGCCCTTGAATCTACAGGGGTACGGCCGAGCACGCAAATGCGCGCCATAAAGAGGAAAGGGGGTATCTTCGAAGGAGGGAAAGTCTCAATCGAGATCCCCGATAATGGTTGTGGCCCATTGAACGAAGTGGACAAAAGAGCACTCAATTATGGGGAGAAATCTGCGGGCGGTCAGAAATTCCATGCATAAAGATGTGGATGGGGCTGGGGGGGGGGGTATGCTGAAAAAAATTCCGACAAACATCGCAGGAACTTTTATGAAAGAGTGAAGAAGGGGGAACTGACAGAAAGCTCACCTATCCTGTGTACGTTTTTCCACCAGCTTTCAGGGGGGCCCTTGGACCGAGGGACCCCCACCCGACGGATAACGCGAAACCAAATGGATGAAGGAAACACACACGAAGGCACACCAACCCGGAAGGCCGTTGGGGTCATGGTCGCCAAGTGATGTGGGGGGCGCCGTCACCATCTGAAAACTACAGACGAGCTGCAGATAACAGAAAAAATGATGGGTAAAGGAAAGCGAGCCGAGGGGTAGGAAAACACCCTCACTCTTGTATCGGCCAAAGACCTTAAAAACGAGGCCCTCCTAATCAAATCTGGGGGGCATTACCGTGGCGGAGCAAATCTTTATTAACAAAGCAAGCGCCACTCAATCCGTTGAGAATCAGTAAACCACCTTCACCAGGTCCGTCGAAGGGAAACTAGCCAGCGTCTCAAAAAAAACTACCACGGAAGGGAGAATCCTATTATTGAAACTGCGCGCGGGAAGCCTTGGGAAGCCTCTACTTTCCGCCCAGAAACTCGGCGTCAGCGTTCAAAAAAAAAAAAAACAATCGCCATCTCTCAAAAAAGACGTACATACACGGAAGGGGAGACTCTGCCATACCATCCATCCCACACGAAACGAATAGGGGAAAAAAAAAAGGGCTTAATTGCCGCCTCCCGATGAAAGTGGGAGGCTCCTCCCAAAAGCCCGAGCGAAAAAAAAGGAAAGAGTCATAAAGGATCTTCAAAGCTGGACTGCGCCGTGAGGCTGCATCTAGCAGGTGCCGGGATGAATCAGCTGGGATTGGGACGCACAAAAGGAGTACTACTCAAAAAAAAATCTACTGGAGGTTTCGCTAAACCGCCGAAAGCCGAGGCCGAAAAATGAAGTTAGTACCAAGAAACCAGCGTCTACTAAAGAAAACGTCCGATTACCATTGCGGACCGGACGTCAGGGGAGTAACGGCCAAGGTCAGATCATAACATCTCTGTCGAGAAAGATGAAAGAGACCGAGAAGGAAAAAAATGTTAGGATGTAAGCTAAATCAAAGGCGCCACCGGCGGTGCTCAGCATACTCATCCCCAGCGAAGTCGAAATCCAAACTTGCGGGAAAAAAAGAAAGCCTGTCGGACACTTTCGCAACGGTCCGCCGAAGGAACTGGGCGCTGACAGACGAGCGTCCGCGCACTGAAAATATACTTTGAGAGGACAAAACGTGGACCGGTGGTTGAAAGAGGATGGGACCCCCAGGACACGCGCCTCAAAGAACAGAAATTGCACACAAAAAATAATGTTTGCGACACGAAACCAAAGGGTACGAAAAAGGCCTAATCCAGCACTCACGCGAGGCCAGGATTAATACTTGGTCAAGGTGACGCTGACAAGATCGTCTCGCGGAGCCCCAATTGTGCAACCTCAGGTGAAGCAAACCGAAAACACAGGATGAGCGGAGTCCTAGTCACGACATCGTGAAGACCTGGTAGGGTCGTTTCACAGCCGATCGACGGTTAAATTCATCAGGGGGCGGAGGGAAAAAAGACGCGAAACACGAACGGAGATCCTGGGGGTTACAAAGACACCTGGCAAAGCAATGACATGGACGATTTGTCCACGGGGGAAGTCGAAAATGGATCGCAAATCGCAGTAACCTGGAGTAGAACTTACGCATTGACCGCTCACTGCAGGCTGACCAAAAGGGGGGGGGGGTCGGAGAGGTATTAAGCGAGAAATTCCGAAAAATTCTCAGGGGAAGTCGTAAGCGAATCTCAGGAGGTTCATCGTCCGCGATGAGGGAGGGGATAGAGAGCAAGAACAAAACAGGAGGGTGAAAAGGGATGATAGACTCTAGCTATGCGATGAAACTAGGATCAATATCAGCTTGCTCAACGGCGCCATTTGGGGGGGTGGGAATTTCTCTCATCACTAGGACTCCTACACATGGAAGCAGTGAGCGCTTCAAAAAAAAAAATGTTCGAAAACTTGCGAGAAATGTTGTAACGTGCAACGAGTCTGCGAAGAGCTCAGAAAAAAAGAACAGCGGCAAATGCCGGATACGTGTCAGGGAACATGTCGACAGGTGAGGCTTAACGTCGGGAAAACCGAACCTGAAATGGGGCCCAAAAACACGTTCTAAAAAAGGGCGATGCAAACGCGCGCGCCAACAAACAAAAAAAAAAAAACCCAAAAACAACCGCCACAAAACAAAAAAAACTTGGAAATGAGGCCTACGTTACCAGAGGGGAAAATCGAAGCCGGGGGAAGTCGTTCCACGACCCAGTGCTCAGGGGGACGCGCAAGGACGAGGGGGACAAAGGAAAAATACGCTGCCGAAGGACACCAACCGGGGGGGGAAAGTGGTCTGAGGCGAATAGGGGGGGGGGGGGGGGAGGGAAAGACAAAACGGCCTGAGTCACACTTCGTTCTATCGAAAAAGGGGGGAAGAGGCCACATATGTGCCCAATTGATAGGAAGGAGGCTTTAAGAATGTAAAAGAGATGGAAAAAGGTTACTGTCGATCAATTAAATACTATTTAAGCGCCGATGAAGGAAGGGTACCTTCAGGAAATCGATTGAAAAGGGGGATACTTTTGTGGGGTTGCCCAGGGGACAAAAATTACCTGAGGGGACGTAGGGGAATTGGAGTATGCTAGACACATCAATCTCGCCAGTCGTAGTTAGCTTTGGTGGGGACAAATCTCAAGGGGAAAAAAAGAAGAAATTATCGTGAAAATTGGATTCCCCTCGCTGGTGCGTATCAGGGGTAAAATGGGAAGGGCCTCAATTCCTAGAGCGGTTCGCAAAAAGTGCGCCATCGGGGGGGAGGAAAGGGGTAAAAGGGGCAGCGCTGTTGGGGAATGCCCGGAACCCTGTCAAAGGACTTTCTTCTGGTCACGAGGGATTTCTTTGGTATTTGGGCTCTGGGGGGCGCTAAAAGTCGAAAGACGGGGGCCGGTGCTGGGGTGAGTGGCATCAAAAAGAGGAAAAGGGGTCAAAGGAACTCGGGGGCCAAATTCGAAAAAGTATTGAGATGCCGTGGGGCCAAAAACTCAACAAAAAGGGGTCTCAGGCCACGCGTGAAGGAGCGAACGGGGGAACAGATTCAAGTGGCCTGCTAGGGCTGGTGACCGGGCGGGAGACACTCACCCCGGGCACGGGAGTTAAACAGACGGAGGAAAACTTCTCCGCAGGATCGGGCGGGTGCAGATGCGGGGTCCTTAGATGAAAGACATCCTCCTTCGGGGAAGGTAGGGTATAGGTTTGCGCGCGAGGGAGATTAACGGAAAGGCCGAGGAACCCTCTGGCGAAAGAGGAAAAGGGACCCCATTACAAAATGAGACCATGCGTCAGCTCGCAGGGAAAGGGAGAGGAATCCAGCAAGGGAGTCCTCTCGGAGAAAAGGCCTATTCGTAACAGGGCCGGGACCGGGGCCGAAGGGGCGGAAAATCACAAAGGGGGGAAGAAAATCACTATGACTGAAGGGCAACTGGGAGGTGGTAACCGGAGAACGGCCCTAGGATGCAAAAATCCGTGGAATAGAAGGGGCTCTTGAAAAAAAAAAGGCGCTGTGGGTGTGACGCAATGGAAGCAGCGGGAAATAACATGAAAATCGTCTCGAAGATGGAAAGGAAATGGCGATTTAACGAAGGGAAAAAGGATGGCTCCCATAGGAAAAATCAAAGACTCACTTCCCCCTGAACGGGCGGGTAGGCCGGGAAGGAGGGCGGCTTAAGAAGGTTGGGGGTAATTGCGCGGCCGAGAGGGTAAAAGACTAAATCCAAGCTGAAATAGGAAAAAGGTGAACAAATCCTTAGCCTGGGGGGATTCCGCTGAGTGAATAAAGAAAACCGTCAGAGTTACCAAAAAGCCAAAATTGCGGCGAGATGGGGGGGGCTTTGGACGGAGCTAAGCCCCAAAAAATCACAAGAAAAGAGGGACGGAAGTATGAAGTCGAATACCGAAGTTTACTTACCAATAAGGAGGCGAGGGGGTCATCTTGCACACAGGGAAGGGAAGGGGCTAGGTGACGATATGGTAGGGAATGCTCATGAGGAGTCAGAAGACTCTCTTCAGCTTCTGGTGAAGCGCATGGTGAGGGGGACGTCGTCTGACCCAGGAAAAGTAAGGTAGAATCCACATGTACCCAGGGGAAAGTCAAGAGGGGTACCTTTCCTAACGGAAGAGAAGATAATTTCGGGTGCAAAAGCAGCGGACAAAACTAAAGTGGGTGGAGGGATTTGCCAGGTCATGGACAAAAATAAACGGTGACATCGGGAGGATGGCCCCGATGGCAGCAACATTGATAAAGGGGAGGAAGATAAGTGACAAAACCGCTGTCCGCGCACACAAGGCAAGAAATGACAGAGCGGCGGGTGATGGAAGAGTAAGACTTGACATGAAGACCAGCGGGAAAACGGACGACTGCGGGGGGGGGGAAAGTCAGCGACGCGGGAGATAAAACAGTCAGGGCGAAAAAGAAAAACGGAGCAGCGGAGACATATGGGGGAGAGGAGGCACCCGGAGGAAGAATCACAATGGAGCCCCCAGGTCAAGCAGACGTAACGCCGAGCAGGAGCGCTGCGCAGGAGAAGGGAAAAGATTTACACGTGGGCAAGAGGGGGAGAGCATAAGGGGACGGATCTGCCGATCAACTTGCGATAGTAGGAGCGGAGTTGTCGCTGCGCGTTGGAGAGTAAAAAAACCCGGACCGAAGAAAAGTGCTGTCCGACGAGGGGGGGGGATTCTCGGCTCGAGCTCAGGAAAGTACTCCGCACGACAGACCGCCGGGAGCTAGGCTGTAACTGACAGAAACGGCGGAGGGGGCGGACATTCGGACCAGAATTGGCACAATCGAGACGAAAAAAAGGCCGACGGGAAAGGGCGACTGGATGGACGGACCGGAATGGTACGTCCGTAAAACCGGGGGTGGCTGCTGGCATTGTTGGTAACAAGGGGGAAGGATACCCGAAGAGGGAGTCTGGGAACGTACGGAGCAGTGGGACAGATCTAAGATATCATCACGAGTGGGGGGAGAGGCCGATCTAGGGTGGGGGGTTTTGTTTGGTTTGGAGCTAAAAAAATCTAGAAGATCGAGACGGGGATGAGGGAGACCGGTCACTCGGAAAGTCGGGGAGGAGGCGCATTCGCAGAGCGGTAGAAAGATACGGGAAAAGCCGCGGAAAAAACTGCAAAATGAAAAGGTGGGGGCTTGTGGGGGGGCCAAACCAGACAAGGGGAAACGGTTTGTCAACGGAGGGAGCATTGGACGGACTTTTGGCGGCCAGATGAGTCCCCCCACGGCCCCGAAGGGGGAAAGAAGAGAGGAAAAAGACACCAAACCCTCTCTCCATAGGGGGGGGAAAACCCAGCGCGCAAAGAACCATAATCGCAGAGAAAATAAAGAAAAAAGAAAGGCTTATTCAGGGGGCAAGAGAGGGGGCGGGGGAGGGGGGTTAAGAGAAACGCGCCGGGCAGAAAAGGGTAAGGACAAAAACGAGCAAGTCTCGAACAAAAAGTCGTCAAAAGAGGGGTGAGAGGGGAAAAACGGAGCAACACTACAGATGTGGACAGAAGTAATGATGCGCAAAACGTGAGTGTTCGACTCCATTCCGCGAACGGGAAGAGGGGGAGTAAAAAGGAAATCGGGAGAAGGGGGCGGCGGGGGGGAGACAAGGACGCACTGGGGGTGTCGACAGAACAGGACAAAAAGAATAAGCTCACACTGAAGGGGGGAGTGGGGAGGAAAGACAGTTTACTGCAGGGCTCTATCAGGCCAAGTTTGCGAAGAACTACCAGAGGGAAAGGGAGAGGGATCTCAAGGGGGTCATTGCCACTGAGCAAAAAAGAAAAACTGAAAAAGAAGAAAGGGGGAGGGCAGGAAGCGCAGTAAAAGGCTGTTCATACAGATCTCCAGAAACACCAACAAACGTAGGAAGTAGATATAGAAAAAGAGGCGGGCACCGTTCTCCTTACCTGAGATTGCCTAAAGACCTCGGAGGGGGAAAGTAGACACAATTTGCAGAAGTCAAAGAAACATTGAAAACCTCTCCGGGACTCTTGTGGGGACAAGTGCATTAGCACCAGGGTCTCGAGCGCCGCTCGTACGTAAAGATCAGTCACTAAAGGACAGGACTCAGTGGTATTCTGGGGTGAACTCTGACAGAAAAATTGCGCGGGGAGGTTCTACAAAAAAGGGACGTCCAAGCTACTAAGGTGTGAGGAAAAGTAAATTCAATCGCATAGGGGAAATGAAACAATTTCCGGACCTTGACACTAAAAAGGGAAGAAATCATCGTAAACCGGGAAGCATGTTAAAGACGCAAAAAAACCGGAAAAAGAGGGTCTCACATGCTCGTGGGGGGGGAACCTGAAAAAAAGACCTGTCTTGAATAGGCCGGGGGACTAGAGGAAAAATAGATCAAGGAGTTATGCAGACACCGCCTTGAGTTCAGGGGAGTTCCGAGGCTTTCAGTGGGAGGGTGATGCGGGCGTTCTATGAATTTAGGCCAGGGGAGGCTTTCATGTTTACTAGAAGCGAAAGTCGGAAAAAGAAATTAAAGGGGGTGTGTACTAATCAAGTACTCCTGTACAACGAAAAGACAGGAAAAGGGACTACACGGGAAACAACCAGTATTTATTTTTTGGGTGAAATACCAACGCAGTTTACGCATAGTGGAACTCTGGGTCGGCGCGGAGGAAGCTCCTTCAGAAACTTCTAAAGGGGAGGGGATAATCCAATTAAAGGGGCGAAGGGACGGGGGGGTATCCAGAAATCTCTACTAGATCGTAGGTATCTACAACGAGAGATTCATCTCCATCGGGAAGACGGGATATCTCATAGGAGGGGCGAAAAAAAACTGACGCGTCAGCCGTCCCAAATAACGAACGCGTCGGTAGCCCAATGTGACAAAGGGCGAGCCGCCAAAACCCAGTGTTGGAAAGGAACGACAATCCGGAAAGGCCTCACCGCGGAGGGGGGGAATCCGGAAAACGTGGCGAAGAGGTCGGAAAAGAGGGGGCGAGGGGAAAATGACGCATCAGACGAGGGAAAAAGGCGGTCAGCAGCTCGACCGGATATTGATGGAAGGGGAGTATCAAAGCTGTAGGAGAACACAAATCACGTCGAAGAGGGGAGAGATTTACACCATTGGTGTCATCCAAAGGCGTAGCACTACTAATCGAATATAGCCACACAGACAAGTAATTGGAAAATACAGGGGGTTTAACTTATCTAACTGGGGATAGTCACCCAACTCCGTTGCAGGGCCTCCATTGATGGCTTAGCACGACATCTCCTGACGGAGCAGAGATGTCGTCGTCGGAAATTACGCTCGGGAATGACACGGGAGGGCATTAGAGGTCAAAAGGGGGGGAGGAAAGCTCCACTGAAAAAAGGCAACATGGATCAGGAAGTGGGATACAACAAGAAGGGGGGGTCATTTTTTGGATCCGCCACATAGGCTTGGAGACGGATCGAAACAAGGGGAAACAATAAATGGGGTATCTGTTCTGAAGTGCAAGCAGTGGTCCCTCAGGGCGGCCCGAACGGGACCGCGCGCATCGGCGATTGGTTCACGGGGGAAAACCCAGCATGAAGCCCGGATCAATATACAAGAAATTTGCGGTCCCTCAGTTTGCGCTCGAACGGACAGAGTCAGAAGGTTCCTGTGGTCCAAGGGAAAAAGGTGAATTGACAAAAACTAAAAGGGAGGGGGCGATATTGGCAAGGTCAAGCCCTGGCACTGGTTAAAAAAACAGTCAACTTCACGAAAGACGGAACCTGGGGGGAAAAAAAGAGGGGGATCTACCGTCTATTTGAAGAGAAGTGAAAACAAATGCCGAGACAGAGGACGCGGAGCGTGCTCTGAAATGACTACGAATGAAGAGACCGCACTATGTAGGGACAGCATCATCGTGGGGGGCCATCTGACACGAGCACCGGGGGTAGGAGGGCAAGAATAGCGGGGGCAGGCCATCGCGAATACAGGGCCGGGAAATAAGGGGGATGGCATCTGGTTCAAAGACGAAAGGCACCACAACAAAAGTCGGACGCCAACACGGCTGTTAGGGAAACTAGGAGGGCGTATTGGGAAAGGACAACAACGACGGCCGGGGACGAAGGGAATTGGACGTGTTAAAAAGAGCTTTTCCCCAGGGCTGTGAGAGAGACACCCTAAAAGCGGGAGAAACGGAACACAGTGAAGTTAGACGGCCCGCCCGTCCATCCTACAGTCCAACAGCCTTTGTGTTAGTGGACCAGGGATGAGGTGCTCCGTCACTCAGGCAGCGAAACTCGAATAAACGAATACACCAACGTTAAGGTACAGGAAGTCATCAGGAGCATGGACCGGGGAAACATCAACGCTCTGTGAGGCCCAAGCAAACATGCCCTTCGCGCCGAAGTAAGAAAAGGTCAGGGCATACACAGGCAAGCAGGGGTGGGGCCAAACGGGAAAGGCAAGGCAAGTCACTGTACGGGGAAATTCCACCATGGTTTTGATTCGTCCCACAGGGGTCCCTCGGGTAAAGAAGAAAAAGAAAGATGCTTCGAATCTAATCACGGGACGGGACCGAGACGAAAATTGAGGATCCTGCGCGAGGATGCCTATTGCACAGAGGTCTGCCCGCCCTCACAGCATCTCAACCGCCTTGCGGTCAACGGCGCTGTGCCGCCCTACGACATCCTGCTCGCCAAAAAGAAAGGGTAAATCACTTCATCACGGCCTCAGGAGATCTCCAGGACCTATCACCGCAACTATCACTCAGCCGAAGGTCGCTGAAGCCTCAGGACAAGATGAAGTGGGAGGACACTGCAGCCGCAACATCAGGTAGGAAGGAAAAAATAGGGGCGAAGGAAAAAAACTCTTAATCTCTGGAACTTTGCCGGGAGGGGGGAGGCAGCGAACAGATCGAAGGCCGAGGCACCATTCAGCGGGTGTAACTTACCCATGATGAACCCGGAGGCAACCGAGCGTTACACGGGAAAAGCTGACAAGAAAGCCGATGCACGAAAAATAAACGCGGGGACGTTCACGTCAACACCTAGGGCGACCAAAGCCGCCGATGGGACATGCCCGCCGTAAAGGGAAGGGCAGCCCATTTCCTAATATCCGAGAGGGGATAGAGAAGAATGAAGGGAAAAAACAAGCGTCCCCCGGGGGGGAAAAGGATGTAAACGACTCTAAAGAAGCGCTGCCTAGAAGGACCTCATAACCCGCTGTCGATCCGTCCAGGGCGCAACTTCAACACTGGGGACTGCCCAACTTTGCAATCGTCTGTCCTCCGGGGGCATCGACGGATCTGGAACAGATAAGCGTCCCGCGCACGACCTTAACTTGTCGCCACGTACCTTGGTCCATAGGGGCTTAGTTAAAAAAAAAAGTATCTGTCGGGACGCCTCAGTCCAATAGCATCGTAAATTTCACACTGGAAGAGAAAGCTCACGCCTAGAAAAAGGGTGTAAGTCGAGCAGGTTATGTTGCTCAGAGAAACCGCGCCATCAAAACACACACACTCTGTAAGGCCGGTCCTTCTGCTGTCGCGATTCCGATCTTCGACCGGCTACCAAAAGGGGGAAAAGGCAACGGGTACAGGGCAATGCAAACAAAATGGGGGGCCGGGCGGCGACTGGAGCGTCCGGGAACGTCAAAAACCGAGTTGACCTGTTGGAGAGGAGGCAAAATAAGCGCAACGAAGGCGGAATGGTGAAATTCAGGTTGAGTCTGACCCTAACGAGAAAAAAAAAACATACACTAAAAAACCTATAACTGACAACCAGAGTTGCGCATTACATTGCCGAGTGTGCCTACGCCTGGGCTCTCGGATAGCAATCGTGTAATAATGGCCACTTGATCTAAGCTCTCCTTTGAGTAAGATAAAGAGGAATTGGTACATTTTCTTCTAATCGCAATAAGGAAAAATGGGGCGAAAGGGAGTAGTGCGCGCGGTTCAATCTCCGATAGGAAAGCGCTTATAAGG
>Ga0179593_1429244_pt1 | contig 14653 bp, 21 predicted proteins | sample CZODoug2_1_08_16_FD_185931 | JGI IMG/M metagenome (GOLD analysis project Ga0179593, IMG submission 185931) | Vadose zone soil fungal communities from Angelo Coast Range Reserve, California, USA - CZODoug2_1_08_16fungal (PacBio error correction) | ecosystem: Environmental > Terrestrial > Soil >...
GGTGGCCAAGGAAGGTCAAACGACGGCGACAGCGAGTCGAAAAAACTCGGTCCGTTAAATTAACCAAAGAGGTAACGCGGGTGAAAAGTGCTAAGACCGGGGAATCCGGGAAGCCCTCTCGAAAACAAGGAAGCAGCAAGGGAACATCCATTGTGTGTCCGGCCGACACTCAATACGGGAACATCCGGCGGGACTACTGCTGGAAACACGGCAGGAACGAACTAAAGTAAGAAAAAAGGAAAAAACACAATGGTGAGGGGAAAGGCGGGAGGGTCTCGTACAAGGGGCTAACAAAAACAACCCGAAGTATGGCTACGAATCTCTGTAAGGAAGGTCTAAGTTCCGAACAGTCAATGAAATAGGTTCAAAGAGTGGTTTGGAGGTACGCTTCTCCGACAATTTGCCTAACTCACAATGAAATTCGAGCCGGGGGGCACATGAAGGGGGTGGGCACCATCATTCGAAGAAAGGGCTAGGAATTAGAGAAGCAACGAATATAACGGTTCCTAGTTAGGGGAAAAGTACCATCAAGGGGGTTTGTGGATCAGCTCGAATAATCGATACTTGGAAGTGGTCTCTTGGTGAAAAACAAGCTCTGGAAAAAATTCACCTTTTTGTATAATACCGGGGTTCAGACATCCCGGAAAGAGGAAACTCAAAAATGGGGGGGGAGGTTAGCGCGGGAAAGAACAGACTGGCAGCGTCTTTCAACTCGGAAGGAAAACTGTGAGGGGCAGATCCGCTATGCGCATGAAAAGAAGCCGTCCCTGGGACCACACGCTTGCCGGCAGTCAAGACGCCCACAGGAAGACAATGGGCGGAAACGTCAAACCACGTGGGGGGGGGGAAGCTCCCACGCCGACTCCTGGAGCTCTGGAAGTCTCCCGAAGAGTCTCAAACGAGGTGAAGGAATCCGATGTCTAAAAAACTGCTGGCGAGTGCGGCTGAGGGGGGGGGATTCGGCCCTCGTCGAGTTCATATCATGCGATAAAGATGGTGAGAAAAGAAATGATCAGACTAAGAGACAGCAAACCTGAATACAGAGAAGGGGCATGCGTGGCGGGCAAACAGAACCTCACCAAGACAGGAAAAGCGCAAAGCCCGAAGCACAGGGTCCTGACGCCGTTATCTGTCTAAGAATTGGTGAAAAATCCCATGGTGGAAAATCGGAAAAAAAAGAAATCATCAAACAAGAGGCTACGACGTTCAACCACGATCACCATCGATCATGGGGAAATATTCAAAAGGGGGGGGAGGCTGGAAAAAAAGGGGGGTTTAACGACGATCGGGAATAGGGGGCAACCTCGAAAGAGGGCGCGGCGACTTTCCACAACAAAGAACCAAAAGGGAAGAGGGGGGGATCCATCGGACTGACGCCGATTAGGGATAATCAACGTGCCCGCCTACAGCGAGTTATTCGAAAGATCGGAGCGGGCAGGATACTAGTGGTCCACAAGGGTGTGTGTCCATCTTGCGCATAGGTACATTAGAGAGCAGGGACCGGGTCGGGCGGGGGGGAGGAAGAACAACCTACACCGGAGTTTCGGGACTTGACGTGTGTTGAATCATAGGGCCGGAAAGGGGAGGAAACCTAAACTCAAGGAAAAATCGTCAGGACCACAAAAGGGAGTGCTTCGTCCGGTCGGACGCGGGTTGGGCGAAAGGGAAGAGCTCTCACAACACAAAAAAAAAGAGGGGAGGGGGGGGAAGGAAAAGAAAAGGGGGCGGGAAGAAAAGGATCCGAAAAAAAGGGGATGAAAATCGCTTCCGAACCGGACTGCTCCGTGGGAAGTCCTTAAGGAAGGGGATCAACAATCAAGTAAACACGCGAAAAAACAGGGGGGGTCTGGTTTATCACGCAGAACGAACTGACCATTCGGGCTACTGAGAAAGAAGGGACGCAACGCTGCCATAGAAACAGGGGGGGGGGGGGGGGCGGTCAAAAAGAGTGAATTCCCTTGGGGGTATCACGCCGCAAGAGTCATCAGGGAAGCGTGCGGGAAGCGAGGACAGGGAGGATAGAGGGTCACCAGAGCAGGAATAAGGGGCCGAGGAATGAAAGAGGCGGACACCAATAGAATAGCGGTGCTCACTGACAAAGACCTGGGGGGAAGAAGGGAAGAATCGATGGGGGGAGGGGAGTCGGTGGGGAAGCAGTCAAGACGGTTTGGCGGGGGGGGACGCGCTGAAAGGATCACGCCGCCTTTATAGCAAAGGGGGGGAAGGAAACCTAGGGTGCCATGGGCGGAGTGGATTAATTGGGGGAAGGGGGAAGGTCGTACGAAAGTCAACCGGACTGTCGGCGGACATTGGTGTGGGGAAGGAAACCTCAGCGGAAAAGGGGGTAGAAACGAGGATTTCCGCTCGGTCGAAGAGTCCTACTCCCAAAAGTCGGGAAAAGAAGGAATAGGAAATTCCGTTTAGACGAAGGGTAAAAAGGTGTCCCTAAGAAAGTGCGGAAGTGAGCGCAGGCGGATCAAAGGATGATGCTTAGGTGGGGGGACGAGCAAAAACCAGGTACCGTCCAGAAGGTTAGGGGGAGGGGAGTCCTGGCTCTCGGCCCTCAAATTTTTCGGGGTGTAGGAGGGACGCGGGAGGCCAAATCAGGACCGGCTGGGGGCACTCCAGGCAAGGACCTAAACGTTAGGGGCAAGCTCGGAAGGGGTTAGCGCTGTACCCGGGCCGGGGGAAGGGTGGCCTCATAAGAAGGGGGGGAATGATAGGCAAACGAGGATCAACACTCGGAGGGAAAAAAAGCGAGGGGGGCCAGCACACGAACGGAATGACTATCTAGGGAACTAGAAAAAAATAGGAACGTACCGCGAAGGGGGAAGGGCTCAAAAATCAGTGACGTCGCTCGCAAGAGCGAGGAAAGCTGAAACTGCGCACCCAAAATTGCTCAGGGGGGAGAACGCCGAAGGTTCGAGAGAAGGCTTCCGGGAGGATAAAGGGAAAACATGAAGGAAACCACCCATCTACTAGACCCACGGTTCGGGGGACCGGGCCGTAGAATGATTCAGGAGAAAAAGAAGGGGGGCGGTCTTCGGGTCGAAGAAACAGGGAACGGAAAAAAGAAAAGGACGGGAAATGAAAAAAATTGGGGTTTGGGGGGGGGCTCCGGAGGAGGGAACGGGTTAAGGTCGGGGAAGGCGGAAAAAGGAAAGTACCGGATTCCTCAGGATGAGGCATCATACCCCTGAGGGGCCAGCTGGGCTGAGTGTGCAGGGAAAAATGCTAATGACTGGGGAGGGGGGGAGGCATTCCTGCACTAGAGCTTGGGACAGAGTTGTACCAAGGGATAATGTAGGGGAATCCCTGGCTCTTCAAACGTGAAAAACGTGCATGGGACTTGAAAAGGATGAAGGCAACAAACCAAGGGGAGGAGTAAAGAGGGATGACACAGAAAAGTCAAGGCAACGTTAAAAGTAGAGGAAAGGGAACGCAACAGGTCAGGTACGTACCCTCTTCCGCGAAAAGGGAAGGAATGTCTCCCAGAGGAAACCGGAACACGTGCACAAAAAAGTTCGCATACACGACCAAGAAACAGGTTTGTTAAAGAATAATGCCTAAGAGGGTCAATACCCTGGACGTACGCGAGTAGGCACAAGGAGGGAAATCAATAGCCGAAAAAAAAGCACATGACAAGGTAAAGGGGGGAACTGGGGAGGCGCAGTATGGGGATGCGGAAACGAGAAAGAAGTTCTGGACTGACAATGGATGGAAAAGACTGGGACCTGTTACTGACCTGGTACGAGAAACGAAAGGAGGATTACAGGTTTGTGCCTACTCTCGATCAGGCAAGAGTACGAGAAAGAAAAGGGGGTACCTCTGCTGCGAAAAAAGGGGACCAATAGTGGGGGGGAAACGCACATTTTCAGAGGGGGAGGCTAGCGCGAAGACGACTCGATCACGACAGGAAAAGGAGGGCGCGGACGTAAAATCCTCGTTGGGGGGATCAGCTCCGGGGGGATGAGATCGAAAAAAGGGTTCGGGGGGTCAATGTGATTAATGAAAAGGTGGGGGAAAAGACTGGGTTGGAGAAAACACAAGTTAAAGGAAGTCAACATGTTCGGGGGGGAAACATAGAAAATAAGAAAGGGCGGAAAGGCCTTCCAGAGGAAGGAAGGGGGAGGCAACGAACAAAAACGAGCGCATACCCGATTCTGAAACGCACACGAGGGGCAAGAGAGAAGGGAACAGCAAAAGGAAACAGAAAAAAATGATCAAAAAAAGACCCGTAAAAAAGGAGTTTATCTCCAACCGTCTCAGCCTTCTCAAAGGGATGCACGAAGAGGGGGTTAGGTAACATCGGTAAATCCGGAGGGGATAATGGCAGTTCAGGGATATGGGAACGATAGGGGGCTTCGGCCAGAGTGGCGAGCGCTAGCAAGTCTCAAAGATAGCCGCTAAAGCTATTCTAAAAAGGAATCCTACAAATCAGTGGAAAGTCTGGACTCCATAACCGAAAGCATTTGAGGAAAAAGGCACCCGGAAATTGGAAGGGTCCCGCTTTATGCTCATAGATGGGGGAAAAACCAAATTTTAAAAATACACCGGGGGGGGGGGGGCAGAACTAAAAGGGGGAAAATGGGGGAAACAACTATCGCAACGAAATATCTTGGGGACAGAGGAGAGATGGGGGAAATTGGGGGGCACCGACGTATGAGATTGCGGCGAGAGAGACATTGGGCAAACAGAGAGGAAAAGACAGGTAAGGGGAGCGTGTCGGGGCGGCTTCTAGGTTATACGCACGACCTACGACCGACTGGGGGAGTCGGGGAGAAAAAAGAGGTAGGGCAGGAGTAAAAGGGGGGGGAAGGATGGGGGCCCTTGAAATGCCACGGGCAAGCGTAGTACAATCGCAAGGGGAGGGCTAGGGATGGGGGGGCTGGAGAAAGTGAATGAAACGCACTACACCTTGAGGGGGGCGGGGATGGGGACGAAGGGTTAGCATCGGCAGGCGGCACCCTTCAGGCGCGGTCGGACTCTGGAGGGGATGAGAGGTGAGGACTCGGATGGGAGCGGGATCGAGAAGTCAAAAAACAAAACGGGAGTGAGGAAAAAAAAAGAAAAAGAAAATGAATTCGGCACTCGTCACAAAGAAGGGGCCGGAAACACGGAGAGAAGACGGACGGAGGGGCGACCTTGTGCCGCCGCCAAAGGGGGGGGCAACCAGCATCATCATCGCGAACCTATGTGTATGACTGGGGGGGTAGAAAGGGAAGCCCTACTCGAGCCATTCTTAAACGGGGCGGACTGCTGGGGACCAGCGGGACCATACCTGGAGGCACGATAGCTGCCGAGACCTCTGGAGATCAACGAGGATCGTCTTCGTGGATAGGGGAAGTAAGACAGGCGGACCATCGCTAGCACTTCGATACACGCCTACAGTTAGCGGAAGGGAAAGATAATAGAGGAAAGGGGGCCCTGCCAATCCCTTCATCATGGGATAGAGGTGGGGGGGATCAGAATGGGGAAGGTTAGAGCTTTTCAGTGCGTCGCGAAAAGATCACGGACAAAGAAAAGGGGGATAAACGGGAAGGAAACCGGAAAGAAAAGGGTGGGGGAAACATATTGGGGCTCTGCCGCTTTTCGAAATGGCGACGTAGGACACCGGATTAAGAGGGGGCTGTCCTGTTTGAGGTAACTAAGGCGTCGGGATCAGCGTGTGAGCCTGCTACACTGCAGGCTCATACGAAGGGGCCGCAAAATACGTCCAAAAGTCTAACGACTAAAAGACAGGGTAGAAAAAGAGTAGTAAAGAGTGGAACGAGGCGGAAACAGGGAGACTCAGCCCGAGGGAGGCTGGTGGCGAGCAACCAAAAGGGGCCATTAGTATCATTTTCTTGGGGGCGTTGAAAGTGAAAAGGCAAAGCAGTCCCCTGGGGGAGGGAGAGAGAAAAGGGGAAAAGACGGTATGCGAGAGCAAGGGAGGGGGAGGGGAACCTAAAACAGTCCTTCCGCGTTGAAACACTAGGGGAACCGGGAAGGGGTGAGGGAACAAAGGGGAAAAGAACAAAGGGGGGAACAGAAAAGTGCTACTAGTCAACGATCCAGGGAAATTGGAAGGGGCTCTTGAAACGAAGAAGAAGATGAGAGCGATGACAGAGGAATCACCAGAGAGTAAAAAAAAGTAAAAGATAAGGGAGGGGGAGGCAAAGGGGGTACAGGAGGATCGCTAGCAGGGGCGGGTAAATATACCCAGTAGGGGCCCACCTGCAGGTGCTCAGGTTTCAAGGAGGGGGAAAGGGATGGGCATTAATCTGTTAACTGAAGGAGAGGAGGGGCGTACGGGAACAGCAAGGGAGAAAACAACTCCTGCCTCTGACCGGGAGAAAAAGGTAGACGAAAGAAGGAGAAGTTAGGACAAAAATGGGGGGGGAGGTATCGTTTCGGGGGGGGAGACCTACGCGAAATCACGGGACGGGGGAAGAACAAAATCTGTTCTTCCGGAGGGGGATGGGATGAAGTTCATTGATTACTTCGCCTTACCGGCACAGTTGGCAATCGTTCAGTCAGCGGTGTAAAGAAAAAAAAACAAGGTTTAGGGAAAGCTTCTTAAGGGGTGGGAGGAACGGAAGTTCTACTGTCGGCGAAGGTCGAAGGAAGGAACTCGCAGGGTGACGTAGGGTCGAACTGGACGATTTGGGAGTGTCATCAGGAAGGGAAAAAACGAACTTGACCGGGTTCAGTGGAGGGGGGAACATCAGTAGATCAACAAAAAAAAAAGTAAGAGGAAAAGGAAAATATGTGCACCACTACGGTCAAGGGATGGGAAGGGAAGAGAAAACGGGCAACTCAACTCGTCAGGTACTGGGAAATCAGAAACGAGCTTTAGGAACCCCACGCGTATAAAGAGGGCGCACAACTTCAAAGCAGCAGGGGGGACATCCCGGTGTGAAAAATCCGCCCAAAAGGGGGAAAACAGGAAGTCGCGCGAAGTCAGAAAGAAAAGGGAAACTAACGCCGCCGATAGCCGCATGGTGTCATCCAGACGTGAGCGTAGCAATGGGAGGAGTAAACAGAACCGCCGTCTGCCCTGAATCCGGCAATCTGGGGGGGGGAAAACTGGAGGAACGTGACGGGGACGCTGCGGAAGGAGAAGGGTGCATAAGGGCCTCAACGATCCTGATAGGTACTTCGCCCGAATGAAAAAAGGAGGAAAAAAAAACCTGCCTCCACGACTTTGGGGGGGGAAGAGATTGGGAAGGAGGTGACTTACAGTGCTCGGCGTAATCAAAAGGTATACGGGACGACCGTGAGGAAAGGGCAAGGAATGGCGGGGGGGGGTTGACAACCTCGGATATATAGGGAAGGGGAGGGGAGGATTCGGGGGGGCCATCGTGATGGGGGTGGAAAGCCGAGGGGGGAGAAAGAGGTTCGTATCATCCTTCAGTTCGGGAACTAAGGGGGAGGGGTTGGAATAGGAAACAGGACTTGACATCGTGCGGGTCCCTGAGGAGGGGGACTTGAAGGTGCCTAAAGCCGGCAGAGCAAAGCAATACCCACATCCCGGAAAACGGGTCAAAAGGAGGGGAACGAGCGCAAGGAAACAAAGAAAAAATGCTCGAAGGGGAGAAATGCGTTGCCTCGTCACCAAAAGAGCCTCTAAGGACCAGAAGGAAAGAGGCGAAAGGAGGCGCAACATCATCAAACAGCTTGAGAAAAAAAGGAATTCAGGGAGGGCAATGGGCCGAGGGTGGGGAGCTCAATAAAATTCCAAAAGAGAAAGACTAAGAAGCATACGCAGGACGAGAGACTGAGGAAAAACTTAAGTAAGAATTAGCCCGGAAGATTGATCATCAGACCAAGAGGGAAGGAGCACCAAGGAGGAAAAATTAGGGCCGGTAAAGGTAGAAGAAAAAAACGACTGGGAGGGGAGGGGAGCCGGGTCAACGGCAAGCCTTCCTACTAATTCCCAACGAGCTAAAATCTCTTGGGGGAAGCTGCAAGGGGAGAGGTATCAAAAAACCAGAAAGACGAGATGGGGCCGACGTCATGGTCAGACGGAGGTTACGAAACTTTGAGCGTGGGGGCGACAAGGACGTTCTCAGTAGCAGGGGGGGGAAATCAGGATCCACGATGAATCAGAGGGGAAAGATAAACAGAAAGAGGAATGATAGAAAGACTACGCTTTATTCCAAACAGGGGGATGAAAAAAACTGTCACAGCGAAATCTGATCGCCGCGGCCGCTGGTCGGTCTGGGCTGGGAACCCGTACCAGGGGAGTTTCTCTTAGGGCTTTATTTTACACTGCGGAAGTCTTGACAAACAACCTGGGACTGGTTACCTCAGGACGGGGGCGGAGTGCTACGCAAGTCTCGGCGTGTAGGTGCCTACGAGGTGAGAAGAAGTAATCGATCAAAAAAAATTGGGATTATTAAATAGATATGAGTAGAGACTCGCGTAAATAAGATTCAAACAATCAACATCTAGTAGGAAAGGGAGAAGGCTAAAGGGGTTGCCGACTTCCTCTAGATTCAGCAAGAACCCTAAAAGAAAGAGAAACCGGAAGGTGGGGTCTGGGTGGAATAAAAGCAAGCCACGAAAGAGGGGAAATTCGTGCTATACTGCGAAACCAGCTTGGGCCCAGTGGCCATAAACGGGACGATCACGTAAAAGGGAAACTTCCTTCACGAAAGTGTATCACGAAGGCCTTCGGAGGGGAGTGGGAGAGCGCTCGGGGGAAAATCGCGAAATATCTGAAGCATCGCCGCGGACAAGAAGTATCAGGGGCCTGCCATAGAAATCGTTCGGTTCTCAAAATGGTCAAAGCAAAGAAGAAGGGAAAGCGATTGGGGGGGGGGGAGAGAGGGGGGTGACATCTGTATCGTGTTCGGGAGGGGGAGGGAGCTTAAAAATGATCACGCCGTCCCGTACGAGACTTGTCAGAAAATAGATTTTCTAGGGTAGCCGGACCTGCTTGCGAAGGATTGCACGCTTGCAGTATTACCGGAGGAGGCCGGGTATCCGAGAGTAGAGGGGATCAGACTGGCTGAAGGAAGAACGTAATGCTCTTCTCGACGAGTCGACGCCAGAGAGGGCCAGGAGAAAACCTAAGTGACGGTAGAAAGGAGGAACACGATGGCCAGAACGTTGAAAAAAAGGAGGGGCGACGTCCTTAATCCAGAAATCGATGGAGGTGAGGGAAAACGGAAGGGGAATCCTGACGAGCAGGGAGCTTTCGTACCGTTAAAGAGACTTCAAGGTAGTGGTGGCGGTTTCTACTGGGTACTAGGGTGGGGGAAGAAAGGGACCGGGTCTTGGAAAAAATCGAACCTAATCAAAGAAGGGGGAACAAGAACTGGAGAAAGGGGACTTGGGAGCGAAGGGGGGCAAGGGGGGAACCATGGCTTCGCTTACGGGTGAGATCACACTAGGTACAGAACCAAAATCGGGATTGGAAGGAACTCGGCCACGAGAACAGGGCAGATAGGGGCGAATATAGAGAGGAAAAGATCTGTACGGCGTCAGGAAAGCAATTGCGGGTTCATCTAAGGGCTGAAACGAAGGAAAAATCTGGAAAAAAGGTAAAGCATTCTGACAAATCCAAGGAGGTTGGTGGCTCGTCCGTGAAGGCGGGAGAAGGAGAAATCTGGCTTAGTCGACTAAACTTCTGCAACCACTGGTCCCGCTCATCTTTTTCACGGAAAGTTTCGAGAAAAACTGAAGCGAGAAGGGACAAGCATTGAGAGGACTCTGGCGGTTGGTCGCTGCGGTAAAGAAATACCTTCCAGGAGAAAATTTTTCTCTCTGGAGGGAGGGGGAACGGGAGGGGGGAGGGGATGCATGCCGCAAAAGTAAGGGGGAGTGAGTCATCGTCGAGTAAACGTGGCAAAACTGGTGAGGAATGCTGCAGGAAGTTGGTGCGACGAGGGGGGGGCTATAATTCAGGTGGGCAGGAGTCGCCGACTGACGAAATCTGGAAGAGGGAAAGGACCTGACGGGAGGAGGATCGCTGGACGTAAAAGGTAATGTGGAGGGCAAGAGAGATCAAAACCCAAAAAAAAAACGGAAGAGGGGAAGGGGAAAATACAAAATTAGTGACGAACCTTAAAGGAAATTCGGACGGAAAGCGCACGCAAATTCAATGTAAGGACCCAGCGCCCCACGCTAGGAGGGAGGAGTGATACAAGGTCAACCGCTTATCCCCAGGAGGGAAAAGGGTACTCATAAAGGGGAAAATCAAAAGTTTGGGGAAAGAAGGATTCCAAACTTGATACCCAGGGAAGGTAGCGGGGGCATGCTCAACGCCGTCACAAAGGAAAGACCAGAAAGAGCCAAATGGACGGCAAGGAAGTGGTTAAAGGTACGCGAAAAAGACAGGGGTGGAATGATTTGGGGAAACCAGTTAAATCTCTGAAGAAAAGGGGAAGTTCAAGAAAAGGATGAGAAGTAGCACATTGGGGGGGGGAAAGAAACGTCCGTCTCCGTACGAGGCCACGACGCCAAGGATGCAAAAAAGGCAGGGAGACAATGGCCGGTGGGGTAACAAAGGGGAAAGTTGGACTCCGCGATGGAGGGACGAAGAAAGTAGATACGACAGCCCGAGGGACGGGGGGCCAGGACGTTCAGCATCGGATCCAAGAGAGAAGAGAGAGACGGAGGGTCGGCGTGAAACAAGGTCTAAACAGTGGGGGGAGGAATTTCTATCAGCCGAAGGAGGGAAGAAGGTGTCAGGGAATTCCTAAAGCACACAGGACTAGAGCTCAACAGCGAAAGGAAGGGGTGCAAGGGGAAAAAAACGGGGGCGGGTACCCAAACCGAGGCACCTTCTAAAAAAACACGAGGGAAGGAGAAGGAATAAACGACCAGAACACTTCGAAACGCCTGAGTGGGAAGCTCCAACTAAGCAGAGAAGGGAAGAAGAACCTGAAGGGAGGAAAAACTCGGATACACAGGACTACCACTTGCGGAACGTCATTTCGAACGATGGACAGTCTGGGCGGAGGGGAAATAGATCAATGACATAGACCTGAGACAGATAATACAGAACGAGAAGGCGCCGCATACTTATCCCAGGGGGACGCCAAAATACAATCGCCAGGGAAGACGACCAAAAAGGCAAACTGAAAGGGGGACCTGACCCGTCAACGACGGCGGCGTGAATAGGGTGAAAAAAAAGGAGAATCGCAACCGGGAAAGACGAACGTCGTAAAAAAGAAAAACAATCTCTGGCAAAAGGGAAATGGCGTAGAATTGGCAGGGGGGGACAGAGGGGGGGAAAGGGGAGTCGGGGAGAAATGGGGTCTCTTATATGGAAGGGAAAAGAGATGGGGTCTGCGATGAGCGAATGAGGATCACGATCCCACAGAAACAATCGCGGAGGAGCACAGGCTGAAAGGAGGGGGGAGGACCGTACGAGGGGAGAAGGGCCTGGGTATGGCCACGGGGGGCACGAAGTATCGGATAATAATTTCAGGGGAGGGGCTTTCTGGCGGGGGGTGATCAACATCACACAACAGAAGGGGGCGGGGGGTGGCGCGAGGGACGTTTTTGATCAGCGAGGACTTCGGCAAACGGAGAGGAAGAGGTGAGGGAGACAGAAAGAGTGAAGGAAGGGGGTCGGGGAACGCGAGTTGATACGGACAGAGCCTCACCAAACAAATGGGGAAAAAAATAGAAAGATTGAGGGAAACCGCGTCCTAAAGGACGAAGAAAAACAGGAACTGAACTCGAGGGGAGACTGGGGAAAAAAGTACTCGCTGATCAAAAAACCTTCCATCGCTAAACCATGTGTAGGCTGTGGAAAGAGCATCCAGGAACCGGAAAGACTGCGATGGAGATCCTAGCGGCGCAGGGATTGCCATACAAGATCAAAAAGGCGGTAGGCCGCTCCGCGGAGATCACGCCGGAGGAGAGGGACGGGAGGGGAGTAGGCTTGCTGAAATGAGGGTAAATCTCGAGAAAGAAAGAGAGTAATCTCCATACGAGAAGTATATCGGCCGCCGCTAAGATAGGGGGCGTGATCCTTTCAAAGCGCCGGGAAGAAGCTGTCCTAGGGGGGAAGCCTGGGTGAAAAAAAGTTCTTAATCAGGGTTACGGAGGGGGAACATGGGGAACCTTTGGCCTAGCCTGGGATCACGGGTCATGAACGAGTGGGGGCACTAGGGTTCGATGGGAAACTAGGAGGGGAGATTGGGGGGCGGAACGGCAAAAGGTTAGCAGGTTAGTTAGGTGTTATGCATCCGGGAAAAGATCATCTTAGCGTTAGGAAACATGGGGATAGGATAAAAAGGGTTGAAGACGCAAAATATTCCTATCTCGAATCCGGGTTAAGGAAGCGGTGGTGAGGAAAAAAGTGGGAACTGACTAAGAGGGGCAGTAGTCAGGGGGGCGAAGAGGAAAGAACTTATATGGTGACGGGTTGGCTGCAAACTCTGAAGGTCAGATCATGGGGAAAAGGGTCGTGGGGAGGTTCAGTGGAGGAGAAGGGACCCCTTGTTAGTTCGAGAAGGAGTACGTGACATGTGGGATCCTCCGCGCGGGGAGGAAAAATCCAGGAATTCCGCGTTGGGAAGGGCAAAGGGCCCTGGTAAAGGGGAGAAGGGGTACACCGAAAAGGAGGGCCGGGAATAAGGCCTGACGAAAAAGGAATTTTCAACCCTCACTGCAGAAGCGGACAATTAACACTCAGGGCACGGAAAAGTCGAGGTCGGGGGATCAGATGCGGTAAACCCGAGATAACGCGTCACGCGAACTGGCGGGCCGTGATCAGAGGGAGTAGAGGAAACTATTGCAAAAGAGGAAAAGAGAAAAGCGCAGCTCTCCAAACTGAAGTGAGGCAGGGAAAACACTCTCGGGTGAGGAGGGGGTGAGAGTAATACAGAAGGGGGATCCTACTTCCTTCACAGGCTCGGTACTAGGAAGTCAGGGATTAGAGGGTGGGGGGGGAAAGATGTATCGAAAAGTACTCGAATAAAATGAGTAGGTCTATGGGACGTAAAGTTTGACGCGAATAAATAGTAAAAAGTAGAATCATTTGGCTCTCGTCGGAGGATGGGGGGGACGTAGTGCTGGCGGGGAAGGGACTTCAAAAAGAGGACTAGTTTTCAGCCTTAGACAGCTGGTCACACGTCTTTGGAAGGGCCTGGAGGGAGTAATTTTGACGAAGAACAGGAGAAGCTTGCTTCCTTCCTTGAAAGACTATCTTTAAGGAGAGAGGGGGGCTTGCGAAAGTGGATAAAAGGGTGGGGATGGGAAGCATTAAGGGCCGGCTAATTGAGCCGTGTCAGGGATAAAAGAGATAGGAAAAACAAACAACAACAACGTATGGGGTGAGAAGAAAATATATATGTTGACTCACAGGGCAGGGCAGAGTGCAGGACAATACTGGGGGGAAACACTCCGACGTCGCATTACGCCTCTCGACGGGGTATTGAATTAATTAAGAACTCGCAGGAGGGGCCGGTCTGTCACGTCCGCGAAGGAAGAACATTGTGATTAAGAGGATCCGCCGAGAAGGCGAGACAAGGGAAGGTAGGGGGCGGGGGGGGGGAAACAACGGGGGGGCAAAAAAAGACGAGCGTTCTAACCAGTCCGCCGAGAGCCAAGGTTTCCGACGGGGGTCGTTAGGGCGAAGAATGGAAAAGCGGACCGCGGGGGCCAGGGGAAAGTGCGTGCATAAGGTAAGCTCGATAGGAGGGCCCTGGTCGACCGGGGAAGAGGAAGGAAAAAATGGGGGTGGGCATAGTAATCTAGAAAGAGAAAGAAGAAACGATCGCTATTTTGGCCTCTTGTCTGACAATGAGAACTGGGAGAAAAAGTGGGTGAATGCATTGGGGAGCTGTGACCTGCTCACCGAGCTACGCAGGTGGGGGGTTGTGAGATAATCCGGGCCGGACCGAAAGGGACGTCGGACGGGGTCCAGCAAAGAAGTAATCTCGAGGAGGGAGTAGAGCGGCGTGGCCAGCGCTTGACGGCCGAAGCGTGGGGAGATCTACATCAGTATTCGGGGACCGAAAGGGGGGTAGGGGTAAAAAAGGGCGTCACTACAAGGAAAGAGAGTGATGGAAACGAGGAAAGGGAAGCGGGGGGTGGCTAAGAAGCCGGCAAAGAAAAAAACCTAGGAAACGTGGAAAAAAGCAAACTAAGAGGGATCTCAAAGAACTCACAGCCTGACAAATGCGCAGGGAAGAGGGCCAATTGGCGTTTGATCGACACCGCAGCCGCAAGTCTTTCAGAAGAGGGGCAAAAGGGGGGATCCTCGAGGCAGAAATGCGGGGTCCGAAGGTGAGAAATCGAAAGCTAGTGAGCGGATTGGGCGTCGCCCTGTCGAGCATAGCATGCTACAAGTGCGGAAGTGGAGAATTAACTCGAGGCGACAAAAGAAGCCGAATGTCATCGGTGATGGTGCGTGGAATCCGCCGTCAAGAAGAGCAGTGCAACTCCCAAGAGAAAACGACACTTATAGTTCCGTAGGGCGGAGCGCGGAAAAGGGCGGGGGGGCGTGCTGAAACATTTCAAAAAGAGAACGCATCTAAAAAACGGAGACGGGACTGGGGAAAAAACACGGCAGAAACATCTATCTGTGAAGATTCCGGAGCTGGAAAGTGGAGCAGCACACGAAAGATGGAGAAAGGGGGGCGGCCCTATAGTCATGGTAAGAGGCGAGAGTGAACAGGGGGGGGTTCTCAGTGCGCTGCTCAAGGAG
>Ga0179593_1260837_pt1 | contig 14652 bp, 8 predicted proteins | sample CZODoug2_1_08_16_FD_185931 | JGI IMG/M metagenome (GOLD analysis project Ga0179593, IMG submission 185931) | Vadose zone soil fungal communities from Angelo Coast Range Reserve, California, USA - CZODoug2_1_08_16fungal (PacBio error correction) | ecosystem: Environmental > Terrestrial > Soil >...
TTGGGCTAAGGAAGAGTACCGAGGTTTCACTTCTGCAAAGTCCTATTCACCTCCGCGTGGGAAATTTAGTTCTCGACTGACCTTGGGAAAGAGAGGGACGCAAAGACGCTCCTAATGGAAGAAGGGTTTCAAAGGGTATCCCGGGTGAAGAGTTGCACGGTAGTACCTATAGTTGCAAAAGGAGTCATGAGGGGGGGGGAAACGCATTAATGTTGGAAATACCACCGCGCAGGGTCGCACAAAGAGAAAACCACAGCTAATTCGTCGAGGGAAAGGCCAAAGGAAAAAAGGAAGTACGAGAAAGGGAATCATCAACCTCGGTTAAGGTACTTTAGAAATCTAAGGGTCGATTATTCCCGAAACTTAAGAAAGTAAAATCAAGTGCAAGGGGCTAGGGAGGGGTAGCTTGGAGGCAAGGGGGGGAAGATATAGTTTCCCACAAAAGGGTTGGAAGGGGAAAAGAAAATTAGTAAACAAAGCAAGGGAAGAGAAGAAGCCGCGGGCTAAATTCCAAAGAGGGCCGCTGGGATGGAAATTGGCTCAGAGTGTGTGGGGGGGAGAAATCGAGCTAGGAGCACAAACGAAAAGGCCAAAAAAAAAGAAAAGAAATCCTCACTGGGAGGGAAAAGTTGATCAAGGAGGGGAATGTATGGCGATTGTGCCTTTAGAAGGGGCATTCTCACATTTCGTACGTCAAGGAGGTTTGGTACGGGGGGGGGGTAAGCAATCTTCGGTGGGCAGGTACTCAGTAAGGGGGTGTTAGACAGCTAAATGACGGGGGAGTAATAGAAGCGAAGGGACAGTTCTATTCTCAAAAGCAAGACACTGGTCGGGAATCATTTTGGCGAGAGGGGGGGGGGGGAATACAGGAAAGAATGTATCTGGAACTGTGGATGAGAAAAGTAAAAAAAGAAAAAACAGAAAAAAAAGGGGCGGGAAGGGGGGAAAAACGCCATCTCGGGCAGGGGGGAAACTATGGGGGTACGGCGGACGAGAAAGGGTCCACTCTTTCGGCACAGGCAAGGCGAGCGGCGAATTCATTGGCACATAAAAAAAAAAACGCGCGCAGGAGCGAGAGATAAGACAGCATAGATACAGAGGGGAACATGCCGGGGCGTAAGCACATGTCGAGGAAAAGGTCGCGCTGGGAGGAGAGTGGGCGGTAAGCAAAAAAAACGGGTGAAGCCAGCGCGAGGGGGGAGGTTCTCTCCGGACACGGAGAGGAAAGGGTACAGTCGGTTAAACGGAAGTATATCATGAAAGGGCGGCCTGATAGGCCAACTGCGGGACGGCAATAGACGGTCAACTGACGGGGGAGGACAAAGGGACGTCGAATAAAGAGAAATTAACAGCTGATCAACACCGGAAATGTATTATCGGAGGTCAAAGCGCACTAGAAAAGCTAAAAGGTTACGGGGGTCGATAGCGAACTCCAAACGTAGAGTCCGGAGCTCTGGGGCAGGTAACAATACTTTAGTCTGTCGGGGAATCAGGGGCTCAGACGTCGGGGGGGGGCGAAACTCGCTCTTACAGAAATGTAAAGAAAATTGGTCACTCTGTATCATCATTGAGTTGGGACGACTGGTTCAAAAACAGTAAATTATTGGTTTGAAAAAAAATCCAGTGTTTCCAAAAAAAGTTCCAAGTCCCTTGCTGGACGAGGAAGGGAATGAAAGGGTTATTACTGAAAGGGGGGAACTTTGTAAGAGGTTAGCTTCTTTTATTTATAATGCATGCAAACACTTCATTGGGCTAGGGACGGAGTGGACAGGGATAAGTTACGACCGAGGCGGGGGGAGAAATGGTTAACTTATATGCGGGGAGTTCTTCCCGAATATAGAGATGCCGCACAATGGCAAGGGAAGAAAGCCGTTTAGAGAAGGAAATACGCCGGCGTCTAAACGCCTCTATGGAACGGAAGGGTGAGTCGAAACTACACTCGGGACCTAGTGCAAAAATAGACCAAGGGAAAGACGGACAACGATTCGGTTTTAGCTCTTCGAAGTGAAGCTAGCTTGATCACTCGGCGGAGGGGATGACCTCGAAAACACAAAAAGAAGGAGAGTATAATATCCCGATGTTAGATGGTGTGTTCACGAACGATCCTGCTACCGAAGTTGGAAAAGAAAATTAGCCGTTCTGGGGGGGGGAAGGTCAACGAGCATGTGACGAACGAGTTTATTGGCGAAAAATCGGAGAGAGGGGGAGCAAAGCAAGGCGGGGGTCGGAGCTTAACGGGGCAGAGAACTTATTCTGATATTATCTGAGTTTGGCAAGATAAATAGAACTCGACTCGGCCGATAAGGGGTCAACTAAGTGCCGGGCAGAGGGACATTGGGGGTCATATTATGTTTGAACACCTGACTCCGAGACGAGACTCGGCGCATCTTCTGCAGAAAAAGAGACCCAGGGGGGGGAATTCAAAAGTCGAAAAAGAGAGACGCGGTGCTGAGGAGTACCGTATATTAGTGTGACGGACGCTGGGGGCCGAGTTCGCCGGGAATGCCTGGGTATTTACTTTCAGGAAATGGAACTCGGGGGAGCAAAGGGGGGGGGTGACTCGTATTCTGACTTCTAGTGCAGAGAGTTTCCTGTGACACTCAATCGATGAAGAAAGACGGGAATGTTGACGCGACGGGTTTCGGATAAACTATGTTGGTGGGGGATTCCTTGCGGTGGAAGCAACAAGAAGTGGGTTAATTTCTGTCAGGGGCGTGGACAGAGACTCACCACGATATAGAATCTGACTGAGGGGGGAAGGCGGGACCCATGCGGGATGGCAAGGAAGGTTCATCTGATCCTATTCAAAAAAGGCAAAGGGGATTGTTGAAGGAGAATATGCCTGGGAAAAAGGGGGCAGGGAGCGAAAAAAGACCATAATGTGCTGGAAACCTTCGGCAAAGGAACGAGCTAAAAGTCTTGTACGCGTGCACAGTACACTAGAAGTCAGATAGCAGGGACTCGCGAGGGGAAAAAAAGGGCCTGTCTTGTATCTGTTCACCTTGTCAAGGAGAGCGGGAAACCTAAGGCAGGACGTTTGCAACGGATTTCAGAAAGCAGGGCAGGGCGCGAGACTGTTCGGTTCTCAGAGGAAAAAGAAGCGGCTTGAGGGTGCGAGGCAAGGAAAGAGTCATAGTAAGGGTGAACAAGGAGCGAGTGGATGTTGTTTCTCGAATTAGCTAATTATTAGGTCGATCATGGGACTCAATCATTGTGTGACACATAACTGCTGGGGGAGAAGATATCCTCACTCATTTCTAACGGGGGTGAAAAATGCAAAAGACGCGCGAAAAAAGCACCTGAAGTTCGGAGGGGGGCACCTGGGCCAACGGCGCCACCATTTGCTCATGGAGGCAACTACCGGAAAATGGGGAAGAGTGATCGTCTGCATATACGACGGGTAGAGGGGAGAAGATTCTGCGGAAAACGTGCCAAACCAAGTGTGGTACTAGCAGTGCTATGAGAATGTGCTGAAAGATGGGGAACTATCTCAGAAATCAAAATTGGGGAGGGGCAGGGCGAGGAGGTGGCAGCGCCCATATATAATGAAAGGAAAAAGGGTAGGAGAGGGACATCCCGGTCGTGATGCAAGAAGCCCTAAGGTAGGCAGTACGTCTGACTTGCCGCCTTCTTTGATCCACCTTGGCAAAGGGGGGGCATGACAAACCGTATGTGAAATAGGAATCCTCCTCTCAAAAATGTGATGTCTTGGGTTGGACAGCGCGGGGGGGTGGAAGAGACCGCATGCCGAAGAATAAAAGTACAGAACAGGGGGTGGAGGTTCGCAGGGGAGAGGCGCGACGCTTCCCTGGAGGCTGTCACTTTCCGAGGGGAATCATGCGGAAGGATGGACACTAAAATTCTATATGCTATTGGCGATGATTGACGGAGGACGTGGGAAAAAAAAAAATCGGAATTGGCGTGACTTCATAAGCAAAAAGTTTCGCAATAAAAGGGGGGTCGGTTTTGTCTCACAACTCTTAAGCAGGGAAGAGGAACCGAAACACTAAATGAAGAGGAGAGGGGCAAGAGAACTTTCAAAGAAAAGGCGGTGGATGGGGTCTACATTAGCAACGATGAGCGGCGAAGAGCAGCAAAGAGAGGGAATCCCCTGGGTACATACTCTGTCTCGACAGCGAAACACACAAATGGGGGTTTAAGACAATGAAGAGTGGGAGGGCGCAATGGCAAATTTTCTAGAGCCGATCCTCAAAGCGCCCTCGAAGTTCCGAATAACGGCTCGATCTGTCATTGAAAGAAGAAGCGCAAAAGCGACAGGGATGATAGAATGGGAGCCGTATATTACAGGTGCCTGGAAGTACCACGGGTTCAGACCTCGGTAGGTGAGGGAGGAGGAACATAGCAGATTTCCTCATGAAGCGCGCAGGATTCCGTAGTCAGGCGTCATTCCGCTGGCGTTCGGCGAGGAATGGAGGCGAGACCGAAGGGAGTAGCGGACAACGGGCAAAAGGTTAAAGCGCTTTAAGGGAAGGGGGGGACATGCGGGGGGATCCGGCGGCATAAAGAAAACGTTTCAAAGTAGGAGAGGGTGGCCGGGGGGGGGTGGCGCACAGAGGAAGATATATTCCGATTGGACCTTCTCAACTGTGGTCTCATTCTCGTAGGAGGTCCATAACGTATAGGGAGGGTCTCAGGGATAGGAATGATGCCTTGATCTCAGGTAGGATTTGTCGGGAAAAGGGGGGGAAGCCAACTTGTCTTTTAGCAAATCGTGGCAAAACTTAGGGGAATCAAGGTAATGCAGTGTCTTAAAACTCCTCCTCATCTTTGGCGCCTTGTCTCAAGGTAGGGAAAACGGTCGGGTGAGTTTGAGTTGGACGAGAAATTACTTAATGGAAGAATGCCATCAAACCGCCAGGGGTTGGTCTGGTCTAAGGGAATACGGACTACTCAAGAGGGAATCTATCAAAAAAAAACCAACGGAGGAGGCACGCGTATTATCCTTTCCTTTGAGTCTAAAAATGAAGACAAAACTCGCGGAAATGTAAGGACTTTGTTGATCTGGGGATGGGCAAACACAAAAGTTCGAAAGTGTTGGCGGAAACACTCGCAGGGGGGGGGAAAAAAAGTTGTGAGAACTCTCTTCTAGAGAAACAGTCAATCAGGCCGATCTTGTCAAAAATTACTTTTAGGGTGGAGGCTCTGGCATCCTCTAGCTTCGTCGTAGGCGTCGATCAATGACTAATGAACATTCAGAAAGAGGCGGAATTAGTGAGCGTAGGAAAACTCGGTCCTTGTTTGCGCGGCCTGAGGTCTGAATTGCAGAGGGGATCGTCTCTCATCGGGACAGGTGCATTTTACGTGTCCTCTCTTGAGGTGGGAACGGTAGAACGCTGAATGTAACATTCGAAAAATTAAAAGAGGGGGAAAGGAATAGGGGGAACGGGCCCAGTTCCATTTCTTAATGGTGGCACCTCGCTGTAATGCACAGGGAGACACTCATGGAATCCAGGGGGCCTTCTAGAGAGTAACGCCATCAAGTCTTTAAATGTAAGGGAGATGGATTGCCGTTACCATTCTTCAATGCCAGAGATCAATGGGTCGGGGAGACCAATACAAAAAATCAGAAAAAACCCACAAAGGGAACAAGGAAAATCTCTCCAATGGTTTAGGAGAAGAAGAGAGCGCACGTCCGGTTGAAAGTCTATCGTCCCGGTGCAGGACTCTAAGGGGATAGTCTTTCAAAAAAAAACTTTGAAGGGGTGTCGTACACAAATTGGGTGACGGGCGGGGCATCACGAGTATGTGTCAGCTATAGGCCGGTGTCTAGAAACTAGGACTTGGAGTCCTCTGGTTTACTTCAGAGGGGAGAGGTCACGGGGGGTGTGTGAGTGTGTTACCTCTGGGGTATTTGGAGTATTGATGAAATTCCAATCTTACTCTGGGCAAGATGGGGCACTCTCCTGGATAAACAGGGAGAAAAGAAAAAAAACCTTAAGGGCTAAATCTATCTTAGGGGAGAGATGTGTCTGTTCTATGTTATGTGTATGCGTCACTAAAGTAGCTTAGATGAGGTAAGCACACACATGTCGTCAAAGAGTCCAAAAAGTGCGGAACATAGGCAAACGAAAAAAGGAAAGGAAGGTTTGGAGCGAAAAGAGAGGTCAGGGGGTCGAAAGGAACAAGAAGGGTGGCCCCAACCCAATAGACGGCGAAAAAAGGAAAAAAGGAAGAGTTCCGAGCTTGTTTGCCAAACCGGAGTGAACATCCTGCATCAAAACTTGGAAAAGGGAGTGAAGTTATCTAGCTACTATACATAGGAGAGAAAGTAAGAAAAAAGAAAAGGAGGAATTGAGTAATTACGAAGGACCCGGCGAGATCATAATTGGGGGCACTAATTGGTCGCACAAGGAGGGGGGGGGGGACTGGCTGGAAGTATTTCTAAACGCTCTAATAGGCGGCCCAGCAAGAGAGTGCGGCCCGCAAGCGGGGCGGGAAAGGAACCTATTTTCAAGAGCAGTCAAAAAAGGGGAAAGAGCGGTGCATCGTAAGAACATAAAGAAGAGGGGACGACATTAGAAAGCCTCACTGCTCTGGGCCCGGACGTTCGCAAATTCGGCTCTCAAAGGCGAACAAGGGGCAGCTCCGCATGCTTTGTTCGCCGTAATTAAACAGCGAATCACGAAACGTAAGGGGGAGAGACCTCTCGTAACGGCGTACGGACAGGAAGCTGGGAATCAACGAAGTGCCGGAACCAGGAAGAGGAAGAGTCATTGGATTGCACGTGGGGAGGGGCGGTCAAGGAAGGGGCGGACGCAAAAAAAGGCTGCAGAAATTTTGGGGGCAAAACGCGAGGGGGAGTCCCCGCTGGGTTTCTTCGACCCGCGTGACCAGGGGAAAATGAAAGCATCGGGAGGGATCACTTCAAAGAAAGGGTGGGGGGCCTTGCAGGGGGAGAAAAGAAACTTGTAAAAGGGCTTATTGTTTTGTGTCAAACGCTAGTCAAGAAAGGAGAAAGGTTGAGGGGACTGTGAACCACTACCTTCTGGTGAATTCAGTAGGCAGAGGGAGGACAAGGCAACAAGTTAAAGAAAGGGCCGCGGGGCTCGGAAGGGAACGTTTACCCTATCTATAGTAAGAAAAGGCAAGGGGGGGGAAGGGAAACTTGGGGCTAGTGTCCTAGGAAAAGGGAAGGAGGACGTGAAGTGGTCCCTTACCAAAGAAACGCGAAATGGAAAAGCATGCTTCTCGTGACTTGTCTATCCGAAAAGGGCACCTCAAAAAAAACAGAGAAAGTTTCAGAAAGCGCGGAAGGGGCAGGAAACTCGGATTAGTAGGAGGAGAATAGACTTTCAAGCGAAGAAGTACTCTAACAAAAGAGAAGTAAAGATGTGGAAGCGTAACTGTTCTCGCTTACATGGGGGGAAAGACTCAGGCGAAGGGGTATAGATTGTGCTATACCAACTGGAAATCGAGAAACAGCACGTCGGAAGTGGGAGAAGGAAACGAAGCAATCTAAGGAGGTGCAAAGTCGGGGCAGTGTTGGACGCGGCAAGGGTTTCTCCGCAGCCTTTAGAAAAAGGGGGACTCGCGTGCAATTCTTGGGCGCTTAGAGCATCGATCAGCGGGGGCTAACCACGGCCACTAGGTAAAACAGCTATAGTAAAACCATATGCGGAGGATGCATGCATTTTCAAGCGTAAAAATGGGAACCAAATGGCGTAACAAAAAATTCAACGACAGATCTATTGGGAGGCTGGGCAGGGAGGAGGGGTGAGGCTGTAATGGCGTAACTTAGAGAGGGAGCTGATAAACAAGGCAAGGAAAAATTTCATCTGGAACCGGTGAGAGGGAAAGCAGCCCGCTTACGTAGATGGATTCACCAGGCTGACTAAGAACTCACGGGGGAAAAATGCGATACGTTCGGTCAAAAAAAAAGCGGAAAGAACACTATTTTCAGCCAGCCAGTCTCTGTAAAAATTACTGCATCTGGGCGGACAGGGGGGACGAAAAAAAGAGTCTCTTTTCGGGAGGCTTAAAAGAGAAGAGTATCTGCTCAGAATGAAGGAGCGTTGGGGAGGACAAGGTTCTGCGTGTGTAAGGGGGCGAAAGTAGAAAGGAAGTTCTGGGGAATGCTCAATGGACTGGAGGAAACTTCGTCAATAAGGGAGGTCTTAGCAGCCATGGAAAAATCTGGGCAGGGAAGGAAACGGGTAGGGCCTGAAAATGAAAAAGAGGGGAACATTTTTCAAAATCTATCATAAGAGGAATATTTGCAGGTAAAGCTAGAAAATTCCAAGTATTGGCGTGAACGATCTTAGGATTGAAGAAAAACGGCTAAGAATCAGCCTAAAAGTAAATCTAGGACGGGGAAGGAGGTCAGGAAAGAGGAAAGGGCTTGCTAATCTCCGTGGCCAAAAAACGTGGAAAAAAACTAAATTATGTATGGAAATAAGGAAAGGTTGTTGGCAGCGAAATGAAGAGTGTCCTCTCCGATGAGAATGAGGCAGGTCGAAACCGCGTTGAAAGGGATTCCTTAAAGAGTTAAGGAGGAGAAGAAGTTGGGTGAAACGTCGCACCTATAACGGGTTGGAGCGATCGAACGATTTTAGGGGGGGACGGAAACGATGGGTTTGCTATAGGGCGGAGAAGAAGGGGGAGCAAGACGGTTCAAGGAGAATCGAAATTATCTTGTCTCAATAAGGAAAGTCGAAAACTGTCTCTGAGAGCGTCACGAGGCCAGTGAAGGGGGCAGAAGAATTAGGAAAATCAAAAGAAAATAGCAAAGGTCCATCTGGACGAGAAGGGCTATCTTTAGGAAATGATTACAGGGAAAAAATGACGACAGTAATAAAAGAAGAAAATTAGTCTGATTCTGTCGGATAAAGGAAGATTAGCTGGGGCGTATGGTAGAGGAGGTCTATTCAATGGTCCACATTTCTGCGCGTCTAGCAAGGAATGAAAAGACTCCGCTGGTATAATTGCGGAAGCGGGGAAATGACAAAGCTCCATAGGGGTTAAGGGACCGAAAGACTCGTAAGTCGGTAGGTACAGTCAGACCCAAAACTAAGAACACACGGGCGCTTAAAAATCAATAGAGGAGGGAGGGGATTGTAGGGGTGCAAGGGTGCTTTAGAATAGGAATCAGGACATTCTCATAGGGGGGGGGGGGGGGGGGGGGGGGGGGGGGGGGGGTTCATCTGATGTGAAAGAAAAAAAAACGGGTTCGACATCCGGAAATGAAAAGGAGGAAAGAAGACACTAAATAGTAGGGATCAAGATAGAGGGCTTCACTTCGGGTTTTTGTCTTCAAATCAGACGAACGATGGAAATGGGGACCAAGTAGCAACAAGCATTGTATTCTCCTGATGTTTCTGGGAACGTAAAACGACGTGAGAATTTGGTTATCGTCCAGTCGAAGGGGGAGGTGAAAAAACAGTAAAAAAAAACAGTACGAAGTAGTTGGCAACAGGGGGGTGAAAAGGAGGGAGCGTCAAACATTAAGGTATGGAAATATCTCGGCAGATGGGGGCGAGGCTGCGAGGAAAAGAAGAGACTCAAACCCTCAGGAAGAATGTAAGAAGAGACTGTTCAGACGCTGGAATCTTACGAGAAAGGGGAATCTTAATTCGAACCCGATGTCATTTTCCAGGCTTCGTTGTGACGGTGAGCCCGAAAATTTCTCATACATTATTTTGAAATGAGACAATTGGGGGGGCATCAAGGGAAAATCTCAACTAGAAAAGGGCTCTATTAAGGCAGCGTAAGTTAAGGAAAAGCAGCGAGCACGAGTGGGGAAGTCGTAAAGCGCAAAATCACATCAGGATAAGGAGAAAGGCAGCCAATAGATTGCGCAGAGCAAATGGCGGGGTTCTCAGCCTCCATACAGAACAACGGTATTGGGGGAATACAGCTGCTCCGGTGCAGGGGTGCACTCATGTAAAAAAGGGTAGCCCGGGACTAAACGCTTCGGGCTGATTCAGCGCAGTCGTCGCGACCCATTCGTGGGAAAATTTTTCCAAACTAGAAAGGATGAAGTCTCGCAACTTTAGAAAAATGGATCATAGAGTGGGAAAAAAAGGTCCTGTAGGCGGTCGGGCTCTCGCTTATGATGTATAACGAAAGGGAAGGGAGATTGGCGAGGGTGAGATGATTTATAGCTAAACGGGAAACCAGTAAACTAGGTCAGGGACTCTGAGGTGCCGACGTGCACGACATAAGGCGGGGTATTAACTAAATTGTGCGAAGTCAAAACGTAGTTCTTTAAGGGTCGGACGTGTCGGCAGAAAGAGGATGAAGGGAGAATTCAAAGTATAATTTCCTTCCCGTTTATATACTTCCAACAGGGGGTCGACTAGCAAAGGATTTCTGCCTGTTATAAATTCAAAAATAAAAGGGTCGTAATATCGCTGACCGGTCACGTAAAAAGAAACGCGGCCAGAAGAAGGAAGGCAATCACTCTGACGGGGGGGAAAAACCGGAAAATAGGCTCCATAAAGGGGTCCGGGCTTTATATGATAGATAAGTCCAAACAGCAAAACGTTAGCTATGGGAAAGAGCGATCAGCGGGTCTAGGTTGTCAACAGAAAAAGGCATAGCACATGTCGGGGCGGTGTGTCGCATGGGGGGGGGTCTCGCCAGAGGTTAGGGTTTATTCTAAGAAAGTCTTATTCCCCTAGAGCCTGGAGTTGAGAGTAAAAGAGTTGGGAGGGGAAGGGAAGGAGGAAAGGGGAAATATCGGGCGGAACGCTGGCTAGAGATAAGGCATTCAAGACGATGTGACGGGGACGACAGACTACTAACGGCCTAACGAGAGCAACGCCAGGGATATATGGAACAGAGTAACTTTTCAGAAGAGAGCGAAACGGGGCGGCTTCGCGTTACAATAAGATAAACCAGTCGAGGATGTACGGCAAAGAGGACTAGCTAGCCGGCGTCGTCAAGAAACTTACTGTTAAAGTAGGCGCTTTGCGAGTCGATACGGGAACTCGCCATCTGAAATTGACTCTGGCAGTAAAAGATCGCCTTAAAAGGTGTACTGAATTTCTTAGTGCGGGAGAGGCGAAGTTATGCACCCTACGACTGCGAGGCAGTGCAACGCGGAAACTGGGACAAGTTCCTGAGGTTCGGAAAGGGCAAAAAGGGGTTTAATTGTTAAACAATTGAGGATGGAAGCAAAAATTAAAGAAAAAGGTAACGTAAGGATGGCGGGGGGGGGTGACTTAAACTTCATCTAACTGACCTAGGGGGAGGGGGGGACGTATCCAATATTATCTATCGTTAGGGAAAGGGCTGTTCCTTGTCTCGCGAGGAACAGACGCACGTCGCAGGACAAATGAAATGGGGGCCTTGAAAATGAGTGACGAAAGAAGCGGGGCTTTAATCCCTGAGAAGGTGTCTTAAAGTGTCCCTAGAGGGGTCTACCCTACAAATTCAAACGAAAACAAAACTACCGATGTGAAGGGAGGCATATTTAATGGCGTGTGCACTCAGTCTAAGGAGTCTAACTTCTAATCATGAGTGCTAACTATTTTCTGGGAAGACCTGAGGTTAAAAGACTAGAAATGAGAGATGCCGCGGACGCGGGATACAGTGCGAAAATCGCAAAAGACGCTCGCACGGGTTCTCTGGGTTGGGCAAAGGCCAATTGGACAAGTCGCAGGGACCGGGTAAAGATTATTTTGCACGGCTTTTTTGCATAAAAGTCAAAAAGAGTTAAGAAATCACGTAGAACTGGGGTGGGGCAGCACGAGGAACGGCGATAATGTTCTGGTCGAGGGTCTGTATGACATTCGCGGTTTTCGTAACCGCAAGGAAAAATCCTTATTGAGAAACGGTTTGACCGAGTTGAGGTCAAACAGAGTAAAGGGGAGTCAAGTCTCGATGTACATAAACCAAATACGGTTTCTTACGACAGTAGGCTTGGTCAATTACAGAAAGGTGTTCCCCGAAGATACACATGGATCGTGATACTGTCAGGGAAGGTGTAGGCGAGGTGGGAAAGAGTTGTCTATTAGGGAAAAATCTCTTAGAGGGAAAAAAAATTGAAAACTTGACAGTTTCGCTAGAGTGGATATATAGGAACGAGGACAGGATCTCTTCTACGTGATGCATGAAGTAGTGGAGCAAAGGATAACAGAGCTCAAGGAGTGCGACGCTAATATGTTTGGGAAAAGAAAAACTCGAACGGCAGACTAAAAAGTGTCTCGTTTTTGCTTTCAGTCGTGGGACGGAGAGGTGACGTGGATGGGAAGAATGAAACACATCGATCAGGGGACAAGAGCGGTGAGGGTGTTGGTCAACGTGATTTCTGAATAGACGGTGGCTCAGGGGGGGGAGGTTTAGGGTACAATCTGAAATAGTAAAACTCCAGACGAGATGACTGGGCGCACGCGCAGGTAAAGGCGGTGCTCCTCTCAGATTGCAAACGGGGGGAAGCGTCTCGGTCAGACTCTTGAAGTAGGAGAGAGTCGGCAGCTCGACGTAGGAGAGAGGGATCTGTGAGTAGTGCGTCGAATAAAAGGATATTTCAAATGGGGAAAACGAGGGAAGATTCGATGCATCCGAGGGGGAATAGGGGGAGTCAGCTTGAAAAAAAATCGTTGATAGATAAAAACACAGGAAAATGATTAAAGTAGATGGGATTTATATAGCCTAGTTGCAGAGTCTTCAAGGCGTCTTAAAAAAGGCAAAAAGGGTGCTATGGTGCAGAGAAGGACTGGTAATTAGGTTACGAAAAAGATGAACAGGGAGGGGCCCAGCTTTTCACTTCAGAGGTTAGGCAGAGGAAGTACTTTACGGGTACACGGGAGGTCTTGCTACGGGTCTACGGGGGGCGGCGAAAGCGAAGGCAGGGTGTGGTTTAAAGGCGCGCGGCGCGAAACCCTTCGTCTTCTTCACAAGCAAAGGGGGAGGGAAGAACTGGACGAAAAAAATAAACAGGCGCGGAACACAAAAAAAAAAAAAACCAAAAAAACATTTTTTTTGCCTTGGCTCGAAACGGAAAATATGGGAAGCAAATTCAGTTCTATGACGAGATAAGGGAATGTTAGAATTCAGACGTCACAGAGAGAGACCGGAAAATACAGAGAGGAAAGAAATTAGTCGGAGCGCGCGAGGTAAAATAGTTTTGCAGGGTTCTTATCGTTCTAATGTGCTCCACAGAGGGTGAGCTAAATGGAAACAAGGGAGATCTACTCTCGCTCCTATTTAAGGGAGGGAAAGAGAAGGTACACACTCCAAAATGCTTTTTGAAGCTGACGTCGAAAAGAGGCGCTTATACAACATAATCCTTAAGGAAAAAAAGAAAAAGGGAAACTAATTGAGCGGGAGGGGTGGTTTTTAATGTATGGGGACGTTCGACTGAGGGCGGACTTGTTCTATATCAAGTGGAGGTTTTAGGAGGGGAGCGCGGCAAAGGGGCGACTTTGACAAATTACATATTTCTTTTCTAGAGGCTGCAAAAAAAAGATCAAACGTCCCGACGGGGAATGAAAGAAGAACTTAGGGTGAAGGGAAAATCTCGAACCACAAAAACCAAACAAAACAACACAAAACAAAAAAAAAAAGATATAACGCACAGGACGCACTTCCCTGGAAATGCAGATCACTGTCGTCTTAGGCGCTGCGCGAAGCATTCACAGTGGTGCTATCGCACATCTGTGAAAACACTGGGCACCAATATTACACAGGATAGACGACGGCAAGGGCAATCTGGTCGTCATGATCACGAAGCAGAGAACCTGCTCGGCGGCTCGAAATCATGAGTCATCCATAAAAGAGGACGTCAGCTCGCCGGTCAGGGGGGACAGAGGAAGTGCAAGGTACCGCTCTAAAAATGTCAAGCGGAAAAGGTGCCAGGGGTGCGGAACGCGACCGACACTGGCATCTAACTTGGCCCGGAACCCTAAGGGTTCGAAGACAGAAACAAAAAAAAAATAAGTGGCAAAAAAAATTCGCTGAGTTCCAGAACTAGCAATGAAGGGGGCTCCTAAGAAAGGGAAATCAAGAAGGGAGAAAAACACCCACTTGGCGTGGAAGTGTATGAGGAAAAGAGAAGAACGACTATTGCAGAAAAACGAAAAAAGCTACATAGTTGAGGGTGAAACTGCACCATGAAGGGGGCCGCACTTCTTGGAGGTGTTGACGCGAGAGACTCTGAGACTGGACAGAAACTAGATTCGGCTACCCTGACAAAAAGGGGGGAGGGATAACATGAAGGAGGAAAGTGCTATGCGATCCTGCAGTACTTCAAATCAGTCTGGACGTCAGAAAGCTATGACGCCATGCATATTTGCTATATCCGAGGGCGAAACGAAGAGGCGAACGTTAAAGTTCCTTAAGCTATGAATGTCGGAATAGTGAGAGGAGGTGAAAGTCAGCAAGTCCCGATCTAGAGGTCAAATTCGGTCTATTTAATGAAAGGGGAACAAAGAGCTGTTGTCTAATGCGAGGGGGGAAGTCGAGACGACAGTTCTATGTGCTCTCCTGAGGTCAAAGGAGCATGTCCGACTGCAAAAGTCATACAAGGGAAAAAGGCTTCGAAGTCAAAGCATCTAAATCCGAACCTTGGACGAGCTCTCCATACTGGTCTCAAATTACAGCTCAGGTAGAAAAAGGAAAACAGAAGCTGCGGGCGACACTATGGTTCAAACGCTAACGGGACGACGGAAACGCAAGAAGGGAAGGCAT
>Ga0179593_1680877_pt1 | contig 14652 bp, 35 predicted proteins | sample CZODoug2_1_08_16_FD_185931 | JGI IMG/M metagenome (GOLD analysis project Ga0179593, IMG submission 185931) | Vadose zone soil fungal communities from Angelo Coast Range Reserve, California, USA - CZODoug2_1_08_16fungal (PacBio error correction) | ecosystem: Environmental > Terrestrial > Soil >...
TCAGCAGTCAATCGAGTCATGAGAAAAGGCAGGGTCATTTCACCAACAACGCCTAATCCAAGTGTTGAAAAGGGGGAAGGAAGGAATGGAGGCATGGTTGGTCATCCACAGCCACAGCCGTTCATGGGAAAGGGAAAAGACAAGGAGGAAAAATGAAGACCTCAAATTATCTACTGGGGGGGGGAGTGCTAATTTTTGATCCAAAAGAAGGAGAGGAAATCATCACCCGAACATTGCTTGAGGAAAAGAAAGGGAAATAAGGCATTAATGTCTTTAACGTAAGAAAGGGGAAAGAGGCATGTCTGCAGAGTGTATAAATGGGCCGGAAGGAAAAAAGGAAAAAAATGTTCAAGAACCAGTCTTACCTCTGTGAAACCCAAGTGTTATAAAAGGGAAATAACAGAATTAAGATGATATAAAGGGGGGAAAAGAGGGGGAAGGAAGAGGGGTAGAAAAAATTTTGTAATATTTGAAAGGATGAGCTGTTTATTCAAGGTAAATCAGTCTCCATGGAAGAAAAGCACCACAATGTTTTGGCCCCAGCGACAAAAAAGGAGAGGGGGGTCAATCATTCAACCCTACCCCTAGGGGAGGGGAATCAAGGTCCTTTCCTGCTTTTGGGGGGCCAATTATTAAGGGAGAGGACACCTCTGCGCACGCTCAAATGGCGACGGGGGGGGGTGATAGAGATGGGAAAAGCATTCTTGGCGAAAAAAAAAAAAGGGAAAAATCCTATTACAGACCACGGTAGTGATCTCAAACGGAAAGAGAAAAAAGGAGACACGCAAAATATCCTTGGCTCAAAAAGGATTACTCCAGGAGGCACATGAGGTCCCAGAGTGCTCATCAGATCTGCAAGGGGGGGGGAAGACTTGGTCCCGTGGTTTCTGATGCAAGAGGAGGGGAGATAAGAGTCTTAGAGCAAGTCCTGGGATTGGGGGGAAAAGGACAAGAGGAGGAAAAAGTGTGTCAGATCTTGGGGGTTATGAAAGAAAAAAATATGGCGCAATTCGAGCAAGCGGAAGGGTTGGGCCAATGATATGGAGGGAAAGAATAAAAGGTGGAAACCTGAGGGTGTTGGGGGAGAAGGGGGGGAGAAAAGAAAAAAAAAAACGCGGTGAAAAGACGACTTGGGGGGAAACGCAGAATCTGCTGGACTTCTTATGTAAAGGGAAGAGCATGCCTTCATTACAGATCCTAGTATCATAGGGGGGGGAGGCTGTTCAAATAAAAAACTCTCAAGGGAAAAAAAAGAGGAGTATGCAGCATCTCTCAGGACCAAAAGTGTAGGGAAAAGGGGTCACTTGATTCATATACATGAATGCCGGTTGCAGCATAAAAAGGGGAAAAAAGGAAAAAAATTGTACGAGGTTGGGATAGTCAGAGAGGGAAAAAGGGACAGGGAGTGAAGCGGAGGAAAGTGGTGCAAGCACTTGCAATGTGTGTTGGGAAAAGGAAGACCAAAGCGTCGACGGTTATTGATACACAGGGGGAAAAACGGGAAAAAGGGATGCTGACTTTTTGTTACATCTCTGGATGGAAGGTAAATGAGGGAGAAGAAAAACAGTTTATAAACCCTGCGGAGGCAATCACTCCTCACAGGGGAAACAGTCGAAGTTCTCTGATGCTTGGGGGGGCAAAAAGGGGGGGGGGTGTGGCATCAACTCAAGCATCTGGAAAAAGGGTGAAGAGGGGGGGGGGGGTGGGGAAGCTGTAAGGTGCACTCGGAGAAAAAGAATTGGCCCACTTCCACCCAAGGGAAAATAGTCTTTACTAAGTGAAAAAAGAAGGGTAGTTGTGTTCAAACACTAGTGGGGAAAGAAAAAAGAAAGATCATATCGAGACAACAACGGGGAAAAAAGGAATCTGTTATAGTTTTTTTTCTGGTAGGAAAAAAAGATCTCCATTTCTGTCGCGAAATTGCAGGGGCAAGAAAGGGGGGGGGGCATGCTTTCCTTGTGGGGGAGAAGGTGGGGGGAGGGAAAGCAGCTTGACATTAAGGGGAACACCAGACAGCAGCGAAACCATTTCTTCCTGGAGAAAAAAACAAACCCCATCCCGCCTCGTGACAAAAAAGGAATGGCAGAAGTGCGTCGTGCTGGGAAGAAAAAAGAAATGGGGAGGAGAAATCAGACGACACTGCAGCAAGGACCAAAAGTCAGCATCCTTCTTCTCGGAAAAAACTGGGTATCACTAACCTTAGAAAAGGAGAATTCCTTTGCCAACAAAAAGTAGAGAAGCATGCAGCATCTCCATGCGAGCTCCCCTTGTCCTCATCATCTGCCTCATCAAAAAAGAAAAAGGAAAGATGGACAGGTATCCCGCAAAAAAAGGGGAAAGAAAGAATAAAGGCATTGGCTCTGCATCAGTGGCACACAAAAGAAGGGGGGAAAAGGACGGGCATACTCTATTGGGGGGGAAGGGAAGGTTTTTATTTGAACAGAACATAGGGAAGGGATCTGTCCTGAATTCATGGGAGCCACAAAAGGGGAGCCAGATAAAAAGAATACGAAGGAAGGGGGATGCTACGCTTGCGCACCCTGTCCCGTGCGTGAGTGGGTGTATGGTCTTTAGAGTCTCATGGAAAAAGTCACTTTAAAAGGGAGGGAAAGAGGGGAAGGAGGTCCCTACATCTCATGTGAAAACTTGGGAAGGGGGGGGATCACGCTCTGCTCGAATTTCGGAAAAAAACAAAAGCTCTGCCAACTCTTGTCATCCGAAAGAAGGAAGGGGAGAAAAAAATCCTCAGACTTTCTCTCATACTCAGAGACTAAAAAAGGAAAATGACACAGTCTGAACAAACAACATCTGGAGGAAAAGGGTGTCAACTCATGCGATCTGAGGAGGGAAACAGGGAGCATCATTGGCTTTTAGAAAGGAGAGGGGGGGGGAAAGGCAGGGGGCATGTTGACTTGCCAGTAAAGGGGGGGAAGAGGAGGAAGGGGGGAGGAAACAGATGTGGATTTTTTGGCGCCCAGAAAAAGAGGACCCGCCTCGCACAAGTTGCTTCCTTTCCTTAGAGGAAAAAAAAGGAAATGTAATATTAAAGTACAGGAAAGTTAAAGGGAAGGAGAAGGAAGGGGGGAGGGTGTGGTCTTGAAAAGGAGGGATTTGGCAGTCTGGCCAAAACATGTGGGAATGAGAGGTGCAGCATTGATACTGATGACCCGTGGAAAAAAAAAGGGGGAACAGAGTATTTCAACTAATTTTTGCTAAAAGGGGAAGGAAAGGACAGGAGAAATCCTCATCTGGGGATACATTGGGGAAAAAAAGGGTTATACCCCATTGGGTGCAAGGGGAAGGAATGACTGTTTCCTCTGAGAAGGGGAAAAAGGGGTATGACAGGCCCCCATTTCTACATAGAGAAAAAAGAAGAAGGGGAAGAAAAGGGAAGGGCTAGGGTTATGTAATTTAATGAAGGGAAGAAGATAAGACTGTACGCTTACTCATCAATGGAAATGGGGTCAGAGTCTATATGACTAGACGGTTTGGGGAGAAAAAGGGGGGGGGCCATGCCTTCAAGTTGTATATCTGTGGGAAAAGAAACAAAAAAGGATAGGGGGAGGGAAGGACAACAACTGAGAAAGGCCCAAGGGAGGAAATCAGTTCAACACTTTGATTTGGCTTGTTGTTTAAATTACCCAGGGGAAAAAAAAAAAGAGGTATCTTTCTGAACTCAGATTGGGGGAAAAAGAGAAAAAACGGAGGAGGAGAAAAGAGAGAGTTACGAAGATGAGAGGAGAAAGAGGGAAGAAGAAGTGGCTTTAAAACAACAAGAAGAATCAAATGTTGACCGAAGAAACTTGTTTCCTTTCTTCAGGGGGGGGGGAAGAAAAGAGGTGACCATTGTCCCAATTACTGGCAGCAATGGAAAAAGGGAGGAAAAACCTTATCTAATGAGGTGGAAATTGTGGAAGAAAAGAAAGATCATATTAGACTCTGACATCATGCACCTCAAAAAAAAGGAATACAGTCTGCTGATTTCCTTTAAGATGGGGGGGGGAAAGGACATAGCCCTATTTGCACTCTGTTGTCTGAGAAAAAGAGGGGACCTGAATAGCCACGGAGTGTGGCAGAGAACTCAATTACCGCTTTTTGGATAGCCGAAAAAGGGGGGCACCTGTGGTATAACATTTTTCAACAGAAAAGGAAATAAGAAAAGGGTGTCATTCACTATTTATAAAAAAGTAGGGGAAGGGAGAGGGGGGGGATTCAAGGTAATCAGGAGCATGTGTCATCCCGAGGGGGGGGAAACAAGTCACCCAAGTTTGGCCAGCTGCCAAATGAAGAAGGGTAGGGTGCAGCGCCTAGTTTTCTTCAAGGGAGGGGGAAAGAAGGGGGGAAAGGAAGCTTGGCTAATTCACTCTGCTCTACGACCCAGAGAAGAGGGAGGCAGAAGTGTGCTAGAGCAGGGAAGAAAGTCCTTGGGCGACAAAAATACAAAATGAGGTGGGCAAGAGGAAAAGGGATAACATGAACGGCTGTCAGTCAACATGGGGAAGAGAATCACCACACTCACCATAGAAGGGGAACAAGGTGGGCCAACTTAATGTACTCCTAGTCAAAAATAAAGAGGAAGAGAAAGGAAAGCAAGAGTTGACAACATGCGGTGAGGGAAAAGAGGGGAGGAAGGAGAATGGGGAGCTTTGCGGACAGTGGGAAGAGGTCTGAGGAGCAAGTCTGGAGGGAGGGGAAACATGACACAGATATTCTTATTACAAGAGGGTGGGGGGGGGGGGGAAAAAAAGGACCTGAGGAACTATCCTCATGGGACGAGCTGGAGTCTCTTCCATCTCCAATTATGTGGGGAAAGACTCAGAAGCAATGGAATAAAGTGGGAAGAAGGGGGGGGGGGGGGAAAAAATGACTCTCAGACCATACACAAAAGAGGAAAGAACGAAAGGGGGGGGGACACCGAGAAGCAAAAACTTCGTATGTTCCCATGGGAGAGGGTGGGGGTATTAAAAGAGGGACAGGATCCGATGATCATTATGATGTTAAAGTGGGGGGGGATACAAAAAAAGGCACCCACTCGAATTAATCCATCATCTCAAGAGGGAGGGTTTCCACTGGATGCAGATACAAGGGGGAAGGGGAAGCACAGTTCATTTTTGCGGTAAATAACGGTAAAAGGGGGAAATGAACAGAGTGGGCAGATGGAAAAAGGGAATATACAGGCATGGATATTCTGAAGGGGAAAGCAATGTCAATGTGTGGGGCAAAAAGGGAAAGAAGCGTCGACGTTAATTTCTACCGGGAAAAGAGAAAAAAAGGGAGCGTTTTGACCTATCTTACTGCATTGGGGAAAGAGGGAATTTCGAAGAAACCGCTTTGTACCAAAAAAAAAAGAGTGCCATTTCGAAGTCATCGGAGAGGGACATAGCGTGCTGGGGGTGGGGGGGGGGGAAGAAAAAAAAGGGGGTTTTCGCTGATGTTGCTGGTGTTGTGAAGAGATACTTTGACACACTGCATTTATAATCAGGGGAAAGAAACCACACGAACGCATGCAAAAGAGGAGGAGAAAGGAAAATCGCGACAGAATGCGAGTATTTGGGGGAAAAGGAAGGAAAAAAACAAAAAGAAATATCAAAGAGCTCAACAAAAAAAAGGGGAGGAACGAGAGAGATCTTGAGTTTTTTTCTGGGGTGTTTTTTTTGTTGGAAAGGGGAAGGGAGGGAGTGAAGGGTCACTGATTAAAATAATAGTGGGGGGAAAGGGCCTTGTGTTAAGGCAATGAAGTTTCATCCCATGCTTGTTTCAAGAGAAACAAGGAAACATTGCTGCATCTGCGTGCGGGGGAGAAAAAAAAAAAAGGAAACAACAAGCATCAGTGATTCGATGGAAGAAAGAATGGCAAAGTCGGGGGAAAAAAGCTTTTTTTCTGGAATCAGAAAGCAGGAGAAAGAAAGCTGTCCAAAAGTCCGCATCCCTTCTTCTAGGGGAAAAGGGGTATCACGAACGTCGACGCTTGAGAGGAGGAGCTAAGGAAAAAAGAAACACCATTGCCCCCAAGGGAGAAAGGGGAAGGAAGAGGCCGGACCTGTCTTCAAGAAAAGGGTCCTCATCATCTGCCTCATCCCCACTCTCGTAGAGGGAAAGGATCCCGCAAAAAGAAAGGAAAAAAGGCAACCGCATTCATTGGGAGAGAGAAGAACCAAGACCAAAACTGTGTGTGAAGATATTGCTGGCAAAGGGGAGGGGGGGGGAGTTTTTATTTGAACATAAAACAATTGGACAAAGAAAGAAGAAACGGAGCGTCCTGAATGCCATTGGTTAGAATCCCAAAAGAAGGGAAAAAAGGGAAGAAATGCCATACAAGGACCCGTGCAGATTCTCTTCTTGTGCCAAAAGGGAAAAACGCTGTTGTTGTGTATGTTCGGAGGAGAAGAAAAGGGGAAAAAAACCTCGGTCACTTGACTGAGGAAGGGGGGGGGGGGATTCAACCCGAAAAGAAAACATACTGTGGATCTTTTGAATAGCTCAAGAAAAAAAAGGGTGGTGATCCTTCATCACCCAAAAAGGAAAACTATTGTCACCGACTCAAGAGGGGGGAAGGGAAAAACGAAAATTTCTAAAAAATCGTAATGGAGAAAAAGGGACACCGGCCAATGTATCCCAGGAAGGTTACTGGAAAATAAGCATGTTGCAAAGAAGAAGAAAAAGAAGAGGGAAGCATTGACTCGGATCAGAATGGGGGGGGGAAGGGGGTGAGAGCATGGAAGGTGACGAACAGTCCGGGAGAAGAACACTACAGTGTCGGTAAGGATGGGGGGAAGGGGGACACGCCAAGACTGTTTTCTCCAACGAGAAACAGGTGGCTCTGCTTTAAGACCATGTTTGCGTGAGCATGGGGAAGGAAGGGGGGGAAGGGAAAAGGTAAATTGAGACTAGCTCTGCCCTAATTTTATTGTTAGGGTGGATAGAAAAAAAGGGAAAGGGCAGCTGGTCCAAAACATTTGGTGACGGGGGGGGGGAGGACCATAGAGGATCAGACATGGAAGAATGATGAAAGGAAAGTAAAGAGAGGGAAAACTAAGTTGTCTAAATAGTTAAGAAAAAGAATTCCAATCATTTATATCCTCTTACTTCGGTAGAGAAAAGACCACATTGGGTGCAAGTGTGTTTGGAGGGAAAAGGGACTGGGTTCTCTGCTACACTTTTGGAGGGAGAGAAAAAAGGGGAGAACCAAAAGGGACTCCTGAAAAGAAAAAGATGAAAATCGGGCTAGTTTACTGTAAAAGACAGGAAAGGAGACGGACTGCTTACTCAGCAATTTTCAGTAAAAGGAATGAAGGGGTCTAATAGGACGCATACAGGGTTGAGAAAAGTAAGAAGGGTGGGGGAAAGGCCTTATTTATTCTTTTGCAGAGGAGAGACCAGAATTGGGACAATGTTCCTGCTAGTGGGAGGGGAAAGGGCCTGGTGAGGCAAGAAGCTCAGTTCACACTTTGGAAGGGGGAGGGGGGAAGGAATTTGATGCAAGACTTTGAATGATCCATCAATGAAACGAGGAAAAAAGGAGAAGAGCATCTCCAGAACACACGGAGGGAGCTGAAAAGGGGGAATATGGCATAAAGAGAATGATGGCTCTTCAAAGTCTTTGGAGAAATAAGTCAAAGTGTTGACTGAGCTTCTTTCCTGCACAAAAAGGGGGAGGTGGCATCACAGCACTAGCAGTGCCATTTCCCCAAGGAATGGGAAAAGGAGGGAAGAGGACTGGGCCAAACCGGGATATTGTGGAAGGGGCTATTGGGGGGACAAAACCTTTCTCAAAGGCAAAGGGGAAACTCATCTACCCGGAACTTGCCTTGATGAACGAAGAAAAGGATAATCATTATGTCTTTTTTACAGTCAAACCTAGAAAAAGGGGGGGAAAGAGGGGGGAAAGAAAGATGCAGGTCTGAGAAGGGGGCAGAGCCACTGAAAAAATTTATGCTAGAAAAAGGAGTTTGGATATTCTGACATAACACACGGGGGACAAAAGGGAATGTGTTCAACAATGTATATACGATTAAGAAGGGAGGAGAAATGAGGAGGGACGGGGGAGAAAAAAATTAGTGGGGAAGGGTCCTTGGAACTGAAGCTGTGTATTCCAGGGGAAGGGGAAAAGAGAAGATATGGTGCAAAATCACCAAAAAGGAAAAACAGAGGCCAATCAGCTCAAGGGGGGGAGAAAAAAGAAAGGAGCGCCTAGGTTTCTTCAATTCAACTTGATGGAAAGGGGTGCAATTATTAACATTTCTCATTCACCTCGGGGAGAAGGGGAGGAAAGGCGCCACTTGTGCTGAGCGGTGAAAAGAGGGGGACAAAGCTGTTGCCTCAAAAGAAGGAAAAGAAAGGAAAAGAAAGAGGCAGTCGGGACAGGCCTTCCTCCCCCAGAGAAGAAGCCTTTTCTCATCCCAATGATTACTCCGAGAGGGAAAAAGGGGGGAGAAGGGGGACAACATGCTGTAATTTTGGGAAGGGGTTCTGATTCCAGACTGGGGGGAAGAAGGGGGAGGGGGGGAAAAAGGAGAGCGGGAAGAGGGATAGACGTGCACATATGATTCGAGAAGGGGGGGGGGGGGTGATACCTGGATCAAAATATGGACGGAGAAAAAAGAAGCACGCAAGTATGTTGCCATGATATGGGGGAAGGAAAAGAGAAAGGAGGTGGCCGTGTGGGAAGGGACTCTAAGACCATACACACAACAGCGTGAAAAGAAACAAGGAGGGAAAGGAGGAGGTCGTTCTGATTTGAGCTTTGTGGTAGTGAAAGAGGGCAAGGGAATAAAGTATGATGTGAAACTCTAGGTGGGGGAAAGTGGGGAAAACCACTGAGTTCTTCCAAAGAAGAGGAAAACCCAGTGGATGAGTGTTGCATCTGAATGCAGAGAAAAAAAAAGAAACAGTTCCTTTTTGCGGATAAAGAAGAATAGAGTGGGGAATGAGCAGAGAGGAGGAAAAAAAGGGATGAACGAATTAGACATGTATGAGTTGGACAAATGGAGGGGGGTCAAGTAATTGAGCTCACTAAAAAAAAAAAGTGATAACCAAGGAGAATCACATGCAACAAAAAGAGAGGAAAAGGAAAAACTGTTTGGACAGCTCTGCTTCATTGAGAAGAGGAGGGGAGGAGACGGAAATGGGGATAAAATACACCGAGTGCACACAGACGCACTCTTTCCATTCTAAGTCAATAGGGGGAGAGCGGGCTGGTTTTGGGGGGGGGAAAAAAGGCAAGCAAATGGTTTCGATGCAGGAGGGGCAGACGAAAAGGCGTAATTAAAAACAGCGATAAATCAAAGGCATTGTTGCCAAAAACAACATATTCTTTTTACTCATTACCCTAAAAGGGAAAAGGAAAGGAATAGTGGTGTTCAAACGGGGAAGGGAAAGAAAAAAAGCGAGAAAAAAGGGAGGAGGACAGAGGGAAAGGAGGAGGGTTTCTGGGTTCTTGCCCAATTTTGGGGGGGGGTTTTTTTTTTGGGGGGGGGGGTGTTTTTTGTTTTTGGGGGGGGGGGGAAAGGAGCCATTACTGTCCAGAGGGAGAAATGATAAAAGATAGGTTTTTGCATGAAAAAGGGGGGATGCAGTGATTTCATCCATGCGTGTGGGAAAAAGAACAGGAGACCACCCCAAACAAACGGGGAGTAACGATGAAAACCAACCCGCTCTTGAACCACCAGCTCAGAGAGGAAAGGGATGCTGCAAGCCCGCGGTCTGGGGATAAAGAGGGGGAAGGAAAGAGGTCCAATGCAGTCAAGGCTGGAAAAAGAAGAAAGAATGAAAAGGGGGGGGGGCATTATGGGACTTGGTAAGAGAACCGATTATATTATGAATCTCCTGAAAAAAGGCTCCAACTTTAATACAAGAAGAAAAAAGGCAGCCCTTTGTCCTCATCATCTGCCCTCATCAAAAGCGAGGGGAGATGAAAGAGGACCAAAAAGGAACGGTGTTCGAAACTTCATAAGGGAGGGAATACATGCACCCTCCTCCCTGGTTTGTTCCTGAGAGCGAAGGAAAAGGGGGCATTTGGAGTTTTTATTTGAAAAAAAAAAAGGGGGAAATGCTCTCGGATCGGTGAAGGAGAGGGAAAAAGAGAGTGACGAATCAAAAAGGAGGCGGCCCCCTGTTCCCGTGCGTGGGGGGGGTGTATGGTCTAGGTCCCTTGTAGAAAAAAAAGAGGGAAAAAAGATTCCATTTCGAGGAAGAAGAAAGGAAAAAAGGGGAAAAAAACGAGCTTGAAAGATCAGGCTCGAATTCGGCCATAGGGGAAAAAAAAGTCTGACAAACTCTTGGACAAAAGGAAAAAGAACGGTCTTCCCAAGACGAGGGGAGAAAGTAGGGCTCCACAAACCAATGTATCCAAGAAGAAAAGGCCCAGTCTGGTAAATAAAGAAGGGGGAAAAGAATCTAAAGATGGGGGAATTTGGACTCGGGAGAGAGGGGGAGTGAAGGGTGCATGGGGAGGAAGGACGAAAGGGTAGTCACGTACGTGTCTGTACGGCTGTGTTGAGGCAAAGATTGGGGGGGGGAACAGACGTCGTTTCCCAGCGAGAGCAAAAGGGGGAGCAGGGGGGGGAGAGAATTTTGGGCGTGACAAAGGTGAATTAAAAAAGGGAAGAGGAACCAAGGTGGAACTCCTACAACGAAAGAAAAGAGGGGGGTAGGGGTTTATCTGCTTGACCAACTTTGGAGGGAGGAGTGTACATTGTGTGATTTGCACACAAAGGAGAAAGAAGGGAAATACACAGCTCATTTCCACTGGAAATAGGAGGGAGCATAAACTGGAAAGAAAAACAGGGCTAACCTCCTTATAATAAGGGGACATGTTGAAACTTGTTTATACACATTTGTTGCAGGGGGGGGGGGGGAACAAAACGCGGTAAGGACTGTTTCTCTGGAGAAACGAAAAAAGGGCCATGGCCCTCATTTTCTAAAGAAAAGGTAAAAGATTTCAACTGCGGAGTAAGACTGTAATGCCATTATCAGCTGGAAAAAGCAAGGCATGTTCCGGGTCTATTAGGAAGGAAGGGGGGGAACGAGGAGGAGGACAGGGTGATCACCACTTAGCACTCACAAAGGGGGACAGGATGTATCTTGTGAACAAAAACAGTACCTTTGGACAATGGGTCCCTTCTAGGGGAGGGTGAAAGGGAACACGGTGCCTGGTTCAGTCAAGAAGCATAGAAAAGGGAGGAGGGAGGGGGGGGAAATGAGAAAAGAAAGTTGATGCAGAAGTTGAATGAATAAAGGAAAGAAGGGGAAAGATCATCTCAACACGTATGAGGAGGGGAAAACTGAAGTCCTAAAGAGTAATGATGTCTCTTCACGGAATGAAAGAAAAGGAACCAAAAAGATAAATCAAAGTGTTGAACTGATAGAGAAAGCAAGTGTTCCTTTCTTCATGGTGGGGGGGGGAGAAAAAAAAGAGGAACAGGAGGGACACATTCTAGACAAAGTACAACTTAGGCCTTGCCACAACGAGTGCTAATTGTTTGCTAAGGAAGGAACTACTGACAAAGCAGGAAAGAGAGAGGGAAGTACAGTCTGGAGGTTAAATCTAGAGGTTACGTACCTAGCCCTATTTTCCCTCGTGGAGGGAAGAAAGGCATTCTGAGAAAGGTAAAAATGGGGCCTGGCAGAGCCACTGAAAGGGGAAAAAAAAAAGACAGCCTTTGGGGGGGAAGAAGAACACACTGCACCCCATTTTGTATAAAGGGACAAAAGGTAGAATAATTATATACAGTGTGTAGGTAGAGGGAGGGGAAAGATATGTCATTGGGAAAGAGTCGGGGGATCAAACAGGAAGGGAGAGCCGCTTATTGTCAAGAACCAAGTCCCCCACATTTTTTGGAAGAGGAAAAATTGTTTCAAGCCAAAAAAGAAAAAGGACGGACTAGGGGCTTCCACTTTCAACTGGGAGGAGGGGAAAAGACAGACGGCTCACAACAGGCTCTGAAAAAAAGCCCTTGTGCTATCGCTGGGAAAAGGAGGAAGAAAAAGGTGCTCAACCATCCTTACAGAAAGGGGGGAGAAAGGGGGAAGGAAAAGGATGCCCATGACATAAAAAAGAAAAGGACAAGAAAGATGTCTTACAGAAAACATCAGACTAGCATGAGTTTGACACAGCTGAGGTTGCAAAGGGGGAGGGGATTCAGACTGTGGCTAAATGGGAGGGGAAAAGGGAGACAGAGTCTGAGAGTCAAGTCTGGAGGGAGGGAGAAAAAGATCGATTACAAAAGGATTGTTGGGTTATGCCCGGGAGAAAAATATGGCCGAAATTTCAGAAGAGCGGGAAAAGAGGGTGCAGGATGATTGGGGAAAGAAGAAGAGGGGGAATTCTATGGGAAGGAGCTCAGACCTACACCACACCAGCGTGAAGAGAGAAGGTGGCCCAGCCTGGAATATGGAAGGACGGCCGATGTCATTTCTGCTTTTCGCTTGTGGGGGAGGAAGGAGGAAGATGAGGATAAAAATGAGAAAATTGTTTTTCCTTTTCAAAGCACATGCCCCCCAACTCGGAAGAACCAAGCGGGAATCAGAACCACAGTTGAGAGGTGGAAAGGAGGAAGTGGGGGGGTCAGCATTATCACCGTTCCTTTTTGCGTGAGAAAAAGGGGAAGACACAGATTACTCGAGTGGGGAGGGAGGGAAGAGAACACAGGGGATGAGACAGAAAGGAGGGGGGGATTGGGGTTGGTACAACTCATCCTCTCAAGCGTCGACGTTAGTGATACCAAGGAGAGAAAAAAAAGAGGCGGACTTTTGGAACAGCTCTGGAGGGGAAGGAGGATTTCAGAAAACAGCTTTGGATAACAGAAAAGAGAGAAACACGCAAAAAATTAGAAAGACTTGTTTCAATAGCGAGTTGGGGGAACGGAAGAAGAACGGGGTGTCGCTGTCTGTGTCTGGGGGGGGAGAGAGGGAAAGATGGAGAAATCAAGGACTTGCCCACTTCAACACGAAGAAGGAAAAAAGGGAACCGTCCGGCAATCGCACAGAATGGCAGAAAAAGGAGGGGGGGAAAAAAATGGCAATGACCCCAGAAAAAAGAGAAAAAGAAGAGAGAAAAAAAGGAGGGGGAACAGGGGGGTTGGAGGGGGGGGGGGTTCATTTCCCATGTGGGGGGGAAGAGACTCGCATTTCTGGAGGGGGGGAGGAAGGTGTTTTGCATGCTTTCTTTGTGTTGAAAGGGGGGGAAGGAGAGACAATTCAAGAAAGTGATAACCACCCCAGACGCATCGACACCATGCTGGGGAAGGAAGTGCAACACAAAAAAAAAAAGGAAAAGGACTGAGAGGGAAAAAAGAATAAAAGAGTACAAGGAGTTTTTTAGGAAAAAGGGAATAGAAGCTTATCCAATCAGCATAGCTTGTCCAAAAGTCCGAAGGGGGGTGCAGTGATTCTCCTGGGTAAAAAGAAAGAAAGGAGGATCAAAGGCCTTTGACACCAACACCAGTGAAGGGAGAGGCGAATCTCCATAAGGCTTCATCCCCGGAAAAGGATATCCCACTCTCGTAAAAGGGGAAAAGGAGAAGGGGTTTCCCGCACAAGAAGGGGGAAAGGAGGGACATTGTCTGAGAAAGGGAAAACTCCACTGTTTTTTTCGACGATATGAGGAAAGAGGGGGGTGGGCATTTGGAGTTTTTATTTGGAAAAGAAAAGAAGGAATCGGATCTGTCCTGATGCATTGGGGGAAAAGAAAAAAAAAAAGAAAGAAGAAGCAGAAGATTCTCTGCAAAGAACTGAGTTCTTTTCACGCTGTTTGGGGAAAAAAGGACGCATTTGTATCCCAAAACTCGGGGAACGGGGATGAACATTGGCTTCTATAGGTCAAAGAGGAAATACTTGAGCTTGAGAAAGACTCTGCTCGAATTTCTGCCATATTGGGGGAAAACGCGGACCAACTCTTGTCATCCGGAAGAGAGGGGAAGAGGGGCACAAATAAGAAGAATGGCGCTCAGACTACTGGGAAAAAAAGGGGAAAAAGGGAAAATAGGAAGAACATTCAAAAAGAAAGCATTGTTGTCAAACTCATTCCTATATGAAAGGAGCATGGACTCGAGTCATCATTGGATTGGAGAAGATAGGACGGGGGGGAGAGGGGACATTTTACTGCCAGCAGGCAGTAAAGATCACTACATGTCTTGTAAGGAGGAAAGGGGGGTTTTCGCGACTTGCTTGACAGCAAACAGGTTGGCTGCCTTTCTCTTCTCTTTAAGAGAAGGGGGAAGGGGCATGGAAATGTAATAATTGGCACCAGAAAGGGGAGAAAACAGAGAGGAATAATGAAGGGGGGGGGGGGACTGGATGGGGGGGGACACTCCAAAAAGGGAGTTGGCAACATAGAGGATGAAGCAGGGACCAGCTCATTTCCCCCTGACCATCTTTTTCAACTAGGGGGGGAGAAAGTAAGGAAAACACACTTCTATCATCATTATAAGACTAGGGGGAAAAGGGACACTTGGGTTCAAGGATATCAAAAGCGGTAATGACTGGGAAAAAAAGTGAAGGTGGCTCGCAAGGCCCCTTTTCATAAATAGAGAAGAAAAAAAAAAGGAGGGAAATAGTGCTAGTTGACGGAGGAGGAAGGAGAAAAAGAGGGACTGCTGAGAGGGCCGGGTCTTATGAATTCCATGAGGGGAAAGGGTTTGATCAACAAGTCGC
>Ga0179593_1315235_pt1 | contig 14651 bp, 12 predicted proteins | sample CZODoug2_1_08_16_FD_185931 | JGI IMG/M metagenome (GOLD analysis project Ga0179593, IMG submission 185931) | Vadose zone soil fungal communities from Angelo Coast Range Reserve, California, USA - CZODoug2_1_08_16fungal (PacBio error correction) | ecosystem: Environmental > Terrestrial > Soil >...
TTTTGCAAGAAGATGTGCCCGGAAAATAAACGATCCCATAAACTCAGGAAGGAAACGTCTCAAGGCAATCAGCAACGGGCAACAAAAAAAACAAAGGAAAAGGCCCAAACCCGTAAGAAATCGCGTTAGACCAGACGTTCTTGGGGTTGTGGAGCCGGGTCAAAGGAGGCCGCAGCCCACACGCACGGCGCCCCGGCAAACGCCCGCCTCAGACTGGTGAAAAGAAAAACGAAACTGGAACGCCGGAGGGCTAACCGCTAACCAGGGTTGGGGGGGAAGGGAAAAGAAACCACAAATCAACCAGTCTGGACTGTAAGCGAAAAAACTGGGGGCAACTTATAAAACAAACCTCCGCGAGTCCTGAGCCGGGATGCGCTTGTGTCGCGAACGAAATAAAACAGACGAACCGGGGGTTTTTGGGTTGCCGACCTGGGGTACGTACAAAGATGCTATTCAAACAATTCCAAAACTTTGAGGCCCTTGTGTAAGCACTGACACCAACATGCGATCGGAAAAGGGTAACCGGGTAGAGCGCTAAATCTCGTCCCGCACACGGTGTAGCGTCGGGCCGAAAGCCGGGGGAACCGACCGAAAAGCCCCGCCCCGTCCCCCAATGCCGCGTTTTCCTGGTCGCATCGCCACGAAAGCCACCTCGCGGAGTCGAAAAAACAGAAAAAGGAAACTCCGCCAAAAGAGCTCCTGGGCCGAACCAAAAAACCCCAAGATTGCCCGCAAAGCATTCAGGGGGAAAATACAGCAAGGTGGAGATGCGCTAAAAGGGGGGCCCAAAAAAGTCATCAACTAAACTAAAAAAAGGCCCGCACACGCCGCAGCCCTGTGAAAAGGGTGGGAGTTCATAAAAAGAGGCAAAAAAGCCAAAAAGCCAAAAACGCGAGGGCCCGCAGGGGTCGGAAAAGGAATTGACGCGTCACGTTCTTCAAGGGCCCCAGAACAAAGAGGGAGGTCCGTGCGCAAAAGGGGGTCAGTCACGAATCTCCCAGGAAAAAAAAACTCCGGGGGAACGCGAGTTAGAGGGAGGAAAAAACTGGGACCCGGTCCTGAGGATGGAAAAGAGAGAGGACCGGGGGGAAGGAGGGAACACAGACCCCCAAAGGGACGTTGTGAGTGACCGCCGGCCAGCCAGCGAAAGGCAATGAATAACCCTCTAAAAAAAGGTGTCAAAAATACGGGTGGACGTACAGAAAAAATCAGCAGCCACCACTGCGCAGGGGCGCAGGGGGATCAACAAAACGGCAAACAGAAATCGTAAAGAAGACCCGCACCAAGACCAAGGGTTAAAGCCGGGGGAGAGGAGCATGGGTGAGGGGGGGTACCTCGGCGACCATCTTGGTCCAAAAATCGCAGGGGGGGGGAAGGACCCTAGTAAAGAGCATAAACGGGGCTCCTCGCGGAAAACCGGAGGGGGTGTTATACCCCGGTTTGCGCCTGGAAGAAGGAAAAAAAATGGAGCCTAGTTAAAAGGCCAGGGGGTGCAGCTTTCGGCAACTGGGTCAAGGGGCCATCAAGCAAGTCAAACGCCAAAGCGGGTTAAGAACCAAGTACCCTGGACTACACCCAGTATCTCGAACACCGAACAAAGAGAAAAAGGGGCCGCAGTGTTAAATTGTCCAGTTAGGGATGACACGGGAAAAAAAAAAGAGGCCGTGAAACTGGCGCGGGTAAGGGGTAGGGGAAGAGGGCAGACTCAGCAAACAAAGAAACCCTAAATCAAAAGTTCAAAAAAGGCTTTGAAAACACGTAGTGGGGGGGGACCCGCCCGCCGTAAGAGTCAACGCCAAAAAAATCTCGTTATTAAGGAAAGGGATCACCTCGTCGTAAAACAACACACTCAGCAGATTATACCCGAATGAGGAATAAAAAAAAAACAGAGAAGGACCGGCATCAGCCACCAGTTTTGAAACAGGGGGAAAGGGGAGGGGGAAGCCGCAAAGGAAAAAAAGGGGAAAAGGAGGCAACAGTTCTTAAAAAAAACGACAATACACCCTAACAGAAGCTTCGCGAGCAACAGGGGGAGAAGACCCGAAAGCAAAGGGGTGATTGGGGTCAGAGCCGGAAGACAAAACGTGTGGAAAAAAAAAAAGGGGGCGGTAAAAAAGGGGGAGGGGTGCTGAGCGGAAACAACCACACAGAGTTCCCGGGGGAATGCGAAAAGCGCAGAGGAGCCAAGCCTTTACAGGGTCTAGAAACCAAGTTGCAAACGGAGAAGGGGGGTTAATCGCGCCAGCTCGCCGCCCCAAGCCTTGGGCAGCAAAAAACAAAAACGAAAAACACACGGCACCAGGAAGGGAGGGAGAAAAAAGTGGCGCCCGCCATGTGGGGTTAAACGCAAACCATACGTCACAGGAAAAAGTTGAGCCGACTCACGGGGAGCTGTCACAAAGGAAACTAAAAAAACCGGGCTGCATATCTAATTACTAACCGGAAAAAGGGGGACAGCGGAAGGAGGGGGTCGTCAGCCAAAAAACACGAGGTGGTCCCGGTTGGTTAACATGTGGCGCATAGGCGGTAAGTAAAAAAACGCTAACCTCAACGAAGCGGGGGGCACTATGGATAAGACTGGGATCCAACGTTCAAAGACTGAAAAACATTTACGGATAAAGGGAACACAACAAAACATGAGGAGACCCCGCAGACCAAAAAGGGCGGCTGATCAATCAAAAAACGCTAAACGGGTGGGAACAAAAAATAAAAAAAAAAAAGAGGGTTTCTAAATCCAAAGGCTATCGGGTTGCTTTGGCACCTGTCGGAAAAAATCCTAAAAGAAGCGCACTTGGCCACCGGGAAGGGACCGCGGTTCATTGGTAAGAACCCACGTGGACAACCTTTTGGCGGCTACGTTCACGGGCTACCGCTTTTGGGGCAGAAAAGGACCGAAAAGACCTCACCGGGGAGCCGGCATACGAATCCCCCCATAGTAGGAGAACCCAACGGAACAGCCGCTCCGGAGCAAGATCACCCCTTGAAAATTCGAGAAAAGTGGGCGGGGGTAAAAAGAACGAGCGTAAAAACGCTGGTCGGAGAAAAAGTGAAGGAACGAGGAATTAAAAAAAGTCAAGCCGTCCTATAACTAAAAAAGAACGCCGAAAACATCGCGGAAGGCGTAAATGCCAAGACAAGATACATATACGAGGTGTGGTTTTCCTAAGCGAGGTGGCCAGGGTAAAGAACAAAACCATCTGTGGCGCAAGGGGAAGAGAAATTTCCCTACAAAAATGGACCGGACTCTCAAGAAGACCGTGGATCGCAAAAGGAAGCACCCCAATAAGGCAAATCAGAAACAAGGACGTCAGGAAGCGGGAACCTTCTACGAAGCATGTAGGTAAACAAGGCGAAGCGAAGACCCAACTTGCCTTCCTCAGCCCTACATTTCGGGAAAAAAAAACAAAGACGAACTGGGTCAAACACGAGGGGAAACCGGGAGCGGGGACAACGGCACTTCACCTGTGCCGACTTCGGCGGGAGGGAAAAAAAAAAGGCCCATACGCCAACCAAAGAGAAGAAAAGGTGGAAAAATCGGGGTGGGCAAAACAAAAAAACCAGATCCACCGGAAGCATCAACTTGTCGTCGACCAGGAGGGCGGGGGGCGGGAAGGTTGTCTAGGTAAAATGCAGTGTCAAAAGGGGGAACAAACATCAGGGGAGGCTCCAAAGTGAATCGGAAAGCCGGTTAAAAACCTGCTCACCGGCTCAAACACAAGATTGAAATGCTCTCGCACGTGAACTTGAAAAGCCCGCGTGGCGACAAGGAGGGGTGGGTTTTGGGAAAAAAAAAAAATACCTTGCTTCAACGTCGGGAACGGAAAAGCCAAGGGAACAAACGCCAAAGTTCGAAGAGAGGCCAAAAAAGGCGTGAGGGAGGGCCTTGGAATACAAGCAACCGTAGGCGAGAAAAAAACAGACGACAGGAAAACACACTTGATCCTTGGGAAAAAAGCAGCTACCCCAGGGTAAAAGCCGGGGTCCGAGACACGGCAGAGGAATAGGAAAAAAAAAAATCCGCATGAGAAGGGGGGGGGGCAAAACTCATTCTGACCCCGCCACCGCGCGAAATAACCCCGGGTAGTTGCCGGAAAAAACGAAGCAATGACGGGGAAGAATCTTACGGTCACAAGACGCGCTCTGGTGAAAAAGGAAGGGCTGTACCAAAAATAACATCAAGGGAGAACAGTCCCAAGAGAAAAGATCAGGAGGGGTTTAGACATCCATCTCGCGGTGCGACGCTCAAAGCGAAAAAAACAGGGTCTGCCTATCGCACACCACCAAAACGATACGCGGCGGCATCTGGGGGCATAGGGCAAATGGTGTCAAAGGGTCAAACAAACGAACCGTCAACAAGGTGCATGGGGGGGTCTCCTGGGTCCAAGCTGGGCATCCACCTGTGCCTCTTGGAAACCCTATTTAGAAAAATTAGGTAAAAAAAAAAACGGCGGTTAAAAAAATTCCACGCCCATGAAAGGGAAATTTTCTCTGAACCGTGCCGTCCACAAATTGGAACCGTCAACCAATTGCACGAAGGTATACTCCAAAAAAAGTTAGCAAAAACCGAAACGGGGCTTCCGGGGACTGACAGAAAGGGAGCTCCGACGAGGGTCCCGTTACAACGTAATGCAGGGGGGCGGGAAAAAAAAAAAAGAAGCTGACGGAGAAGCAAAAAGCTAAATTGGCACGGGGGGGGGGGATAGTGCGAGAAATGTACTGAGTGACGCGCCACGCGCAACAAGATACTGACAGGCCAGAAGAAAAATATAAAAAGAAAAACGAACTCAAAAAAAAGTTTCGGTCCTAACAAGTTCGATAAAGTCGTCAGGTGACAAAACCCAGCCCCTCAGGAAAACGCGAGTGACCGAAAGATCACAGAGGGAAACGGGGGGGGGGAAAGACCTCTTGATCCAAAACCAAGAAAACAAAAACAAAAACAAAGTGACAAACAAGGAACGCTGAGCCACTTGGGGGGCATCATTGGGAAAAAGTAACTTGTTGGAGTTCTCAACAACTCAAAGAACCCACTTAAGGGGGGGGGGCCTCCCCAAGTAGGTGAAAAGGCTAGGATCACTTGCTCTGGGGAGGGAAAAAAAAAACGATAGATGCATCTCACAAAAAAAAAAAAAAACTGTAAGAATAGATAGAGACGAGCCGTAAAAGGACTAGGGGAACGAAGAAAGGGGGGGACCCCACCCGAAAAAAAAAACGAGTAAGGGGGAAGGAACACTGAAACCGTTGACCCGTCCAAGCTGAAAAGGAGTCACCAGGGGAAAGGGATAATGCGGAACGGTGAAGGGGGCATTGAACGCAATGAATGGGTCAAAAAAAAAGAACAGGTCAAAGGATAGCAAAATTGGAAAAGAGTGAGAAGTTGGCAACTCTGGTAATATACATACGAACAAAAAAAAAAAAAAAAACCAGTGAGGACGCAACTCGGAGCCTGCATAGAATCCGGTATATACACCAAGCGACGGAAAAAAAAAAAAAATAAAAAAAAGATTCGATAAAGGCAGCAAACGGCAAGCACAAAGGCAAGAGAAATTGGATGCAATAACAGGAAAAACGCTGAAAGGAAGGGTTTGACAAAAACAAAGAAATTGCTACGGACGTAAGATATCAACATGAAAAAACGTTTGCCGCACAAATGGTTCGGGGCCGACCGAGAAAATAGGGGGGTAGGCAGCGCTAGGCAGGCCGGCGGAAAGAACGCGCGCACCAAAAAAGGGGTCTTAAATCACGGCAACCAGGAAGGCATGCCAGGGGGCAGCAACAGAAGGGCAGGGCACGACGGGACCAGGAAAAAAAAAGGAGTCATTAAAAAAACAAGAAAAAACCCACGTTCAGGGCGGCCAACTTAGTAAGACATCCACGCAGGAAACTGCACGGTAAATCGGGGTCTGGGAACATACCACTACGGAAAGATGCAAAAGAATAACACGTAGTCTATCAAGAAGAGGGGGACAAAATGTCTGTCGAACGAACAACGCACCGAAAAATTGCGTCAAGAACAATGAAAACCATGGTGCAGGGAGAACGTTTGAAAGGGATCGAACGAACAATAAACGCAAATCTCAAACGGGGGGGGAACAATAAAAAGAACTCAGAACTGGCCAAGACCGGGGCCCTGAGTCGACGCACCAAAAAGGCGGGGGAAAAGGTGTCATGGCAAGGACGCCCTCGAAGGGACCTCGCAATTTACCGACGACACCGAAAGGGGGAACTCAGGTGATCACAAAAGGCAGTCTCAAAAACGGTTCCAGAGAATGGGCAAAAGATCAACAAGCATGGGGAAGCCCAGGTTCGCAAAAAAAATTCCCCGGAAAAAATCGAGGCAAGAAAAACTGAATAACCTAATGGCCAGTCAGAATGGGGAAAAAATCAAAAGGGGGGCTAGAAAAGAGAGGGACACGTAATTGTAGGACATGGCGAAAGAAACTGAAAAAAAGGAGAAAAAAACTCCTCGACCGCACACGGGAAAGATCCTACCACATCGATAAAAAAAAAGCAAGAAGGCGGAGTCACAACCGAAAAAAAAAAACGCAGGAAGTGGGCGCGACGACGGGAAGCGCACGCAAGGGCCCAAAACCAGGCACACCAACATCGGCGCAAGTAACAAAACCAGAAACAGAGAGAACTAACAAGGCTCACATCGACTGGGGGGTGAACCACGAGAAAAAAAAAAAAAAATCTCGAGGCAACAGCAAAAAGAACAGGAACGGCAGGCGACGAGCAGAGGGGCCAGGGCCAACAGACGTGGCGTGGAAAAACTGGGAAGCAAAAAGGTCGGGGCGTTTGGACCCCGACCGGGGACGGCCCCAAGCCGACTGCAACGTGAGTAAAGGGGGACCGGCGCCCGGCACGGAAGGTGCAAAAAACTGACTCGGAGAAAGCCGCCGCGGAAAAGGGGGGCCGCAAAACACGGAGAAAGGGGGTGAAAAGGGAAGCCACGTGGGCGTAAAAGAACAGGGGGGGGGTTGAAGGGTTCGGTCGCGTGAAAAAGAACAGCAATTGACTCACCGACGTTGGTACCCCGTCCCAGCGACCAATAGGTGCACAAACAAGGGATCGGAGAGATCGAGTCCTTCGTTACGCGAGGGGCCCCAACGAAAGTGAGGGGAACTACCGGCCGATCAGCGCCCCTGAAAAAGGAAAATAGAAGAAAAGGTGAAGTATACCAAGACCAGGGGCCTGGCGTGGCCGGCATGTTCACGAAAACCGAAAGGCAAAAACAAAGAACTAAAAAAAGGTGAAATAACGTCGTGTTAAAGGGTGGTCGAGTGTCCGTGGTGGGAACCCTCGAGCGAAGCTCAAACAATGCCGGCACTACATGCCTATGGGGGTAAAAAAAAAAATGAAGAACAAAACAAAAAAGAAAACCGGTCTCAGCCGGCCAAAGTCGAACAAAAAAAGGCACTCGGTTTCTTGAAAACGTACACCCGGGAAAAGGAAAACAGCTCCGAAAAAAAACAAAAAGGAAAAAACAATTGAATGGAGCGGGGCCGTAGCGTGCCGGTACAGAAAGCAGGCAAACTCCACCCGCAAGATCAAGAAAAAGATAAAAGATAGGGGAAAACCACCGGAAAGGATTCTGTCGAACCACCGACGAGAGATACGGTCAAAAGGGGGCGGGGAGAAAACGGCATTCCTGTGTTGTGGTCAAAAAAAATGGGCAAAAAATGGGGGGGGGGGACAGAAACGAAAAGCTCAAGGGGAGCTCCCATCCAACAAGGACAACGCGGACAGTCCAGTTGCCACGCTGACCCCGCGGAACAGTTAAAAAAAAACCGCATTGGAAAAAGGGAAAAAAGAACGGGGGCAACTCCCTGTACGTTTCCGAGGGGGGGATGGCCGTCCATCGTGAAGACCAGCTCCCCGGCGGGACACTCAAGGGCGGGGAAAGAGGGGGGGCAGAACACACATGCACTGCAAACAAACTTCGCGCTAGACGGCCGCTTGGGGGAAAAAAAAATCCCTGGGGGGGGGGGTCAAAATTGCCGGGCAAAGGACGCCGTGTACATGCCAAAAAAAACGGCTCTAGGGGTCAAAGTCCGAGAAAAAGAAAAAACCTACGTACCCAGGGGTTCGTTGCTTTTTGAAACAAAACCGCGCAGCAAAAAAAAAACTGATCCGACGCCGGGCTAAACCCAAGAACTGAAATCAAAAAGGCCGCAAAATGAAGTAACCAAATTAAATTGCAGGCACTCCAAAATCAGCGGGTGCTTGTTATGGACAAAAAATGGTAAACTCGGGAACGATCCTGCACGGGCGGAAAACTGTTTAGGGGGGGGCCGTACGGCGCAAGCTTGAAAAACCGACGAAAACGGCGTCTAACCACCGTTTCAAACAACTCTCCAGGTGAGGACAAAGTGCAGGCACAAGATAACAGAATCGCCAGAGTATCGAGGCGCGAAAAAGGGGAAGAAACTCGAACTCGCGGGAAACAAAAGCCAAAACTGGCGGACCTTGCGAAAGGGGGCCCCACTAGTACAGACGGGTCATGAGAAAAGGGAAGGGTAATTGGCTAAAAAAGGGGAAAAGAAACCGATCCTGAAAAAAGAAAAAAGCAACGCGCCCAATCTCCAGAGAAACGTCCATCGCCAGAAAAAGGCGCTGGAACGCGTCGGGGGGCGTGGTAAAAAACACAACATCTACGGAAACAAACTTCCGCATGACGGGCCGAACCGCACCTCGCTCACAGCAATGGGAGAGCCGAGCAAAAAAAAAGAACGAGATGACAAAACAACGGAATCCAGTGCATTCCACACGTCCATCTACGATGTCACAAAGCAGCAGGAAACCACCACGCCACCCTGACGACACCACGACCCAGGGGGGACCGACACAACGCCACCAAAAAAAAAAAAAAAAAAACCCAACACACCCTTACAACTCGAGAAAAAAAATGAGAAGGACTGAGTTGTCGCGAGCCAAAACAAACCACGACGAAAAGAAATAAAACCTTAGACGATCCCAGAAAACAACTTCACGAGCCCCGGATACATAAAAAAAAAAAACGTCAAAAAAAACGGGACGGCGGGGAGAGAAACGAGTTTCTTGGGCCAACCAAACAGTCGCGCAAGGTGGAAATCGGAGCGCGGCACGCAACGGCGCTCCATCGGTCCTCATGCAACAGCGCTGAGCAAGCCGTTCAAAAGGGGCAGAGGGGGGGGGAAACGTGCGACGAACAGAGGACAACGCAAAAACGAAAAGGGGAAAAGGGGGTGTCGAAAGAGCACCTCGGACAAAAAAAACGAGGAATCGTGACACACAAGCGACCCCACGAAAACAATCAAGAGCCTGACACCAGCATAAAAAAAAGCAGTGACGATACGAAGGACCCCCGCCAAATAAAAAACGGCAATGCAGGCCGCGGGGGGGACTGAGGGAAGGACGAAATACGTCTGTAGACGATAACCTGGGGGCAAACGCCCCTGGTATAGGGGTTCTTCAGGAAGAAAAAAAGAGTAACGCCAAAAGCAGGGGGGAAGGGGGAATGACCCGAGTGAAAAAAAGCCCACGGAGCAAAGAAACCGGGGGCTAAGGAGCGCTGAGTAAATTCAGACGATCTCAGGCTATGAGTCATAAGTTGAGGAATAAAGGGAAGAGGGAACAGAAAAAAAACGCACCGTTTGCCACGCCGCCGCGGCGGGAAAGAACACAGGTGGACGCCCCCAGAATCTCCGGCCTAATCTACGAGGTTGTCAGCTGTTCTCAATACGACAGGCCCGGAACGCTAAAAATAGCGTCTTGTGGCTCGGAGACACCGTACCAAAGGTTTCTTGTCACCGTCGTGTCGCAGGACCAAGATCCTAAACTTCAGAACATCGACGGGTGGGAGAAGAGGGGTCTACAGGAGGGGGCGTGTGCTCGAACGTGTTCGGTGCTGTCGGTCGGGGGAGCGGTTGGGGAAAGGCTCGGGCAAAGGTTGTTTTTAGGGCAGTGAAAAAGGAGTTGAACAACAAAAGAAAAACGTCGGGATCACGAAACACAAGGCGGCGGTGCGGGGCGGAGGGGTCAGCGGGGGCAGAAAAAGGGAACCGCTACCAAGACAAAGAACGTCGGGGAAATTACCACTAGGAGACTCGCAGGGAGGAAGGGTAAGGACGCGATAGCTGTCCAGAAAAAAAAAAAAAAGAGAGGCGGGCGGGGGTATAGGAAGGACGGTCAAAACATCCTTCATCCCGGACAAAAAAAAATCTGCGACAACAAAAAAAAAACAAAAGGAGGAAGAGAGATGGAAACTGAAAAAAGGATGTGCCCGCAACCGACCCCCGACTCTAAGAGCTTAAAGTCGGGGAGGCACGAAAAGGCTTTCACCAACGAAAGTGGGGGAGAAAAAAACATCAGTAACGTGGGACACGGTGAAGGGGCCCGGTCCTCAGGCCGAGGGCACGCCAAACGGGCCCGGAACGCCCCCCGCACCGCCGACCAGTAGTGGCGTCTCAAAAAAGGAAAAGGGCGGACAAGAATCCCAAACAAAATCTGAAAACCAAATGGCCCTTTCAATCCAAAAGAAAGAAAAGAAAGTCTTCTGGGGGGGGGGACTGAGGGAGAAAAAAGCCAGTGGCACTGAGAACCCGACCAAAGTCAACCATGTGCAGCCTTCTGGTCGCAAGCGGAACACCGACCGGCCATGACGAACGTGGGTTGGAGGGAAACTGACCTCAGTTGGGATTGACCGAGAGCGAGGTCAGCGTTAATCAGGTGGCAAAAAAAAGGGAAAGACGACGTAATCCCTTGAAAGACGTCGATCCCCTGCGTCGGAAGGTCAAGAAACTTCTCAGGCAAACCTGGGGGAATCACTACCGAGGGGGGAAAAAACAAAGGGAAACGGCACTCCCAAAGCGTCAAAAAGTGTTGGGCCCGCCGTATTGTAAAAATGATAAAAAAGGAGGGGGAAGGGGCATGTCGCGCCAAAAAGAAGAAAATAAATGATCCCGCGCAAACGGAAGGGGTCAAACCCGCCCATTGGAAAAAACGACAAAGGTTCAAAGCATATGCAAGAGGGAAGACTCCGTTGCGGTGGCGAAGAAGGAGCACGTAGGGGGAAGGGAACGCAAGGCCAGGTCACGGGCAAAAAACCAGTAAGTGCAAGAAAAGAAGGAAAACAGCAAAGAAAAAACCCAGCGCAAAAAAGCCTAAGCAGGGGCGAGACCTCGTCAGAGGGGAAAAAAAGGTGAAGGGCACAACGGCCTTGGAAAAAAGTCAACAAAAAAAGGACAAAAGACGAGGTGATGGAATGTTAGGCGCGACGAATGGGGGGTCCGGTCCAACGCCAAAGAGGGTACGTCGGACCGAGTATCGGTCCATGTAAAAAAAAAAGGGGATCTGGAAGAGAACCGCCCGAGAGGGAAAACAAAAAAACCGGCTAAAGGGGGGGGAAGTACGAGCCGGAAAGCAGCCGCCGGGGAAACAAAAGGAACCGAAAGAGGGGGGGGGGGGCCGGTGCTGGGTGCAAAAGATAAGGTAACATCCACGACGTCCCACCTTGCACGCAGGACCAGTATCAAGAAGGCACAAGAAAAGAGGAGAAACCCTAAAAAAGCCGTGATTGCCACCATGAGGAGAAGGGAGTGGCGTGGTCGCGTCGGGAAAGGGCCCTCTTTCACGTAACGTTAGGAACTCAGGGGTCGAGAAAAAATATCGAGCTACGCGAAAATTGGAGAAACGGCCCAACGTCCGTCAGGGGGGGGAGTTGGTGTCGCGCTGGGCCGGTAGGTCAGAAAAAACAAGAGAAAAAGGTCCTCGATCAGCCTGGACGACGGGCAGGGACTCGGGAAAAAAAAGGTCGGCAAAAGTACAGGCAAAAAGGTCAACTGGATCAAAATATAGAACGCAAACATACAAAACAGACCACGCGTCGCGAGGGGACGTTGGAAAAACCGGGCAAACAAAGGGGGAAGTGGGGCCAAAAAAGCTTAACTAGTAGTCGTGAGCGGGTGGGGGAGTCAAACAAAGGAAACAAAACATTGGCCAAAAGTGGGGGAAACCAGACGAACGTCAAAAAAGGAAGGAAGTGGAAACGAAGCGCCAAAACAAAAACACGGTCCCAGCAAACTTAAACACCCGAGCGCGCAGGTTCTTAAATTGTAGAACTTCCGCTTCCTCAGGGGAAACGGACGAATTCCTCAACGGCGACGAGGATTGTACAGAGAAGCCCGAACAAAGAAAAAAACACCTGGGTTAAACCGGGTAAAACCCGAGCGGGTCAAAACCGGCAGTCCGCAAAAAGGGAGGGGGGGCACACGTACTCACATCACGCAAACAAGCATAAACGAGGCCAAAAGGGCGCAAGAAAAACAGAGACGCGAAGTCGGGGAATAACATGACGAGGGAAAAACTGGTTGTGTCGACGGCCAGATAGCCAAAACGTGTGGGGGGGGGGAAAAAAAAAAAAAAAAAACAGGAAAAAAAAGATCCAGTCAGGGGGGTGCCTGGCTGCAAAAAAAAAAAAGAAATACCGGGTCAAAAAAGAAGTGAACCATAGGACCCACCTTGAGCCTGAAACGTCAACGTTTTGGGGGAAAAAAAAAGCAAAGGGTAAAAGGCGCGGGGGGGAAACCGGAAGAAAGCCGCAACCAAAAAAAAGTCCTTGGGCGGCCAACCAAAGCAAAAACACGCCACATCAACGCGGAAGAGTTCGCACCTAGACGAAAGGTTGGTGGGGGGGTCCGTCACCCCTAGTCCGAAACACAAATTGAGGCGGCAAGGGAGAACAAACTCGCCGAACAAAAACTGTCACCGAAGGAAGAAAAAAAGCGCCTGAAAAAAAAAGCTTCCGAAGGGGTCGTCCCCCTAGAAAGAAAGGTTGAAACATGTTGGGGAGGGCAAAAGGCTCTGGGGGGCATTGAAAAAAAGACCGAGGGTTCCTAAGGAAATGGTGAGACGGGCAGCACGCGTACCCAAATGAAGAACAATCCAATCACAAAAACCCCCAAACTGGCGAATGAATCTCAACCAAAAAAGCACGCAAAATCACCGGAGTCACAGGGCACAAGAAAAAATGGCGGGCAAAAAAGTACGGCATGCATGATGCAAAAAGGGGAACACGCGGCAACCTAAAGGAATCGTGGCCAGAACACTGTGGGGCCTAAGGGGATCTGGGGGCCTGACCAAAAAACCTGGGGATGTTGAACAAACTGGAGGGGAAAGGGCACGGTCTTGAACCCGCGTATTGTGCGGGGGAAAACACCAGAACCAGCGACTGGGGGATAAGGGGCAAAAAAATCTCGAGGACAGAGGCGGGAAAAACCGACGTCCGAAAAACAAATCTGGGTCGATGGGTTTACGCGGAGGTTGGGGGAGGTGACCCACTCCACGGAGCTTCCGAACAGAGCCGCAAACGTTTAAGCCCAGTCGAGCCCGAAATCAACTGGGGAGTCGACCCGGGGTCGTCAATTGGGAAAAAAAAAAAAAAAAACCCGGAAGGGGGAAAGAGGAGCCCGGAAACCAAAAAAGGGGGGGGGAAATAGCGAAAGTGACTGGAAAAAAAGTCCAAACCGGTTGCTGGTCCAAAACCCCGTCAAACCAAAACCGGGCCACCCGACCGAAAGAAGTACGCCACGATCTCAACCCAGCACAAAACGCGGAAAAAACGAGAGGGGGGCAAGGGCTCTTCGGCAAAAGAAGAGAACCGGGTCTGCCCGAAAAATGGGAAAAGGCCAATTTCAAAAACAAAAAAGGACCGGGCGGCAAGCCAACCTTCAGGAAACGGGCACACGCCCAAACTGGGGCTGTGGCCAGGAAGGGTCAAACCGTTTGAACGGGTTCGATGGAACAGATCGAGAGCAGAACGACGTGGCAAAAAACAGAAGGCCACTCGAAGGGTGGGCCTGACGACGATGGCCCCAACCCAACAGGAAGGGACCGTTGTTGCGTCGCAAGAAAGGGGTCGAATGGGGCGGAAAGGGGGGGGGAAGAGCGAAATGCCTCGGGCAGGCACCGCGCCCGTAGGTCCAAACGGGTAAAAGCTGGGACGACTGCTACGAAAAAAAATCCGGAATCGGAGACATCGATGGGGGCCACCTGCTCGAAAGCCCAAAAAATGGAAAAAAAACTTGATAACTCGTCGAGTTTTGGAAAAAAAAAAAAAAAAAACCTGGATGGAAGCCCTCTGGAACCCGCCCAGAAACAAGACAATCCGGCACGAGACAGTAAAGCAAAAGAGGGGGATTCAGGACGTGACCCAGAGCCGGGGGGGATGCCAAAAATCACGCGGAAAGAATGACCAAAGGAAATGGTCTCCCTTGCAAAAAAGAACAAAATCCGGGAAAGAAACGGACGGATGGGAAAAGTTGCGACCTAAGCCAAAAAAAAAAAATGAGGGCGGGCGCGGTGCGCCAAGGGAAAAAAAGCAAAAAAAAAAAACGCAGAAAAGAGAAAAAACCCGGACGTGCCGCGCGAAGCAGACAGGGATTGCGTCAACAAAGAAAAAAAAGGCTAGCAAAAAGTCGGGAAAAACGTGAGTAAAATTTCGACCAAACATATCCAGAAGAAAAATAGTGGGTCAAGGAAAAAAATTTGGAAAAGTAAAAGGGACCAGAAGAGGATCGCCGACTGAAAAAAAAAAAAATCAAAAACCTCGCAACGTGGACGTCCCTTCATCGGGCGAAAAGACAATTAAAACTGGTGGAAAAGGGCCAGGGGTA
>Ga0179593_1356387_pt1 | contig 14651 bp, 24 predicted proteins | sample CZODoug2_1_08_16_FD_185931 | JGI IMG/M metagenome (GOLD analysis project Ga0179593, IMG submission 185931) | Vadose zone soil fungal communities from Angelo Coast Range Reserve, California, USA - CZODoug2_1_08_16fungal (PacBio error correction) | ecosystem: Environmental > Terrestrial > Soil >...
GCGGCTGGGGTGAAGGACGGTGGACAATAAAAAACGAAGGCGGGCAAGCACTGACTCGACATGGGATGAAGGAAGACAGGGCAAAGCATATAAGCACAGGAGCGGGACACACGGGGGGGAATCAAAAAGTTGAAGCCCCGGGCGTGGCCCGGGGTGTTTTGACAAAAAGGAAAGAGCAGGCAACCAAAAAAGTGAACAGACAATAAAGATAACGGGAGGTCGGGCAAGAAAGTGAACGGACGGAAGACCCGGGGGGTTGGGGGCAAGCGCGAAAAGCGTTAGGGGGATCGACGAGAAAGAAGAAAGTGGTGTTAGGGACTCAGGTGAGAGAAAGTCCATAGAGTACACCCCCTCATAAACGAACGGCCAGGGCGAGGAAATAGAAAAAACTTTAAGAGTCAAAGAACGAGGAAAAAGGACATGCCGATTTTGGGACCAAGGAAAACGGCAGTGGAGAATTGGGGGAACAAAAAGAAAGAGAGGCGCTCGGGGACCAAGGTGAAGTTCTGGTGGCGGGATTGGTGCGACGAAGTACCAAATGAGGACTCAAAAACAACTAACAGGAAGATCATATGGAAGTTCCGGTAAGGAGGCAAAAGCTCTTGGGGATGCTTCAAGGGGTAGCGGGGAGTGTAACTCCTACGAGAAAAAGCAAATTGCATCCAATTGGGACGCGGTGCGTTCGCAGTGGGCAACGCAGCGGGTGTGAAGAGGCAACAGGGAAAAAAATCTTTAGGGAGCCACCTCTGCCGAAAAAGGATCGTCAGCGAAACGGATCCAGAGGGAGATAGGTAGGCAAGCTGCTTAACCAACGGGAAGGGGGTAGAGTGACGGGGGCATTCTCAAGGGTAAGCCGAAGCCGAAATGAGGAAAGGGAGAGGGGGAACCACGACCAGAAAACGCACGCGAGGAAAGGGGGGAGATTGCAGGAACGTCCAGGAGAAAGGGGCCTCACGAGTAGCCGGGGACCCAGGCGCGGGCAAAAAGTAGCCGCGAGAAAAACGCACTTCACCTAAAGAAGCGGGCATTCTGGGAAAGTAACGCTTGTGGCCAATCGAAAAACGATGTGACGTTGGAAGTAAAAAATGGCCAGAGGTGGACGTCCCAGGGCAAAAAATGGAAAAAACCAGGCGAGGAAAAGCCAATGGGGGTGGACTAACAAGCACTTTCAGCGAACAGGAAGACCAAGGAAGAGAAACGGGGGAGTTAGAGTCCTAGGGGAAACGGGAGAGACCATAGCCATTTGGCATGGATCGGCAACCCCGAAGATGTGCAGAGAAGAAAAAAGGAGACGGAAGAAAGGGAAACCGGCCTCGAAAAAGGTCGGGGGAGACAAGGGAAGACAGATTCCCATAAGGTACGGGCTATGACGAAAAACATGTGGAGTAAGTAGGGACATACTGTCCAACACGTTGGGTGCAAAGCGGCCGGCTTGATGGGAGTTTTTCATAGCGGGGAAGCCTACAAAGAGTAAAAGCTGTCAGACCTGGAAAATACCGAAACTAGCTGGGTGAAATGGAGAAGGGGTGGAGTAAAAACGTTAAACTGTCTGAGAGGACGAAGACTGAAACGATTCACCGAGAAAATAAGGAGCATTGGAGGGGACTCACTATGGCGGAGAAGGGGGGGAGGAAAAGGAAATAGACTGAGTTGAGCCATTCAGGGAAGGGTCCTATCCGCGGCAACACCAAGAAGACCAGGGACAGATTCTGTCCGGGGTACAACTATAAGGGTTTGGAGAAATCGCTGGGAAAGGGAGAGGAAAGGACAGTATTGGGGACCGGGCCGGAGGAAAAAAGCATGGAATGGGTTGTAGGAAACAACGAGAACACTCCCAGTCAATGCAAGGTGGCCACAGTGAGAGAAGGATCCCGGGGATAAGAGATTAATGAGGAATCAGAATAGAAAGAGAAGGCAACACATCTAGGAGGGAAGGAGGAAAAGAAAAGAAGAAAGAGAGGAGCTAGAGGGGGATGTGGTCCATCACACAGTAATTCTTTGATCTCCCTCAAATAATCTCGAGGACGGGCAAGTAAATTTGGAACAAGGGTCATTGACACGGGGGTGGAGGTGGTCAGGATTGGGGACGCCAATGCAGCAATCTTTTGTGGACGCTTTCTCGGGAAAAGAAGATGAATGAATTACAGAGGGAATTAAGAAAAAATCAACGAAGGTCTTCGAGGGAAAACCAAGGAGAATCTGGTTGCTGGGTAAAGATGCGCCCGAATCAAATGAAGATTATAAGCGACTCAGGAATCATAAAAATAAGGGATACGAAAAAATGACGCAACAAGCAATGGGGGAGTCAAACCGGACAAAATAATGGACGATAATGAGAGTGGACCGTGTTAAGCCAGAAAGAAAGAGGGGGAGACTAATCTTTCCGAAAAAGGCGTTAAATAGCGGAATCACATGACGAACGGGCAACGTACGGAAAAGCGGAGAAAGAGAGGGTGGGGACGTTTTTTAGCCTAAGGAGACAGAGGTCCGCCTGCGGGGAAAAAAAAAAAACAGTGAAAGTAACCGAAAACGGACAGGGGGAGGAGAGGCAGAAGAGACCGCGAGGGGGGGAGGAAAGAGTAACGGGAAAAAAAGAGACTCGCAGTCTCAATTTGGAAAAAATCACGCGAAACATCAAATGGTCGTGTGAGGGGGGGGACTCTAAAACAGCAAGGCTCGGAAAAAATAATAACAGAAGAACGCCCGTTGACGGGAACTCTTTAATGTGCTTGGGAAAGAGGAGTTGGGGTTTAGGGCACCCGCGAAAGGAAAGCGTGGAGTGTGGGGGGGGGGAGACGCAAGGGGAGGAACCTGAGAACATCAAGCAAACCAGGGGAGATGGCAAATAAGAAGAAACTGGATCGGGACGCGTGGAAGGGCGCTGTCGGGTAAAGCGGGTAACAACCTCACTGCTCCGGAGACGCCCGGGCTCAGAAAAGGGGAGAAGAAAAAAGGTAGTGTAACCTCTTCTCCTACTGGGAGGAAGGGAACCTCAACGGTGCAAAGGAATCGAGAACCAGTTTTAACCGCTCAGACTATGTTGGGGGCTTAGGAAGGGGGGGGACGGCGCCTGGTGCAGGGGCAAAGAAAATCTTCAACTCCAAAGGGTAGTGGAAAATGGACTGAGAGAGATCAGTAAAGAGGGAAGATTCACTGGGAAGACGTTCAGGGGGAGACATTTCAAAACTACGATTAACTCGGGCAGGTGTCCCCTCAGAGCAAGGCGGGAATGGTGCGTAACCCGCGGGGCACAAGGAAGACCATTATGTAAGAGGGGGGAAGTGAATTATGAGCGTCGGGTAATTCAATAACATCGAGAAGCACGATTGGGATACAGTGAGCAAAAAAGGCAAGATTCAACGTGGACTGGGGGAGAGGGGGGGCGAGGCGTGATACGGTGAGAGACGGCTTCGGAGCCAAAAAAAAGCAAAGGGAAGAGGGGGTCAGGGACGCTCTAGTTTTTTGGTGCCACAAGAGGGAGGAGGCCTTGCACAGGGGGGGGAACACAAAAAGCTGCGTGACTCCGGGGGTGACAGGGAAGAGATTCCTCCGGCACGCGGCTTGAAAGGGGTGGCTTTAGGAGAGGAGGGAGGGAACATCTAAAACATGAGCTCAATCGTAGTCGATGCCAAGAAAAACGGCGGGATGGAGGAGGAGGAAACACAGCGTTGACGTGCCCCAAAGTAGGAACACTGAAAAACAAATAGCGGGGGCAGGTGACGGGGGGGGACGTACAGAGCAAATCAAAAAAGGAGTGGGTGAATAAGAAACCAAAGGGTGTAGGGGGGTGAAAGGGACCGGCCCTCATCATTAAGGTGTGGAAAGCGGAAAGAAGGGGATTGATTACTGGAACTGACCGAAAAGTCGCAGTGTCGAGGCCTGGATGAAGGCGGTGTGAAAAATTTGGGGGGCAACCAGCCTGCGAAAGCCGATGAGAGCTAAAAACACCGGGAATTAGGGGGAAAAAAAAAGAAGATGACCGAAAAAAAAAGCAGCTTTGTCTATTTTCAGCACTAAGAAACAGCTCGACACTGGGAGACGTGATGAAAGGGGATGGGCAAATAGGAAAAAAAAAGGAAAACGTAAGGAGAAAGAGGGGGAAGCGAGTAACCTTACCACCGGGGCAAGGAGGGAAAAGTCATTTCAAAATCACACTTGGTGGGAAGAAAAAAAAACTAAATTGCTACATAGGGAAGACGGGGTTCAATTGTCGAAAGATGGTAGAACGTGGAAAAGAGCACAAATTGGGGGGAAAGCGGAATCCTCCACGAGGGGCGGGGATTGAGAAAATTCGGACAACTTTTGGGTGGTTACTTCGCGGTGGAGGCCGAAAGGAACAGACATTCGTCCTACATAAGCCAAGACTAAGAAAAAATGACAAGAAGCATAGGGGAAAGAAACCCGAGAAAATCAGATGAAATGGACTGGGCGGAAAAAAGATTTGGGGAGAAAGAAGGTGGAAAAAAACCCATCGCATTGACTTCTGAAATTCGGGCGGTGGGGTGTTTCGTACGTGGGAGACAAGGGAACGGGTCGCTCATCCGAGGAGTCACCCGGAAAAAGAAATGGAGCACAGAACGAAAAAAAAGGTGAAATTAGGTCCTACGAGACAATGGTAAAACAACCTGATGCTGCAGAGGATTGAAAACGATTAGGAAAGACCAGACTCTGACGAGAAAGGAAAGGGAAGGAACCACCAAACATAATGGAAAAAGAAAAATTTCTCTGCGCGGGTGGGGTTCTCCCGACAGTACAACGCCGGCATGAGGGGGTCAAAAAAAGACATAGTGTCATTGGGGGGGGGGGGGGGGGGGGTGTGGGGGGGGGCGAACAGGGAAACTCATGACGTAATGAGAGCTAGGAATAGGAAGCGACGGGGAACGGTCCCACGAGGAAGGGGAGCGGTTAAGTGGCTCACAAGGAGCCGTTTGAACCACTACCGTCCGTATAAAAAATAGTCCGAACCTATGGTCACCACGCATCGGCACGCATGGGACTGGAGGTGTTGAGGGGGGTAAAAACTCAACGAAGAGTAAAGAACAACGACGAAAAGTCCGTCTAGGGGCCAACAGCGAACGCAACGGGGCTAGAAACGCCAGCAGAAAAACAGCTCAAGACCGCGAGGGTAAAAAGGCGTGCTCTTGTGACATATGCACATCCTTGCGTTTGAGGGGGTGGAAAGAAGCAGAACGGGTGTAGGCCTTCACAAAATACGCAGCCAAAAAAAGGGGCGGGTGGAAAAAAAAAAGAAAATCAAGAAGAGAAAGGCAGACCAAGAGGAAGTAAAGTTCGGAAGAGGTAAGCGTCAAAGCAGGGCCCGCCAGGGATTTATCAAAAACACCGCAGCATCGATTAAGAGGAGAGGTAAAAAAAGGAAGCAGCGAAAAATCTTATAGCAAAGATCAGGAAGTGGGGGCTGTCTTAACGGAAATAGACACAGAAAAGTATGGCAACCCTACTGTGTTTTCGCAGGCATGAAGGAGGAGGGCGGTTTGCAGAGCGAAAAGTGTGAAAACATCTCAGGGCAAAACCTGAATCCAAGATGGAAACTGGGAGTGGGGGGTGTGACGCTCGTATCAAGTTGCGTAAAAGGCGCTGTCTGCTAATGAAACCGAAGCAGGGGAGGAAGGAGGAACAGCGAGGGGAAAACCGAAGAAATATACAGTAGCCTTGCCAAATTCGTTGTACTCACAGAGGGGACTGCGTCCAGTTTGCGCAAGAGGCGCAATTGAGTCACCCGGGAGGCAAGTAACTCGGGAAAGTGGGCGCTAGCACTGCTAAACCATACAACTGCCCAGTTAGAAAATCGCCGGACCTGGTTAACGTTGGGGGGTAATCTCTTTGAAAAATGGAAAAGTTCATTATTTGACCGGCCTTAACGGAAGGGACACGAGGGGGACAAAATTGCGGGGCGATGGTGCCATGGACACCAATGGAAAAAAACACCGGGTCATGACACAGTTTGAAAATTTAACCTTCACCAGTAGAAGAGAAGAGGAGAGCTTGATAGCCCCATCATGAAAACTTGGGGAAGGAAAGAATATCTCTCAAACCAGACGAGGATGATAAGCTAAGTGGTTATGGTCGGTTAATGGTTGCCTCGAACAGTTGAGGTTGAAAAGGGAAAAGTAATCGGCCGAGGTGGCCGGAACGGTGAGGCAAATGTTCAAAAAACCATGTAGTCAAGTGAAAAAAAGGGGGAAGGGTCTTAAAATCGGTGAGCCTCAAAAAATCAGGAAGGGGAGGGGGGGGGGGACTCGGGTAACTAAAGGCCTTGCAAACTGAAAAAGGGAAGGACGGACGTACAAAAAGACCGGGTCTCAAAAAGGCCAAACAAAGAGGGGAAAAAGGGACAGGCAGTGGGGGAAGGGTAGTTCTTGGGGGCGGAAAAAATAGAGCCAATGCTAGGCAGAGGAGATGAAAGTAAAAAAAACAGGCTCCCAGAAGTGAGTCAAAAACCGGAGAAAAGGTCTCTCCTTTCGGTGGAAATAAAAGGGGGGGGGAAGACTGCCGAAATCCAACAAGCGGGGGGATAGAACATAAGCAAAGGTGAAAACTGCCGGGTAAAAAGGAGAAAGAGGGAAAAATCAAAGGACGACCTACAGTCACCCTGCTTAAGGGTATGAAAGGGTGTTGGGTGAGAAGGGGAAAGGCGCTAAAAAAAAGAAAAAAAAGCAGGGAAAGGAATGGCGAAAACCGTACAGCTTGCTGACCGTAAGGCCATAATTAAGCCATGGGGGGCTATTCTTTCAGACGAGAAGAAGAAACAATAACCGATGAGGGTAAACTGGGAGAAACTCTGGGGGGGGGAGTGAGGTAGGAAAGGACGCATGGGGCGGAAGCGAAAGAACCTCTTGAAAGTGGGGGGGCCGCCCGGCGAAATCAAAACTGGGAAAAAATTAATAGAGAGCCCGCCACCGAATATGAAATCCACCAGTGCGATCGGAACCTCAGGAGTAAATGTGTGCGTTGAAAAAATTTGTGGGGGGGGGGGAGGAAACCCGAGAAAAACTGAGGGGCGGCATCGGGTGTTCAATTGTGGGAGGGGAAAAAAAAGGTCGGCAACTTCCTGAGAAAACATCAGCGAACTCATAAAAGGGTGGCGATCACCATAGAAACGACTGGGTAAAACGAGGGAATGTTGCTTAGGGGAGGAGGGGAATATGGGGGGTACGACCTGATGAGCTCCGCGAAGGGGGGACGGCGACAGTTCCTCCCGAGAACGAGACTAGACCAGAACGTCTGCATGCAAAAGAGGGAGGGAGAAAAGAGCCGAAAAGAAAGAGCCCACAGTGGAAGAAAACGCGGAAGGTGCCTGTTCGTGGTGACGGGCGGGAGTGCCTAAAGAATGGTGTTTATGAGGGGGGGGAGAAAGTACACAAATAAACAAGGGAAAAACGGGCAGCTGAGTTCACAAGGCAGAGGAAGGGTCCGCGAGTAAGGGGGATCTGATTCAGGGGGGAGATCCATTAAGAGGGTAAAAAAAGTTAGAATTTTTTCCCTAGATCGGAGAGGCAGGATTGTCACAAGCGAGGAATTTTTTCCTTAGGCGAAAACCCGAGCGGCCAAAGGCGAAGCATTCGGACAAGGGGGCATCAGCAACTGTGGAGGCCGTGAGGGAGAGTGTTCAAAATAAAGTCTCAGAAAGTAGCGAACAGAGTAAGAGCTTGGGGTAAGTACAGGGCACTGAAACTACTCATTCAGGGGGGGGCAACGGATCGTGCAAAAGGGGGGGGCTGGATCAGTTTGATGAACGACAACAAGGGGGGGTCATGGCGGGGAAAGACAACCCCACCAAACCAAAAACGCAACCGGAACAATTCCAAGCGGGGGGGAAAAAAAAAGCAAATTCCGGTGGTTTTGGGGGCAAAAAGTCAAAAGTGTGGGGGACAGGTTCCCAGGGAAAAAGGAGCATTGGGCCAGGAGGGGATCAGGGAGGTGAAAAGATTCGACTCTTCGCGCGGGGACTTTAGAGGGGGGACGGGGGTGAGAGCAGGGAAGGGGCAACTTGCTGGCCTATCGCCGGCGAAAGTACCCAGAACAAAAATTGAGATTCAGAATAAATTACCCGACCGGGGAACAAAAGCGTGCTTTAGCGGGAGGGCAAAACCGAAAACAAAGTGCCTCAGGTTAGAAACAACTCACTGAAAATGCCAAACTTACCGCATCGGTCCGTTCTTTGGGGAAACGGAGGTTGTGCAAAAAATCCCCAGTGAAGTTTTTTCAGAAGACTAAAGTGTCCGAGGGGGGTCTGGGGCCACGATAGTCATCATAGTTGTGAAGGCTCCAAAAGGATAGAGCTGTTGCAAAATTGAAGGCCTTCACAGAAAGGATCCCAGTCTGAGCGTATTGCCTAAGTCAAAAACTCCAACTGCAGAGAGAAACAACACAAAGGGGGAGGAGGGAGATCCGGCGGAGACAGGATTGGGGGGGAAGGCTGGGGAAATAAAACCGAGGGGCTGAAAAAAGGGACGCTAGGGCTGGACTGTGGGAGGCAGGGGGGGAGATGGTGGGAATCTGAAAGGGGTAGGGGAGGAGCCGAGATTAATTTTCATCCTTGGCGAAGGAAAAAAGGGCCGTTTTTGTAGTGCTGGTCAAAACACGGAGTGGGGATCAGAAAGCAAAAGGGGGGACAAGACAAAGGGAGGGGAGGGTGAAGGGGGTCCTGGGAGGATTCGTAAAGAAAGGGAAAACACTCTTTGGTGGAAAAGAAGCACTCCGCGTGTTTGCGGAGGGGGGGGCAAGAAGACGGTGCTGAAAAACAGCCAACAGGGGTGGTTGAACAAGGGGGGGAGAGAAAACGGCAGGAAAACAACAGTACCCTCTAAGAAGCCGAAAGGCCAAAAGAGGAGACCGCGCGGAAAAAAGCCTTTAAAGCTGTAATCAAAGGAGTTAACCAAAATGAGTTGTGGAAAGGGGGAAGACACCAGAAAAAATAAGTCGAGTGTGGGCAAAAAAAGGATGTACTTATTCCACAGATGGGGGAAGTGGTCTGGAGTGGGTTTGGGGGGGGGTGATCAGGGGCGAGGGAACACTGTAAGGAAAAGAATCCGGAGATACACCCCGAAGGCGGAAATGAATCGCAGAAATTGAAGGAGGGATTGAAAGAGAAGGGGGGGACCAACGCTTTGCTGTGAAAGTAAAAGGCGGAGGGTATTATACAGACCTCTGATTCAGTCAGGTGACGAACGGGAACTATTGTATTCGGGAAGGAAAAGGGGGCCGTGCATCTTTTTGGAGAGAAGGGTCCAAAGGCATTATCTTAGGGGACAAGAATGGAGTCGGGAACCGGGCATTGGGAGGAAAAGTTTGCAGTTATCTGTATTAATGCGCTGGAACAGGGGGCAGAAGCTTACTCGAAAAAGACGGGAAGTGGTGAAGGACTGTTGAATGGGTCAAAAGCGTAAGGTGAAACCGCACTCCAGAGGACAATAGGAGGGAGAAGACACGAGCTTCCAGAGGAGAGACCAGGGGGGAAGAGTAGCAAGGGCTGTTCAAGGGGCTGAAACGGGAGAAAAGGCGTCCTACTGCAAGAAGGGTCATCCGCCGGCCTCAGTCTCGCGGGGAGGACACATTCTAGCAACGCAGGGGAACGGATAACACCTTAAAAAGCGACCCTCGCAGGGAATCTCGATTTCAAAAGGAGGAAGGCGGGTGCGATGAGGTGTTCGGAAGGCTCAGTAAGCGTGCAGACCAATGTGTAAGCTGGAAAAGCCAAACAATGTAACGTACAAGATGAAAAAACACAGACAGGGGGTCTGGTGGAAGACCAAACCGATAAATCGGAAGGCAAGAAAGATCACTAAGACACGGGCGAGGGAAGTTTTAATCGGCTCGGGGAAAAGGTCCTCTAAAGGAGAAGGGGGGGGAAGTTCCGGGGAGAAAGAAAATCCCGACGCGATGGCAAGAGCGAAAATCGAAGGAAAAAGGCCAGCCTCAAAGAATGGAATCAAGGAAGCAGGGATGAACAAAAATTGAGGACTTATCTTGATTAAAAAGAAAGAAAACAGGAATTGTCAAAAGGAGAGGGGCAAGGACAAAAAGACCGTTTTGGGGGGGTTGCGGCAAACTGGAGAGAAAAGGGGGAGGATTGTGAAAAAAAGCGAACAAATAAGGGGAAACCAGGTAGGATGAGAAGACAACTGGCATCAGTAGGGGAAACGTAGGCGCATGGGAGGGGTGGCGCGAAAAAAAGGTGTAAAAGGAAGGTGGGGGGGCGTAAAAGTCGGCTTTCTGAAGGGCAGAAAGACTCGGGAGTCGAAGCCAATGAGCAACTAGAACGAGGCAAAGCATTGTGGGCACGTAGGGTTTCCGCTCTTGTCGAAGGCCACGGGTTTCTTGGAAGGGCGTATAATTCGGACTTGTCTCCCTTCAGAAATCGTCCTTTCGCTGAATACTGGAGGCGCCCACTACCCCCATCCCACATGAGGACATGGGCTGGAAGCCAGAGAGAAGGGGGTGGGGGATTGGGCATCTGACAAACTAGGGGGGGGCGGGTCACACTTAAGTGCACAGGGCATTATTTTAAACACAACAGGGGGCCCTTCAAACCTCACGGGCAGGCACGTTAAAACGGAAGGTGTTGGGATCGGAGAACGAGAGGTAGGAAGAGAAAAACCATTTATGGGGAACACTTTGGGACAATAAAACGACAGAAAACCTCTAGTCGGGGGATAGGAGGGACACCATCATTACTGGGGGGGCGGCGAGTCGAGGAAAGACAAAACCCCGGCGGAGGAGAATGAGAAAGAGAGTGGATGTGTGAAAGGGTGAGCGACAAAGGCCGAAGAAAGATGTCCTGCCTTAGAATGGGAGGAAGGTAGTGAGGGGCGTGGGATAGAAAAAGCTTGGGATCGGGTAAAAAAAAAAAAAGAACTAAAACTGTGAAGCGTTAAGGAAGAGGGCAAATACTGAAATTTCAAATTCGGAAACTTAACAGCCAGGAGACAAAGATCCAACCCAAGGATCTCTGGGGAAGAAAAGGGAAAAAGCCGGGTGGAAGAGGGGAAGATGTGGGAAGAAAGCGGTAGGCAAAAATGAATGGGAAGGCGGCAGGCCATTCCGGAAGTCGAAATTAAAAAGGAAAAAAAAACAGAACTCCTCCATAGGGGTAAAACACCTCAAAAAAAGGAAAAATTTAAGATATTGATATGTGGGACCAAGAGCAGGATCCATAACGAAAAGAAGGGAAGGATTCGGGGGAAGAAAACAAACAAGACCTAAAGAACAATGAGTAAAGAAAAAAATGAGGGGGGACCACATGGGTGAAAAGAAAAAACGGGGACAGGGGCAGAGAGGGTGGCCCTTATTGTAGCTGAAAGGCCTAAAAAAGAAAAGACAGGACCGGCAGAAAAAAACGTGTCTCAGTGGACCTAAAATGTTGCAAGACCTGAAAGTCACTTTTCAGGGAGGAGGGAAAAAAAAAAGTCAGAGCGCTAAAACACTGGAAGGACACTACAGGGGACAAGGGCGAGGACAGATGTGTTCTTCACTCTCACTTTTTAACGGAGAGAACTCGCTGAGGGGGGGGGCAATCGTTCGTTCTCGAAGGAAAGGGGGGAAGGGAGAAAAGGAGAGAAAAAAACGGGAGACGAAAGGAAGGGAAAGCCGACCAGTTGGAAGTCTGGGGGAGATGGATTGAAGGGGGAGGAAATTAAGAAGGGCACTTGGTAAGGGGCAACAACGACCAACTGATGACATCGGAATGGGTTTCAAGTTGGTGGGAAAGGGAACAGGAAGGGGAGGTTCAAGTCCATAAGGAAAAAACGAAGAAAAACAAATAGAAATAAAAAGAAATCACTCCTGGGGACGCGGGGGAGGAGGTGGCCTGCTTAAAGGTGGTTGCTCTGGGATCCTTGTGCTTAAATGCGTAAAAAACAAAATCATCAGGGGAAATTCGGAATTCTCGACTCTTAGGCTTGGCTCTAAGTTGGGGTTCATTCCGCGACCGACGTGCGACGATGAAACTGTCGTAGGGTCCGGTCTCCTCCCTTGAGGGAACTTTCAAACAAAAGCCCGCAACCAGTGCCTCCATCACGTTGAGTGTCGATTGACTTTGGGGTCTGTGACCGCTATGAACCGCTAAGCTCTGGTGTTTAAAAATCTCTCCTATTGGTCGGCGTTGAAAAATCTACGTGTTTGTTAGGACTGCAAAGAACCGGATGGACGGCATCTGGACGTTGAAGAGAAGAGGGGAGGGAAAAGCCCTAGCTAGCAGGAATAGGTGAAAAGGAAAAATCCAAGCAAGGCTGAATACTTAGAGAGAAAAAGGGGGGGAGCCAGCAGAAGGAGGGGTGGATGCGAGGGACAGAAAACGCACTCTCTGAAGAAAAAGGGAGAAAGAGAAAGGTAAAATTGGCCCTGGGGAATCAGCAACGTATTTGAAAAAAAGGGGGGATATAGGGAGGGTTGAGACATCGAGAAAAACCCATAGGAGCCTATCAGACATATTTTTCAATCGGGAAGGAACGGACTCAACAGTTACGGAGTGCTGGGGTTGGGGGGCGGTCCCTTCTTAGGACGAAGTTTGGGAATACGTGTACAAAGACAAGCTAGGACCACGACAAGCACCGGCAGTCCAAGGCTGTTGTTTCAAGGAAGTCGATTTTTTGGGACAAAAAGGGAGCAAATAGTTGGGAAATCAAAAACAGGGGCAACAATGCGTACAGTTGAAAGAACGTACTAAGGGGACACAGTCCAGGAAGGCGTTAAAGCAGCTTGGAAGACTGTGCGGGGCGGGAGAGAGGGAAGAAAAGGGGGAAGTGGAAGGACTCAGCTCACCGGGAGGGAGGAAAGAAACCAAAAAAAGTGTTCGGCGCGAAGACAACCGTCAAAACCAGCGGGGCTGTTCGGAGTGAAAAAAACAGTGCTAAAAAGGAAACGGGTGCTAAGGCAGGGACGGAATGTCCCTCCATGATAAGGGGGGAGGTCAAGGGTCGGCAAGAAATCCGGGGGGGGACAAAAAAAAAAAAGACAGCACAAAAACTTTTTCAAACAAACGGCCAGGGGTCTTTGAAAAAAGAGGACGAAAAGCTCGGAGAAGGGGGGAAAGAGAGACCTACTTACTGTGCAAAGCGGGACCTTTAAGCGTCAAACGAAGTAAAAATTAGTGAGAAGAGGGGGTGTACACTCGGTCACCACAGCACGGGGAACCGCAACCGCCCACAACTTAGTTTAGTAAGAAGAAGAAAGGGAGAAGAGGGGCTATGTTAAGTGTCAGAAAAAAAAAGGCGCAAAAAAAAAAAAAAAAAGGACAGATGAGTTGGGAAAGGAAAGGGGCCGATTGGGGGAAAAAGGTAACAGCTAAGGGCCAGGATGTTCACAGTATGAGGCAGAGGTGCATACAAAACGGGAAGAAAGGGGGGACGGTATTGACTTTGCGAAAAGAACAGGAGTTGATCGTCAACAAACAGAAAAAGGGCCCTATCAATAGGAGGGTTAGGGGGAGAAGTTGTGGACGGAAAAAAAAGGGAAGGATGGTTGGGGCAAGCCGCCGACAGCAAAGTTGGTAATACGGAAACCCCGCAATCTGCGGGGAAAAAGGGTTGTGGGGACGCATCGAGGGTAAGAAAAAGGAAAAAAAAAAGAAGTAATAGCCAGCCCCTCCCGCGCCGAAACTCAAGCTTCCTTAGAATGAAAAGAAGAGTAAATGGAAAAAGGGAATTGGGGGGGGGAAAGGGAACGGTTGGGAGAAGGTGGAACAAAAAATGCAATTCGCATATTGGACTTTGAATGCGGGGGGGGGGGGGAAGCTGTGTGGTACGAAGGAAAAATTACGAGAAAGAAATCAGAACGCAAAATAATTTCGGGAAACGGCCGGCCACACGTGGGGAATAGCGTGGCCCCCACAAAAAAAAAGGAAGGGTGGCCAAAGAAGGAGCGAAGTGGGTCGCAAAAGGAAGGACCTCCCGAAAACCGAAAAATCATGGAGGGGAGGCCCAAGCGGGAAAGATGGGGGTGAGTCCCTTTTTCCGGGTGGGTCCACCCTCATTCCAAAAACCTGATAAGGAAAGAGTGCAGAAAGAAAGAGAGAAAGGAAATTATGAATGATCGAGAGATCAGGAGAGAAAGCGTGATGAAAGGAAAAGCAGGTGCAGATCTTTTTAGTGGGAAAAAAGGAAAACTGCCAGTGGGAAAGAACATCCCGGCCTGGGAAACAAAAATAGTGAGAATGAAAAAAGGGGAAAGGCGGCAAAAAAAGACCAATTGTGAAAATCGACACTGAGAAGGTAAAGCCCTGGTGGCCTTTGAGTGGTATTGCTGCTTAAGCAGAATCGTCTCGCGGTCGCTGAGGATCAAGAAAAAGCTTCTATCCTAACGTATTCGCCCCTATTCGAGCCCCCTGGCGACGCCCACGGGGGGAGAAGATGTGAGATACCACTGCTTCCACTCGGGCATATCCCGACTCAAATCTCAAGTCCCAAGGAGAGTCTCGGAGGAAAAAGAACGAGGGGGGGGGAGGGGGATGTCTCGGGAAGGAGAGTGGAAGCCTGTGCCTTCTTCAAAACAAAAGGGAAAACCCTACAAAAGAAAAAAAGTGGTAGAGGGGAACGATAACCAAGCACCGCAAATTGAAAGAAATCCAGGATACTCGCCTAGCGAAAGCAGGTCAGGGGAAGCGGACAGGTGACCCTGAAACCTCAATAGAAGGA
>Ga0179593_1413127_pt1 | contig 14651 bp, 16 predicted proteins | sample CZODoug2_1_08_16_FD_185931 | JGI IMG/M metagenome (GOLD analysis project Ga0179593, IMG submission 185931) | Vadose zone soil fungal communities from Angelo Coast Range Reserve, California, USA - CZODoug2_1_08_16fungal (PacBio error correction) | ecosystem: Environmental > Terrestrial > Soil >...
GGGTGGGAATATAGGAGGGCGAACGCGCCACAAAGGGACAATGCGTGACAACAAAATAGAGTGGCGTGGAGTCCGACGACCTGTAATTTTCAGCCTTCACTCGATCAGACGGGTCTCGAAAGCGGATCACCAAATCCTGCTAGATGCGGGAAAAAAGCAATGTCACTGAGAGAGGGAAAGAACACATGGTCTGGAAGATATACTTCTTGGGATGAGAGGATGGCTGGAATTTACTTCTTGAAAACATTGATGAGAATTTGGTTTGAAAGAGGCTCAACCCTTAAAAAAAACTTCCGCTCTGACCACAGACAATGTCGAGGGGGAACTTCTCGGAAAGGGGGGGGCCACACCAGTTAGTAAAACTGATGAACAGTGGGAACGAAGAAAGTAGGAATAGGGAATCTTGCGAGACCAGCCCGAAAAATCCAGTCATCATTGAAAAAGTGAAGAAAATTGGGAAAAAAGAAGTCTCCAAGGCCTCGGAAAGGTCTGCATGGGCAAAAACGTCGCGATTTGCCCAACGCATCGCCTTCAGCAGGACTGAGACCCGGGACTTTCATGAAGAGGGCTCCTCCAGAGCAGACCCCAATGGGACTGGGGAAAGGGGGGGGCCGAAAGGGGAAAGGACAAGAAACTTCTCCTAAGGAAAAGTGAAACTTCGACGCGACGTGCCAGTGATAAACCCTTCGGGAAAGATTCCTCGCCTGCAAATCCTCCGGAAGGGGAGATAATGTCAGGGGGAAGGAACCGTGCCGAAGGGCGAGGGATTGCAACGGGGGGGGTCAGGAGAAGTTCATGTGGAAAGTTTTTCAAAAGTCTCGCCACCACGACATCAGAAGACGGGCTGCCCGTCAGGGAAAAAGAACTCTTGGGTTCATGCAGAAGACAAGACCTTGGCCGCCCACGAGAGAGGGAAGGTCAACACGCGCAGGGGGCGTGCAGGGAGAACGCTCCGTCTTCGTGCACTTGACACACCAAGACGAGACCATATTAAAGAACTGGTCGAGCTCGATTGCAGGGGGGGGGAGGGGAACGTCAACAAGAGGGCAACGGATTGCTGAAAGAAGTGTGTCTAGAACGACATTACAGCCAGGGGGGCCCAAAGCTGATCGAGACGAGACGCCTAGATCTCTCAAAGAACGTATGAACCGTACTAAGGGGGGGGAAAACGCCATCTCCTAAAGTAGGACAAGACTCCATAAGGGTCTGGAAGAGGAGAAAGAGATCCGCGCCGGAGAGAGGAATCAAACAGGCACCGAAGGGAAAAAAAACCCGGTCCATTTCGCGTTCAACAATTCCTCGGAAGCCGTAGGGGTGCGGAAGAGGAGGGATTGACTAGAAAAAAGTTGGGTCAACTTGTGCGAACGGGATGTGAGCCCGCCTACGCTTCCTGATGATGCGGCGTTCAGCAAAGCTAGTAGAATGGTCGAAAATCAAAAACTAGTAGAAAAAAAGAGAGTAAAATTCAGAAAGGGGGGAAATCTCTCTAGAAGCGTAAAAAGAAAATAGAACTATGAAAACGTCGCTGGTTCCAAGAAACAGCAAGTCAGTTTTCTAGGGCGGGTCAATTTTGGGGGGGGACGCAAGAGATGCTCTTCCTCGAACTTCACGGAAACGACCGGACCCAGGAAAAAGAGGGGCAGGTACCAGGGGTTTGTGGGAAAGCCGTTTCGGGGAGGGCAGTCCCCGGGGGTCAAGCTATTTCCCAAACCGGAGGTGTTTAGCCTCAAAGTAAGAAATGAAGGGATGAGGCAAGAATATCAGGAAAGGGAGGGGAGGACCAAACCTCAGGTGCGAAAAACGGGAGGCAGGAGAAAACGAAGTCCAAATCTGAAAACTTGACCTCTGGTGCGGGGCTAAGTGAAGAAAACGGAGTATTCCGTAACTCGGAAAAACCGGGTTGACAAAGGGGCGTTGGGGCGACGGGAAAACCCTTGGAAAAAAGGGGAGGCTCATGCTAGACAAAAGTGTTGTCCAAGCTCAAAATAACCAGACTAAATGCAAACAAATGGGTAGACGGGGGAGACAGCGGGAGAAAAACACCGCGTCAAAAGTTGTGTCAGAAACTGATATGAAACTTCAGCTGGGTGTCATTTATGCCAAAGTTGGAAGAATTGAAAGTTCTTGACCACAAAAAAGAAACGGGTTAAAGGAGGATGGGGAAGATAGGGGGATGGAGGAACGTGAGAAAAGACCCAGGTGACAAAGTTGTCAAAAAAAGGGTTCGTCAGGGGGGAGGACGTTCAAGGGTGGTGGGATAGTGTTGAGAATCGGGGTCTCACCCGGTCACACGTCACAAACGATGTATTGGAGAAAAGGAGAAGACAAAGGGAAAGACTTATCAGATAAAGAAAAAAACCGGAGGGGACCTAAGAAAGAAAAAATAACCCCCTTGACGCCGGGAAAGAACGTGTTCAAGATCAAAAAATAGTGTCGTCAAAGTGTAAAAAACATACATGGACGCAAAAAAGGAAAAAAAGTTTCCGACAGGGGAAGAGCAAGAAAAAGAAGCGCTCGACCAACAAAAAAGGAGAAAATAAGATCTCTTGGGGATGCAAGCGGGAGACAAGGGAACGGGACATGTCGTGGCACACCACGCAGACTAGGGGACTCCCAACCGGTAAGGACCAAAGGCCTTCCCCGAGGGAGGGGGGGGGTAGGAAAACCTGTAATGAAGGGGGAGGGGTAAGTCGCAGTCCGCGGACAGAAAAAGATAAGAGATACCTGAGTGATGTGTGAATATGTGATAACGAAAAAGAGGGTTGAAGGGGCAAAGGGGGGTCGGCTCAGAAAGAAATCTTGAAGAACAAGGAAGAAAAAGGTCTATCTCGGGATAGGAAAGGCAAAGTCACCTACAGACACGGTTTTTCAAAACGGCTGTAATATACACTAAACAAAAAAAAAGACGTGAACCGTTAAAAAAAAAGTCTTATGATGGGGGAAGGGAAAATGAAAGGGGGGAAAAAAGGCCTATAATAGCGAGGAAAAAAAATTCAAAGAAGGCAAAAGGAACAACGACTGGAACGGCTCAACAACGGGGAGATGAACAGGTTCCTGGGGGAACTTGAAAACAAGGGGGGGTACAGAAAGAAACGAAGAAGGAGGTCCCTGGACTAAACAAGACTTTGCAAAGGGGAAAAGGAAGAAGTCGGCAACGCAATTTTGCAGAGAGGTCTGAACGGGCTTTGCTCCCGGAATTCGCAAGTAAGGGGAGGGGGACTCGGCAAGAGAAAGGGATTAAGGAAAACAATTCAAAGGTCTGCAAGGAGCCGGAAAACAAAGGGCCCATCAACCGGGGACCGGCCTCGAAGAAGGTGTCTGCAGCAATTTAGGGAGAGGTGGGGGTCTATGGGGAAGGGGGGGGGTCGCTCGCCTCAGACCATAGAGTCACTGACCAAACAAAGAAGGACGAATTGAAAATTGGAAGCGAACGGGCATGGGCGCGAGATGGGGGGGGAAGTCTATAAGCAAAAAAAAGGAAATGGAGCATTCGGCCTTTTGATGTAGAACCAAATTTGTACCGGGGTCAGTCCGTGCTGAAAACGCCAATCAAAAAAAAAAGCGGGTAGGAGGGGGTCATAAAAAGAAAAAAAGCCAAGGAAGGAAGGGGGAGGAGTAATCGAGGGCCGTTAGAACCCCGCGGAGACAAAGGTCTTGCTCACAAGCAAAGAGCTTTAAAAATCGGTGAACCGTTTGATGGGGGGGAGGAAAATGTTGAGACACCACTGGAAGAGGGAACGGGCGCTCTCGTCGCAAGAGAGACAGTCCATCCGATGGAGCAATAAGGGGATTGAGTGTAGGTATTTATACCGATGCGCGCTAGAAAATGCAAACTCGGGGGGAAGGACTAAGCCAATGCCCAAGGGAAGTGCCCCCAGGGCCGGGGAGGGTCGAAAAAGACAGAAGGAGACAAAACGCGCAATACAGCAGGGGGAGGAAAAATTATCCAAGGAAATCGGAGCTAGAAGAAAAAATATACGCAGTGGTTCTCTAAGTCGCATCGAATAAAAAAAAGGAGTACCGTCGACGGAAAAAATACGGATAAAAAGTTTCTTAAAAAGAGAAATCGTGGCGCAGGCGTCCAAGGCAGTGGAGGGACGGGAGAACAGGATCTGCGCGGCTAAGGAGAGGAGGGAGGGGGGTTCGGGTAAAAAACGGGAAAAAGAAAAAGTATCGACCACGAGAAGCTGGCACGGTAAAAAAGAAACGAAACGCGGGGTATCCGATGCCGAAAGAAGGGGAAAGAAAGGGGGGTCCACTGGACGAGACTGACAAAGTCGCTGGAGCAGACGGAAGGGGGGAAGGGCTGCAGGGTCGAAAGGGAACCGCGGCTATTTCAAAATGACTATTGCTGTCGAAAAGAGGGTGGCGACGGGAGGATCCAGGAGTATCAGTGAATTAAAGAGGGGAAAAAACCATCTCTGCATGCCGGAGGGGAGAGGAGTCTTGGGAAAATAAGGTAAGCCGGAGGGATCAGAGCCGAAGAAGTTCAGAATGCCTTGGATCCGCAAAAAAGCCCAAAACGGTCAGAAACCTGTCGGGGGAAGGATGCATCCGGGGATTTGAAACCGGCGCAAGGTCGATTCAAACGAGGGGGGGGCATCGAGGAAAACGCAAGTCATAGTCAAGAACGGATATCAAACGAAAGGGGGAATCTACTAAAAACGAAGCGCGGGACAGGGGAACGGGGAAGAAAATGAGGGTAAAGAAAAGAAAATCGAAAGGAGCAGGGCAAGAAGAGGACATCCAATGAACTAAAACAAACAAAAAGCAGGATCTACCCGCGGACGCGAAGACTAATGAGCCAGATTGGGGGAATCTCGCAAAAGTCTGCAGTTAGACCGCGAGACCAACAAAAAAGAAGATGATGTAGGGGAAGAACGGAAAGGGGAGGAGAGAAACAAAAACTCAAAGGAGAGGAAAAGGTCCGTCTTCAGGTCGCAAGAAAAAAATAATCCAATATCTAGAAAACCAAAAAGTAAAAAAAGGGAGGACGCAGAGAGGCGTGGAGGAAGCCACCCGGGAAAGAACCTCGACCGCCGCGAAAAAGGGGGGATGGGTGGCTTGTCTACAAGGTCGTCTCTCCTTCACCTCGATAAGGTTCTACCTCGAAAAAGGATCGACTCGAGAAAAAACTACTTATGCACCATCAGGCGATTCGAGAGGGGGTCATAAAAGAAAGAAGGGTCATCGAGGACTTCGAGTGTCATGATCAATGCGGCCGTTTTGACAGGACGGAAAATGGGAGGGGAGATGGATAGAACCTGATCCTTGAGCGCTGACCAGCAGTCAGGGGGAAAGTATCGAGGAGGGAGGACCAGCAGGCACGGATAAAAGGGGACGCCTCAGGGTGGGGGGGCCAAGATCCTCTCTTACGGCCTGCGAAGGCTCAGAGGGGGTCATGACAGCAGCGACTGAGACCGCCGAGACAGTGGGGTTGTAAAAAGAAAAAAAAAAAGGGCAAAGTCCGAGCCTAACGTCTAGGCTAAGAAGTAACCCGATTGGAAACCACGCCGGAGAAATGCGCATCGAGGGGGAGGCGCTGCATCTTTTTATTGAAAATGTAAGGGGCTCATAACCAGAGAACCCCCACGGGGGAGGGGGGGAGTTGGTAAAGAAATAGGGAGCCCGGTCGAAAACCTAGGGGGACCACGTAGGGAGAAGGCCTTACTCGCAGATCAAAAACATTCATTGCAACTTCTGAAACATCATCGGAGAATCTCCGACCGAGATAGGGCAGGGGAAAGGGGTGGGGCGAGAAGGAAGGGAAAGCATTTCATCATTGGAAAAAAATAAGAAGGTCGTGAAAAATCCGACACCAAGACAGACCCGAGGCCCGTCGAGTCAAGAATTGGGTTCATACCGTCCACAAGGACGAAAGAGGAGGGGGAAAAAGAAATGGCAAAACCGTCGCAGTGGACCGAAAAAAAGCGGAGGGAAGGGAAGATAGACTGACACGCATATTCTGTCGAGAAATTCGGTGTAAGGGGGAGAACGGGGGGAACGACATCCTTAAGGATTGCCAAAGATTGGTCTAAAAAGACATTACGGGAAAGGGGAACAAGGTAAACCTGAGAGGCAAAAGACGACCCCAAACGGCATTCCGCTCGCGGAAATCGGTAGGAAACAGGAGAAGATCTCTCCCTTACAAGGTGTAGTGAAGGAAGGAAGGAGAAGAGCTCGAGTCGATCTTGATAAAATCGTGCCAGGAAAAAGGTTTCCAGAAAAGGGGTCACAAGCTGGAAAGGAAGGCAACTGCCAAAGGGGAGGGTTGACGGAGGTCTGACTGTCGCAAGGTGTCAGGGGGATATACAGTGTGAAAATCCCAAACCTTCTTTTACGTCAGGAGAGTAGGGACGGGCTACACGCCGAGGCCTCAACGGTCCGAAGGAGGCGTAAAAAGACAAACTCCAGGGGGATCATGGGGCACTCTGGGAAAAGTAACACCAGATAAAGGAAGAACGGGTCTCTTGTAAAAAAAAGGAGGGGAAGCACTCGGGCCCCCGTCGAATGGGCTAAAAAGGTGGTGGGGTTTGGATCTGAAATGCGTACAAGGAAAAGGAAAACCGATTACTAGCGTGCCAGCCAAAAAGACCGGATGGCGATAAGGAAGGGGGGAAAGCCAGGGCGTCTGGGGGAGGGGAAAGAGGGGTTCTGCCTCAGAAAAAAAATTGGGCTAATCCCTGACTGCGTCGCCGAAGCCCCGCGGAGCCTTCAAATGAAAAAACGCCGGCCTAAAGAGATCACCAAAAGTAGGGCGAGAGGAGGGGCTAGTGGGGAAGAGAACAATGATTATACCGGCTCTCACTTGGGCAAAGGAACACCGCAGGTACGGATCTGATCAGAAACCACATTTTGGTTCCCACGTCAGAACCACGTTACGGCAATAGAAAACCGAGGGGAGAAGGGTCCAGGAGCTTGGGCGCTCCCGTCAAATTGCAGCGATGAAATCCACTTCACTTTCGGGGGGGGGGATCGTCTGTTTCAACTTGGTGAAGTTACCAAAAAGAAGAAAAAACTTGGTTGGAACGAAGAGGGAAATAAATTAGAGGGATTTGAAAAAAAGAACGGTAAAAAAGCCCCGGGAAAAAAAGGGTGAGGGTTTGCAGGTTAGGGGGTGGACGCCGAACCTCGATACTGGTTGACTAATGGGAGCAACAGAATTTCAATGAGACGAACACGTTCAACCTCGGTAAGGAAGAACTCGGTAACGGCCTCTCGCAAAATCGAAGGAATAAGAAGCAGAAGACTAAAAAAAAAAAGCAAGGGTGAAATGGGACACCTTAGCCGGGAAAGAAGGGACTTAATCGAGTTTCGACCTAGCGGAGGGGGGGTGGGACCACACTGACGCCAAACCGTGAGACACGGGGGGGCAATCAAAGATCGGAAAAAAAAAAAGGGGGAGAATGGAAAGGGGAAGAAGATCATTGGAGTGGAGACAAAAGCGGTCGGCAAACTGGTGCAAAAACGGTTTCTCCTGTCGTGGCAAAATCAAGGGGGGGAAGAAAAGCGTATTGGAAACGTCCCGTTCCCACGCCACTGAGGGGGGGGAAACAGAACGGGATTTTCATAAAAAACGGCCCGGGATAAGTATCCTTAGAAAAGTCGTCTGGAAGAGGGAAAAGACTACAAGAGGGGGAGGTCGGAATCTGAAAAGCTGGCGAAAACAAAAAACAGAAGCGGGAGAAATCGGACACCGAACGGGAGGTTACGAGGGGGTCAAAAGTTTCATAGAGAAGGGAGGCCAGCATACGGGAACAGTTAGAAGTCACGGGGGATTGGAAATGGTAGAGCACAGAAGATAAACATAGCCTGGACCAATAAAACTGGAGACGCTTTCGGCGGAAAGCAACTCAAAAGAGAGAAAGGATCAAACTAGTTGACCGAACTGGTTCGGAACCAGATTTGGAAAAAAAAATTGGGGAGGAAAAAGAAACGCAGGGTAAGCAAGCGGGTGGCCAGTCGAAACAACAGTGGAAAAAAGGGGGGAGAGGTTAATAACGCGAGCAGTTCAAACTTCCCCAGTAGAAGGGTTGCATCTCATCGGCGTGGGAGCGCAGGAGGGGGACGAAGTCCGTAGGGGAGAGAGCGAACAATTAAAGATTTAATATGCAAAAGCCAGTCGATGAAGGGAAAGGCCCACCTCCCGCAAAGAGAAATTCGCAACGAAAGAGAACCGGAGTAAAGATGGTCACGAAAGGGGAGGAAGACGGTGGGGGACGTGGTGAAGCTCAAGGAAAGCAAGGATCATAGCATAAAAACAGGGGGGTCGACTGGGGAAGACCGGCATCTTTAAACGAAAAGGGCGTCTTTGTTGGCCGCTAGAGAAAAAAAGAATTAAAAAGGGGGGGGAAGAGTCCGGGACCATGTGGGGGGGAGTCTTAACTTGGTCCCGTAACCGTGGCAGGATCTTTGAAGAAACCGCAAATGAAAATAAGGGGGAAGTCGGGGAGGGAAGAGGAACCTAACCGCCAAGGACAAAACAAGGGATTTTCAAGGGAGAGCTGGGAACCCGGAACCAGAAAAACGAAACGCGAGCTGACGGTAAAAGAAATTGATGGTTCGTAAGGAGGGAAAGAGATCAGATCAAGATAAATCGGTCGGAAGGGAGACCGGGGAAAGAAGGGGGAGGGGGTACGCCTAGGAGAAAAAAAATCTGTCGGAGAAAAGTAATGGGTTTCAGAAAAATCAGAGAAGGGCTAAACGCTCGCCATGAAGGAAAGAATGGGGAAAAAAAAATCCCCAGGGCCGTAAGGTCTGGTGGAGAAGAACAGAAGGAGGCGAACCTCGACCAGGGCTTGGAGAAGACGAAAGAAAAAGAGGGTCGATGGAAAATTCGTTTGGCGAGGGGAAATGGACTAGAAGGTCAGCGCGAGAAGACGATCAAAACGAAACTGGCCACTGTCGAGGCCTCATGAGATCGTTCAAGCAGGAGGCGCAAATGAAAGTAGGCAGGCAGTGAAAAAAATAGAAAACTAAAGCGCGGCATCTAAAAGAGTGGAGATGGGAGGGGGGGGGGGAGAAGATTTGAAATAAGACATTCAAAACGAGAAGTCAGGGCTCTGTCTCTCATGAACCGGAGAGGGGTAACTTAAGATCGCGAGGAGTTAAAAGGAGAAATAAGGGGTCACGGAAATAATCCTTAAAAATCTAATTTTGCAGTGAAGGGCACGTCAATATGGGTCAGTCCAATATTTAGTGAAACCATGGAAAAAAAAAAAAGGGGGGAGGAAGCTGGAGGGAAGACATCAGTTCAAAAGAAGCTGAAAACAACAGAAGTCGACGCCTCGAGGCTGGGTCACCAATCTGGGTAAGCAATTGGCCGCTACATGAGAAGAAATTGAGCAGCAGAGAAGGGGGGTTAGGAATTGTTCAACAAACCTGCCAAACGGGGGACTTTCGCCTGCCGGGAGGGGGGGGTCTAAAGTAAGCCAATTACTATACGAGGAAAATATTTCCTAAGAAAGGAGGAAATCATCATGAAGACCTGGGAATAGAGAGAAAGGGTGCCCCTCAAAACAGTCTGAAGAAAGGAGAACGTCAGGGTCGAAAAAACCCAGAGAGAGGGGGAGGCGGGGGCAGCGGGGTACAGACCCCAGGCCAGAGAGTACATAAAAGGCAGAGAGGGGACGGAATAAGTGAGGAGGAAAAAGGCGGGGAGAAGCTGACATGAGCAGCTTCGAAGCTACGAAAATTCTCTTCGGTACGGAACGGGGCACCCGATAAGTCGAGGGGGAAGGAGAAATGGACCAAGTAGAAGAAAAGGAACGAGCACAAGAAGGAGTATTTTGCAAAGAGGAAAAAGTTGTGGTACAAACTATATCAAGACTAGTCAAAAAAAAAAAAAGGGGGTAGTAGGAAAATAGGGGGGGATTGCGAGTAGAGGTGGATACTAAGGGAAAACAAGGGAGGGGGATCTTCTCGACCGCCCTAGATCGTTTTGGGTGGGCTTCCAAAAAAGAACGTCAGGGCCACTCATCACTCATCTCGTTGGCGGACCGGGGAGGCGCAGGACAAAGGGGAGGGACACTAACGGTAATGGCATCATCTCTTCTCGGTAGTCAGGAGTTTAAGAGATCGTCCTGCGTCAGGAGGCGCATTGGATGGGGAAATCCAGTGGCCGGGACCGTCGAGAGGTTGAGGGGATAGGGGAGGACAAGGACTCTCTTACGAGAGGACCATGTCGTAAGGCACGAAGGGAGGCAAAGGTTATTCAAACTGATGAGGGTCCGTGACGATGGCAGAATCGGGACAGCAGGGGGCCACCTTTAAAGACAAAGAGGGTACGGGTGGGAAACGCCCGCAATATGGTGGGGTTGACTAAGATTGAACCAGGTGGAAAAAACGCATAGAAGGATTCGCTATGGAACAAGAGAACGGGGGGGAAACCGCTCAAAAAATCGGAGCATCGAAGGATCTACAGTCTTTTAGGGGGAAAGGTAGTTAACCAATCAGAACATCTTTGAAAAATGGGGGAAAATAGGACTGCATAGCCGCGGGTCGAACTGACATGCAAAGACGGGTACAGGAAGGAGAGTAGACCAGGAATTTGGGAGAAACAACAAAAAAAAAAAAAAGAGCCACCCCTCACAGTGAAAAAGAATTGCGAGGATCATCTGCAAAGGGAGAGTCAAAAAACCGCCGAATCGCGGAAATTGGTGGACTGAAGGAAGGGAAATGAAGATTCATCGTTCGGACGGGTAAGGTGGACCGTTTTAAAAAAAAAAATCTCCGCAAAGGGGACCTCGGCGCCGGGGGGTTCGAGGGGAAGAAAATGCAGGGGAGGCACTCGCGCACGAGAAATAACAAGTAAACCGCAGTGGACGGGCAAAGTAGAAATAGAGGAGAGGGCTGCGGGAGGGCGACTTATCTCCCATATGAAAACATGGTAAGGCACTTGGAGGGGCATGTAAGTCCGGAGACATAAGTGCTGGGGGGGGCAGATTGCGCCGAAGGATTTGTCTAGAACGAATTACGGGAACGGGGCAATAAACATCCTTTACTGCATGACGATAATATCGAAAAGGGGGGAGGGGTCGGGTTCCATAGGAGGAAACACGAGAGGGGTCAGAAAATGATCTCTCCCTTAAGCAAAAAATACGCCCATGATGTGACGGTTCTACAGGAGGAAGAAAGAGAAACCTAACGGCGATGAGGGGGCCCTACCATTTGGGAAAAACAGGGGAAAGTTGGAGCGATCGATGGAAAAAGGGACCTGAGGACAAAAGGTCCGGGGCCAAAGGGAAAGCGCTGGAAGTGAGACCGCATTTTGGGTCAGGCGGTATCATGGGAAATGCAGCGACCTTTTTTGACTGGCATGATGCGGGCAGATCAACCAAAAGAAGAAAGGGGCGAAAATTCACTGACCCCCGAGCGAAAAGGGCAGCATTGCACTCTCTCTAGAGAGGAACAAAAGAGTAGAAAGCTAAAGCTCAAACCGTAGGGGGGGACGGGGTTTGTGGTTAAAAAAAAAAAAGGCCGCTATTGCGCAGGCCTAAGGGCACGTCACCGGTAACTAATGGACGCGAGAGACCCGGCGGGCAAAAAAAGGAAAACCGCCGGTGGCGAAGAAAGAAAGATGTGGGGGGGAGGGACAAGGGCAGCCCGGAGTGGACTTCGAATATAAAACCCTGTGAAACAGAATGAATTCAACGGAGAGAAACAGAATCAAAAAAGGCAAATTGAGCCTCAAGGGCGGATAAAGGGTTAAGGGTAGAGAACGGGGGATTTAAAAAGGAAACAGCCCCTTTGCTAAATTTTGGAGAACTCTGCGAACCTCGGAAAGCTAAAATGGTGTGGATCGAAATCAAGGAAACACAGAACCTGGGACGGCAATCTCCAAATCGGGTGAAGAAAGGAAATGAAGCTTGGAGAGAGAATTTCACAGAAGCTGACGATCGAGGGAGGTGTCAATCGGTCGGCATGGGAGAGACAGGGCATTTTCGAAAAAATAAACATACGAGAACGGGGGAAAAAAGCTGTCACTCGCCTTAGGAGGGAAAAAAAAGCCAGTGAAAAAAGCAACCGGGGAAAATTGTCGGTATGAGGATGGAGGGGGGGGGTGGTGAATATATGGAACCAATTGGAAGAGATAGAAGAAAAGGGGGGGTCCAAGGACACCGCGTAGGTTATCGCACTAAGGAAAAAGAAAAATAAGGGGATGAGACTTATCCGAGGACCACCCGGCGCCTACGAAAGCCAATCGTTTGATGAAAAGGACTCCGGAATGACGTCAGTAAAATCCCGAGTCGAACTAGGCGGGAGGGGGGAAAAAGAATGGGAAAAACCAACCAGTGAAAAAACGTTGAAACCGCTTGCAAGCGAAATCAAAGATCTCATTCCACAACAACACAAAAAGGGAGGGAGGGGGAAGGGGAGACGGGTTTGCTAGGCCAGCAAACTGTGGGGGGAAAAAAAACTGGTGCTCCAGAGTTGACGACACGTGATGACAGAAGGGGAGTCACTGTGAAAGGGAAAACGAAAGGGATTTTCGTGAAAAAGGCGGAAAAACCGACGGATAGACGAATCGGTGCTCGGGGAGGAAGAGGGAGAGAAAAAGAGGTTGAAGGGAAAACCGGTTCGCTCGTACAAATAACGCGACAAAGACCAGTCGGACAGAAATCACCATGACCGGCTGGGGTCAAGGGAGGGACCAGATCAAATCTAAAGGAAAACCAAAACCGAAAAAAGGGAAAAAAAGTGGAAGGGAAGAAAGGAGGGGAGAGAACAATATATAGTCACAAGAAAGCTCGGAAGTCCGCGAAATTACGCGGAGTCGCGATCTGCATTACCGTCTACATGTGGTAGAAGGAAGGAAGGGGATGTCGGGCTATTGGAAAAAAACAGGGAGACCCAAAGACCCTAGCAAACGAAATAGAAAAAGCAAGGGGCAACTGGAAATAACCCGCCTAAAACGAGCAAACGACACAGTCACGAGTGTTGGCCGCGCGTGAGGCCTTTCCGCGCCAGGGGAGCGAATGCCCGGAGGAAGAGAGAAAGGCCAAGGGTATTAGAGGAGAAAGCGTTCGAGGACGGGAGTGTGAACCCTCGTGATGCCCTCCACAAAGGGCCGGGGAAAGAGAAAGCCGGAGTCGCGCTGGAAAACGAAAGGGGTAATAGGGTGAAGTTGACGGAAAACAAAATAACGGTTCAACAACCAAACCAAAGACCCTCGCGGAAGGGGGAAAAGAGGGCAGCGCATGAAAGCGACGGGCAGAGGCGGCATAAGTTGCACTCAGAGAGAAGGAAATGGGGGGGAGAAATGCGACCTTTTGTTCAAACAGGTGTGACATGGGGAAACGTAATCAGCTTGCTGAAGCAAAGAGAGACGGGGGGAAAAACCGACTGTTAAGGGAAGGCATCCCAGAGACCGAACAGAAAAACAAGGGAGAGGGGAAGGGAAGAGGTAAGTTGCCGTCAACGCGCAGGGGAAGACGCTCTAACTGGGAACGTTAGGGGATTTGAGGGGAATTGAAGAAAAAGAGATATCATAGGATCAAAGGGGACGAGAGGGGTCGGTCGGAAGAATTGGAGAAATATCATGAAAAAATGTACGGTGGAAAAGGATGTCTCGAGGGTATGTTTATCATTCTCGAAGAGGGGGGAAGAGGGGGCCAAATCCGTAATAGTGAAGACAAATCCTGCGGCGCCACCGAACAAATCAGAAAGGGTGGGAGGGACGGAGAAAAAGGGGAAGAGGACGGATCAAGTTCTGAGAAAAACAAGGGTTCTGGGGGCGCATCTGAATACGGAACCGGAATAAGGCTGCTAAAGGAAGAAACAAAAGGGTATACTGTTCTGACAATCCGTGCACGTGAGGACAAGGACAGTGAGGCCGGAATTACCCAATGAAAGCGAGACCGACTGGGGGGGGAGGGGGGAAATGTTAAACTTTCCAATAAAGCATCGCAAAAAAAAGAGGAAAAATCGGGGGGGGGAGCATTCAAAGTCAAAAATCGGACCAAATTAACAGGGAAGAGACAATGTCGCCGGGAGAGGGACAAAAAAATGTAGGCATTGGTGATGAAGTCAATGATACCTTCTCGGGTGTCAGGCAGTGACGAAGGGAAGAAAGGCAACCTAGTGAGGGAAACAATGTCCGAAAAGAGGAAAGGAGGAAACTTAAAGCAAAATATTGAAATTGGATGTCGGGCCGTCGGCTTAAATCCTCAGGCTGTTTGACAAGGTTGAGGATAGGACTGAGTCGAGAAGAAGGAAATGGGAACGGGGAAAAAACGCGGCTGGAGAGGGGATAAAAGTCGCAATGTATTGGGTCTGGTGCTATCTGATAGCCATCTTAAACTGGGGGAAAGGCCTCAGTGCATACCGGGCATCAAGCTCGAGAAGGTCCCATAGGTCAGGGGCTTCAAAGTGAAGAAAAAAACTCTAGGGGGGCATACGACAATAATGGAGACATCGACAGGCACCCAAAAAAGTGTAGAAGAAAAAAAAAAAAGAAAGAGGAGGAAAATACCTTAGGACCAGAGAAAAGTATCGGACGTTCAAGAGGAAGTCAGGAGGGGGGGAAAGACCTAGTCTGGGTCGAAACAGATAGAGGTGGGGGGAAGAGAATAAAGGGTCGAAATACACCATCCCCCAGCTGACTGAGGGGAATACTCTACATTCTCAAGACGAGTCTTAAAAAAAAAAAT
>Ga0179593_1522021_pt1 | contig 14651 bp, 23 predicted proteins | sample CZODoug2_1_08_16_FD_185931 | JGI IMG/M metagenome (GOLD analysis project Ga0179593, IMG submission 185931) | Vadose zone soil fungal communities from Angelo Coast Range Reserve, California, USA - CZODoug2_1_08_16fungal (PacBio error correction) | ecosystem: Environmental > Terrestrial > Soil >...
GCCGGCAGCCCCTTACGAGCTAAACCAATGGTAAAAACTGAAACTAAAAAAAAGACCCGAGCCGCCGTCCCGTTGACCCCTGTGGTGCAGCGCGCAAAGAGGACCAACAACGCGGGAGAGGACGTACGCCAGCAGGTCAAGCGGGACTCGGCAAGCCGTCGCAGGGCCTTACAGCGTTGCTGGTCCAAGGGGGGGAGTTCGGGGGGTGCGCTTAGGGAGTCAAAACAGAAGGGGCCAAAGCAACCCTGCCGACACGGCAAAAGGGGACGTACTGGAGGGGGGAAATATAAGAGATACCAAAGTTCCCCATCCGGGGAGGGGAAACCTGAAGGGGTGAAGGGGCCGCTTTGCTGATGTGGTCACACCAGAACATTGGGAAAAACCAAAACTCATGACAGAGTTACTTCGTTGGGTGGCCCGGTCGGGAATCGGGCAACTTTACTACAAAGAGATCAATTGACTCCTTTAGAAATAGACTTCACTCAATGCCGCTGGGTCCTGAGGACCGGACGGGGTTGACCAGGAAGAAGGAGAAGGCTGTTTGGCTTAGCGAATCTTTACTGATCCTAAACTCGGGTCGGGGATGGAACAAAAAACAGCGGCGTCCAAAGAAAAAAAAATGGGCGGTGGGGGCGCAGAAAGAAAAGAAGGTTAATCGCAGTCTTCCGGTTTACTAAAAGGCGGGTGATGCGGGGGTGGATGAAGAGAGAAGGGCCATTTCACGATCGGGGCAATGCAACACCTCGCATACCAAATTTCCGGGAAATGAATGGCAGACATACGGCGTGCTGGCGCAAAAAAAAAAAGGGAAAACGAGGGAAGGGCAATGGCTTGAAACGCTCAAGCGGAAGCGCGGAACTGGATCAAAAGCCCTCTGGGACCAGAAAGCGAAAAGCGCAAAAGAGGAACGGGGAAACGAAAAAGGGGCCGTGTCTCTGTATCGTAGGACTTTTGGAAAACTTGAGCTGCACTGCAATGTAAAAAAGACTGAAAGCTGCAATTAATAGGGGAAGAACCTAGCTTAAAACTGTCCCAAAAAAGAGAGGGGCGACGCATGGTGAGGAGGAAACTGGAGCAGCCTTGACCAATCAGCAAAGTCCAAACCGCCATATCACAGAGTACTGCACAAGTGTCGCCCATATGTACCGTGTCCGAGGGAGCCAGGCGCGTGGTGCAAGCTACGAAAACCGCTAGATGCACGGGTTGGCGAGCACGGACTCAAAAAGAGTAATGGCATGACGATTCCTGGAATTGTACAACCTGGGTGGCGAATCACGGAGGAAAACTCCTCAAGGCCGATTGTACACATGGGCTTACGATCTTGGGCTGGAAGAGGGATGCAGGTGCACGAAAATCACCCAAAGGAAGCCGCGAGAAGCGGTATTCACTTCTAGTCTCGGGGGGAGGAAAACATGGTGAACCTGTGAAAGCAATCTTCTGTGGATGAGAAGGCGGGAGAGAAGAAGGGCTCAGCGTTCCAACGAAGGCGACTTGCAAAGAACCGTCGGGAACTACCGGGTTTGCAGACTGGCTTACGACTCGGCGACCTTCTGGAACGTAAAGCGGAAAGGGGTCCCCTGGGCATCGATTGTTCAATGTACTTATGACGGCTTCCTGCAGTGTAGGTTCCCTCATCCGTCGCCTATTACACCGGAAAAGCTTAGTAACCAGCCCGGAAGTTCTTAAAGGCGGCCGTGTGGACGCCAGAGGGGGAACGAATCCGTTAACTTTGGGAGCGGGGGGCCCGAACAAAAAGTGTCTCCCACTGTCCCGAAGATCTCTTCTACTGATGCGAGGGGGCAATGAAAGGTTGCGCATGTGTAACTCCGCCTATGGGGCTGACCCCTCCCTCGGCCCTTGAAGATCTTCGAGAGGGAGAGGAACGGTGTTTGTCGGTGTGGGTGGTCAGATAACACCACAAAAGAAAAAAGAATTTACTTCTAAAGGAGGAGTGAATTTGAGGAGTCAACAAAAGGGCAACCTGGGGTGTACTGGAAACAAGGGCCGGAGGGAAGGACTGGAAAAATAAAAATCAAGGGAAGTTTCAAGCTCAGAAATGGCCCGGGGATGACAATGGATGATGGGCAGATTTGGTAACTGTCTGGTTACACGCCGTCTGGCCAACGCAAGGGGGAAAAGTCAAGGGGGACCCAGAAGAAGGAAGGACAGGGGGAGAGCTGGGAGAATACCGCCAGGGTGGGGGGGTGAGGGCCAAGTAAAAGAATGCATTGATCGGCTACCTCAAATGGCCGGTTCATAACTACGATCACAACCAAATGAAGAGAGAGAGGGGGCGCAGTAGCCAAGGACGATCATCGAATGGAGACAAGGAAGAACCAGCGGAGGGGACACGAAAGAAGCGAACACCAGGCGCTGGGTCTCATTACTCAGCTGTTCGGACCAGCGAACGATGGGGGGCAGGGAAAAAACATCTGCCAAAATACATAAATCATCGAAACAGTAGCCGGCGAGGTCGGCATAGAAAGGCCGGGAGGACGCCAGAAACTTGCAACACCAAGAGGTCACCTGAGGGGAATCCTCACTAATTCACGGAAGGGAACACGGGAGGATGTAAGGCAGAGGGCGACATTGTTCTAAAAGCGACAACCGTGGACTCAACTTCACGGGGACTCCCATCAGGTTGCCAAAATGCCGACACAAAGGGGGCCAATTAACACCACCTACAAGGGGCGGGGGGGGAAGGGGGACATGGCAACTGGGTGCCAAACAACGTAGTCCCCGGAGGGGCCAAAGGAAGGAAGGAGCGACGTGCACTGGTGGCATACCAAAAGGGAAGAAAAGGGCCATTCCGAAAGGAAAAACAAAAAAATGAAAACCAAACCATAGTTTCGAAGCAGGAGGTTCCCGAAAAGGAAGCCGGCCAGAGCGAAGGCAATTAGGGCAAGCCGTTGGTGCAGGAGGGGGATTCTTTGCAAGACGTGACTGAGGGCAACAGGAGGGGGAGAAGGATCCAACTAGATGATACCGGCTTCACTAGGGGCCCCAGAAAAATCATTGGAATGTGATGGTTGGTGCACGACTGGACTAAAAGCTCCATCAGAAGCCATCAGTAGGCTGGAAAGTGAAAAACCGGGGGGGGCGCTGGTGTTACACATCAGCTTGCCGGGGAGAAGGGACCAAAGATACCCGGAAATGGTCCAAGATTTAATAATACGTTCAAGAAAACGCCATCAAGCACTCGCACGGTGAGGGAACGGCTGGGCAACAAAGAAAGGGGCCTTTTCTGGTGACGCCGGCCATGAATATGGGGCGCAAACGGGGTAAACAAGATGCTTTCTGGGGGGGATAGTTGTTGCGCTGGCTTCCACACAGGGAGTCGAAAGGCACAGCAAAGACTATTATACCCGTCGGGGGGAAAATCGGTAACCGACCATTCCCAAATTTACAGGGGACTGAACATGCAGCAGGAGAACATTAACGGATAGGAGAAGAGAGAGACGTATACTTGGACAGGAAACAAACGGCAGAACAAGTAAAGGGAACTGTTCGGTCGAGGCAATGGAGATCAATCGCTTCCGGGGCTTTCGCCGGGCGGGGTAAAAGAATTGCCTCCTGCGAGAAAGTGGCGACAGAAAAGAACGGGGGGAACCTGCAAATCCTGGAAATGTGTCGGGGCAGGTGTCAGCCATGGCAATCGATCTTAAAGAAAAAAACGGCAGGCAGAGAAAACTTAGCAATCCTGATGGGCAAGCGAATTTCAAAAGCCGAAAACCAAAACTGCAATGGTGGGTGTGAACGAGGGGTGTGGGGTGAACAGCGGACATGGGCTAATTTGCTGGGTAAAGTCTCCCTCTATTCTTTCGAGTCCAGCCCGCGTCATCATAGAAAGGCTGAGAGCATTGAAAATTAACCAAAGCCGTCGCTTTCTTAGTCATCAAACCGAGGAAGGGGAAAGTTGCAGGGACAAGGACGAAGAAGAGGGAACAAAATGGGGAAAAAGGGGTACTGAAAAATTGGGGCTGGGGGTGAAAAACCAAAGCACAGGGCCAGCATCTTAATATCACCATCAGGCTTACGGGGAACTGGAGCGCTTGAGATTTCACAAAAGAAAAAAAGAAAGAACACCGGGGGATGTAGCCGAAGTGAAAGAGGAGGGGGGCATGAGGAGAACGGCGTAACCCATACATAAGGAACGACAAAACAGTCATTAGTCGAATTGCCGGGAACAGTGAGGCAACATGGGACGAACCTAGTCGAATGCGAGAAGGACTCAGCCGCGGGGATTTGGTGCGAGGGTCGGCTCCAGAGTACGCGGCGTCGGGTCGGTGGGGGTTACACAAAGGAAGAAAAGGGTATAAACTGAAAGGAAAAAAAATCAGCTCAGTGAGTCCTCTCACCGAGGACGGTCACAGGTATGAGTGTAAAAATGGGGACTGGGCTGTCAAGGGTGAAAAACAAACACCCGACGCTCAAGGAAAATGGGGCAAAAAACGGGGAAAACGAGGGGGCCTTTCGCCTGTCTCCGCGGTGTCAGAGTAAAACCTGGCCGCAAGGCCAGCCAAAGCGGGTAGGGTCCAAGGTTGATAGGGAGAGGGAAATAAACGCCTGGAGCCAAATTAAAACTAAGGGATACGGTTTGTTTGACACCGCCGGGAAATTAGGGGGGACACGGGTATCTGTCAGTGGGGGAAAAAGTCATCAGGTAGCGAAAGGTCCCGGAATGAGGCCGCAAGGCTGTTTAACATGTTTTGGGAAGAAATTGGAATACAACATTTGGGAAAGACCCTCCTACAGAGAGCGCTAATGCAAGGGTGACATCGTAAGGGAATCGGAGCCCACTACACGCCAGTACCAACTGAATTCAGCGGTCACTCAAACAAAAGCCGGTGGCATGAAAGGACGGCAAAGTACGCGGCCTGGACGAGAAAAGGACGCTGGAATAGGAAGCAAACGAACAGAAGGATCCTAAGCCGCGGCTCGGGGCACAAACTGGGTCCCACCAAAATGCATGTGGAGAGGCAACTCGGTGGAACAGCGGCACGGAACCGACTGATTAGGTGGTTTCTCGCAGCTTGCCCAGGGGAAGTCACATTCGGAAAGAGACACCTGAGAAATGGAGTGGGAAAAGAAACAAAAACTACGGAGCTGCCGGACGAAACGAATGAAGGAAAGCGCTTCATGAAAGAAGAGAGTCAGCTCTAGACGATCGCGCATGACCCGTACCATCAAAACGCGCAGCCACAAAACAGAGAAGGGGGGGGAAGAAGGCAGAGTACAAGTACTACAAGGAAAAACTTCGGCGTGATCGGAGCCGTAAAACTGTAGCGCTGCATTGAAAAAACAGCGCAATGCCGTGTCATTCCAACTCGAAGACGGGGGAAAAAACACACGCCGGGCCTACGAGTATGACGTCGTAAAGGGGGGAAAAGCCGGTTAGCCCGAATCAACGCTCCACTACGTCTATCCATCCCACAATGTGCGACCAGCAGAAAATAGGGAGGAATTGAACCAGGCGCGTGGGGAAACTACGAAATACTGACAATGATGTCGGGGGATGTTCTTCAATCAAAGAGAATCCCACGAAGGTCGGACGCATGAAAACCTTGTGGAGCCAAAGAAATATGAAGAGGAACACAACGGCGGAAAAACCGCCGAGTGATAGAATGGGGGCGTGGATCGGGTGGAGAGTGCTCGGAAACAAGCAAAGCAAGGCAATACAGCGTGGTGAATCGGCCCATAACGAACGGTGGAGATTGGATGATCGAGAAGAAAAATGTGAGCAAGATAAAAAAACAAATTGACCGCTTGACCATTCTCCGGCGAGAGGGCTATGGCTCGGAGCAGTTAGGTGGGCCGGGAGGGAAAGACAGAGGGGGGGATGGTGCAGCGGGAAGTCCTGCGACAAATTTGGGGGCCGATTGGCTATGAACCCAGAAGGGCCACGCAGGCATTACGGGGCAAAAGGGGGGCGCACGGGGGCAAAGAAACTGGGGGGGGGGCGGGGCGGAACTCCAAGGTGCGCTGCACTGCCAAAGAAAGATTAGTTTTTGCGGTCATAGGCAGTGTGCGCATCTGCAACCTGCGGGGGAGACCCCATAAGGAAGGGGTGAAAGAGTCGCCTCGTCGAGTTTTTCGAAGCACCAAGATCAAGGAAAAATAAACGTTACGGACGGGATTGCTTCACCAGGGATCAGCCTGATGTCCGGGCCACTGTACGGAGAAGGAGGGAAGGTACCCTCAAGAGGGCAAGCCGTGGATCGGGGACATCGCAAGCAAGGGAAGGTGGAGAGGATGAAGGGTTGTGACGGAGTGTTTGGCCGTACACGGGCCGGAATGGGGAAAAGACCCGCCATGGGATTAATCGAAGAAGGCAGACGTGGCGATGGCACTGGCGGTGCAGAGCCCCGCTTTGCCGGGATGAGAGAAGCACCAGCGAAATCAGGTGCCTTTTGGAGGGGCCACCATAAAGTCATCAAATAACAACAACGGCTGGTATTAAAAGAAGAAAGAAAGAGAGGGGGTCAAATCAATGCTCGAAGAGGAAGAAAGGTCAAAAAACTTGGGGGGGGTAGAAGAGGAAGGCATAAAATGGGGTGAGAACCAGAAAGCCATTGCAAACGGGGCGACTTCAATTCAATCAACGGGGTCAGAGAGGCCAACTAAAGAGGACCCAAAAAAGAAGACTCATAAGATCCCTATAAGCGGCAGACAGGGAAAGAAATTCAGCGGGCGAACGAGTCCACGTTCCGCTCCAATAGGTGAGTGTAACAACGCAACAAGGAAAGGAATCCACTTGAATTTAAAGGGATGGCCCTTATTGGGGGGAGAGGAACACGAATTCGAGGAAAAAAAGATCTCACCTAATGACTGCGGGACACAAAATAACACGGGCCATCAACAAAAACACGTCCACCACCAAGAAAGAGTAGCAAATTGGCCGGGATCAAGCAATGAATACCGTTAGAAAGGGAGGGCCCCTCCGTCTAACCGGGACTATGAAGAGAGAGGTTTCCCTGGGGGGAGAACGGATGCGACAAGGGCGATGCGCTAGGCAAAAAACACCACTTGAAAAAAAAGAAGAAGTGAAAAAAGAAGAAGCAAGAAAAGCGCAATAAGGGGAAGCACGGGGGTGACAAATTGTTTTAAGACTTGGACTGAGAGCAGGGAGGGCCGAACAAAACGACAAAAGGAGTGGGCCCGATGACAAAAAGCAGGGGGCATGGCGGCGCCTGGGTGCGTTTGGGGAGGTGGCCTGAGAAATTTGCTTCCGCCAACCAAAAAAAATTCAATACAAATGAGCACTCGGCGGTTGAAAAACCGGGAGGGGGGGAAAGCGTTGCACCGGGGGGGAGCCAAAAAGTGTCCAAGGATCATGATGACGGGGTTCTCGGGCTGAGAATCAGGGTCTATCTAAGGACACGCAGGCAGGGAGGTAGGGAAGAGGTGCCCCAAGAACCGTGGGGATGACAAGAGAGGAGGGTACAGATGGCGCAATGGGAGACTGGCTGTCGGAAAGTGGCGCGTTTTCTTCAGGGGCGTGAAACCTCTGCCTGAAAAAGGAAGAAGAGTAAGGACGGAGGGCAAGGAAGGGGTGAAGTCCGACTCTCTACATTACTTATCGGGCGCGTCGTTTTAACAGAAAAAAGTCCGGGAACTGTTAAACTCAGAGGGAAAGCCGTCGTAAGTGGCGAGCCATGCAAAGGCCAAGGGGCAGAAAAGGACATTTTGGAGGGGTAGATTCTGAATTCTGAAAGCTGACCGGGCTGGGGAAGGAAATCGTGCGGGGAGGCATTGACGGGCTCGACTCGGACCGAAAGCCGTAGCTCGGAAAAATTCAATGTAACAGAAGGCGATGGTTCTACTTTCCTACAGAAAAGGAAACTGGGAACATCTGAAGAAAACAAACAGACATATCCATTCCTGGAGAGAAGGAAGAGGAGCAGGGTGTGTCCACCTTGTCGTCTTGCCCGTCCCAACCCACTTTTTTTTTTGAATCTCTTTGGTCCAAAAGCACTTCCATCTAAGTGGAAAAATTTCAGGGCGGATGTGATCCGGGCGAGTCTTTCAGTGCCAAAGTCCTGCAGGAATCCAGCTTCCTGTTCTCTCCAAAGGTGAAAGGAACCATAAGACTGGAAGTTGGACTGTTGTAGAAGACGAGGCCCTAGGCACCTGATCGACGATCTGTGAATGCGGGGAAGGAGGGTGCACCAAGGTGGGACCATCATGAACGTTCCACAACGGACGCCTGGTCCACTACGGCTGGTACTGAAGCTCCTTTGGGAGGGGTCAAAGAAGAAAGACCACGATGGAAGGACCTCGGGGAAACCATCGTGCCTGAGAATGTACGCCGGCTGGTCGCTCCTCACACATACAGTGTACCCAGAACGGGGGCTGATGGATTCGTAGTTTCTCAGGGCGAAACGAATGAACTCTGAGAAGCTGAGGAAAAACGCCGCGTTGGGGCATGGCGAGAAAGACCACAGGGGAAGTTCTCTTGAGTGGTCGGGGTATGGTTTTCACAAGCAGGAAAAGGTGGATCGGTAAAAAGTTTAAGGATACAAAGGGAGGGCACGGGAGAGAAGAACCAAGAACCAAACGGAGGAGGGGGTGATCAAGAGAAGAGACACGACGTTAGGCCAGTACATCGGCAGGCAGGGGTCATGACAAATTTAGGAAGGGGAGGGGGGAAAAAAAGAAGACACGGAAAGCGGAGGGAAGGCCAGAAAAAAATCGTCATTCCCGCGCGCCGGTAGACAGGGAGTCCATCAATGTGAAAGGGAAGGGGGAAAAGGCCGACCATGACCGCTGAGGCAATTGTTCATCGCGGTCCACGCGTCATCCCCGAAATCACGACACGATGGGGGGGCACATGGAAGGAGACTGATTACCCTGGTGAAAGGGAATCCGTCCAGGAAGCCCGAGGACAGAATTTGAAAGCCTTAGGGGAAAGGGGCTAATTGGAAGAGGGGAGAACACCAGACAGGCCAAAAGAAATCTCTGGTCCATCTTAGCATCGGAGAGACCCTTAACTACAATCACACAGAGCAAGGGGGGAGGAGGAATTCAGCTGGCGAAGTCAGAAGTAAAAGCGTCTGGCCGACTGACGTACGTGGCCGGGACAGAAGAACGGACTCCAACAAGCGTACAACGTCAATCCTGCAACTTAGCTGGAAACAACAGCTGCACTCCCACCAGGAATGGACGGTGGTGGGGGGGCGGCAAGTGTCTGGAGTGGGCATAGAGAGTTCGTGGGGCTAAACGCTGGCCAGTCAAGGCCGCTTAGGTCCCAGGGAGAAACACCATGGGAAAGAGGGGTGACTGGAACCCAAAGATGTAGACACCCTAAGTTCTGGAAGGAAAAAGAAGCGCAATTACGGCGTCAGAAAAGCGATGCAGGGAGGAGGATAGCCATTAAGACTTACCATCAAGTCAAAGAAAAAGACGCGACGGGGGGGGGCGGCAACGCGGGGGGGAAAAGGTAACGACACTCTTTATCTTCAGAAAAACAAACTCGAATGATCTTTAAAACGGCGCCGCTGGGCAAGTAATTTGAAAAAAAGAGTGCGCTAAAATTAAGGGAAAACTCCGGTCTAAAGGGCCGGAAAAGGTACGGGGTAGGACACATAGAACAACGTCTCAAACGAGGGAAAAGATCCCTCGCACAGGGTCACAACGAATGTCCAGGCTTGTAATCCAATGGATCGGAGGGGGGGGGAAAACTAAGGATTCACAGGGAGGATGAAGGAGGCGCGTGGGATAGAAAGGAGAACACAAACCAATTCAGAGCTTGACCAAAAGGGGGGTGGAACCACCAAAGGCCGCTTAACAATGAAGGGAAGAGTGACAGATGCGTTTGAACGGGAAAGGGTGAGGTGCTCAAGAAAAAACAAGTCACAAGGATCTCTTGTGAAGAGGGGCGGGCCATGTTTGAAAAGTGAGACACTTTCTTTTGAAGGGTAGGCCACTCGGAAGTACAAAGCAACAACTCCGAGGGTCCCAAGGAGGGCAATCCCGGAACCGAAACATGGGGTCCTAGTTCTCCTTCTGGAAAGTCGGTAGAAAAGTTATTTGGCAGAGAGGCAGTCCTAAACCTGGGGAGTGAGGACCCATTTCTATCAACCGCAACTCAAGGAGAAAAATGGGCAATGGAAATCTACAGCTGTTACTGGGGGGCCGGGTTCATGCCGGAAGGAAAGGAAAGGCCCCTACATCGTCTTGGGGTTTTGGAAAGAGGGAGCTCCATTCTGGGAAAACCGGACTGGCCTACGCCTATGAGACGGGGGAGGACGGGCTAAGTAGGGGGAGAGCAAAATCACGCAACCTCTTGAAAAAAAAAAGGAGTACGGAATATTTCATGACCACTGGACTGGGAGATTTCCCATTTCATACGAAGGAGTGATTTCACAGAAGAGGCAACATTCTCGGGTGCTCTAGCCTAGGGGCTGCAGGATTATTTTTTGGCCGATTGCCGTGCAAATCATCCACGCAAGAAGCCTCCTGGGCGATCCGGGGACGCCGCAGGCCTTTCAGGCAGTGCGGGGTAAGTCCGCTGTTCCTTATTCCAAGGGAAGAGAAGGAAAAGCATGCGGACGGGAAATTCTTCTCAACCACAGAGTAGAGGATATATATGGGCAAGCATGTATAACGTTAGCCGATCATCACTTACCAGGAGAAGAAGAAACGGAAAAGGCGGCAAAGGGACACGACAGCAGCCCAGGCCGGAGGGCTGGGAACTAAATGAGCACCATCCTTCCTAGAGCGCCACTAGAGTACATCATCAGGCTCGCAAAAAATTAAGCTGGAGGAACGCATGAAAGGGGGAGGGGAGGCGGGATTGAAGAAACAGGAGAGAAGCCCAAACCATTACAATGCAGTTTAAGCCAAACAAGTCAACCCCTATCGGGATTATTGCGACAGTGGGGCGAAAAAGAAAGGGGAAATCAAGACGAGCGACACCGACAGGAAAGATTAATTCTCAAAGCGGGGGGCCTCATGAAAAACGCCAAGCTCGTCAGAAGACAAAACAAGCAGAAAGAATGGTGCTTTTCGCTGGAGAGCATGGTGCCCCAATCTCACTTGTAAATAGGAGGGAGCCTCGACAAGTGACCTTATCTGAAAAAGGGCCTTCCCCTCGAACTCGACTTCTGACATGGACTTGCAGCAAGGCACATAAAAAGTGGGGAGCAAACGCATCGAAGAAAAAGGGAACTAAGAAATGCCCTCGTCACTGTGAAGCAGAGGGTTGTTGGTTTTCATCGGGGACTTAGCGCAGGGGGAACCAAAAAAAAAAGTTGCAACTCAACGGGAAGACCAGGGGCCGAATACGAAAGGTAAGCGCGGCGCCTGGTGCGGGTGATGTGCCAAGGGACAGGCTTCCCAGCAAATACAAGTGCATGGCCCTTAAGCAGCATGTTTCATAAAAAAAACTCAGAGGGAAGTGGGCGCCAAAAATGTTTGTAAAAGGGAAAGGAATTCAGGCTTACGAGGGAAGTGATCGCTCAGCAGGACAAATGAGAGACTCCGGTAATATAGGGCTTTGCACCACGCGCCTAGGGAGTGCTCCAAAAAGAAAGAGGTAAGAAAGGGCAGAAAAAAATGGGGCGAAACTGAGCTTTCTTTTTGGTTGGGGGAGGTGTAGGGAGTGCCGCAAGAGGTAAAACCCCGTAGCCTCTGCTACGATGAAGACACAGAAGTGGGTAATACTTCAGATCAGGGAAGATGCACTCTCAGGGGGTCCTACCATGCATCACTACAGGGGGGGAGAAGGGAGAGGAAAAATCTCAACGGCAAGGTCTTACGGGGCCATCGGCCTTGTCCAACAGACGGGTTGGGGGTCTTTATTGAGAGGCAGTGATCTCGAAGCATGGACGGTAGTCGGAGGAAGATGGGGAAGGAAAGAGCAGAGAGAACCGGGCCCCCGTAGCGCCTGGATTCACCAGGGAATGGCTTTGTTGGCAGAAGAAAGTACCAGAAGGGTCAGGGGGCCACAGAGGAACGCAACCACACTAAAGGCAGGGTAAACGTTGTGCAGCGGCTGAAACCAAAAATCCAAGGACATGGTTTTGGCTCTTTTTGGGCCAGCGGACGGAGGAAGCAAACGGGTAACTGATGGGGCTGTGAAGCAGTCTTTCGACAGGCAAGCTGGCAGGGGATAGGGACACGGACGTTGAGCGAAAAGAGGGGAGGGGACGCAAAGAGAAGGCGCTTGGGAGAGGGGGGGAGCGGAAGAGCCCAAAACACACAGCTGCGATGGATGCCCCTAGAGAATGAGTCTGAAAAAGATCAGCAATGGTGGGGAGGAAATTATTTACCGTATCAGAAGAAGGGAAAGACAGGTCCAAGGAAACCAGGCCGGGCCTACATGCTTCCGGGGGCTGGCAGGGGAAGGGCAACATACACGACCACAAATGGTGAAAAAAAGAGTTATTTAGGGGTGCGTCCAAGGGTGGATGAGAGCATCGGAATAACCATGTTACAGAGGGGCCGTCTATTGGAAGAAGCGACGATGACAAGAAAGGAAGACTCTACAAGGGTTGAGTTGCGCGGCTTAAGAGAAAGCTTCAAAAAGTGGAAAGGACGAGGAGCTGGGTGTGGTTGAAGGAAAAGAAACCGACTTGTTCAACTGACCAGGGAAAAATAAGTGAAAACAAACAGAGAGGAAGGAAGAGAGAGAAAAAGCACGGGCGCAAATGGGGATTCCGGAAAATAGAGGGCAGTCTGACAATGCTTCTTCTTTTTAAACAAAGACCGACCATCCACCGCCCCTGGGCCTGCTCGCGACCAACACATCAACGAGGGGGAGAGTAGTCTCGCTTGTCAGGGTCGCTTTCTCAACGTTCACCACCCAGACAGGCTTCTGGGGAAAAAATGGCGGCAGGGATGAGGGAGTCCAAAAGGGATAGCCCGATTTCCACAAAAGATGTTCAAAGACGACGACACTTTTTCGGGGGTGAGCTGGGAAGAAAGAATCACGGAGCTCCATCCCAAGAAAATAAGGCTGTCCGTTTTGAGGGGAGGGCTGTGGTAAATGGTCAGTCCAGGGGGGGAGAAAAGTTGCACACCTAAGGAAAAAAAAAAAAAAAACTTAGGGGAAAAGGTGTTAGGGCAGAACATTAACTAAAGAAAGACGCAGGGAAGGCGGAATTCAAGCTGGTCTCAAAAGGAAGGACGGGGGAAATGCAGCCGGTTGGAAAGAAGAAAAACAGTCATGCAATATACGTCAGTGAACCAGTCAGCGCTGAGGAGCAACAAAAAAGGAGGGGGTTTCCCAAAATAGTGGGGAGGTGGTTAAGGAAAAAAAAGAGGAAAAAAACGGAGCCTCTTCCCTTAGAAAACGGCTGATTGGTCTGCTTTCAAGCCGCAGCAAACGGGGGAAGGGATGCACTAGCAAAGTACCAATATTCCTTTAAAAGGCCTGTTCAGAAATAAGGCGTTGCAGCTTATAGAGGGATCTTACACGACTACGGGCTTAAGCGGACGCTGAGAGCGAGAGATACCTCTACAAAAACGCCAATCCAAACAGGCGGTAGTACGTCCAAAACGGCCAATTAAGGAAGGGTGCTCGGGATCTTCAGCCTTTACCACCTGTCATGTACTGCTCTTGAAGGAAAAAAAAGGGGGAGGACGAGGCGTACATCATGGAAGGAAGACGGCGAAGGACTCCCAACAAGGGAGGAAGAGCATTCTCGGCTGAAGCGGACATCGGTTGGCACCGCACAAACGTCGACCAGACGCCATCACAACTTCGAAAAAGGGAGGAACCGTACAGCAGGCACGTGAGCCATGAACAGAGAAGTGGGTGGAAATAACGTCAACCCGGCGTGCTGATGGAGACTTGGAAAGAACGGCTTAGGACCCGAGGAAAAAGGAAAAAAGTCCGACGCTGCAATTGCCAACGGGCAAGCTGTACCACCATCGAACAAAATGGGCAGATGATAAAGGCAGTCTTCGATGCTGGAAAGCGGTAAGTTCTCAGGGGAAAAAAAACACGAAGGGAAAAAAGAAAACTGGGAGAGGATCGAGGGGAAGGAAAAAACGCAGAAAAATTCTTCTGACGGAGTCCAAAAGAAAGTAATAACCAAGACTAATCACCCTTTGCCAAATTACTTCAAAGGAGGATGGTCATGAAGGAGAAGGTTATGGACTCTGACTATAACCTTGGGGTGGTGACCTTCCTCGGAGACACCTGGGAGGGAGATAGTTCCTTCAGAAGGGCAGGCATTTCTACTTTTCAGTCTAAAGCTGGGAGCGGGTTCACCCTTGCTTCCTCCGAGGGGAAGGGAAAGAAAGAGTGGTTGGGGGGGGGAAGGACAAGGAATCTTCAAGCGGGGGATTGACAAGGAAGCCTGGGGGGGGGTGGGTAAGGGGTTGTTTCGAGAGAGGAGCAAAACCCTCAGGGCACTGAGGACCTTTTAGTTAGGTGAGTGCGTCCTTCCCCAAGGAGGGGGAGGAAACTTGACTTCTGGCAGGACTTAACCCTGCAGCCGTTGATCAAGACTCATAGGCCGTGAAAAATCAGGCAAGTGCATGAGCAGTGGATGGTGGGGGTCCATGGGACCGGGACATCGCCGAAGTCCGAAAGTTCAGACTTCCCTCCGACGAAGGCGATTGCGGGTTGCGGAAACCTCGCTGTGCCAGTTATAAAGTAGCGCTACTTCACCAGCGGAACTGGCTAAGGAGAAAAGGAGGCC
>Ga0179593_1602722_pt1 | contig 14651 bp, 18 predicted proteins | sample CZODoug2_1_08_16_FD_185931 | JGI IMG/M metagenome (GOLD analysis project Ga0179593, IMG submission 185931) | Vadose zone soil fungal communities from Angelo Coast Range Reserve, California, USA - CZODoug2_1_08_16fungal (PacBio error correction) | ecosystem: Environmental > Terrestrial > Soil >...
GACCCGCTAATTGCGAGAAGAAAAGGTTGGGTTGGCGCGGCTTCGGTGATATTTTTTATGAACCTAAAAGAAGGAAGGGGGGCGGTAGTTCCTTTGAACGGTTTTAAGGTGTGAATCAAAAACCCAGGGGGAACCTCACACGGCGCGGGTGTGAGGAAGGGCGGACTCGAGTCGGGGAAAATGATGGACAGGCTATCAACCAAAAGCAATGAAAAGGGCAGAGAATAGTGGGAAGTCTTAACGACCCTAGGCCTAAAAGTGAAAAGGATGATCTGGGACGGGGTTGGGAAAAAAAGTCCTGCTATAAATTCACAAACTTGCCAGCCTTTTCCCGGTCAGGCGAAGGTCGATTCCAAAATTAGGAGGGAAAGGGATCATTCTGGTAACGTGGATTGGGAGGAATAAGGAGGGGAGGGTTTGGGCTTTTGCTTGGAGGTGCTAAAATGACAGCGGTCAACTGGGGGGAAATTGGAAAAACAGGGCGAGTTTTGGTGGTAAAGATACTTCGAAAACATCGCGGCAAGGAAAAGGGACGGGGTCGAGAGCTAGACAAAATGGGAAAAGGGAATAGAGGTTTCTTTGAACTGAGGGGTCTCGCTCAGCAAGGGTTGTTCAATGAGATCAGCAATATACTGGTGGATAAGGAAGGGACAAGGGACACCCTGACATCGTAAATGCCGGCTTTGCTAACGCTATAAAACGGGGGGAAGGGAGCAGGAAGGGAAATTTGTTGCAGGGGGTGTGTGAGATTTCCGATCAGAGTAAAGATCATGTTTCTGAAAGTACCGTACAGAATTTAAAACCAGAAAGAAGGGGAACTGTCGTCTGCTCATTGCAAATAAAAATGTGAGTGGAAATTGGAAAGCCTTCCGCCGTGTAGGGGAGGGGATTCCGAGTTAATAGGGTTATTTGACTTTTAGGCAAACTCTTGCAGGGAGTACCGGGAATGGTCCTCTCTGGTTTCATCTATCTGGAAAAGCCATTCCGTGCCTTGGTGGAGTGAGGGGGGACGAAATGAACGTACGAGAATAAGTGGAATGAAGCAAGACCTAAAAAACGCGCCATTCAATAGGCTTAGCGAAAAACAAATAGATTTTGTGGGCAGCGGCTGCGGCAACTAACCGCAGGAAGGGATTACTTAGAAGGTACGGAGGACTAAAATAAACCGACCGAAGAGAAATCACTATGTGTTGGAGACAACGATAAGTGAGCTGGTCAGCCTTTGAGAGGTGGAGAAAGGGGAGGAAAGGGCCTTCTCCCATGGAAACCGGTGGCTCGATTTGACAATGGGGATGCCTTGTCACTGAGGGGGGCGAGCTGACGTGAATAAAGCCAAAGGGTTGATTCTGCAATGCCGGGGGAGGGGTACTAAATAGAGGAAACCCCAACAAAGGGGAAAAATTGCATCTCAAAACCTTAAAGCGAAATTTAATCGGGCTATTTAAAGGGGGGGGGAGGAATTCCAAGCCGCTCTTGGGACGTAATACGCTGGGCATCATTCAGCAAATGGGTAGCGGGAGTTCGAAAAGATTTCATTCGTTCATAAGGAGAAAAGAGGGAGCAGATGGTTACTGGACGAAGGAAAGCCGGAAGGGTATCCATCAATGGTATAGAAAGGGTGGGAAGGCACAGAAAGGGAAAAAAAGGACAGGCCAGTTTCCTCGTAAACGAATAGAAGAAAATAGTGCACGACGACCTCGCGAATAATCTCAAACAGACGGAAGACGATGGAGGAACTAAGTCCCGCTAACGATGAAGGTCAAGGGGAGCGCCGGGACTGGGGAACACAGGGAAGTGGAGAATAGGGTTTTGGTTCCTTGTTTCGCTGGAAAAGTCTTCGATTTGGGCGTCGAGGAGGTATTCCCAGTAAGACAAAAAAAAACAATTGGCCTAGGGGTGCCCTGGGCAGGAAAGAAAAAATTGAAAAAAGGCGATACGCAAATGGTTGGGTAATTTCGAGGCGGGAAAAAGAAGTACCGAAGAATATGTCATCCCAGTACCTTGAAAGAAGGAAAGAAAAGGGGCCGAAAGGGGGCGTGGAGAGGAGCCAGTCATGTATATAGCAAAAACAACAACGGGGGTAGATATCCTAGACAAGGGAATGGCTTCAGCGCACGCCAGGAACACCATTCGCTCGGAGAAAGTTAGGGACACTGCGGTCAGTCATCTCGCTCGACGTAAAAATTCGAAAAATAGGTGGAAGGTGGGGGGAGGTGACATCATGGGCATATCGGTCGAAAAGCCATTTTGGGTGGTGGGATAAAATGGGAATAAATGAGGCACGCAAGGGAAAAGCATGTTTAGGAAGATCTAAAATGACCTTAAAGAAAAAAACATGGGGGCTTCCTTCCTGTGAAGGGGTTCGAATCTAGGAAATCTGCCGGAATTGTAATATTTAAGAAGCGTGCAGAACAATCTCGGGAGAAAAGGGGGGGGGGAGGTGTAGCTATTTGGGTACAAAGGAGAGAGATGGTAAAAAAAGAAGAAGATGAGAAGACCACGCTCCTAGGGACCTTGATTCGGGCTCCCAAAAATTGAAGGAAGAAACCCATGAATCTTAAAAAGAAGTAAGGTAAAAAGGGGGACACCTTCTTGGTACATGACAGAGAAAAGAAGCTCAGCGTAAGTCCCTCAAAAAAACAATATATGGTTCTACCTAATTAGTGCCACTAGGGAAACGCCACGGGGCTTAATTTTTCTGACACGGAATACAAAGAAATCCACTTAAGGAAGAAAGAGTTAACTCTTCTTGTTTTTTTGTACAGGGGCACTTTCAGCTTTGCCTCGATAACTAGGTCTGTAAAAAGAGGCAACTGAGACTTCAAATGGACAAAGCCTTTCATCGGAAGCAAAGGCAGGACTCCAATTAAGTCAACTTAACGGGCCATATAAGAATCAAGCAAAGGTGAAGATCGACGAATAATATTATAAATGAGGTCTGTAAAAAAGTGATTCCGCCAGAAGGAGTACTCACCAAATTTTATCAGGCTGAAGTTATGCAAAAGAGGGTCTCAAAGAAAGGGGCTGCCCCCAAGTTTTTGGACAAGGAGCTGGCGCTAGGAGAGAGTGGAACATTTGGCCACGGAAGGCGATGAGCCAGCCTGATAAATACGCGTAACGGAAGGGCGTTCAGGGACGAGAAGGGTTCGCGGTTCGTTCACTTCAGCATCGCTGTCTGCGACTTCTCACTAAGGGCGAGATGCTTTGAATTTTGGCTGAAGAGGAGGCGATTCAAGAGGGAAGACAAGCGTACAGGCAGGCGTCAGAGGCCTGCTGCTAAAAGTCTCTGAAAGTCTTTGGCAACCCCAGTTCCGAATTCGCCAGCTCAAAAAAGAGGAAGTGTCAGAAAATGCACAGCGGTCGTAAAATTCCAAAAGAAAAGGACAATGCTTTCAGACAAGCGCGGCGGGTAAAAAATTGGCAATTCAAAAAGGGAACGGGCCCATGGAGGAATTGAAGAGGTTCCGGATAACGTCATGGAGGAAGGATTAGAGCTTTGTTGAGCGGAGCTAAACACGCATTTTCAAAGGAAAAGAAAAAATCCGGCCGTCGAAATTTTGGAAGAGACAAAGTAAGAATAGGCGAAGGGGGCGCACGTATAGTGTAAAATGAAAGTGCAAGAAATGTTGAATTGGTCCTCCAACTGGACTCCTGTGCGCAGAAGAGAGAAACTAGGTAAGCCAACCAATGCAACTCCTGGGGTGAACACCCAAGACTAACCATAAGCCCGCGGAAGTTATGCCATATGGAAGAGGCGTGGGAAGGGAAGGGAACGCGGCGAATGGGGTTGTCTTCTAGGTTTACAACGAAAAAGAAAATTGAGACAAGGCGCTCGGAGCAAAAGAAGCCGTAGACCCGAAACGGAGGGCCTGGCGGTTTAAATGAAACGGCTAGTTCGTAAGGAGCAAAAACACGACCTCGAGAAACTCCAAAAATGCGAAAACCCGCCTCTCGCGCGTCAATCTTCACGCAAAACTTTCTTGCGTATGAACACAGTGGTCTCAACATCTGCAGATTTGGTAACACAATCATGCAAAAAAGAGAACAAAAGAGAACTCCGAAGCTATGATTCATCAAAGGGCTTTCGGAAAAATTCTCCAACAACACACTCTGAAGGCACTCAGACAAGGTGTTGGAGAAAGAAAATCCTGAGAGCAGTCCGCTTAGGGGAAAAGCAGGGGGGGGGGGGAGGTCTGATTGTTGCAAAGGTGTACTACTTCAGACGGTGCGGGGGTCGAAGGGGTCTCATAGAACACTCCAATAAAATGGTTCCAAACGGGTGAGGTCATTTCGGCTGGTTGAGATATATTACGAATTAGCACGACAGCAAAAACCGGAACCAAAGAATACGCTGCAGAGGAAGAAGAAAGAGTTGAAAAGTTCTGTTAGGTGTGAAAGAGAGAAAAAACACCAAGGGAAGAACGCGGACAGTTGCGCAGTGGCGAACGGCGACCGGAGGACTAACGGGTGAGGAAGGGTTAAAGTGTGGAAGAAAAGAGGGGGTGTGGGGATTCGGTAACTTCATCACAGAGGAGGCAGAGGGGGGGAGAAAAATAAACAGGGCGATTGAGGGGTCATTTGGGGCGGGTCAAAAAATATGATTCAAAGGGCTTACGGTTTTGAAAAAGGGGAGAGGGAAGAGCCAAAATGGGTCTACTTCTGATGGACGGTGGAGGGGAAAAGGCAGAGAGATGCTTACTGATCCATTTTGCTCATCCGGCATCAATGGAAGAAGACTCAAAAAACCCTGACATCGTCCCAGGGAAGGGTTGAGATTTTTCATAATTCGGCTAGAGCAGCGTTTCAGGGTTGCTAACAAGGGATTTGAATTTTGGGGGGACACCTGCCGCGATGGCCGATAAAGCTTCGCATTCCGTGTGCTGATGGTAAAAAAAAAAAAAAAAAAAAACAAAAGACAAGGGGGGGGGGAGCCCCCGGAAATGTCAGCGCCTTAGGATTTCAAGAGCTAGTAGTCGAAGCCGCAGGGTAATACGCATGCAAGAAGGTTTGAGAACAGAAATTCAACTGGATGTTCATGCTTGGAAAAAGGGGGGGGTAGGGCTCATTAGTGAAGTAGGACACCGAAGTTAGGCTGGGAGTCACTAGCTGGAAAAAAATGCCGGTTCGGCGTAATGGGAGGGCCAGGCTCTCTGCAAAAAGAAAACTGAGCGTCCGGTTTGGACCGGAGAAAAGAAAGCAAGCAGAAGCTTTCGCTTGCTCTCAAAAACGAATTGGGGGGGATCTGGAGAGTAGCGCCAGTGGGCCTTCTACCGCTCGAAAGCTGGACGGTGAAGCTTAAATGGACGATCATGGGAAGATCACATGGGTTGAACAGACAAGACGATTAGCACGATGCAGAAGGAGAGAGGAACCTTGAATTAAGGCGGATCTGGGCCGTCTCGGCAAGGGGAGACGAATTGTAAATTGGTCCTTGGACAAGTCGCGGGAGGAGCGGAAAAGTGGGAAAAAACAGAAAAAGGGGAATTCCAGTGCCGGAAAGGGTGGGCAAAGAGTTCCAGAGGAAAAGTGAAGATGCAAACATTCCGAGGGTGAAAAACGCGCTCTTTTGCTTGGAGTGGTTTCAAGCAGGGGGAGCATCCCCGGATGCGGCAATGTGGTAGGACGAACGTTTGGGAAAGGAAAAAAGAATGATGTAGGGGAAAAACAAAACCGGGGGGGGGGTTTCGGTACACGTTAATTTACAAGATCAACAGGGAATTCATCTCCGTAACTTTTGACGGACCCAGTAAAAATCATGGTAAATGCACATCTTGAGGTCAATTTTTGGAGCACACGGCAAGTCCGATGGCCCTCGAAAGGAGCCGGATGCATCGGAAAGTCAAATCATGAAAAGACATAAGAAAATACACAAAAACGCATGGGACGCGGTCGAATACGTCGTCTCCGCTCAGGAGCAGGGTCGGGCTGGTCGACGTCACCAAAGAGTCAGGGATTTTTTTTAAGCAGTTGATGGAAAGATGTCCTGGACCGGAGGGGGGGGGGGGGGGGGAACAAAGGGAATGAAAAAAAAAACACATGCTTGAGAAAGGGAATCGCTTGCATCAGAAAAGAAAACCCCGGGGTTTAAAAAAATAACAATTTTGAGGAAAGCGGGGGGAGCACAGCAGGTGGAAAAGAGAAGTTTACAGGTCACCGTGGCTCGCCAAGCGAATGGTTAGAGAGCGCACAAAGTTGTGGAGGAATAGACACAAAAAAAACAGGAAAAGAGATCGATCAAACAATTTTTTCCTGGCTCAACGCGCAGGAAAAAAGGCGAAAGGGAAAACTGGGGAAAGGGGAGATACCAAGACGCCGCGCAGTTAAAAAAAAAACTTTTGCGTCAGGAGGACCAAGCGGGTGAATTGGGTTTGAAGGGAGGCCGGGGAAACTCAAAAACATGTGGGTCGAAATGGGGAAAAATTAAAAGGCTGCCCGGTCATCAGGGGGGGGGAAAAAGTTCCAGAGAAACATGCTTAATCATAACCACCGTTGGGGAAAGAAGGAAAAGAATGGTCGCCCAGTAGAGCGGAAGAAATGCAAATGGTACGGGAAGCGACGTACGGAAGAAAAAGGGGGCCAAAAGAGGCGAAAAGGGGGTGGGATTATTCCTAGAGGGGTGAAAAAGGCCGTAATGATTAATTCAAGGGAGGCGTCAAGATTCCAGAAAAACGGCCGATGTTGACCTTGGGTAAAGTGGACCCTAACATTTGATGGGAAAAAACTCGGATTGGGGGGGTTACCGATAAAGCCTGAAGAGCCAGTTACAAGGGTGGCAATGGAAAAAGGAGGAGAGTTATGTACTAATGAAAGAAGATCTCTCAACCGGCAAATGCTTTTTGCGACCAGGATGAGCCCACTCTGCGAAAGGAGAAGCGGGTCCTCCCGTTAACCCTACAAAAGGAAATCCCAGAAGGTGACATTGGGGGTTGGCGGAAGCAAGCGGTTCACGCACAGGAACGATGCGTCAAAAGAACCCGACGAACCAGGGGGACGCGAGGGGGAAAAACGAAACGAGGAAAGCACGAAGGAAATCCATTGAAAGTATCCATCTTGCCAACTAAAGGCTCAGATCGCCGCAAATCTCAAAAAGCTAACCGAACAAGGCGGCATCTGATAAGAGGATTGTCCAACAGGGAGAAGGAAAAAAAAGGGCTGTCTAACATTTGGGCATCTAAGGAAAAGAGGCGAGGGAAAAGGAACCATCGGTTCAGCCCGGGCTCCGGGAAAAAGAAGGGGATTGCGTTTGGAAGCAGCGGAAAATGGTCGCGTTTGAAGTCTGGGCCGGGGGGGAAAAAAAAAAGGCTCTCCGGGAGTTAGATTCGCCCAACTATTAAGGATGGTTGGTAGGGTCAAAGCAGCGGCGGACATATGACCAAGAAGAAGGACAGCTAAAACTACGCCAATGGAAAAAGCGCAAAGAGTTAGAATTGCCTGACGTCCAGCACCGGCGGCCAGGCGAGGAAAAAGGAGGCAAGAAAGAGGTAGGAGAGTACTCACCTTCCTCTAGAGACCGACGCTGAAAAAGGAGTTTACTACCGTGTCCGGAGGCTTCAAGCAATGGGGTCGAGATGATGGAAGAACTAAAGAGTTTTCATCAGAATCGCAAAGTAAATTGGACTCGCCACAGGAAAAGCGGATAGAGAATTTGAGAAGTCAAAAAGATAATAAAGGCAACCCATGGACGAGTCAGTTGCAAGGGAGGAAGGAGGAGAATCATTAATTAGAGTGGCAAGCTTGGACAACCATGGAGCAAAAAGAAGAACAGAAGTCAAAAACACGCCATAATAGAGCAAAAAGGTGGGGGGCGATAGCTGCGATTCGCCGAAAAAAGTAAGTCGGGGGAAGAAGGGAAGCACTATTCATGTCGTCCCTGGTTGGTAAAGGAAAAAGTTGCAAGCCCTCGGGGAACAGACGAAAACGAAACGAAATGAAGGGGAAAAAAAAAAAAAACGCACTTCCCTCACATGAAAACCAGGCAGTACCGCCTTGCCGCTTAGAAGAGGGGGAAGACAGGACGCAAAGGGAACTGCAACTGATCAGGAAGGGGGTTGGGGGGAGGTTCTCGAAGTGTTGGCAAAACAGGATTCAGGCCAAGGTCAGTTATACCACCCGGGAGGGCTGGAGATGATAACCACGGCGATTGGTCGTCCTGGCAGGGAACACGACTGCCAGACGACAAAGACGCGCGACAGCGGCATCAATGAATGTCATGTGATTGACAACAAGAAGGCCCCTAAAAAAGTCGTCCACAGGGAGGATGGGGAAGAAAAGTTAAAACAATCAGAAAGGAGCCCGAAAACAAAAGGATCCACTCCGAGGGAAACAAATGCTCTAAAGGAAATTAGATCAACACCATTATCTCCAACAAAAGCTGAGTATAGTAAATATAGAGAGCGGCTCTCCAGTTGGAAGGGAAGCGAGCGAGAAACATGAAGGGGGGGGAGCCTTTGGCAGGGGGGGGAGGTTATGGAGTTTGGTCACCAATAGTGTCAATTATTGACTGAAGATCAACGGGTTCTTTCCTGTGCTAAAAAAGGGGCACGCGGTTAGCTGGGCGGACTTCGTTGGACCTAACTGGCATGAGACTAAGATCTCCTTTCTTCGGAACCAAACAGAAAATCGTAAGAGTTCGGCTGCTCGGAAACTACTAGAGGAGATTGTTCGTTGAAAAATCGCGGCGAACATAAAAAAAAAAAAGGGACGCGCCTCTCCTGGGGGCAGTTCATAACAATCTCCCTTGAGAACGAAGGCAAGGCGGGGAGGAAATTGGTAATTGGATGGGTGGGTCCAGCGGAGGTTTGCTTCAACATAGGCGGTCGTCTGTCGCGACAGCGCAGAAAAGAAAAACACGTTGGTAATACAGCGATGCATGAAAAAGATACTGAATCCTGCGGAAAAAAATATAAACGGTGGTCGAGAGAGATTAGAAAAAAGGGAAATCCGGCGGGTTTCTGGGGAACTTTTTCTTACCAAAGGGATCGCTCCATGTTTTGGGGGACAAACAAATACTTGGCCTTAACGTTTAGACGGAATAAACAGCCTGACAGATTAAAATCCCATCAGGGGGGGATTGGGCCCATTCGGCTATAATCGTGGCGCGTACAGAGGAATGTGGGGTGCATAAGAGGGGGAAGTCCGGGCAGAATAAGATTCTATTCCGGGGTTCTCGATCCGGACACGGGGGGAAAGTTTGCACTCCTGGTCAGGGAAGAGACAGGAGACGCCGCAAGGCAAAAAAGTGAAAGCGCCTGCCGCATTGGGGGAAAGAGGAAAATTCAAAGGAGTGGAATTCCTATTTGCTGGGGGGTGGGGGTCAATTGGCGCATTCGCGTGGCAGGGAACCGGAAAGTTCCAATAGGGCAGCGAAGCTGGAGGAACAGGAAGGCCAGGAATGTGGATGGAGCATCTAAACACTGAAATCGGGTGCAAAGGCTGGAAAAACTATCGCAGCAAGAACGCGCCAGAGACTAGACACGAAAAAAAAAAAAACAAAAAAAAATCAGAAGGTTGTGTTCAATCCCAGGATGACAAAATATGGCCCGAGGGATAAGACAACTTGAACTTCCGCGGTTCGCTGTCTAAAATGAACGAAACGTCTTGGGTAATAATTTATTTTGGCAGACAGACGAATAAACTTCTCAGATTTCGAGGTCGAAAGTTCACCGAATGTCGTAGCGCTGACCGTCGCGGACAGGGGAAAAGGCTAATTTAATTGGATGGCCGTAGAGTGCAGTGGGCACGGAAGGGTAACCGCTCAGAAAACAGTTGGGAAGTCGAAGACCGGAATGTGAAGCCATCGGTTCAAATCTGAAAAAACTTCCCAGTAGTGGCCCTGGAAGGGGGGATTTCACTGTGGGATTGACGACAAAAACTTCATGCGACGCCCGCGTGAAAATGGTCCCTATGGATTGGTTTAGCGGTAAGGGGGGGGGGGGGGTGGGGGGGGGGGGGGGGGGGGGGGGGAGGGGGGGATCGTAGTCATGTTACACGGGATCATAAAATACAAAACAAACTGTGGACGGACTCCGTCGGAAGCGGGCATAGGGTGAGAAAAAAGGGATAGACATCAGGGTGGGGTACACACTAAGTGTCAAAAGATACAGAGCCTGGCTCATCGTACGAAAGCGGTGGAAAAAAGCACCGTCATTCTAATCAAGGCGTAATTACCGACCCACCAGGGTGCGCAGATGTGTAGGGTGGATGGGGGTCCCCTCGAAAAGAACCTCTAAAATTCAGTAAAGAAGTCCGGATCGGGCTGGCTAAAAGAAAAGAGTTCCAGGGGGGCGGTTGTCTTGGGGGGGATTTAAGGGCATTTTGAAAAAAAAAAGGGAATTCGGGTATGGAAAAGCGGCATCAAGTTGGAAAAGGGGAATAAAAACATGCTTTCGACGGGTGTAATTAAAAGAAAAAATTCAAACCAGAGGGGAGCGCAAAATTTTGTAAAGTTTCCAGAAGAACACCTTGACCAATACCGGGTAAACGCTTCTACCGTGTTCGCCGAGCGTAAGGCAAGGCGGGGCTGAGCCCAGGGCAAGAACTCATCAAAAGATGGAAGAGAGAGATCTCGACACTTATTGGGGAAGGCTCAGCCCTCGACGCATGTTCAGCGAGTCAACGGTGACTGGGAAATATTGATCAGGCGGGCGCGCGAAGGGGGAACACTTAAAATAGGGTGATTGTTTTCTGGTTCAAGAAAGGGGCAAGCGCTTCAATTCATAGGGGTGTATGAAAATAAAGAAAGCCGCCCGGTCAATCCGGGGTGAGAATAGTTCCAGCGAATTGTCAACAGAGAAGAAGGGGAACTTCCTAGTTTGAGAACCCCGTAAAATGGCCAGGCAGGTAGATACGACGGCGTGTGACCTAACAATCTTCCACTTTGGGGAAAGATTTCATGCAAAAAGTGGTCGTGAATAATGGGAGGAGAGGGGCATGAATCACGATGGTAAAAAATACTTCCCGATGGGACACGTGGAAGTGTGCCAAAAGTGGAGGGGGTATATGGGGAATCCCTATTGCCGTCAAGGGCTCCCTATGGACGGGGAAGGATCACGGGAGGAAGAGTGTTAAAAAAAGAGCTCTCTGCTAATAGCTAACCAGGAAGGGAGATAGGGTATACCGTGCGTTCCGCCACATGAGGGGAGGCAAAAAGAGAGGTGCTTGCTCTCCTGTACTAAAAAAGATAAAGAGCGCAAATATTTTTAAAAAGAGTTGGAGTGCAGAATCACGCAGGCGGGACAGACATGGCGTCAACAAAACCATAGCGGCAATAGATGGCATGGGATCTCGGTACCGGTGGATCCACGCTAATGAAATGGAAGGTAAATCGAGCCCAAGACAAAGGACCTCCTGTCCCGGTACTAAAGTCAATATCAGCCCTAAGAAAGGGGCAAAAAGCTGATAATGCGTCTGTCAAAAAACAGGGGGGAAACAAGACTTTTACTACGGCGACAGTGAGCAGATAGGTAACGTAAGCAATTGGCGAGGCTGATGTAGAACTGCGGCAAAATCGTGCGAACCTCGCGCTGAACCCAAGAGGCGTTTGGAGCGGCGGCTAAGAGAAGAAGGGGGGGAGTGAGGATCGACGTAATGGGGAATTGGGGCCAAACGCTGAGTGTCGGACGGACTAAGCCGGACCTAAATTAAAGGAGGGCAGTTTTGTATCGACTGCCTGCAGACGGACACTGGAATCTTGACGGCCTGCCAATATGCAAATTAATAATCCGCAAAATTCGAGACAGCACTTAAGAAAGACCCAACCGTTGCAAAGGGGGCGGCCTCCAGAGACGACTCAAAAGGTAAATGGGCATCGGTTAGCAGACTGAATAATGTTTTCACCCCGAAAAGAGGCTCCAAGGAATCGAAGAGATAGGAAATCCGGATGCAGCGGAAGGTCAACAAAAAATCAAAGGCCTGGACGCGAGAAATTACACGCTGCAACTGGAGAGGTTAAAAAGAAAACGACATGTGACGATGTCGGGGAATTCCCCAGTCAGGCAAGGTAGTGGTACAGGATTCAAGGGAGACAAAAGTGTAGCGGGCACATCTATCAACAGAAAAACCCGCAAAAAAGGGATTCACCAATGTTTGGGCGAGGAGGTCTGTAAGGTAAGGAAGCAGAGGGGAAAAAAAAAGGTTCCAAATCGAATGTGGGGACAACGTTGGCACAAAATCTTCCGGAGCAGACGAACGAAACGAATATTCAAACAAAAAAAGAAACCCTTAAGAACAACCAATTCCGAATTTAATGTCATAGGGGACTACCGTCGCAATGGAACTGGCAACGGGTCGTTGTTTGGGGGGAATTTGCAAGTTTTTTCAAACGAACGCGATAGGGCAAGGAGATAGGCACTAGCGCACTTATACCTCTAAGCTTGCCGGGGACGTGGAGGGGGAAGGGGAAAAAAGTTTCTTCTTAAAAAGACATTCTACAAGCTCGAAGTCCACAAAAACAACAGCCGAAAAGTCAATCGGCGGATACACAATTGAAAAATCGCTCACGCAACTACGAAGTCGTCCACAGCTAGGATGGTATGACACAAAAGGCCGGCCAAACAGCTGCACGCGATTATGAGAGCGGAGTCCGTCAAGGGAAGCTCTCACGAACAAAGGATTATGGGAAAGAAGAATACACCGAATTTTGGATCGGGGGAAATCGCCGTGTCTCCTTGGGCGCGGCTTAATTTGATTGTTTTTCAAAAGAAAGCGAAAGGCGGGGGGCCTGTAGGGGTTGTCATGGGACAGGTGGGCGAATACACAATGTGGAAGAGGGAAGGGTGTGTCCTGAAACGGACTCTGCAGGATGACGAAATTTCAAATCAATCGCCCAGCACACGACTAAAAAGCGGGAGAGGGGTAATACTGGTCTGGGCTCATGACACTATTGACTACAGGGTAGGGGGCGGTTTTGAAAACCTGCTCGAAACAAATTGATCCCGCGCTGGAAGGCCATGGCAGAAAGAAGGGAAAGTAAATCAACCGTCAAAAGCTGCTGTTTTAAGTCCGCGGCCGGAATGGAGGGGGTTAGTGTTTGGAAAGTTCGTCGGGCGCGAAGAAAGAGGGAAGCTGGGAGCATGTCAAACGGGCTGGTGGGAGTGTCAGTAAATATCTCGCAGAAGCTCCAATTTATTGCGGGCTCGGGCTAGAAAAGGGGCGGGCTGGATTGGTACTTGGAACTGCAAGCAGATCTCATTGTGCGGATCCGCAATATCGTAGCAGTTGAGCCTAAGAAAAGAGGCAACGCTCCTAGGGCCGTTAAAATGTTTTTTAGTGAAAAACCAGTCTTGGAAGGTTTGAAAAGGACAAGGGATTTTAAAGGGGGGGTTCAGGAAAAGGGGGGAACCGCGAAGTCAGGATTATACTCCCGAGAGGTTCTGGAAGGACAACGAGTGGGTGAAAAATCCTTATTTCAGCGCCTGCGGTAGGACAGTTCATCCGTCCGACTCATGGGGGAGAGGGGGAAAAAAAATAAGAAGGGCCGGTGGCGTCAGGAATGAAAAAAAATTTCATTCAAGGGAGGGGTATTCTTTGAGCATCGAGGAAAGGGCCGTGAAAGTTGTCCCAAGGCCTGCAGGTTTCTAACCATTCTCGTTGGAGTAGGCCGCGAAAACACGACACCTTACCAGCCGGGCCAGCAGGCGAAGTCAATAAACGCTCAAGTCGCGGCGCTCCAAACGCAATATTTAGAATGCGCCGATTTGCTATGAAAGAAGGGCCTCAACTTTAAAAAAAAAGGTACGGAAAGGTCATAGGAAAATAGTGAAACTGGGGGGGAGGACTATGGTTAGTTCAGACTACTACGCGGTGGAAGGTCGGGCTGAAGGAAAAGGGAGGGGCGAGCGGAATAGGCCTTAAGGGGCCAGTGTAGGGGGGTCTTCTGGGGATTGAATGCGCAGCTGAAAGGTGAACCACGTCGCACCTGGTTAAGTCTCAAGGGGGATGGGAAAAAAAATCGTTAGAGGAGAACCTCATTATAGCAAAACCTTAACCAGAGGGAATTTAGTTAGCTCTCACGTGGAATGGTCAACTTTGGGAAGAAGCAACCGATTCAAGCAAAGGGGAGGGCAAAAGTCGCGAATTCGGTCGACCATGGGGATGGGCGTTCAGTCAGTTCACAGCAATATCCCGCAGAAAAACACGATTTACTTACGACCAATCGGGGAGCTCATCGGAAAAGCAACCAGGTTGGGAGGCAAAAATTAAAAAAGGCACATAAATAAGAACTGGCCTTGCAGAAAGGCCTCGGATAATAGATAAAAATGGCCACTAAGCGGCGGAATCTCGCAAACGCCAAAAGGGAACCATCTGGCACTGGTTCAAGAAGTACCGCTACTCATGCAAGGGCGATTTAAACTCGATGGACGAACACGTCAACAAGGGGGTTTGATGGGTTGGGGAGGAATTTGACGCTTGGAAATATTCGGATGGGGGGGAAAGAGTGACGGTGCGGCGCCTCCTTTTGAAGAAAGCAAAGACAAAAATGGTCTTTCGCGGGTGAAGATGCTTGAGGGCATGTTAAAGAGGGGGGAGCGAAAAAAAATGGGGGGGGGTACTGACGCGCGAACGCGCATTGAACAGCATTTTAAAAGGGGGACAGATTCGGCGAAAGGGGGATTTGAGGGGGGGGGGGGGGGGGCAACGAAGTGGGGGGTTGG
>Ga0179593_1486679_pt1 | contig 14650 bp, 14 predicted proteins | sample CZODoug2_1_08_16_FD_185931 | JGI IMG/M metagenome (GOLD analysis project Ga0179593, IMG submission 185931) | Vadose zone soil fungal communities from Angelo Coast Range Reserve, California, USA - CZODoug2_1_08_16fungal (PacBio error correction) | ecosystem: Environmental > Terrestrial > Soil >...
AAAAGACTGTCAAGGAAAAAAAGATACGGGAACCAGTTCGAGAAACCCTGCCTGATGCGGTCGATGAGGAAAAAACAACGGGAACTGGCTATCTTAGAATGGAAATAAACATCTGACATCAGACGAGCAGGGATGGCAGACTAGAGGAACGAAGAAATCAAAAGAGACTTTCTTGGTCCCTCATACGTGTGGTAACGAAAAATAAGAGGCAGAACACCTTCGGAGAGGGGACTATGATGCTGAAGAGCGGATACAGGGGGATGGGTCTGGACTCACTTCCTACTATAGAGAAGAGGGTAGGAAGGACGGACCAAAAAAAAACCGCATCAAGTTCAGCACAGCGCTGAGTAAAGCGCGAATGGCGCTACTTGGGCTGGTGAGTCGAGCTTGACCCCCCCCGAAAATCAGAGGGATGGAGAGAGAGAGGGCAAAAAAGAAGACGGTGAAAGGGCCGAGGGGGTGCCCTATTCTTCCGCGGAGGGGCGCGTCGAGAAGCCAAACGACATCTCGCCAGAGCGGAATCTGAAAATGGAAAATACAGGACCCAAAAAGCGGGGGGGGGACACCCCCCCCCAAGACAAAAAAAAACCAAAAAAAACGAAGGGCAACTCCCTCTAACTTCTGTCGTCGAACCCACTTAGACCAAGGGAGAAAACAGGATTCATATGTAGTGGGGGAAAACTAATGAAAGCTTAGGAGCCGGCCTCAAAAAATGCGAAAAAAGAGGGGGGTCTCGTGGAAACACAGCTAACGGCTTGTGCCTTCTACGGCATGAGAGAACCTTATGAAGCGAAGAGAGAGGCCTTGAGGACCAGCCGGGGAAAAATCTACCTATTGGGGGGGCGAAACCTATGGGAAAGCTAAAAGGTTCGAGGCGTCAAACCACCTGAGGGTACAAGAATAAGCACATACTACCTTTATCTTAGGAACGCAAATACCACTACCACCGCCAAGGTGGAGGCGGAAAAAATCGGGAGACTGAATAAGATGGGGAACAATAGCGAGATAGATCTGGGGCGTCGTCCAAGCAAACGGTCATCCACCTACTTTGTGCAAAGCCACGCGCGGTGATCGACCCCCCCTTGGCGGAGAGGAAAGACTCTTATTCTCAGGGGAAGGAACCAGGGAGCGACGGGGGAGACGGTTGCTCGCGGCAGACTTGAAGCTGACAGGCCTGGGCTTCCAAGGGGGATGCGCTGGAAACCGGGAAAGGGCATCGACAAGAATGAAGCCCTGTCACTGGGGAGGGGGGGGGGACAAAACGGCTGATGGAAAGGTGAGCAGAAAAAAAGGAAGTTCCCTTTGACTCTTACTTAAACCAAGCGTACCCAAACTGAAGGGAAAGACAAGGGAAAGAAAAAAAGGAAACTCCTCTAGGGTGATCATCCTCTGAAACCAAAATCGACCGTCTAGCGAGGGTGGGGGAGGGAAGGAAGGGAAATCGGACCGGGGACAAAAGGGAAAGGGAGCAAAAACTCCGTCAGCACTGCTACCAGCCGTTGAAAGGCGTGGGGGGTCCTTTGACAGGGGGAGCAGGGAAAAAAAACGGTCCACTGCAGGCGGCCCGGCTGCCTTCTCGGGACCAAGGAAGGAAAAATTCAACAGCGTGTAGGGTGGACTGGGGCTCCGCAACAGGGGCATCTGGCGAAAGGCCGTCCGTTCGAGAGGGTGGGGGAAAAGGAAATGCCCGCCTAAAGACTCGTCAGAGGAGCAAACGGCACCGGACTCTGCGCCCTTGGGGAGCGGGCGAAAATCCTTGTATGAAAAAAAAGGGGGTGGGCGAACCCAAGAAGGGAAGGAAGGGATGGAAAAATCTCGGTTAAGGTGTAACACGGGGCTGTCTGCCGCCGAAGGTCAAGGGCGATGCAGATGAAAAAAGGGAGGTCCTCTGCGGAGAAAGGGAATGGAGATCAGGAAAAAAACGCATAAACCTGAGCCCACGGCCATGTGCGCGGCTAAGTAAGGGGCTTTCTAAAACTTGGAGGGAGAGGGGGGAGTGGAAGGGGGTCAATGCACGAAGGTCTGCGGAGACGTAGAAGAAAAAAAATCTGCTTTGAGGGGATAGATGTGTCGGGGTGGAAAAAGGTCCTGATGGGAAAACTAAGCCCGGAGGGTTGCACAGAGACAGAGGGGGATCGTTATCGCAGAACGCGCCCCTTTTCGGCGACGAGAGAAGCGGTCGCGTCGAGATCCATGAGACTGCTGGCTTTTTGGTGACGGAAAACCTGGGGGGAGGTGCATTGAGACGACAGAAAAAGCTCGGGGGAGGCAAAGGCCCCTCGTCTCTCAGATCGTCAAAGACGTCTCTTGGCTGTAGATCCGCTGTGTCGGTAATAGGGTGCAGCACGCTGGCTATCCGTCCTGAGAGTTGGGGAAAAACCTCAGGGGGGTATTTGGCTCGGACCAAAGCAAAGTTCTGCGCGAGCGCAAAAGCAGGTCGACTCGCGCTCATTCTATACGTGAGGAACGCGGGGCCTCGCGGGAGTAAGGTAGGAATCTTCAACGGGGGGGGGGGATTGAGGGGACTGGTGCTGTCTTGGCGGCGGGACTTGCAGCAAGGCTCTTCTCGGCGTGGATCTGCTCCATAGAGAGCCTTGTAGCGAGTGGCGCACGAAGAAAGAGCTTCACATGGAGACCAGGAGACGTAAGAAAAAAAAGAGCACATCACGAAAGGAACCATAGCCGATTTTACGGGGCCGCGCTAGAGAAAAGAAGCCGCACTCGATCGGGCCGCTTCAAAGAAGAGGTGGTGGGTCAGGTGCGACCGCCGTAATTCACCGAGGACGCCTTTTTTTCACGCGCCCGGAGGGGAAGTTCTATGGCGCTAAATAAAAAAAGAGGAAGGGGGGTGCAAACTAATATCTAGTAGGGGAGGGGTCGGCTCTAGTCAACGGTGCGCTTCGCTTTCTACGATGAAACACTGCCGATAGCCTTGCTCAAGATCAGGACACTAGAAAACCATACGCTTGTAACAAGGGACATTGGAGGCAGAGGGGGGAAATCTCAGCATGACGAAGATCTGGAACGAAGGAAGGTGCCCCGTGGGCATTTTCCTGAGAAGCTCGCCGGATCCGCCGGAAGTGGTCAAAAACTTCTGTCCTGTAACGAGTCAGGGGGGGGTCGGGAGAAATAAAAAGTCAGGAGATCAAAGGGATGAACCTGCTTCTGTAGGAGCTTGGGTGGTGGTGCGGGAGGTCGAAAGAGGCACAATGGGAGGGGAAAATCCAAGAGAAGATAAAACAAAAAAAAAAGGAATGTAGGGGGAAAAGATTAGGGGGTAGGACCGCGCAGGAGATGTCTACGCAAAACGGAAAAGCCGTCCCAGCAGGTACGGGGAAATCCCCGGAGAGATACTGAGGAAAGGGGTCTAAACCACTCTGACAACGGAAGAAACGGGGGCGGCGGTCCGGTGCGATTGCTCTTACCGCAACGCCCAGGTCATGCACGGCAAAAGTCCCGAGTCGTAAGACGAGCGAGCAAAAGGAGAAAAAAAAAGCGGGATCAAAGGAGAGGGGTACCAAAGCTGGCAGAAAAGAAGGAAATGGTCAAGGAAGGCCTGGGGGGCTAATCGTCGACCCAGATCGAGCGGGGAGACGAGACAGCCGACCTGATGAAGAGAGGGGGAATTCGAAAGGAAAGAGCTGTTGGAGCCAACACGATAGAAATATCACTGCAAAACTGCGAGGAGGAGGGATAAGGCTTCAGAGTGAAGCCCTCGCTGTCCAGCGCCTGCTATGACGAGATGGCGCGCAGTGGAGGAGATCGTCCTAGGAAGGAAGAACAAAGGCTGAATGGGGAGCAGAAGGGTGAAAATCGGATTCGGAAAATCCGGTGTCAAGAAGCGATCGAGCATCTCATCCACGTGCGACGGCGCTCGAGACGTCCACGAAGAGCCGTAAAATTAAAACGGAGCACTGGAGGGGACTAAAGGGAAACTACCTCAAAAAAAAAACGTGGAAGATCATCAACTCAATGGCGGCAGCCTCTAGGGGGGACCGCGGGGCGGCTCTCGCAAGGAGATATCTCAGAAACCTCCCGTCTACGAAAGGCTAAACTGAAAAAGCAAAATATCACCGAGGAGGAGGGGGGGGGGGGGGGGGGGGGGGGGGGGGGGGGGGGGGGGGTGAGGGGTAAGGGGGTTGAAGTTAATGGAGGTAATGAGAGGGGAGAATGAAGGTGGGGTAAAGGGGGGCTCTGGAAGGCGGTGTGGAAGGGTGGGGAAGGAATGTGAGGAGGGACCTTGCAAGAGAGAGATAGGGAAGGGAGAAGTGCCCCTCGGAAAAAAAACAAAAGGCTTTCAAACCGCACGCTCTTCTCCAGTCTAAACGGACTGGCTCTCCGAGGGAAACTGCCTATTCGGAACAGGAAAAACTAAATGAAAAAGAAGGGGTCGTCAAAATGACAGGAGCGGAGGCGACTACTCTAAAAAGCAGATCTTCGAAAAAGGGGCTGCTGCGCTCAAACACATACCCAAAGAATCGTCCCGCCGTGCTAAAAGGAGACCAAGACAGACCTTAGAAGAGAAAAAGATAGGCCCCCAGTTTGTGACCAAAAAAGGGGGGGCCCCAGACCCCAAAAAAAAAAAAAAAAAAAAAAAAAACAAAAAAAAAAAAAAAACCGGGGGGGGGGAAAAAAAAAACAAAAAAAATTTTGGAACCAGTAAGAGGCGATTAAGGAAGGGAGGTGGAGGGGAAACTTCAGTAAAGATGAAAAAAAAAAAAGTTCTAGGGAAGATGGCCATGCCCGACTGGCAGCTTGATCGGCGCCGAATGATTGACGGTAGTAGAAAAACATAAAACTCGTACATGAGAAATCCCAGCAAGAACAAAAAAACCATTGAGCCATCGGGAACGGGAAACCTTAGGCTAGCCACCCTTGACAGGCAAGACCCCTTATGAGAAAAAGAAAAAGCCCAGAGCTGGGGGGTCGAGAGGAAGACTACCATCCCCTTCGTGGTACCTCGCCCCCCAAGGGGCGGCTGAAGGCAGATCGAGGAAGGAAGAATGAGTAACAGGCGGCTCATGAAAAAGGGGGGGAGGAAAACACCCTACAAAGCATCTACGAGCTAAATACGCCGGCGCCCCAAACTCCCCTACGCTGTTTGAAAGATGAAATCAGGGAAAGGCAAAAAAAGGGAAGGAAAGCTGCCCCCCCACGGAAGGGGAGACTACGCAAGGGAAACACACAAAGGCACTTTTCAAGTGAAAAGGGGTTTTTTTTGTAAGAAATGATCTGGAGGCTAAAAAGGAAGAAGAGGTCGGGTAGCTCTCTAGCCGAACAGAATCTCATAGGAATGGTCGCCGCCGATTATCCCCGTCAAATCAGAACTCGAGTGTTCAGATTGGGGAGGGTAACGTAAGAATAAGTGAAAAAGGCAAAAAGATTATGAACATCCCCTCGACGGTGGGGAAGACCCCAGGCAAGCGCCGGCACTTGGAGGATACTGGAAGAACTTCATCGCAATCGGAAAACGACAGGTAGGGGGGGGCGCTTAAAGGTCGGGAAAAAAGCCTGCGTTCGAACGCCCGTGTCCTCTCCCATGTGGGCGAGAAGCCGATCAGCGTCGTTAAGCGCCGCCACAGTGGGGGGGGGTCTATAAAAGAAAACACAACCCCGGGGACGAAAAAAAAACATGCACAATGGGGGTTACCTTTCTCCGTGTAATACGCCCCAGACCGTCAAGCATACTGGCAACCATTCCAGCGGCGGCTAGGACAACGACTAAGCACACATTGGGAGGGACGGGGGGTGGGGTGGGTGGAAAAAAATCAGCGCCCGTAGTAGAGGGCTGGGCCAGTCGCCGGTGGAGCGCGCAAAAAAAAAATCGAAGGGGGAAAAAAGCGAGAAAAATAGGGTGGGAAAGGGAAGGACTCATTCGCTTTCCAAAACGGCAAAACAACCCGGAATCGAGATCGGCGAGTCCAGGTCGCGGCAGTGGTTCGGGCAAGAAAATCCCGAGCGTTCCAGCGCGAACATCTTGGGTGGCAGGGGGGGTGGTTACGGAGCGGATACTGCGGGAGGGGGAGCACAATTCCTCAAAAGGGGTTTTCTACCAGTTCGCCGGCCCAAAACGTGACTGCGGTGGCGACGCGCAGTGTAGGCGAACGTCGAGCACGCAACGTTATAAGCGGACGAAGGGAAGGGGGAAGCAAGGGAGGGCAGAAAAAAGGTGTCTGGGGGGGTGGGGTTTGCCATCCCTTTTTGCCCCAGCCAAAAAAACCCCGGGACCCCCCGAAAAACGCAGTGACGAAAGGCCTATCGGCGATCGGAAAAAAGGTAGATCCTTACAACTAGGGGGAAAATGATCTATAAACGAAAAAAAGAACACCCACCAAGAAAAAACACTGAAGCGTCGATACAAAAAACGGCCCCGCGCGCGGCGCATAAAAGAGGGTGGGAGGAAACAACCAGACCTGCCGTGACGTAACATCCATTCCTCTAAACAAAATAGAGATCGAAAGAAGAGTAAAAGGAAGGAAAAAAAAAAATCCCAGTCAGTCAAAGTAAGAAAAATCCCGCCGGTGTTCAAGCTCTCTCCTTATTCCGACTCGCGTACTGTAAGACCACCCCCAGGGCTGGAGGGAAGGGGGGGTCGAGGGAAGAGAAGATACGCGCGAATTGAAAGAGAAGGACTTGGGGGGGCGAAGAGAGAAATCTCCATTGGGCGCGAGGCAGCGATCGCCCGCAGCAGCCGCGGGGCATTCAATCTGGCTGGGCGCACACCTCAGTGGTTCCGCGAATCTAGCTCACCAAACGAAGGTTAGAGGAAAAGTATATATAGTAGGGAAAAAGGAACAGAAATCTATTGGGGGGAAAAAAAAAAAGTTCGAAGACGCCCCGGGAAGCTGCTTGCTTTCTCGGCAACGAACAAACGGGGATCGTCGAAGGGGGAGAAAGCCAGCTTAAGCGGACGGGAAGTGAGAGGGGCGAGAGAAAGCCTTCAAAAAGCGCTGGGCGTGATGGAGCAAAAAGTAATCTAGAAAAACTAGCAATGAATCGGCGAAGAATACACCCTATGAATCGCTCATGCTTAAGGAGCGAGAAAAAAACTGGGCGCCTTCCTCTACGAAAGAGGGGGGGGAGAGGGAACGCACACAACTCGACCGGCAGGTGTGGAATCACACCTCTGCTGGCGCCGCGCGTGGCGCGACGGGGTATCGCTCGACCCAAGAGAGAGATGGGGGGGGAGAGAGCTTATGGGAAAAGATCACGAACGGGGGCGATCGCCGAGGCCTCACGGAGGAACACGGATGCTCGGTAGCATCAAGAAATCTTAAGCCCAAAATCTCGATAGAAAACGAATCTAACTGAAAAGAAAAGGGAAGGGAGGGGGAGACAGGGGAAGGTACCTCCTAATGAAGAAGGGAAACCACACGGAGACCCAAGCAGGAGGGAACTGGTAGAAAACACAGATAACAGATGAGGGAACCCTTATCGGAAGCGCAATAACCCGACCTTCCTCTAAAAGACCCACGCACAAGAAAAAAAAACGCAGATGGGTCTCCCGGTAACAACGGGGGCCTGGCTACCACATGCCTCTAAAAAATGCGTCAAGGCCGATCTGACGAGGCCGGCTACCCGTGGAAAAAAACGCGAGGGGGTCGACCCCCGATTGGTGTGAAAGGTAAAAAAAAAATCATCTTGGAAAACGCGTCTAGGCTCTCTCAGAAAAGAGGCATCCGCCAATAAAGAACGGCGAACGGTATCGGAAAAGGGGAAAGGAACACCAACAAAAAGCCTGCTGCTACGGGCGCTCGCTATGAATGGGGGGGGGGGCGTCCCAGCCATCCGAGAAGAGGTCAGGTTAGGGGGAGTCAAAGGACGAAAAAAAAGGAAAACCAAAACGGTGTCAAAAAAAGCCCACTAGGGGTAAGCCCACTGTGGTGCAGTACACGACTCTGACCATGAACGGCCAGAACTGGAGCCGTACCGTGCGGGGCTATCAGGAGAGACCCTTCAAAGAAAGCCGGGGGGGGAACTTGATGGGGGAGCGATAACCGGAAGAACGCACGGTGCCGCCGACCTACTCTGGTTGTGAAACCGACAAACGAGGGAGGATCTAGTCTTGGAGTCTTGGGGAAGGTAAGGAGGACGGAAACAAGGAAGGACCCTCTGAAGAAAACGAAAAAAAAAAGAACGGACTCGAGGTCAAAGACGGAGGGGGATCATCGGCGGCGCCCGAGACGAAGGTACCTCGGCTCGGGTGTGGGGAGGATCTAGAGAGACCGAAGAACATGAAAGGGTAACGAGGAAGAGCAACTGAAGGAAGGCCTACCCTCCCTTTAAAAACTTGTCTTTGGTTCCTGGGGCTGTGGAAGGTAGGGCCAAGGCGGGGGGAGGGGCAAGCGTTTCTTAATGGAAAAAAAATAGGACCGGGAGGGAAGACAGCATGTCTTTTACATTAGGGTGGGCGCCGCGTCGTGCAGAACTAAGTCGATGGCCGTCGTTTCTCGATGAGGGGGGGGGTTTGGGACCCACATAGGCAACGGAAAACGCGAAAGGCAACCACGGAATCGCCGGCACCGCTGGACGCCCTGGGGGCAGAGGGAGAAGAAGGGGGGGGAAGGGGAAAAAAAAAAAAAAAGTGGTGGGGGGGAGGGAAAAAATAAATCATCGCAGGGGTCCTATCACCGGGGCTCTCGCAAAGTAATGGCGACGCTGCTCACAGATGGACGTTGGGGGGCGGTCAGAAAAGATCCAGGAGTATAGCAGAACAACATTCAACGAGAAAAAAAAAACCTCGTCCGTCGTGCAGAAAGACAGGTAGAAGGGCTAGGCTTCGACGGCGAGAGGGGCCCGGGTGGGGAAAGGAAGGACCAGGAACGGGAAAAGGGAGGAAAAGGGAGCTTGGACTGGGAGGGTAATGGAGGGATGATGTGAGACGTCATACCGCGGGAGATCTCGGTCAGCCAGCCAGACACCCCTTTCTAGGGTTCCTAAGATAGAGAAGGGGGGGCGTCTCCTTCAGACAGATGAAAAACGACCTTCTGGCGGGCATGCACCTGGCGTGGCGGGAAACAATGCGAACCGCTCGGAAGCAAAAACGGCCGAACTCTGCTAGAATAAACGGAGAGAAGAGAGGAAGGGAACTGGCACTTTCTTTAGGAGAAGAGGGGGCAAGAAACTGAAAACAGGCGCGTCTAGCTCTATCGGGCCCCCGCGGGGGGTTGCCGCCCAGCGTTCATTCAAGGAAACGTCGAGAGCGGGAATGGTGGAGGAGCAGCCGATCTTAAGACGAGAGCGGGGGCCGCGGTCACCTCGCTAGTAAAGAACATCCGGTATGATCTGAAACCGTGAGGTCGTCGGGGTAAAACCGAAGATCAGCAAGGGGGGAGGGGAGGAGAAGGTTGGGTATCTGTCGGTCGAGGAGAGAAAGAATACGAGTGGACTGCGTGAAGTCGAGCGCCAGGAGACCACGGCGCCGAATGCCGGCCGAACACAAAAAGATCGAATCTCAGTTTGGCTCGGCCAGGGGCAAAGGGGAGATAGGGGGGGAGAGGTCTGCGATAATAGAAGATAGCATGAAAAGGGGTCTGCAATCTAGGTCTCTCAGCCGTAGAATAACCGCCGTTTGGGTTGGTCCTGGAGAGGGGGAGGGAGAGCTGTAGGCTCTAAAGAAAAAAGAAGGGGAGGACTTGTCAAGGAGTAGAAGGTCTGCTAATGGCCGGCGAGGGGGGAGGCCGAGTAAGAAGGACTAGGAGACCAGGACCTGATAGCACCTTCTCAGGGGAGAAAAGACTAAAAAACATAGCGGAAAGGGAAGAAGTTCTCAACTTCGCTCTTAGGGGGAAAAGCGGGATCGAGGCGTGCATGAACGTGGCAGGGAAGTTAGACGAAAAGTCAAAAAAGATAGGTCCCGTCACGGAGACGTTAGAGGATGGGTGGGGGGGGGGGGGAAGAAAAAATCAGCGAAAGCGACCGGGGATGACACCGTCCTGCAGGAAAAAAAAGAGACGGCTGGGTTAAAAAAAAGAAAAACTCGCAAATCTCCTGCTGGAAAAACGACATCTCGCTAAAAAACAACAAAGGGGGGGGGGAAGGGTCAAGAAGGGAGAAAATGAAAGGAACAGATGGGGGAAAAACGCGCAAACCAAGCCGTCGCAGCAAACATGCCGGGGGGTCATCCCCGTCTAAGGATCAGGTGTCGGGAGCCCCCCTAACGAAAAAACGGAAGACCGGGACGGGGAAGGAGATCCTTCGAAGAGAAGATAAAAAACCGCTTACCCACAGCATGACAGGACGCGAGCGAGGTCGTAAACAAGAACAGCAGCGACGGATGCGTAAAAGGGCTACAGAGGAAAAGTATCGGGATTAGAAATGGCTTAGACCCGGCCTTGCAGGACACGTACGACACGCTAGACCTCGGAGGAGGGGGAGGTCTCAGTAAGAAGAAGCTAACGAAACAGGGGACAAGGAAGAGTTCTGGGTTAGGGAATCTCCTACGACTATAATCGAAAACAGGCGCAGGGCAAAAACAAAACGAAAATCTCATTGCCTACAGTGGAGGGGAGAGGGCAAGATCGTTCAAAAACGGGGGAAAAAGGAAACGTCGATGGAAAAATCACCATCTCGCCGTTCTCCTAACCCCGGGTGTCTCTTCTGTGAAATGCGCATGACGCCAGGGTCCCGATAAAAAGGGGAGACTCAGTCGAAAGCCAAAAAGGGACTCTAATTGATAGAGAGAAGAAAAATAAGTAGCCGCAAAGCGAGCAGGCGGTCTACAACACCTAACTCACGGTTAAGATAATGAGAAAGGGCGGCAATCCGCGAGGTGAAATAGGAGTAAAGGATCTCGACAGAAGTAAGAGGGGAGGAAGGGAAAGTGCCCCTCGCGTAGGGAAGGGGGAGAAAACTGGCAGACGAGGCGAGCCTACCCCTCCGTAACCCAAAGAGCTCCCCTACTGCCCCGAGGCCATCCCCAGCCTCTCCTCCCGCCCTCACCAAAGAGGGTAAGGACGAGAGCGGAACTCAAAGAAGGGAGGGGGGAAACGGAGGGCCTACTGTAAGGAAAAAAAAAAACTTTCCAAGGTGGGGTGGGGGTTGGACCGCCAAAAAAATGGGGGGGGGGTTAGTAAAAAGCCGCAGGAACGGATCGTCGACACCTACCTCGGAAATGAAAGTCCGCGAAAAGTGGTCTTCGGCGATCACTATGAAAAGAGAAGACCAGAATGGGGAGGGAGAGCGAAAAAAAAAAAAACCTTCTAAAAATAAAAACCAAGCACGATGTCCTTCAGGGATCGCAGAGGGCATGCATCCGGCTTCAAAAACGTCGAAGCTACGAAGGAACGGGATAACGACAGGCCGAGGGGGACATCAGGGAAAGGAGGAATTAGTCGAAAAAAAAGGGTGAAAAAATCTTCTCAGATGCCCCAAAGCCATACACTCGGAGTCGGGGTCTGCGTAACCCCGTAAGGGGAAAGAGGGAAGACCCGCGCTGGATATAAGAGAGGGTGAAGAAACCGTACTTCATCCCCTTGCTAGAACGGGACCCTCATCCCCCAAGGGAAAAGGGCCGCGGTGCCCAACTCCGGGCGTAATGAAGGAAGGTGATGGCTTGAGGAGAAGGAAAGGAAAGAAAACACTACATCGATAAAGACCAATCGTACTAGCTTGACACAAACCGGACGGAAAGAAAATAACTCTTCACCGAACATGAGGTGGAGAAATCATCTTGCCAAAGAAAATGCAAACCCTGCCTCCCTGCATTGTACCTACTGCTACTCCAAGACAAAAGCAAGTCCCAACTGGCAATTTCGGTGGTGGTGTGGAAAGACACTGAGAGGACTCTGAAGGAGGAAAAGGTTCCGGAGAAAGACGCTCGCCTCCCACCGAGAGGACCACCTGATTTGCGGAATACGCCGATGATCAAAAACCAGCAAGGGGGGGAAATACTACAAAAAAAAATATTCATTCCATTCAACGGCCTTGTTTTACTAAGAAGAAAAAACTAGTCCAGAACTCTAAGTCTTAGAGCTCAAACCCTCGCTTGTCCACAAAACCTAGGAGGCGTTTTCACTGGTGTAATTACTGAAAGGGTTCCATAAATCACAGAAGGGACTCCAGACGGACGACTAAGTGTCCTCTCAATGCTAGACACTGCCGTGTCCTTCTCCCATTGGGTCAGGACTCAAGGGTAGAAAAAGGGGGTAGCGGCCTCCCACATTGGGGGTCGATCACAATGCTTCGGAATCGCAACGTGGTGGAAGGACCGTGTCTCCTGGGAAGGAGACTGGCCCAAGACCGTCGCACTCGAAACGCTGCATGCGGGGCACCAGTGCAAAGAACTCGTCGAGGACGGTCCGCACGACGCTAAATCAAGCCTTGGCGTCAGGAGTGGTTCCATAAACACCGTAGGAGCGGGCGGGTCCAGGTCTAAAAGGGGGGGGGGGGAAAGGCGGAGGAATCTGAAGAGATAGAGAAAAATCTGGGGAAAATCAATCGGCGCTTTCCCCACGCGTATGGCAGCCCGGCCTCGTCGGAAGAGCAGGTCGCTGAAAAATGTGGTAGCATTAAACGGTAAGGGAGGGCACAGCGCGGGACAAGCTGCGTGTGTAAAGAAAAAAAAACGGTGCTTGTGAAGGCCGGCAACCGGAATCTCTTACAAAGCCATCTGCCCTCATGGGATACCGAGTAGAAAAACAGAGGGGTCCACGGTTCGACCCTCGAAAAACAGGTATGGGCCAAGCGCGGACGGGAGAGCACGCGCACGGGGGGGAGAAGAGATGGTCGCAAAAAGGGGTATCGAGTCCTTGGGGTCGGGAATGTTCGTTGTGGCTGCTCGACCGCGAAATCGTGAAGGGAAAAGATTTCAAGGGAAGCGCCCTTTCGATCTTACCACCCTAGGCATCACAAAACGAAAAACCTCGTAGCAGAAACGGGGTTGGCAAGCGGCTGGGGGAAAAACGACCGTCGCTAAAAAGAAAAAAACCATCAGCTTGGCTAAAAACTAAAACTTACGGGCAGAGGACGTGCGAATGCCTCGAACCAAGCTCGAGGTAAAAAGGGGATGGGGGGGCAAACATCCCCTATCATATCCTCAGAATCAGTCCCGCCGGGTAAATCGATAGCAGCGAGAGAGGGGGAGGACGTCCTGATAGACGGGGAAAGTGGGGGTAGGACCACACCCAAACAAAAACGCTTGGCTGGCATCAAAGGCGTTCCTCTAGAAATGCCTGGGGGCTCTAGGGCTCAACCACTGATCTTCCCCACGGGGGGGGGGAAAAAAGGGGACACTCGCACAAAAATAATCGCCTTGTCAAGTTGTGACAAAAAAGATGGGTCCCTCAATAGACCCGAAAAGAGCCCGTTCCTGTACCTCTACACTGGGCGAAAACACACGGCTATCCTGGTTAGAGCAGGTAAAAAGTCTCAACAACGGGAAACCCCAAAAAGGAAAATGACGTACAAGAGTATGAGAGTATTGTGACTAGAACCCGTTCCGGTGGTCCACCAAGAGTTGAGGCTGCACCGGCTTGAAAGGAGGGATCGCGGGCCAAGGAACCGGAAAAAAAAATGGCAAAAACTCGTCACAGTGCGCCCTGCCTACCAAGATTGAAGCGAAGAGGGGCTGAGCTCTTCGCGGGCCCACTCCGGCGCCAAGACCCGCTTGGCGGGGCTGGGTCCTCAGCAAGGGCGAGACGGCCCAAGGAAGACGAATCTGATACTGCTGGAAAAAGCGTCATGCGGAGGGGGGAAAAAAATGAGTAGGAGGATCGGGTAGTGGCGCTCTTAATCGATAAGCATCGAGGGTCGCGGCGGCGGACACCGGCCTTAAAAGGGAAGCGTCAGCCATAGGGGAGGGGGGGGGGGGAGGACTAGAGAAGAAGCTTTGGGCGGTTATCGCGGGCTTGAAAACCCCACGCGAGCGAGAGGGGGGCTCGCGCAGTGGGGGGGAAAGGGAGAGAGAGGGGGGGGGCAGATAAAGAACGCGATCGCCGAGGGACCTTCGTCAAAAGGAGCAAGGGGGGAAAAGAGACCCATCACGAACATCTCGGAAATGCATCGATCTCACCGCCTGGGAAGAGAGAAGAAGGAGAAAAGCCGAGGGAGAGGGAAGGAAATCGGAATACAATGCGTCTGACTGGACACCTAGAGAACCGCGGGGCCCGGACGACTGGTAGAAAAGGAGGCAAGATGATGGAGTATGACAATTAAGAATAGGGGAAGGAAGGCCATTAAGGAAGAAAAGGTACTCAAACGTAATGTGCGATCTGGGACAGCGAGGACTGGGGCCCTGCAAGCCCAGGTCGCGACCTGCTCGAAAAAGGGGAGAGAGGACCTGGGGGGGGGGAAAAAGGAAAGAAAAGGCTCCCCCCGATTGGGGGAGGCAATCTTAGGATGCGCGCTCCACCTAAAGACTGGCCACGCCCAGCTACTAACCGGGATCCCCGTATGACCACAAAAAGACTCCAAGTTTGGAGGGGGGGCAGTGAGGTCTGCCGGACTCCTAGGGGGGGGGTTCCCAGGAGAAAAACAGCCGAAGACGTCTGGTGAGTCCGGGCCACAGTCGGAAGAAAGGGAAGCAAACAAATGTGAACTATGCCCCTCGCGGGGGATCTACACACGCCAAAGTGGGCAAAAGTGCGCTAACAACGCTGATCGAGAAGGGGGAACCTGGGGTATACGGGGGGGGAGAAAAAGGGAGTGCAAA
>Ga0179593_1694859_pt1 | contig 14650 bp, 19 predicted proteins | sample CZODoug2_1_08_16_FD_185931 | JGI IMG/M metagenome (GOLD analysis project Ga0179593, IMG submission 185931) | Vadose zone soil fungal communities from Angelo Coast Range Reserve, California, USA - CZODoug2_1_08_16fungal (PacBio error correction) | ecosystem: Environmental > Terrestrial > Soil >...
ACAAACAAACGGGGCAGCACTATATACGGATTAGGGATCGCGTCGTCCGGACCAGGTTCGAGATTTCCAGTGCTCAAAAAAAGTTTGCTTGCGATGGACGGATGCATGGGAACACAGGAAAAAAGGGGGGGGGTGGAGGAGGAGGGGGGGGGAGAAAAGCGGACGAAAAGGGAATCGCAACACTTTCATCGTAAGGCCCTTAGCTGAATGGTTAACACTGGAATTGGAGAAGCTTTGGGCGCAGTAGTAAGGTGGCAACCGGAAGGGGGGAAGGGACGGGAACGGGGGGAAAGAGGAAAAGACGGGGGTCCTAATTGGGGTCCAGAGGGGACACAACCTTGGTTAAAGCGGAGATGGGGTAATCAGCCGATCAGTAGGTCGAAAGAAATAGGGGGGTAGGGGAAGTGGGAGGGGAGGGAAAGAAAACTGGGAGCGCATGGGCAGGAGGGGGGGGATTTTGTTCATAAGAAGGATATACTAAATGCACAAGGCTTCCGGACCGAAGCAGGTATGGGACACGATGAGGGAGGGGAGAAAGGAAGCAGGGTCGTCTTCACCATTTTGCAGGGGAAGAAATGGGCCTTCAAACGGAGTTTTGTTAAGGATACTAAGTGAGCTAGGTTTGTTTCTCGGCCGAAAAAAAAAAACAGGAGAATGAGGGTCAGGCGGGATGAGCATTACGGACTGGGTCAAGGAGAACAGAACTCCCTGGTCTTCTCCCAAGACCCTAAAGTTGTCAACGTGGCGGAGAAGAAAAAAACGGGTACGGGAGGGGGGGAGAGGGAGAATCCGGAAAGCCCTCACTAAATCAAGGGCTGCGGCCCGATCCATCAAAGGGGACTAGGCGGGGAGGTGCGAGACCTAGGGAGGAAAGAATTTCACTAGGAAAGGGAACCAAAGAACAGGGGGTCTTGGTAGTGGACTCTTCAAAAGGGCGGGAACGGTGGAGCATGTTGCTGGAGATTACAAGTGAAGTAGCCGACGTTGGGGTAGAAGAAGAAAGAGGCGGCTAAAAGAAGTGCCACTAAAGAAGAGAAGATGGAAAAGAAGGTTGGAGAAAAGAAAAAGGAGAAAGAGGGGAAAAAAAAGAAGGGCCCTTGGGACGGGCAGAAGTCAACAGAAGACGTGGGAAAAAAAAAAGAACTTTGGTACAGAGAAAGATAAGAGGGGTTAAGCCCATGACACTCGCACTATCAAGAAACGGACCCCTCACTTGCATAAAGGGAGTACCGGAAGTGCCAAAAGTAACGAATAATGTGTAAGGGAAGAGAGGAGGGTCTTCTAGTAGGAGGGAAAGTTCATTGGCGAAAAAAGGGACGAATGGACAAGGTCCCCGTGTCAGTCCGGACGGTACCAGAAAAAAAGTAACCAACGTGAGTGAAATTTGGAACAGTCAAAATTAGGGCGTCTGACCATGGGTTTTGGGGGGGGAAAAGCCGGAAACCGAAACGAGGAGGAAGGAGGGAAACACAGCGGGGGAACAGTTCCGATTTCTGCATTTTGGGCGTGGGCGCTAGAGGCACAGTACTATATCCTCTTGTGAAAGGACGCCTGCATGCTGAGAGGTGGGGAAAAGAAAGGGCGGTGCGGGCGGAGGGGGAAAGGGAAAGAGCGACAGCGGGTACGCTTTCTTGGAGGCACGTGGGGGGAGTCAGCGGATGAGACTCAGAAGGAGATCCGGGAGCCGGCCCTATTTCAAGGAAAATCAGCACTGGGCATTCGGAGAAGGGCCGCGAGTATCGTAGAAAGGAAGAAAGAAAAAAACTAACATGTCTGAGAATCCGGGGAGAAAAAAAAAAGTAAAGTCGGGGACTCGATAAGAGTGTGTGGACAATTCACATGTTTCCAAAACCACGAAACTGCGGGGAAAAAGAAGACAGCTGGGGGGAGGAAAGAATACCTGATGCCTTGCACATTAGTGTTGGAAAACGTGAAGAGGGTGCTGAAGCAAAACCAAGCAACAGCAGTGGCTCGCGGAGAACCGGGACGGGCTTGCGACGAAAGCGAAGGGAAATCAAAGATTAGCGGTGTGACGACGAGGTGGCCGCGGCAAATACATTTAAAGCTCCGGCGCATCACAAAGTTCAAAACCTCTCATCAACGGGGAGACGGCTCAGGATTGGACCTGAATGATGACGTAACAGAGAAAAAAAGGAGACTGCGGGTGTGCAATTGGGGGTTCGAGGCGGAGATCGGGCGGATAAAAGGAAATTTTTGAAATCGGCCGAAGGGGCGAAGCAGCATCAATCGCAAAACCAACATCAGTCACTGCGGTTTTTGCCAGGGAACGTCGGGCCTACGGCCCGCGGAGCCATTGGGGTAAGTCGTCGGAGGGAGCCAAACGGGGCGGAAAGGCGAGGTCGTGAAAGGTTTTACGAAGGCGGACAGGAGAAAAGGGTCCCGCGTAGGGAGGGGGGGAGATTAAGGAGGACTGAATGAGCGTCCGCTTAGTTCGAAATTATTGTAGTGACTCAAAAATCAAAAAGAGGGGAGAGAAGAGAATTGAAAAAAAACGGCTCGAATCCCGCAGACTTGCTATCTCCAGTCATTTCAATCGAAACTAAACTGAACCGTCTAAGGAAGCAACGTTCGTAACATCCGAAGGGCCGAAAATGGAGGGAACGAACATCGCACGGAAAAGGAAAAGGTCTACGCAAGAACGCGCGGAGCACAAAGCCTTCGGCAAATCAGCGATCTATCTTACCTGGATTCTGGAGGGCCCCGGGAAGGGGGGTGAAGGAAGACAAAACGCTGGCCAGCCGCGATCTCCGCTCGACCTCCCAGGCACCGCATCATAAAATAATTTATGACTTGTTCACAATACGAGCCGGACTACCGGCGAAAAAGAAGGAGGAGGTCGAGAAAAAAAGAAAAACTTGAAACCCGCCTCGCAGCCGCATGAATTGCCGCTGCAACATCGTCACTGAACCAAGTAAATCCAAACTTCTTATACTGAAAACGCAGCAGCACGCCAAGACATGATTGCCGGTCTTGCAGGGGAGGAAGAAGAAAAAAAGGAAAGCAAGAAGGGCTGAAACACGAATGGAAGGCCAGAGTCTCGAAACAAAAGCATTGCTATCTGTTTCCCGCTGAGGGAAGGAGGGAGCCCAGCCCAAAGAGGGGAACAAAATTAAATTCAAGGCACTGCACAACAAAAATCCAAGGTTTGCAGGTCGCCGTGCAGCCTTCAATCGGGAGGCTGGGATGAATAAAAGAAAGCAGGTCCCTGTACCGACGGGGCACGACGTTGACACGCAAGGGGCCCGGCTCCCGGGAACACTATTACCCGAAAGGGGCGTTTGCCGCCCTACAGAGACGAAAGACTCCGGAGGCGAGTCGAAAGGTTCACGCAGCCGCTCAGGGGGTGAAAATGTGACCGAATCGCATGCAGGCACCCGGAGCCACGATCACCCTATTCTCTCGTCTGCCAGCAGCAGCACACCGCAGAACCGAAAAAAAGAGAAAAAATAGAAAATGGTGACGCGCGCCTAATCCATGGGCATGATCGGATTTGTTTTGCAAAAAACCAAAAATCCAATTCGCTAACGGGCTTCACAGCGGTTCCCGTTCCCCCGGGAGGGGAAAAAAAGTCCAATCGGGAAGGGAAAGATTACTTCGAAATGAGGAAGGCCTAGGGGGTATTATTAAATTAGAAGACCCAGAGGTTGTGGGGAAAACAACTTGGAGGCACATCAAAGCGGATGGGAAATGAGGGGAAAAAGAGGATCTTCAGTTTCAAATGGAATGTTACCTGCGATGAGAGAAGCTAGGAAAACTAAAAGTTTGTCACCAAAATCCGGCCAACGGTCCCAAGGGAGCCAAGTGGATGAAAAAAAATTAAGAGGAGGGAAAGGAAAAAGTGGTGCAAGGGACTCTTCTTGACGTGAAAGATGGGCGATTTGGGTATTGCCGTAACAACAAGCCGACTAACTCCCACCTGCTACAAGCGTCTGCCGTGCGGACAGAGAAAAAAAAGGAAGGCTTCGAGGCATCAAAGAAAATTCGCACCATTATTCCAATTCACCCGCGCTCCCGTGTATCACAGTCCTCAGTCGTTCTTTCCCGGAGGGATTTACAATCCTCTCCGACAGTCGCCATTCAGGGACCCCCCAACACGTTCCGGGGAGTGGGAGGGGGGGTAGGGGGAGAGGAGTCCCATAGTGGTCTGGTCTTTCCCGCCGGCTAAAAAACAGAAAAGCCCCTATTGCGCATGGTCGGCCCCGACACAAATAAGATCAAAAACGCAGCTGGAAGCAGGCACCAAAAACGGAAGAAAAACTCAAAGCAAAAGCGGCCTTCAAAGGGGTCAAAGCCAACGAAACAGCATCATCGCAATCTTCGGTGGCACCTTGCGCAGCGCATAAACATTGGGAAAAAGAACCAAAGGGTTTGCGTTCCGCGAAAAGGTCACGATCACCAAAATGTAGAGAAAGAGAGAAGGGGGACCTCCCGCTAGAAAAACTTTTGTCGTCGCTGGGGATTAAAATGGGGCGAAAAGATGTGACCGAACAACTTAAAGGAAGGAAGAAGTCGCGCCCAAAAGCGGCGCGCAAAAATCTCCGCAAAGCCTGAAAAAAGAGAAAAAAAAGGACGTAAAAAAGTGAAAGGAGGCGGAACTCGCTCACAGGGCGAGTAAGCCGAACTCTGCCCCACGCCCGCCAGCAAGTGGTCGTAAAACAGACCCTCCACAACACCTCGACCCCAAAGGGAGGGAAGGCAAAAAAAAACATGGATAATAGAAGCAAAGGGGAAAAGACGCGCCCGACATATATTAGATGCGCTTTGTGGGGGGAAGAAGCCAATATCTCACCACAACACGGGAAAATAGAGAGAATGTCGCTCACAAAATTTGGCCAGTAGATACGAGGGGCGCGCGTCCAGGGCAAGGAGAAAAGGGGCAAGGGAGGACTAAAAGGGGCAGCTTTGGGGGGAAGGCGACCGGTGCCGAGTTGGCGATTCGGGATGCAGGACATCTAACGAACTTTTGTGCTGCGCGGCTTTGTCTCTTCCGAGGGCCGCGACTACTCCATCGGATTAAGGCCCTGAGCGTGGGAAAAAGAGGGGGGTCGAATGGGGCAGGGGGAGAAATTGTGTGCAGAACAAGCGTTTGGCGCATAAGGGAGAGGTCAAAAGCGTCCTTTGAGGGGGGAAAATTCTCAACATACGGCGCCGGTGCCATTGGGGAGTTCCGAAACTTTTTAGTAGCGGGAGGGGGGCAGGACGAGCAAGTGGGACAAATGGTGATATCGGCAGCTTTTTCGAACCTGGGCTCGCAGTCAGGTGATTTTTCAATCAAGGGAAAGGAGACTAAAAAAAAAAACCCCCCCCGCCAGATCCGGAAAAAAAACGAAGGGGAACTGAATTTCACGGCGCGTAGAGGGGGATAAATTTTGGAATATACGGATGGGGTGGATACAATTCGGCGGGCGTTGGGTGGTTCTTGAGTAAGATGAGGAACGGCCTACGCTTTGGGCGGAGAAGACAGGCCAAAACCGGAATGAAAAAAAAATTTGTCTCAGCTCCGAAAGAAAAGGGGTATATAAGAACCTACCTAAGAAAGGGGAAAATGCGGAACGTTGGGGATTGCAGAAAGAGAAAAAGGGGACAGTAACTGGCGGTATATCCCATAACCCCTGGTAAATTGGGCTGCTAGTGAGCACGAAGCAGTTGGCTTGAAGGGGGGAAAATTATGTATTTGCGGAGGCAAGCTGAATACAAAAGAACCGAATTGTCGTGGTCTGACGCTCGGGCTGAGGGAAGGTGGAGAATTGGCGGGCAGGCCAGAGCTTTCGCGGTTCATCAAGAAAAGGGCCCAGCTAAGAGACCACGAAGAAAGAGAAGCCCCTTACGTGGCAAAAAAGAAGCGAGAGGGGCAGTAAAATGGGCTCCCTCGTAAAAAAAAAAGGTCCCTGCAAGGAAGAGGTTGCCCCCGTATGCGGGGGCATAACAAGAAACTTCCAAAGAAACTAGGGGGACAGGTGGGACTCCCTGACGCGCAGAGCAACACCTTCACTGCCGTTAGTGCGTTCTGAAGTTGCCAAAAATGCAAGGCACCCTTAGACGTGACGGTCTTCTACGTAATGTAAAAGAAAGAGGGTATCAAGAAGGGGGGGAAGGGATGATTCCCGGATCATTCCATATTGACGTTTTGCCCATCCGAAACGGAAACTACACGGGACCATCAGTGAGGGGTCTAGGAAGACAAGAACAAAAAAAAAGGGGGATTTCTTTAACCAGGGGGGTTTGGGGGGGGGGGAAAAGAACCATCGGAATGACAATGGGAAGCGAACATGAACGGGCGAACTGCGCTGCATTTCTTTCATAGGGGGGGGAGGACTGTGCGATAGCGGAATGTTGCGCGGACGAAGGGGCAACTAAAGTATGCTGTTGCTGGGAAAAAAAAACGGGTGCGCTTACGTGAAATTTGCAACGACAGAAAGGGGCGGGACGCGAGGGGAGGGAAGGGCACTGGTGAAGTAGGAGATTAAACAAGGGAAGCAGGGGAAAGCCCGTCAGCCGTTCGTATGAATCCTTGAGGTAGCGTTGAGGTATAAGGGGGGAAGGGAAAAGGATGCGAAATACGGAGGGAGGAAGAAACTTGTGCCAAAATTTCGGTTAGAAATAAGCGACAGCAGTTGTTTACCTGAAAAAAAAAAAAGACGACCTGAGGAGAGCTAAGTGGGAAAAACGGCTTGGACCGGGCAACCAAGTGGGGAAGAGGTAGTGGGCGAGGGAGGAATGAAACAACAAGCCGATGGCTTCCGATAAGGGATCCGACAGCAAATCGGAACAGAGAAGACCGATTGAATGAGGGAGTGAACGAATGGCACGGCGCGCGCGAAGGAGCTGCAAAGGGTTATTGTTCTAACAGATCACAGGAGCGGCATCGATGTCTGACTTTCATAGGGAGAAGGGGAAAAAATGCCACCAGAGGAGGCGGTGGCAGGAAGATCAAAGCAATCATGCAGCCTCTTTTTGGGGGGACGAAAGGCATAAAGCGCAGAAGAATACAGAAAGCAAAAGATCGTCTTTGGGCCGTCTGGCATGAAACGCGCGTTCAAGCAGATTTTGGGTAAGGGAAATGGGGAAGTCAAAAACAGGGACTGCGGGTCGGAGGATGGGTAAAGAGCGCGTTGTGAAAAAACTAAGGAACCTGAGGGATTACGGAGATGAGCAAAGAGTGAGGGTTTGATGAACAGTGGCAAGGCTCTGGGTCAAAAAAAAAAAACAGGAGGATTAGGAAGAGAGAGGAGAGGGACGACGGGGCAAAAAAGACTTCGCATCCAGCCGTTACCTTCCCTCATGTGACGCTAAGGGGGAGGGGGAAAGCCGACTGACCATCCCGGCCCCCCGTGAGGACCCATCATTCACCGCGCCCGACGTTCCTACCCCGTTCGAACCGTAGCCGAACATATCGTCGCTGGAACGAAAAGCCTCAGCAAAAGACTTCGGCAAAAAGCGGTTTTGGCAAAAGGTCTTGCTTTTCATTCGAAGATTTTTTTGCCGCAAAACCTACTGCCATCGAACAGCGCCAGAGCCTCGACCCCTTGCAAAAAACGCCGTCAATCTTTGAGAAGTCATCTATTTCAGTGAAGAAGTGAAACGCTCGACTACAGCTACCGATGAGGCGTCTGCGTAAAAAAATGAAATTAGACGGCCTTCGCTCCGGGGAAAAAATGGAATTCGGGGCGGCACACTGCTAGTCCATCTTGATATTTCCCTGGGAAAAGAGGCGAAGAGATTTTCCGGCGTCAAGGATGGGGGAGAAATTCCAGCACACCGGAAGCAAAGAGTGCAACTGTAAAGAGGGAGGAGTAGACAAAAGCGGTTCCCCAAAAAACGTTCTGTCGACAAGACATGAAATGAAAAGGGGAGAAGAACAACCGCGAAGGGGACGAGAATACACAGAAGGGGAAAAATTATTTAAGAGACGAAGAGAGCAGCCGCATAGTAAGTCAAGGACTCTCAGTAGCAGGGGGAAAGAACTGGGCAAAAAGCCCGTCTGAAAGGGAATGGGCCCGGCTCCCGGATCAAGATCCCTTAAAAAACCCAATCCTCCCCTCTAACCCTCTCCGTCGAGAGGGAGGAACCGGGGAAAAACAGTCCAGCACTCGAAGGACTGGGCTAAACAGCATAACAGGCGCGGCTTAACTACTATCAAAACTCATCCGAGGGAGACAAAGCCAAAAGCACCGACTCGGAACTGTGCAAAGAGGAAGCATTGCAATGCCGGAAAGGAGGGGCAAGTGGCAAAAAAAAAACTGTCCAGCAATTGGTGGTTACTGGAGTACAACGAGAAACTTAAGTCAAGGTTTCCACTTCCGGAGGCCAACCGTTCCAATCTGGAAAAGGAAAATCCACGGTGGAGGGTACAGGAGGAATGTCTAATGACTTAGGGATGGGAGAAGACAGAGAGACCGTCATCCATAGCACCCTTTTAATTGGGACAGATCGGGTAACGGGGATTGCCATGGAAGGGGGATTGAGCAGCGAGGGGAAGGCTGACAAACCGGGAGAGGGAATAGGGAATGGATGAAAAGCATCCTGAAAACGACGGCCCGTATGAACGTGAAGTCCGGGGCTGACCGGGACAAAAGAGGGAAGCCCCCTTTTGTCACACTCTCGCATGAGGAAAACCGACGGTACTGCTCCTGCTTTCGTGGCAACGCAAAAAAAAGCTGTGCTCTTCGGGGCCCGAAACCCCCTCAGATAACCGGGCCTCGGGCACACACAGCACCTCCAAGGAAAGAGGGACGTGAAGCGATACTCAAACGACATTCGGTCGCGGGCATCATAGAGACGCATCCAATAGGAGGCCCAAATTCCAGCCGCGGAAAAAAGGAGCTCATTTCCGCAGACTGATTTCCAGGGGTCATAACCTTATCATTACTATCAGTTGAACCAAAACACTTTCAGCATGAACAAAGAAGAGGGGGGGGGAATAAACCATGGAAAGGATCCTAGCCAAGCGCTGCTAATCACAAAAGCCGGTCAACCCGTTCCAAAGCGTCGCCGTCGACCAGCACAAAAAAAAAAAAAACGGAATCAAAAGGAGCCATCCCTTGAAAATGGGGGGTAAGCGAACCGAAATCAAAAATCGGCTTTCTGCATCGAACGCGGGCTTCGAGAATGATCAACCACGACGAAGCCAAGGCGTGGAGGGAACGAAAATTCAGACAGAGCAAACATGCGACGAGCGCGGCCTGTTTAAATCTACGTTGTCGTCAGAAGAATGGAAGAACAAGGAGGGGACTTGTTCACCATACCGAAGCGAGAACAGAGAAACCCTCGCGAAAAACTTACGACTTCATAAGGACAAATGCCTAAAATGCAAGTAAAACCTCCCCATACGATAGCGAATCACTAATCCGAGAAGGCGCGGATACTTCAAGTCAAGGACACCGGCACCAAAAACCAAGGACTTCCTCCCCACGACTTCGCCAAACAAAACACCCAGGGTGCTTTATACGTAAATGAGGCGTGCAACCTGACTACACTCCGCGGGGGCCTGCCCCATGGGACATGAAATCGGGCCATACAAGCCAACCGGTAAGGACCGAAGCCGAGACCGAAGATATGGGAGCTGGTGGTCAAAACTACTCTCCAAATGAGGAGAGGCAGCAACCAAAAACGGTGGGCGGCATAAAAGGGGAGCTTCGGGGAGACGTAAATAGAATGGGGGGGGTACTTCATAAATGGGGCGCGGACAATGCCGCATTTTGGGCATCGAAAATAGTGCACTTCGGGAGCAGGGGAAAGGTCAGAACTTGGTTGTTGCAATGGCGCGGCAAGCAGGCGGAATGGCGGCTGACAGAACTTGCAACTGTTCAGTCGTTGAGAATAGTCACAGAGGGGAGGTTTGCCGCAGCTTTTGGACGCTAAGGAGTCGGATGTTGGGCGGACGATCACATAAGGGGGGTCGCGTAAGTTTTAAGCCAATTCGACGCAAGAGTTTTAGTAGCGGAAAGTGGTAAATAAAGGCCGAGAGTACATGTGATCGGGTAGTTTTCAGGGACAAACTAAGGGAGGATTTTTTCACAATTGCGCGCGACCCAGAAGACAAAGGGAGAAAAAGACGTGTGCAAAAGGAGTAGGGAGACAGTAGTCGAGTGTGTTTGGGAATTGCCGTCCGGGGCGGTTTTGGTTATCGGGCAGCTAACGGTCACGGCTACTCTTTGGGCGGAAAAAAAGAAAATCAGAGGCGGGAAAGGGAAAAAATGCTGCATAGCCAAGGAGACCAAACCGGGTGAAATCAAATATTTCAAATCGCGTGCGCTTGGAGTCCTGATGGAGGGCCGGTGCCGGCATGACCCGACAGAACAGATACGAATTGAATATTCAACACGAAGTTTGAAACTGGTAATTTGCGAATACCTAGAGGAGGGGGAGCTGAATGAAGGGACGAAAGAAAACGGATGGGGCGTTTGTATGCGCTGCACGCTGGGAACGTAGTCTGTGTGGAGAAGCCCCCGATTGCGAAAAAACCCTTTGAGAAATAAGAAAGAGCACAGCTAAGAGAAAAGGGACTTTGGAAAAGAAAGAAGAGCAGACACTTAAGGTGCCGGACGAAGAAGCGAAAGACAAAATGGCTCCAGCAAGGACCGGACCTCCTTCAAAGAAAGAAACGGGCTGTTTCACACCGGATGAGGTTGGTCGCATCCTAAGCCCTGGCAGGTGTAAGACCACACAGCCCCTACGCAAAGGATAACTTCTTCCACACACTGAGAGGACAAGGGGGAGGGAAAGACGGGGAAACAAAACTAAGGATGGAAGGTAAAAGGAACTTACGTTTGGATAAGGAAAGGAGAACCATTCCCATGGATTATCGGACGGTTATGGAAACGGCCGGCAGGGGGGAATTAGGATGATCTCTATACTCAAGAAAAAAAGGGGGGAGCAATGGTTTTTGGGGGAAACTGAATAATCTAGAATTTTCCATCACGTCAACTGGTAGGCACGATTTTGCAGCTGCGCTGCGGGACAGAGAAAAATACGGGGGATTCTTGAGAGCAATGGGGGTGCGGCCGGACGATGATGTTTTGAAAAGACCAGGACGATGCTGGGCGGTGCTTGGAAAAGTGCGAAAGATCTACTGAGCAGGGGGACGCGCCGGAGGGAGAAAGGGTTTCAAAGTGGCTTTAAAGAAACGGAATCCGGGACCGGGAAATTCAACCTTTCAATAGGTAAGGAGGGACATCCATCGGTAGAAGGCGAACGGCGATAAGAATCAGAATCCGGGAACTAACGAGGAAGAGCTAGGGGCGGATACGAGAAGAAACTTTCAAGGGACATACGGCGCGTTTGGAGGGAACCAACCCCAGGGAGTTGGTCTTTGCCGCTCCAGAAAGAACGAACTGCGGGGGGAACCGCTGCGAGAAAAACTTTGGGAAAACGACTAGACAGCTTCCAAACACAAAGAGGGTGGAAGCGTGGAAGACGGAGTGGAGGGGGAATGGAATGCGCCCGTCCAGCGCTCATGCAATTTCCCGTTACAGGGGGGCTTGCCGACCAGGAAAAGCATACCGGAGGGGAAGGAGGGGCGATCAACAATGGGAAGAGGCAAGGACATTTAAAGCAAGAGGAGGGGGCAGGGTCATTGGGCCGCAGACCATCTGTCTCTGTATTAACGAATTTGCGGAAACATGACGTTGGAAAAAGGAAAAGCCAAAGTACTGGCGGGGCAATGGGGGTTCTGCACGAGCGAGGGAAAATGGCGGTTGAGCGAAACTAGGGCGAAGAGCTTAGAAAACAACTGATAGGTTAGCGAAGGCGCGGGCATGCGGAAAAAACGTTGGGCGAGAGCGAAAGGGAAGAAAGTTGTGTAGGACGAAGGGTGGTCGGCCAGGGAGGCGCTAGGGGAGGTGTACGACTTCGGCGAAGTCATCTTGCGCGATGCGCGATGTGGGTGAGGATGAGAATCGGGATGGTCGCTAACATAGGGGTGCAAGGACTCAAAACCAACAACAACCTAAACGATGTCCTTGCCCATAATGCCGACATCAGCTTGCTCATCGACAGGGGTGAGAAAGAGGGACCATCAGCGAAGACCGACGAAACTGGGCTTCCAAATCCCGGCCGCACTGTGTAACAAAAAGCGAGGCAGGACTTTCAAGTCCTCATTCGCCTACCCCTTAACTCCCATCTAAGCAGAAGACTTCTGCAAAGCGCGTGTTTGCGCATGGGGAGGAACTTCGCCCAATTGTATGCCTAGCAAAAAAACGTAAACACTGGGAAAGATCTCAGCCCGACCCCATTCCGCCTTCTGAAAAGTCCAACTCCAAAGGGTAGCAAATCGATCGCTCGACTACGCGAAGTGACAAAAAGGAATGAAAAATGAAAAAACGGAACAAGAAGCGGCGAACTCAAAAATGAATTTTCCCTGCACATATCGCACCCGAGTCAATCAAAAACGCTCCGAGGATCCAATCCGAGCATCGCCTAAGTCCCCGAAGGCCGCTTGCCGGTGCTGGGGTGGGAAAGGGAAAAAATTCAAACGAGAAAAAAGAGGTGTTAAGAGTCGTTTATCAGGAGCGCAGAGGGTTAACAGTGAAGTATTCCGGTCCCAGCAAAGAAGTGTCACTTCCACACCGCGCGGAGGCGGGGAGAGAAAGAAAATTTTTGAAAACAAGGGAGGGAGGGCCGCCTGAGACAGCCTGGTAGTTCGGACAGATAGACACCGAGAATGACCGTACGCGCACTCAGGACCAGGAGAAGAGGAAAAGGCTAAACGATTCCTAAGGATCTTAAACCTGCAACTTGAAAACCCTCTCAAAATAGGAAATTTTAAACAGCCTCACTCGCATGGCTGGGGAAAAAACTAGCAGAAAGGGAGGCTCGAATGAGCACATCCAGAACAGCCAAAGAAATGGAAGAGCGCATCATCAGAACACCGAAAAATCCGCAACTGGACCAAGCGTGCCTGAATCCATCTCGGATGAAGGGTTAAAAGAGTGGGAAAAAAAAACAAAACGGTGGGGGGGGTGGGGGGGGGACCAGCAAAGAAGTTTTGGGAATGAGTCACAAAGAAAAGACCCAAGTCAGAAAAAAATTCGATGGCCAACCGGCAAAAGGAATGATCCACGTGGTACATGAGAAGAGTAGCATTAGGAAGGGGGGGGTGACAATTACTTAAAACACATCCTCCCGAACATTGTGATCACAGGGATAACGGGGGCCACGAGAACACTTTTGAAAGGGGGAAGCAGGGGTTTCATGGGGGCGGGACCACCCAATGTGCATCTGGATGACCCACGGAGAAGAAAAAAAGGGTGAAGAGGCCGTCAGGGGGCTAAGAGTTCATGTCCAATCGCATACGACCGAAACTCTCTTCTTCTGAACCTAAAAAGAGGGATCCAGCCGTAACTAATTCAAACGCACAACGCAGATTGGGAATAGAAACCTATCCAGGCGTCAGAACCGTGACGGTCATACTCAAAAACCATTGTCGGCAGCTGACTTGGACGCACGCTTGACAAATAAGGAAAAAAAGGCTCGGCCGAAGTGCAGCCATTCTTATCAGGAGGGTAAAAAGAATCCGGAGGAATCAAAAAACCAGAACGTAGTTTTCCTTGTCGAAAAAATTTAGGGGGGGGGGAGGGGTATTAACAGGGGAGGGGGGGGGGGGATGGGGGGGGCGATGCCCGACAAGGCGCGAGATCCCCGGACAGGCCATTGCGCGGAACCCCGGAAATCCATAACCGTCGGACCGCCGCTAAAAAAACGAACTAACGAAAAATTGTAAGCAAACGCCAGGCAAAAATGCGCCGCGACAAGAAGAGCCAATCAATCGTTAGGTGCCAGAAGTCCTTGAGGCGAGAACGCTCTTTAAAAATCGAAAAAAGGCCTCAGAACCCAAGCGTCGTTCCAGAGAAAAAGGGAAGACGAGAAAATACATAAAACTGGGGCGAGGGCCTGAGGACCAATCAATACAGGGGGTCAGGTCAAGAAAAATGGCAACGCAAGAATTTGAGCAAAAAACTCTACCTGAAAAAAAGCGGGCGAAAAATTTACTTCTGAGAAAAAAAAAGGCGACAAATTGGGAAACTCCAGCCAGAAGAACTCTCAGCGACCGTCAGCACTAAAGAGGATCTGCCCGCTTGAGTCGCCTCACTGCGAAACGCAGCACACAACCACACGTTAAATTCGGAAATCGGACGGCCCTTAGTGCAAAAAGAGGAGGGCCCTCACGAAAGGGAAAAGAAAAAAAAGGTCCACAACCGCCATCCGAATCTATCTCGATGCTAAAAAGGTGTGAGCGCCAATCTCTTCAAAACGGAGAGGTGACCGAGATGAAAAATACTCCTAAGAGGGAGGGTGGTCCGTCGTCCCGGACCAGGTGCTGCATTGAAAGGAAGAGGGGGATGTCCTAAAGTGGGGGGGGGGCGCCGGGGGCCGAGGGGTTCTGATTCCAGGGGTGGTGACAGTCGGAGGGGAGGGGTCAAACGGCACTGGAGAATTGAATGGCACGCACAGCTTCATCGTAGTGAAATGGTTTTCGGGCGGAGATTTGCGAGCCAGGAAGTAGTGAGAAACGCCGAGGGGGTCGAAGGAAAGCGGCCGGTTGCGGTAACACAGAAAAATAAGGTCAAGGGTGCACAGTGTATCCTCACAGAATTATGCGGATTATAGGAGGAGGCGTTACATGGTCGGC
>Ga0179593_1283257_pt1 | contig 14649 bp, 18 predicted proteins | sample CZODoug2_1_08_16_FD_185931 | JGI IMG/M metagenome (GOLD analysis project Ga0179593, IMG submission 185931) | Vadose zone soil fungal communities from Angelo Coast Range Reserve, California, USA - CZODoug2_1_08_16fungal (PacBio error correction) | ecosystem: Environmental > Terrestrial > Soil >...
CCACTACATCTTCCAGGAGGGGCTTGATTGGAGGGCAGTAAATAGAAATTTTGGGCTAGTTGCGATCTACGTGGTAAAGTTCAACTACCGGGTTTGATGGGACGGGGGACGAAAGGGGAAAAACGCACCAGCGCACTTAAAAAAAGGCAGAAAATCAAAAGGTAAGATGGTGCGAAAACCCGAGCGGGGGTGTATAGGCGGGGAAAAAAGAAGATAGAAAATGTTGTCCAAAATGCTGACTGCGGGAACCAGGGATCAACTCTCACCAAGGAAGCGGAGCGGTTCCTTGGGGGGAAGAAAAGGTTGGGACGGAAAAGATCGGAATGAGATGACTCGAAAAACGTCGATGCGGACCAACGTTAATTCTAAATGCGAGTGCTGGGCTGCTACAACCTAAAAAAAACTGGGGGGGGAACTGTTTCAGAAGCTTCCGGGGAGCATTGGCCGTTTCCTGCGGGAGACAAAAACCAAGGCGGGGAAAAGGAACACACCTGGGGGTCCGAAAGGTAGAAAAAAGGGGACTTAAAAAAACGCAGGGGGCCTTGACCGGAGGCAAAGCCCGCGTGCAAACAGGTTCCGCAGAATACAAGGCAAAAAAAAAAGGAGAAAACGGAGACCCGTGTACAGGCAAAGGAAAGACCGCTTCCTCGAAAAGCACCTGATCTCTGCCGGAAAAAAAAGGAACCGGGAAATGATAAAAGAAGCGAAAAAACGTGGAAAAAAAAAAGCAGTGGAAAAAAAGGGTCAAGCTAAAGACGGAGCGTATCACAAGGAAAAAAAGGGAAGGGCGTGCAGGTTCAGCGGGGTTGACCCAAGGAAGCAGGTTGTAAGCCTCGCACAGCCAGCCAAAAAAGAAGAAACAGGGGAAGAGAGATGAAGAAGTGGTAAAAAACGTCCGCCCCTTAAAGGTTCTAAGAATACATACAACGACAATTTGGCAAAAACTTGGTCGCAATGAAAAGCCGGTAAAGGGGGAAGGGGCGCGACAGCACATAGATCGAGGCAAAGCCTGCGTCTTTTGAAGGGGAATGGGGGGTTAAACGTTACTTGGCAGGGGCGGCAGTGGAAGGGGCGAAACCGTCGGGTGGGGTTGGGGGGGGAAGGCACTGGAGCTGTGAAAGCTAAAATTTTACAATGAGGGAGGGGGGGAAAAAAACATCAAGGAATAGGAAGGACAGCAAAGACCACTAACCGAAAAAAAGAGAACAAAAACGGTTCCCCACACTAATTCATGTAAGAATACACGACGGGCAGCGGGTATTGAGGCAAATTAGTTTGGGGGGGAGTTCAAGAGTCCAGAAAGCCAGAGCAACTAAACGCTCTAAAAAGGTCGGGTAGGACTTTGGGTAACCAGGAAATCTCCAGGCGAAACAAAAAAAAGGACAGGCTCCACAAAGGGGGGATCTGAAAAAAAAAGAAGTTGGGGAAAGAAAGAAACGAGAGAAGAGTGACCCGAAAAAAACGCTCGCGTCTTAACACCAGAGCAAGCTCCACACACCTCGTTGGGAAGGTACAGAGGAGATGACTGCCGGCGGTACCAAATTGGCAATCCTTGCAAGAGAGTGTTTTGAAAAATGGCTAAAGGGGTTCGGTGCAGGGGTAAAAAAGGCCTGGGGGAGTCCTTGTCGGAGGGGGCAAAGATGCTAAGAAGGAGGTTCGATAGAAGCGATTCAAAGACAAAAACCAACGGGGGCGTAAGGAGGTCAAAGGGGGAAATGGGGGCCAGCAATGAAACAGGAAGCATGACGAGGGTGGACAGCTAGAGAGGAAAGAGAAAAAATGAGGGGGGGCACCCTTGAAAAAGTGTTCCCCATAAGAAAATTACAGAATAATAAAAGACTGGGGTCAGGGAGGTGCATGAAGATGGACTTGCGGAAAAAAGAGAGACGGGGGGAAAGAACCTTTTGGGGAAAAAATGTTTTGGTATAAAGAGTACAAGGAATAGAAGTGGGTGGTACCGAGTGGGACCTGCCTATGGTGGAAAAAACCCACTTAAAGCACCTCGTAACTCCGAGAAGGACAAACAGATTAGAGACTCACAACCTTAGGATCCTGGGGGGGGAAGGGGGCGCACTTATTAGGAGACTGGACGAAAGAGGGAAAATACCAGGATGACTTTCCAGAGAATGACACCTACGAAAAGGGGTAGACAACGAAAAATGGTGGTCCTGAAAAACCCAACCCGCGGGGAAAGGAAAAAAACAATGAAAACGCCATCATCAGAAAAAAGAATGAAAGAGGAGAGGGCCCTTACGGGGGTCAAGCAAGGAACAGGGGAGGGTGGGTCAAAACTTAACCCAATAGTGTAGATCAATCAGGGACCCGCTGCTGGTTCGGCACATAAAATTCCTGCTAGGAAAAAAAAGTGTGGCCAAGGAGGAGGAAAAGGGCGGCGGGGGGTCAACAAACAACAAAAATCATGAAAAAAGGAACAATTGAACTTCAAACGAGGGAAAAGGTGAACCTTCACAAATTCGTTGCGACAGGAACGTCTGGCAAGACAAAAAGGGGGGAGGTTCAAAGGGAAAAACTGGGGGGGAAGAGGGTGGGGACCTGGGGTAGTATGGACACTCACGGAGCATGGCAGGGAACCAAATTGGAAAAAAAAAAATAAAGGAGGGGGGGCTTACCTGGGCGACTTGTTGGGTGTGAGTGTGGCCAAAGGTTTCGGGGGATCGACGGGACAGGATGCCGACAAGGGAAAGGGGGCACTTTGAGGTCGCACATACGGAAAAGAAAAAAGGGTGTTTAATAAAAACTACACCCCGGATTTACCGGAATGCTCAAAAAGCGGCAAAGGAAAGCAAGGGGGTTCCACTGGTCGGAAAACGCGTGCAAAAGCTGGACCTTTGGCAATAAAAAAAAGGGGGGGACAATCACGCAGGAGGGGGGGCCACCGAGTAGAATAGAATTTGCCTGAAACAAAAAGGACACAAAAGAGAGACAAATAGAGCGTGACGATTAAGGGAGGACTAAAAAAACACTCGGGCAAAATGTAGCACCAAAAGATCCGACATGGGGCCGAGAGGGGGGTGCGATCTGAAAAAACATCGAAGTTGAACTATGGGGGGTAGAGGGTAATATCCACTGCGAGGGGGCCAGAACGAAAGCAAGGAAAAAAAAGGTCAACAGAAAAAAAGGAGTGGTAAGGTAAACAAGGGGGAAGAAAAATGCGGCACCAATTCATCAACGACCTCCCACACTACGAGATGCTGGAGAGAGGTGGGGGAAAATGGAAAAAGGGGAAAATAGTAACGCCAAGAGGAAGAAAACACAAACCAGGGACTTTAAAAAGCAGGATTGTGGGGAGCACGCCTCAATTGTGCGAAAAAAAAAAGAAAGCAGGGGGAGGAAGGGGGACTTCGAAAACAGGGGTAACGGGGACCCGACCAATCGGACAAATTGACGGGTGAACTGAAGAAAAAAAGAGGAAGGGAGGGAAAAAAAAGGGGGGGAAGGCGTAATTAAGGGGTCGGGGCACAACCTCGACGACTTAATGCTGACGTCAAAAAACTAGATTCAGGAGAAGGGGGAAACTGGTAACCCCAGAAACGCCAAAACAGGGGAACAAAAAAGAACGGTAACTCTCCTCTTGACAATTACAAAGGACCACGCGTCAATCAAGGGGGAGCAAAAAAGTTCAAAAAGAGAGTCAAAGACCAGGATAGGTTGAAGCAAAGGAAAGAATTCCAAACCGGTCACGGAGAGAGGAAAGAAAAAAGGCAAAAACAAGGCGTGAAGGATAAGCAAAAAAAAAAATAAAGAAGAGGGGGAATAACATCAATCACTAAAAGGAAGAATGACGTACTTAACGTATTCGCGAAAGCAAAAAAAAAGAGGCAAAAACAAAAATAGAAAGAAAAAAAAGCCGATGCCTCTCAACCAGTGGAAGGGGGGAACCTGGGGTTAACCGGAAAGAATACAACGTCTACCGCGAAGCCGAGTCTGGCAAAAGATCAGTGGGAAAAAGAAGGATATAAAGGGAGAAAAAAAGAAAGTGTCGCAAAGGGCGGGGGATCATATAACCCACCGTAAGTAAACCGTTAGACGTAAAACTTCGAGCAACATGAAAAAAGGAAAATCATAAAAGAAAACTAAAAACCCCATCAACGGGAAGGAAAATACACGTCAAAAGAACCCTCACGCAAAAGCTTTCTCAAGCACGGTGGGCAGTGAGCTCCACAGCAACCCACTCGCACCGAACCGAACGCCACTACTGGCATAAAGAAAGGAAAAACAGATTGAAAAGAGGAGGCAACGGGGGGAACTAAACAACAGGCAGAAATCCTCTTTGTAAAGTCAGATTCCTGTAACAGGAGGCAAGGAGTTCCGATCTGCCACCTAGCTAAAAAAAGGAAAAAGGAACTGGTAAAAATCCAGGGACCGTTCTTCCGCAAAGGGTGGAAGAAGAAAGGCTATAGGAGAGCCCAAAAGAAGACAAAAACGGCTACCACGAAAAAGTCACGGTAAGCGACCCGGACCGCATCAGAAAAAAAAAAAAAAACTAAACAGGAGGGGGAAGCTGATAAGAAAAACAGGAAGATGGGAAAAAAACTACCATATCAAAAAGCCGCGAAATTACGCCGAAAGTCAGCCCCTCTAGAAAAGGGCAAAGAGTGGAGGGCAAAAAGGAAAAAAAACGCGTCCAAACATCGGTCACTAATAAGCAGGAACCTCCTGGACACGAGTACAGAGAGGGCCGGAAGCAGCCACACCAACAGGGAAAAAAAAGGAAAGACATAGAGCCATCTCAGGGGTAAGCCACAAAAAGGGGGCACATCGAAAAATCGGCGCCAGCAAGGCTGCCCACCGGAAAGAAATCTGAAAAAAGAAAAAAAGAACACCTCGTGCGCAAAAAACCTGCAAAAGAAAAGGAAACAGGGTTTGTAAGGCAACATCTTGCTCAGTGTAAGATACAAGCTTGGGGGGGAAGGGACAAAAAGAAAACTAAGGTACGGTAGAGACGAAAAAAAAAAGACACTGGTTCCAGAAATCGGGAACGTCCCCCGCCATCGCCTGAGACAGACAGGGAGAAGAAAGGGGAAGGGAAACGTTACCATGCAAACGAATCGGAGAGAACCGAAGACGAGAGGGGGGAGAATCTCAAGCACCGTAAGGAGGAAACTTTTGGGAACGCAGCCCATCTCGTCACGGGGAAAAAGAACCAAACAAAAGGGAGTAATTAAAAGAGATAGGGAAAAATAATAACGGAAAGGGGGGAGGGGTCTTGGGGGGGCCACAGGCGCCGAATCTTAAACGGTCAGACAACGTCGTAAGGGGGGAAAATTCCTTTCCAACAGGCAAGGGAGGAAATGAGGATAGGCGAGGGTTTTATGTGGGCGAAGGGAGGGCAGAATGGAAACAGGGGCGTGTCAATAACAATCAGATGACATAGGGTATGGGGTAGAATGCCCGTCATCATACTGTGCACACATTGTGGAAGTTCAGGGAGAGAAAGTAAAAGAGGAAAGGGGGGGTACAACTCAAAGGATCACTACCCCGTCTTCCTGCGTGGGACGGAAAGAAAAAAAAGTCGTTCGGAAAGAGAAGGGTGCTTGCGCAAAGGGAAGAGGTCTACCGGTACACACCGTGACGACGTCCTTGTGAAGGGAGGAAACACGAAAAAGGGGGGGGGAAAATGATCTGACACGGAACAACACTTGGGATAAAGGGGTAAAGTTCATGGGGGGAAAAAGACACACACAATGTCGACCGAACGGAATTCTACAAACTGGGGGGTCATTGCAGTCGTGGGGGACAGGTTGGGGACGCGAGTGGCCCCCAACAAAAAAAAAAAAAACCACCGGTTGGGATTGCGACGTACAGGGGAAGAGGTTCAATGATCACTTTTTCGGGGTTTCGAACGGGTTTGGGGGAAAATTCGGGGTCAATTGTGGGTTTGAAAGCACAAGAACGGAAAAAAGGCCGTCGTCGTGTCATACTCAAAGAAATGGGGAGGGGGGGAAGGGGGGGAGGGGGGCGGGAAAAGGAGCAGTGTAATGGCCACGGGCGGGGACAGACAAAAGGTGGTGGCCGTGAGTAACGGCCCCTTTCTAGAAGAGGATTTAGGGCAAGGGGGGGGGGAAGGGGGTTTGGGAGGTCGGTGCGAGGACTCTGAAATGGCGGCGTGAAGAGTTCTGCGGTGCAGCAGGGCAAGGGTTTGAATTGCCTGCCGGATAGGCTTTCTTTCGGAAGGGGGGGCGGGGGGGAATTAGGGGGGGGGCGGGGGGGGATAGCGCAAAAAATGTGCTTTAAAAGGGATAACGCTTTTTTCGGCTTTGGGAAGGCGAGGGGGGGGGGGGGGAAGGGGGGAGGTTGGATTGGGGGCCTCTGGGCTGGTTTGAGGGAGGAAGTGGATGTGACTATTTACTCGAAACACAAGTCAAGCCACAAGGTCACTTAACGGTCACCGGGGAAAAAAGTGGGAGACTAAAAAAAACAAATCATGACAGCGAGCACTTGAAAAAGAAGATAATATCGGGGGGACACAAAAAGGCCGTGCCAGGGGGGGAAGAGAAAAAACCGGAGGGGGGGACGGGTTAGCAATGAACTGAGCCTGGTTGAGGAAGGGGGGGAGAACAGTTTATTTCAGTATTGACCAAGTGAAACGGTCATCCTTCCATCGGCGAGGCCCGAAGGGGCGGGGGGAAACGTTGAAGAGAATTCCGCGCTCTCTTGGGAAAGCCTAGAAAGGGTACGGTCGGGGGAGGGGTGGTAAGATCGAATGTTTTGCGCTTTATGACGGGACGGAAGATAAAAAAGAATCAAGGGTACAAAGGGGTTAAAAAGTGCTTGGATATGTCTGACGCGTCTGGGGGGGGAAAAGGCAGTACAAACTGGGCGCGCTTTGATGTGCAAGGGCGGGCCCGGTTTGAAGGAGGGAGGGGCGGACGGGCACGACTTCTATTTGGGAGAGTCGTCTCACCCGGAATGAGAAAAGGGGCAGGGAAAGAAAAGGGTCTGGAAACGGAAAAAAAAAAGGGGTAAAGGAGTGGGCAGGTTCAAAAAAAACGGTGGGACTTTGGCGCGCAAAGGAAGCAACAAGAGTTGAACGGGCTAACAGCAGGGCCGGACAGCGAGGGGGGGAAAAGAAAAAGTCAAAAACGGGCCAGAAGGAAACGACTAAAAAAACGAGGGATTGAGGTGATGAAAGACCAGGTGCCAACATGGTGAAGTTACGTAACTCACGACTTCCTATACAGGTGGGCGGAGGGCGATACATGAGGAGGAGTTGGGGTCTAGAGAAAGAATTCGTAGAACATGAATTCTCCTTCTGCTTGGGGCATCCTCCTCAAACAAGAACCTAGGGTTGGCTGGGGGTCTGTAGAACTAAAATCAAAACTTCCAAACTGAAAACTCAGGAAAACCAAAAAGGGGAAATATACTAGAAAAAAACAACAAACTCAATGACACTCTGGAGGAAACCAAGTGAAACACACTGATAACGTCTTTCCCTGGCTCCGGGGTCGGTTTGTGTTCGGCGAATCGGGGAAGCTGCGGGGGGGAAAGCTGGTGAAACTACAGACGGGACAAACGACTAACATGGGGAGGGAGGAGAGGGGTAGTGGTTTTCGGCAACCGCGACAGAGAGTCAAGGGGGGGAAGAGGGAAATGCAACGGGGTTGTTACGTTAAATCGGTGCGAGGAAATCAAACGGGGAGGGTAAGCGCAGAAATGTAGGGGGTTACACTGTGTGACCAAAATTGGCAAAAAAAAAAAAAGAAAAACCGGTATTTTCCAGCAGCTAAAGAAACACTCGGCTTGGGACACGACAGGGTATGAGAATTGCAACCCCTCTTCATAGGATTTTCAATCGACCTAAAGAAGTAGAATGGGTAAATAAAAAAAGTGGTTCAAGCAAAAGAATAGCGGCTGTCATTGCAAGGACCCCGTGCCAAAAGGAAGAGAGAAACCATTCCTCCTCTCAAGAGTACCAAAATCAGCGTCTGGGGAATGACCGAGAACCTTTGGGGGTAAGTCAAATCCGCATCACTTGTCAATACGTACACTCAGGCAAAACTAAACTCTCGGGAAAACAGGGCTGTAGCGCACGCCCTGGCCACTAATGGCGCTAAGTACGAAGGAAAACCAGCTCGTCTTACATGTCACGGACCTTTTGGTTAAGGATAGTCACCGGGGAAATCATTTGCTAGGGGTAGCGATTAGAACACTGAGAAAATGACAGATAGCGGGGGGGGGTTACTCTGGGGAACCTAAGACTACTGGCCGAAATGTACTTACTCACTCAAACACCCGCCTACACTCAGTTCGAAAAACGGCGCAGCAAAGTAACCAAGGAGGAAATCAGAACCGGGGCATTGCAAAAAAAAGCACCTCTGCACCTCACATTGCGCAGCTACAGGAAAGATAAAACCTTTGGAAAAACTGAAGACTTCTCTGCAAGGGGTCAGGGCAAAAAAATTCATGCAACGGGGAGGGGAGAAGAGGTTGAGTTCTACCGGGCCCTCCATATGCCCTCGGGGGTTCGAGGGAGAAGGACCCATGTGGCTCATGATCCGTTAAAAAAAGAAAAAAGGGCACGACCCCTCCCGGTCCCAAGACCTCACAGGCTTGGGGGGGAAGTGGAAACCCCTGTCTGTTCGGGTGCGTACGAAAGTCACGGGTCGTCGGTCAAGTATTTTGTAATCCCAGTCTTTTGTGCTTGTGAGGGGGGTACGACTTGGTGGGGGTGGCAACACCGCCGCTCCGGCATTTTTTTTTTTTATGCACAGAGCCGGTTCTTGAGGGGGCACGAAACCAACGGGAAGGATCGACATAGAAGAGAGGAAAACGGTCGGGGGGGGCAAAGAGGGGACAAAGAGGACGGGAAATACAATAAAGTTGGGGCAAGTCGATTGACCTGTGGGGTTGGGCTGGAAAGAAACTTTCAGGAAAGGGGGTTCAGAGACTGGGACCACCATGCTAAAGAAAGAACGAGTCTGGGAGCGACGGGGGTTGGGGAGTACCGTCTTACTGATTTTTCAAGTAAACAGTTTTCGCCTCATCTAGGAACTCTCTTACATATCTGTGCGAAATATGTACACGCGACTCGGGGGGAGGGATGGGGGGGGGGGGGGGGGGGGGGGGGTGGGGGGTGGGGTGGGCGAGCGTGGGGGGGGGGGGGGGGGGGTGGGGGGGGGGGGGGGGGGGGGGGGGGGGGGGGGGGGGGGGGGGGGGGGGTGGGGGGGGGGGGGGGGGGGAGGGGGGGGGGGAGGGGGGTCAACGGGGGGGGGGGGGGGGGGGGGGGGGGGGGGGGGGTGGGGGGCTAACGGGGGGGGGGGGGGTGGGGGGGGGGGGGGGGTGGGGGGCGGGGGTGGGGGGGGGGGGGGTGGGGGGGGGGGGGGGGGTGGGGTGGTGGAACGGGTAGGGGGGGGGTGGGGGGGGGGGGGGGGGGGGGGGGGGGGGGGGAGGGGGGGTGGGGGGGGGGGGGGGGGGGGGCGGGGGGGGGGGGGGGGGGGGGGGGGGGGGGGGGGGGGTGGGGGGGGGGGGGAAGGGGGGGGGGGGGGGGGGGGGGGGGGGGGGGGGGGGGGGGGGGGGGGGGGGGGGGGGGGGGGGGGGGGGGGGGTGGGGGAGGGGGGTGAGGAAAGCACGTGTCATACCCATGCCGACGTTGGTACCTATCGCTTAGCCCAAGAGACTCTCCGGCGTGATAGTGCTGGCCGTCGGAGACCGGGGTGTCATGCCGTCTGTCAATGTCGCTGTTTCACGAGTTGAGAAAGGGCGCCTGAATTACTGGGTAACACAATTAGTCGGACATTGCCTTGTCTCGGCATGTACCGATTCCTCAAAGCGTTCGGGATAAGCGGTGGCTGGGGATAATTAGTTGACCAAAAATTCCAAAAAGACAATCATTACCGACCTCCAGCAACCAGTCGGACACCGGTGTTACATGATGAGTGACTCTCTTGCAGGAGGTTGGGACGTCCGGCAGATGCAGGCACGCAAAGGGGCTCGTCCAATCTGAGACTGTGCGGGACTGCGGACTGCCGGTATTGGCTTTTAGTTTAACGCCTAGCCTTCATGGAGAAAGCGGGGGTCTCGTCGAGGCTCCCTACGAAACTTCCTCGGATTCCATTATCAGTAAAGATTGAGCTGCACAAATTCAGGTAATCTGAACGGCAAGTTTCCAAAAATAATCGGTGTCCCGCGGGGGTTCACCCAGAATTCCAAACCGAAGGGTACAAAGAAAAAAGATGAAAAAAGGCGATAATCAGCTCATACATTCTCTGGCCGGAAAATAGGAAGGCAGTTGCAGGGTACAAGGGGGAACACAGGTAGACGGAACAAAAAAAGAAAGCGAGTCCAGAAAGCATACTCACGGGCAGTCCATTTGAAATAAAGGGGGAAAAAAATGGAGGGGGAAACCTGTATCGGCAAGGCAATTCGCTGGCTGTGTTAAGGGTGACGGTCAAGTGTTGGGGGAAAAAGGAATGAGGGTCTCAAGGATCGCACCAGGGACGCATGAAACTGTAAAAAAGCCGGACAGGGCGGGCGGGGGATGTCCTCAGAAAGACATAAATTAGGAGCAGATAGTATAAAAGACAACTGCACGCAGCGACCAGAGAGGAGGAACCAACCCGTGAGAGGACACCTCACGCTTCGGGCCGTCCGTACCTCCCACTATGCTCCGCGAAGGACAACTGCGCAAAAACAAAGGAGAAAGCAGGTCACAACGCTGGTGAATAACTGGCGGGGGCACTGGAAGGCCGGCACGCCTGGTGATCGTGACGGCGAGAAAAAATTATAAAAGCCCCACCGTAAAACACTGACACTAGGGGGGCCGTATTCTGGTTCACCAGCCACCTGTGGGACGGGACTCTACCAGAAGCGGAATTGGGGCCTAAGCAAGCGTACTTGATCGTGGCTCACATACACGCTCTAAAAACTGGGGAGGGCGCTGTGTATGTAAGAGGGGGGAGGTGAACTCCCTGATGGAACAAGACAGGGAAGGAACTTGCATCGTCGGTTGCCTGGAGTAAAAAAAAAACCGGTGCAGCGACCCGAAAATATAGGGCAAGGTACGTGAAAAAAGGCCCGTGCAAGAAAGAAAAATAGGGAGGGAAGATGAAAACGGGGACACGCATAGACAAGGCCTTGGGGATAAAGGGGGTCAGAGGGGGGGAACAACCGGCGTACCCATCAGTGGTGACGACAGGGGAAGTTGAAGGAGACGTTGCACGGCGTTGTGGTAGAAGGAACGTCGTGAGCCGGCCGTTGCTGGGTGCGCAGAAAAACGTTCAAACGGAGGGTCAGGGGGGCCGGAAAATAAAAAACCGAGAAATTCACGTCACAAGTTTTTGATCCTCATGACATTCAAAAGACTGAAACCCTAGCGGGGACGCCGGTGGGTAAGGCAGGAGGGAAAGTTCCGGAATACTTCACGTCTTTTCTGGAAGAAAGAATGAAGGGAAGGTTAGCAAAAAGAAAAAGACAACGGAGTAGGCTGGCAAGTGGATCTCACGCTTAACCACAAAAAAAGTTGAGATGGCGGTCACAAATCATCCGCGTGCAGGGAGCTTGGAGGAAGAAGAATCCCTTTGGGGCGCTGTTTGGCAAAGTGAAGTTGTGCCATTCTAAGACGGTGAAGAACAGGGGATTGGCCGTCGGGTTAGAAAAACTTGGGGCGCAGACGCCGGGAAAGTCCCAGGTGTGTCAACTGCAAGTCTGCAACCTTTAAAGGAAAAAGTCTTCAGAGTCTACTAGCTAATATCCTCGGCACGAGAGTTCAGAAAGTTTAAAAAATGGGGACTCTGGAAAAGTCGGACGGTAGCTTTTGTACACGACTGGTAGTGAAAAAGAAAAGAGACGTGGTCAATCCATTCGATAAAGAGAAAAGAAGCATTACTAGTAAACCAATACCCCGGTATCGGCTTTCCGGAACAAGGTAGCACTCACCGAGGCAAACGACGAGATCGGAAAAAAAACGGAAGGGAATTCAGAAGCGAATGGGGAGTAGCCGAGCGGGAATTCTTCTGTCTAAAAAGAAGAAGGAAAAACCCCGCTCACGCTGGGAACAAGATAAAGACTACTTTGATACTCGTACAGGTGGATCAGAGGGGGGGAGGGGGGGGGGAGAAAGCGGACAGGGTTTCTACATACACAGATTGTATCACGTACCAAGGTTAGAGAACATGAACAACAGAGAAATTCAGGCGAGCGGGCAACAGTGCGAAACCTAAAAAGAATAATCTTGTCGATTGGGATGGAAAGGGGGAGGCGGCAAACAAGCGCCGTAATCCGTCGAGCGGGAACTGCCACACGATCGTCGACCAACGGAAGGCGAAAGGGGTGGGGGGGAAAGCACTGTGGACTAAGGACCCTAGGAGAAATGTCAACTTCCACCCGACCTGCGGGGGTAAAAGGAATTCGTGAAACAGGAATTGGTTGAGAGTCTCTCTGGATTCTCAGGGTTGCGGCTTGTCCGGAGCCAATAAAATAAAAGGAAAAACAGAGTGGGGGACATAAAAAGGACCAGTACAAGATAACGGTGAAGGCGGCATGGTCGAAGGGTTATGTCGGCATCAAATTACCTAACAAGGAAAAAAAGGGGATGTTAAGAACCTCACGAGCCCGCGCCGATGGGGTGGAAAGAAAAACAGAACAGCACCGGCCTGAAAAATGGCCACATCGCAGCACCGCCCGTCAGTTAACGAAATAGCACGGCCCTAGAGAACACCGTAAGAGTACCCCTAACAGAAGCGCGAAAAGAGCACACCACGGCACTCACATACACAAGAAAACCTAGACGCCGGCAAAGGCGGCGCAATAAAAGAATACGAAAACCGCCGTCCTAAACTCGCATTACAACTGAGAATAAAAAAAAAAAAAAAAAAATAACGAGGCGGACTCGCGGGGCGTCAAATCGCTATCACAAACGGCCCGCCAACAGCCGCGCCAACACAAATCCACACCCACCTCCTGCGATGAAAAGGAAAGCTCGAAGGGTGCGGGGCAAATAAAGCAGCCGCAGCGCCTGAGGAAAAAAAACAAAGAGTCAAGAGGCGCCGGCCGTCAACATGACAAAGCAACGGACCAACCGGAGAAAATACAGCAAGGCACCGAAACCAAAGAGAGAGAAAAATGCAATAAAAAGACGGGCGTCAGGAAAAAAAATACAAAGCCGGAAAAAGGGCCCCGGCCGGGGTAGAGAAAATGGAGTCTCTTTGGCGCTGGCGTGTCGGTAAAACAAACCAAAAGATGGCCATGAAGACTGAGCCGAAAAAAAAAACACAGACTCCCCCGGCCATCCGCGCACGACCACCCCGCTTAAGAACCACAAGAAAAGGGACAAGACGCGAGGAAAACAACTCACCGACCAAAACTTACGGCTTAATTCGTCAAATACACGATGGGGGAGTCAAGAAAACGCGTACTCTCCACCTGGGCCAGAACACTCAGCATCCCCGACGTCATTTTACGAAGACAGCCACGGCCTCCTACGCCAGAGTGAACCCTTTACTGTCACAACTCAGAACAAGGAGTAGGAAAAACAAGAACCTAGATAGTCACCATCCCACAACACCTTCAGAACAAAGAAAACCCAAGAGGACAACGACTCCCGCTCCAAAACCGCTTTTCTTCAAGATCCCTAACCGGAAAGATATAAAGAAGGAACGGCTCTGCAAGGCTCGGCTGCATGAAAGAAACCATAAGAACCTGAACCGAGTAGCAGGAAATACCTCAAATAAAACTAAGTAGAGGGGAACCGGGGGGGGACATGAGATAAACCGGCCGCTGCGCTCAAAAGATACTCTGCCCCGCCAAGAGTGTTACACGCCCTAAAACCACATAAAAAGCCGCAAGAAAAATCTGTCCAAGCAAGAAAATCAGGAAGAAAAAGGAGCACAGCAAAGAGGGAATCCTTCACCAACGTACACAAAACAGAAAAAAAAGGAACAAAGCCCATCAGACCAAAGTGAAAAAGCGGGTGGTACGCATCGGCAAAAGAAAGGAACGGAGCGAAGAGCAGACAATCAAAGAAGAACGGGAACGAAATATCAGCGCAATCTCTGACTACCAGTAGAACCGCCTGGAAGCGCCACACGTAGCAAAAACACTAAAGGGATAACAGTATCATAAATGCCCCAACGGTAAACGTCCCAATACCAAGCCACACCAGACAACGAGGTGAGGTAGGGGGAGACCAGGCCAGTACGAGCCAAAGTTGGGCTCCCACACTAGAAAGGGACGCTACACAGTCAGGACAGAGGCCACGGCGGAAATCCGTGGCACAAAAACGCCCCACTGGTAAGGATATGGACGAAAAGGGGCCATCGCCCGGGCCGTCCCCGTCCAAAATGCGCGGCGCCTACGTCACTCGGGAATGAAAAAAAATGGGGCACCATGGCCTGACGGGTCCATCCCCAGACGGCACGTGAAAAAAAGAGGAGAGTCAGTAAACAATCAATTTGAAGAAAGGGTAAGACGTCGCGTGGGCGCGCGGGAATTCTCGCAGAGAAAAAAGAGAGACATTACGGGGCTTATTTTATAATCGATCGATGGCGGACGTCCGATGACCAACCCGGTCCCTCAAGGGTAACGTGTTACAGTGGAAAGATGGCAAGGAAAGCTGGACGACCATATACCATTCAGCAAATTGGAGAACCTAGAAGAACCCGAATCCACGGTCTGGGGATTGACACGGCAGAC
>Ga0179593_1612902_pt1 | contig 14649 bp, 16 predicted proteins | sample CZODoug2_1_08_16_FD_185931 | JGI IMG/M metagenome (GOLD analysis project Ga0179593, IMG submission 185931) | Vadose zone soil fungal communities from Angelo Coast Range Reserve, California, USA - CZODoug2_1_08_16fungal (PacBio error correction) | ecosystem: Environmental > Terrestrial > Soil >...
AAAGGAGACAATCCAACCTAACGGAAAAGGAGAATCAGTGGTGACTTTTCCGGTTTCCCTGAGAAAAAGTCTCTATCGAGAGAAGGGGAAGTTAGAAGGTCGAAGATCGCCTTGGTTAATCTTGTGGCAAGGGGAGGAAAAAGTAACAGACGCCAACGCGCTGGTAGAAAAGGGGCGATTCACAAGGGGGAACGGTCTTGAAGCAAGTATCTATTTCGCCAGTAACGTAAACCATGGCAACGGGGGAAAAGGTCGAGGACCACGATAAAAGAAGGAGGGGGATGTCAAACGTAACCGAAAAAGGGGGAGGGTCATATCACTGGCTAGGTGTGGTTCTTTCTGGGGCTGAAGGAAAGCTTGACCGAAAAGGAGTTCTACGTCATGGATGTCGAGGGAACCGATATATCGAGGAGCAGACGGCTAGAGCCGCGACGAGATGTATGCGATCTTCAAAGGTCCGAGCACCCAAAAGAATCAGGAAATCTGCAGGACGAGGGGGGTGAGTCAAAGATCCGAATAGGAACCAACACACAGGAAACCCTTTTCCTGGAGGAAAAAGAGATTGCTACAAAAAAAGGGAAAGGGGACAGGGCGAATCAGGGGGGTTCCGGAGATCAGATTTATGGGGGAGTCGATCGTCCTTCCAGGAAGAGGAAGCGGGCACGGAAGGGGTCAAAGCTACCCTGAAAGGGAGAACAGGAGGAAAGGGGGCGAAGCGCGGTTGAGGGAAGAATCGTTGATCTCACTCGTAGACAGGAGGGGAAAAAGACGGGGTGCGGGATATATCCTCCCGAGGAAGGAAGCCGTCAGAGGTCCGCCATAGGGAAAAAATGAGGCCGAGGAGGGCGTGTCCACAAAGGGGGTTCGGTCGGCGAACAGAGATTTATATTCTTCACGGGAAAAAGAGGCCTATCGTACGAGTTGCTAGAAACTCGTGACTAAAGGATTGAGACTCGAGGGAGGACGTCCACGGTCCTCAAACTTTAGGAAGCGGGGAATCGTGAGAGATCTCAAAAGGGGGGGGAGTACATATAGAGAATAGACCGGCGCTTCCCAGAAAAGACTACGTGGAAGCAGCTCGATTTGGAAGCGCGCGTCAAAGAGCGAAAAGGTTGGACGTACGACGAAACGGCGGCTCCTTTGGAAGGGGGAGAAACGCAAGACAAAAGGGGTTCGACTCCTATGCCTAGGGGGCGCGTCGTTGACAGAGCATAAAACGCCACTGATTTCTACATCGAAACACTCTTACTGGGAAAGAACGCCGGGGGAGACCCTCAACCTCAATTTAACAGAGGTCTAGCGTGAGATCAACGAGGAGAAAAAAAAGAACCGGGGGAGACGATTCATCTGCTGTTTACTGAACTGCCTTTAGGAAAAGGAAGTTCCCGCTCCGAGGTAGAGCCTACTATCTAGGAAGAATAGGGATCTCCGGGAAAATGCGAAGGGGGGGGAAAAAGAAAAAAGATCTTTGTCCTCCATTCCCCCGAAGTTTTTTAAGGGGGAACGAGGAGAAAGGCATTTACCAGATAGAGACGAGGGGGGGGGGAAGATTTCCAGTTTTTCAGATAGTGGACGATTGAAGGGATAGACTCGGAAAGGAAAGAGGGACTGCTCTATCTAGGTGACGCGACAGGGGAGGGGAAGAAAAAAGATAATCTTCAAAAAAAAAGAAAAAAAGGGGGGCACTCTTTTCGTGCTTGAGAAACCGCGCGAAAGGATATGGCCATCCTCAAGGTTAGAGGGGGGACATCCAACAGGACGGGAAAAGGAGAAAGAGAAGAAAGGGGGGGCTCTTTTCCATGGAAAGGGGACACTGGCGCAAACAGGGGAAAAGAATCGTTCGGAAAAAGGGGATAGAGCGAGACGTTGCCAAAGAAAGAGAGGGGGGCTTACGGGGAGGGAAAATCCTGAAGAGAATTCCCCCTCCTTATCTTGAGAAACCGGCCATCGGCCTTTAAAGTAAAAAAAGGGGCGAACGAGAAAAGCCTTGTTTACTCACAAAGGCAGCGGAGGGGGGGGGGAGCACGTGATTGGTCTTGAAGGGCGGAAGAAGGGTCGATCATTTGTAAAGAAAGAGCAACCTCCAAGAAGGAGAGGTACCCTGCGGAAGAGTACGTAGGGAGAAGGGGAGGCCGTCTTCCTCAAAAAAAAACATTACCAAAAAAAGAATTGTTCGGGCATTGAGCTCCTACAAGGAAGCAGATTGCGTAACTACCAAAGAGTTGCGGAGCGGGAACTGTCATGGAGTACTTTGCCTAGGAACGTGAGCAGGAATTTACCTAATTATACTTCCTTAAAAAGATAAAGGCTCGGGAAATTTTAGCCTAAAGCTTTGTCGACTCGAAGAGGAAGAGAAGGGAGAGGAAGGAACGTCTTATCGGGAAGGAATGACTCCGTGAATGGGCCCATCTGAAAACGGGTGATCGGGTGGAAAACGATTACCTCGAAAGGGAACAGGGAGACGGAGAAAATTTTCGGTGAGGTAGACCTGGTTTTACCTTCAGGGGGGAAGCTGAACTCCCGGTCTGACGTGCAAGATCGGATCTCAACCTTCTTAAAAGGGGGCCTTACAGCTGCGAGGGAGGGGGGGGGGCATTCTTCTCCTCTGATTAGGCCTCTCGGGAAGTGGTCCAGAAAGGCGTTAAGCCGAATTCTATCAGAAAAAGGGAGGAAGGAAAATCTCCCTCTGAAAAGGGGTGAAGGTCAATAACAGAACTCTCTCGCGAAAAGAATGGAGCTCGCAGAGGTACGCCTGGCACTGGGCGTTTTCACCGGAGGAAAAAAAAAAGGCGTAGCCAAAAAAGGAGGGAGTCGTCGCGATATTGTATAGAGGAAAAAGCGCAATTTCTAGCACTAAAAAACACAAAACGCTGCCCGAAACGGGTCAAAAAAAGGACCTGCGACTTCGAGGGGAGAAGAGAAGGGACTTGCGCAGAAAGAAAAAATGCTGACAGACGTGAGGGGGGCAAACGTCTTGCACTTCACCAGAAAGGCGTTTGTCCGGGGGCACTTCGACCGTTGTCAGCGGGGAAGAAGTCTAAAGATACTCGCGACATCAGCACGTTACAGCCTATAGGAGATCGGGAACTCTTAAAAATTTTATAAGGGAAGGGTTTCGCAATTGTGTTTCTCCAAATGAAGATTCCATAAGGTTAAACAGTCTAAAAAAAACAAAATCGGATAATCTTGCCGAGAGATAAAGAGCTGTGTCCGTTTCGCTAAAAAACGGCGTAGATCTGTTTAGAAAAGTCAAAAAGTGGAGAAGAAGTTTTTTTCATCCGAGGGGGAAAAGCACCTCGTTGAAGAGGACGATGCGAGAGGGGTTCTTCCAGAGTATAGGGCGTAAGGTGGGTACTTCGTGGGATTAAGGGGGGCGCAAAACTCGAGAAGGAATTCGTCAATCAAAGGCTTCGGGAGAAAAGGGTCGTTTTTTAGACGCTTAAAACGAGGCGACCTGGCGGGACTCCTGATTCCGAAGCAGATGGGGCGCCCGGGGGGTATCTAGGGCAGAAGGGTTAAGAAAAACGGAAAGGAGTTTGATCGAAAACGCGTGGCTGATTAGGGGCCGTTTCAACAAAACTCTAAATTCCTCTTTCTGAAAAAAGGAACGGCCCAAAGGGGAGGTTGAGGCTCGGGGGGGAAACAGGAAAACGTGACGTAAGAAGTTCTTTCTTCAATGTGGGGGTTGGACAACGCCGGGTTACGGTGGAAAAATCTCTTCAGGGAGAATCCAGAACCATCAGGGAAGTGACTCTCTCATCATCCACGAGTCTTCATAGAAATTCAAGAAAAAAGAGAAACGAGCTATAGGAAAGAAAGGGGGGAGCCCGTCGACATGGACGCGCAGTTTTCTTATCAAGGAAGTGGAAAAAGTGTGGGAATAACGGAGAAGAACAGCAAACGCCTCTACTCCTTCTTCACGGGCCACGGAATGTGGAAAGGCATCAGCAGACTCCCACTGCTGGGGGGGGATTTCCGAGAGTCACTGCTTTTATGGCATGACGAAGAAGAAAAAGGCTTCTTTCCTTTGATGGAAGAGTTGAAACTGGCTATCAAAGAGTGTTGAGAAAGGAAGAGGGGTGCGAAGACGATGTCGCTGCGGAGGACGTTTTACCGGTGACCGCGATGCACAAGATTCTTTCCACGAAAAGGTAAAGTAATGACAGAATCAACGAACCGGGAGCGGGCGTAGGTTGAGCGCTTACTCAGCCGCACGAGAACCTGCGACGATCTTTGAACGCAAAGGCAACGCTATGGGGAACAACCGGCGGAAAAGGGGGGAGGGGAAAATATCAAGAGGGCCACGATGCAATGAACTCTACGTGGGGGGGGGGGTCCGACCACCTTGTCTGAAGAATAAAGCTCGGCAAAGACACCGGGAAGATAAAAAGCAGTTGCGCGAGGAGAGAAAAATAGTTGCTGTTGAGAAGGACTTCGCTAACTTTATTTCACCATAAAAAAACAACTGATGATTATTAAAAGGGAACTGACGAGAAAAAAGGAGGCAGCAAAGTAAAGCCTCGCGAAAAGGAAAAAGGGGAGTAACGGCAAGAGTGATTCGCCTTGCCTTTCAAAGTGATCTCTGTCCGCTTAAAGGAGTGGAAGGCCCAGCGAAAAAAACCAAAAGTTTGCATGTCGTGCACCCATGGAACCACGAAATCAGCGCCGGTTGGTCAGAGATTTAGAGGGAGGAGGAGGCCGGAAAATGGGTGTGCAAAGGAAGGGGGAGAGCGTAAGCGAGAGGGGAAAAAGCCTTTGAACGCCGCGAATGGGGGGGAAGCGTGCCGCAATTAAACAGGAGGGGGAGAAGTTATTGTAGGAAGGTAACCCTTCGTAAAGGAGCTGCGACATCTGCTGAAACTGAGGGAGGTGTAGCCCAGCAAAAAACATCGGGGGAGGAGGAGCCCAGGCCCGCCGCCGGAGAGTCATTCCATCCACGGTGAAGGCGCGGCCAAAGCCAAAGACTCACGAAAAAGCGGTTGGCGAAGGAGGTCTTCACCGAGCCAGTGACTGGGAGTCGCTGCTATTCTGGAACGTGAGGTTCACAAAACACCATGATCAAGAAAAAGACCTGAGAATCGTCCCTGTCGAAGGAAAGTATTCACGCAAGGATATATCTCGTGTACAGCGCATCGAAACTCATCTCTTCAAGGAAGGGGAGGGGCCGGAAACGGAAAAAAAAATGGCAAGGCCGAAAAAAAGGCGGCTTCTGGCACCGCCGACTGAGGGGGACCATCTCTCCAAGGCGAATGGGCACGGTCTTTTTCCAAAAAAAAAGGAAGGACCAGCACGTCAGACAACTCGCGCCAAGGTAGGTCAAAAGAAAAAGGACGTGGGCCGGGCTTCGGGAAAGTCCTTGGTGTGAAAAAGCAAGAAAAGGGCTCTTTCTGGAAACGGCGAATCCAGGAAAAAGCGGTCGGAAAGACGCGCGTCGCCCATGTGTCCACGGAGGAGGGGGGTTCTTCTAAGACCGATGCGGCCTCATCGGCGAAAAGGAAATTGACTGCGGCAGAAAATCTAAGAAAAAAGACACGCGACTGAAAAAGCAACGGGTAAAATCTATGTGCGAGGGCGAAGGCGCGGAAGTGACCGCAAAAAAACGGGCTTCGAATTAAGGAAGAGTTTTTTGGAGGGGGGGGGGAATGATCGGAGAAAAACGACTAGCGTCAAGGTTTCGGTACTAGTTCGAGAAGAGAGTTGCTGAGAAGAGAGTCGTCGTTCGCCATACCTCCAAGGGACAACAACTGTCGTCCGATTTGCAAAACGCGGAAAGGTTCGGCAACAGAGGGTCGCGGAACTTCCCCGCTGCCTTGGAAGGCGAGAAAAGAGGCTCATGCGGTTTGGAACGCTTTGGGACCACAGCTGGGGAAAGGGGTTGATACTCCACCAGGGTACACTCGACATCAAGAGCACACATGAAATGGGGGAAAAAAGCCCTAAAAAGACGCTCGGGAAGGCTTATAAAGAATTCATCGAGGGAGCCTGATTTTTCTGTTCAAATCGACGACTCTCAAAATGCAAAACGAGAAGACCATCAAGGGAACTCAAAGAAAAAGTGTCATCAGTGCCGTTTCGGACTGCCTGCGTAGAAGTACAGGAGCAGAGCAGCAAGGTCCATTGGAGAAGGAATACAGGTCGAGGGCGGCAAAGAAAGCGCGGGAATTTTTTCGCTGGGGAAGGGAAAAACTATCGGCAAAGATATGCTTAAACACGGGGTGGTCTACGACCGAACGCGGGGGTGTCGGCAGAAAGGAGTTGGGACAACAAGACACCGCGAGGCGGGAGGGAACTGAGAAGCTCATTTATAGCAGCGCGATAGCGTTCTGGGAAACAGGAAGACAAAACAAAAAGCTGGATAGTGGGAAAAGGGATTTCGATTAGAGAGGGGAAGGGTAACTCTCGTATTTTCGTCGGACCTCAGGAAGGGAAGAAGGGGAAAAAAAAGTCCAAGCGGGGGGGAAAAAAGCTAGGACTGACCAGAGCCGCAGCTCTGAATGGACACTGGAAAGGGGAGCAATTTACTCTTCTTGGAATCCTATCTCCTTGAAAGGGGAAAAGGGGAGGGGAAGACTTAAAAGGGGAATTGGTGTTTAAAAAGCAAAGGTTTGGGCGGGAAGGGTAAATGAAAAGGGGACACAAAACTTCCATATCAAGGGGCATAGCCCATCACGTAGGCGAAGAGGAAAAATAATGAAGAAAATAAACCCTAAAGAACGACGGTTGTGAAAGGCCCCAATCCCGTTAAGGGGATAACCTATCGGTAAGTCCTCTACTTAATTGAGGGAGGAGGAGAACCCGGACCTAAGGGTGAGGGAACATCTCTGATTGGAAAGAGAACTATCTCTGTGTTCGGGATCTAATCTTAGGGGAGGGGAAAAAAAGACCCTGCACAATTTTGGGAGGGGTGGTCAGGCTGGAGTAAAAAAAGGGAATCTTTCTATCAGGTAAAAACTTTACTCTGGGAACGGAGGGAGTGTGAACGTGGGAAAGGGTCGGGAAGCCTTCGCGAAAGGGGAACCAACAAACCCTGGCGGAGACGTTTCCTTGGGCAAAAAGGCCTGTCTGCTCATGAAGTGGACATGAATATCAGGCAGGCGGGGGATGGAAGTATGGCGGAAACTACTAAGCGGGAACGCGCCAACATGGCACGGGAAGGAACTCTATCCAAGGGGGTTAAAACTGTACTAGGACTCATGCGCCAGTTAACAGGATTACGAGTCGAGGAATACAACGTCCGTTGTTTGAAACCTTAGCACTACTTGGAATATCACGGGCGCCAGAAGGGGGGACAAAGCCGACAAGAGTTTGGGGGAGGGTTCTCAGTTTTGGCAAGGTGAACCGTCTTTATTTCTCGGGAAAAAAGAAGAAAAGCAAAGACTAAAGCTGAAAAAAAAAAAAAAAAAAAAGCGGACCCAGATGGATCTAAAAAGTCCCCCAGAGCCGAAAAACCACAACGGAAAGGATATGGAACGGTCAATGAATCCGGAAATCCGCACTGCCACAACTAGACCTTTTCCTGGATTCCCACAGGAGAGTTGCCTCCCAGAAAAGGAAGAAAATGGGGTTGAGAGGGGGGGGGTCGATCGTCAAAAGAAAAAGATCTAGACGAAGGGGGGGGTCACCGACCTTGAATCCTGGGAAAGGGGAGAGGCTTACTAAAAGAAGAGAAAGGAGAAGAACGCTATAAAGTAAATGCGGCAGTGTATATAATGCGCGGAATTCGTGGAAAGAAGTGTCAGAGGGGGAAGCTCAAACAAGTGGCGCAAGGTCATGATTCGTGTCCAAAAAACGGAAGCATATGCGTCAACAGGCTCTTGATATTCTCAGAGGAGAAAGAAGGGGGGCAGGAGGCTGACGGAAAGGTTACGTTGCGACTCCCGAGCGACGAAAAAAAAAAAAGGCGCGTCCACGGTCCGTCAAACTTGTCTTGATCAGGGGGAAGAAGTATGGGGGAAGAAGAAGAAAAAAGGAAAACAAAACAACAGAGAAGAGAGATTACAATGGAAAACCCTCGATCAAAGGGGGGAAGACCCCCCCCCCAGCAGAAGTCTCTAGGGGGAGAGAGTAGGTACTGACCCTAGAGGAAAGTCTATTTGGGACGTAAGTCCTCATGGAAGCAACTTTAAATAAGGAATCGTCTCTTTAGGGAGAGGGAAAAAGGGGTCTCGAGAAAAAAAAAAAAAAGAGAGAAAGGCGCCATAGGGCGAAGAAGAAGGTTCCCGAAAAAGGGGTCTCTTCTCCCCTCAGCTTTCACCTCTGGAAAGAGAGAGTTGAAAAGGAAATTGGCAAATCGAACCGCGCTTAGCTAGCCTAGAAATGCTCCAAAGAGGTTGCACAAGAAGGGAAAGATCCCTGGTAAAAATCTAGAGATATCGGGATGCGACTGGAGTAAAGGGAGCCATTAACATGTGAAGGAGAACTTTGCACTTAATGATGCTATGTGACCGAACCATCGACTGGGGGTCCGGCGGGAAAGGCGAGGGTGGCGCTGAGGGAGAGAAAAGAGACGCTTTGAGAGTCCAGTCGCTTCAGAGTGGAAAGGGGAAAAGCGACATACAGCCTTTCACGTGAAAAACAAATAAATCTTCAACAAAACGACTGTCGGCTTTCGGAAAAAACGTACCAGAAAACCGTGAAGAGGGGGTAGATTACGGGGGGGAAGGTTGTGAGGAAAGCGTTATCGTGCCATTGGTTACACGGGCGCATCGACGTAGATCGTCAAGAACCGTTAGTCGCCTCAAGAAAGGCGCTTGTCGACGAGGGTTTCTCCCTCAAAACGAAAACAAGCCATCTTCGCGCAAGGGAAAACTTCGAAAAGAAAAAAAAACCTGTTTGACGCACCCGGGAGGCCGGGCTGCGGGTTGTTGGGGGAGGGGCCTTGGCGCGAAGGGGCAGGAAAGGGGGGGAACCCACTACAGAAAAAAAAAAAGGGCCCATCCTGGAAAAATACCCGGGCTTACTGAACGTCCGTAATCGGCGAAAGAAAGACCGACAAAGGATATCGCAAAAAAGGAAAGGGCCTCCGACAAAGGAGCTTTCGGAAAAAATCTTTGGCGGAAGAGGCTGCACTCACGATCCTTAGAATTTCCGGGAAAAAAAAGGGCCCGAGAACGACCACCTTCGAAGGAAGATCACCGCGAGAAAGGGGTAGAAGCGTTGCTACCTCTGAGAAAAGTGCCTGGGAAAAATTATTAGGAGGCGGTCCGGCCTCCGGGGGAAGGGGGTGAGAGGGAAAAAAAACTTTTTTGTGATGACGAAAAACTGGCCTACCCAGGGGGGGGAAAACTGCAGGTTCAAGAAGTCGGAAAATTAAAGAGAGGAAAAAAGTGTCGCAAGCCAGGGGGGAGTCCTGAAAAGGAAAAAGGGCGGGTGTCATTCTATTCTTCCGCTAAAGGGAAAGGTGGTCGACTGGGACTCACTCAAAAAGCGTTAAGGACCAAAGGGGCTTTCAGGAACTCTCAAGGGTTGTGCAGGTCAGCGAAAAAAAGCGCGCCTGCGCTAAAATGAGCGAAAGGGCCGCGCCGTACTCACAGGGGGCGGGGAACACTTGTTCAGTTAAAAAGTTGGCCTACACGGGAGAGACACCATACCGTGTTGGAAAAAAGGAAAGCTATAGGGGGGGAAACCAGCGAATTGCGAGCAAAACGCTGTTGGCGGGGGGGGTGGGGGCAATGTAAAGGGGGGGAGGGGGGCTCCTCTGCAAAAAGAATCCGGTTGGGCGGAAGTGCAGCAGAAAGGAAAAAGAAAACCTACGGGGGGGAAAGAGTTCACTTCATACTTTAGTTGCGACGCGCGTCTTTGGAGAAAGGGGGGGACGAAGAAGAAAACGATAGATGAAGAAAAAAAGACAGCTATTCGAGCTTGCGGGAGAAAAAAAGTTCATGTTTCTGGAACGGTAATTTATTAGACTACCATGGTTTAGTCGAAAAAGGCAAGATTCCCATCTGTGGAAAGGGGAAACGCGTGTACCAGAAACCAACGCTGGGAGCAAAGGACGAGACAGGGGCCGGGGAGGGGGGGGGATCTGTGGTCCGAAATCACCCACCAAGCGGTTTTTTGGGTCGGATGGGTATGGCGGAAGGGGTGCATTTCGACAGAAGGAAAAGGAGAAGAAGGAGAATCACTCCTAGAAGAAACGGGACTATGCCGAATCGGGAATCAATACCAAGGAAAGAAAAAGTCGAATCCCTTCTTCATGCGTCACTTCTTCTCTACGGAAAAGAACCAGGGAGCCATCGGAGGGGGCGGATAAGCGAAGGAGGGTCCCTGGAGAGATTCCGAGAAAAAAAAAAGGGGAACTATTATGCCTCATTCTTCAAATTTAAAAGGTCGGAAATCTCGGTTACGAAAGAACTAGTAGCGAAGACAGCGTTTTGAAATTTTAGCAGGAAAAAGAAAAAAGAGCTGAATCCTGCTGGAGAAAAAACCCAAGTCCGTCCCTAATGAGGGTCTTCGGGGGGGGAGAAGGGTGATCACAGGGGGGGAATTTCAGGAAGTGCTGGCTGCAAGGGGAAACTAAAGTAAAAAAAACGCCTTGTCTCTCTTGTCCACACACTCGGCGTAAAGAAAAAAAAAGGGGCTTCGAAAAAACACAAACTAGACAGCAGGAAAAGAGGAAGAAAGCATGGTGCCGTGCAAGGACCCACTGCAAAAGAGAACTCCTTCTAAAGAGGGTTTAAGGAAGGGTTGGTAGGCCGGGGGGGCGGGTGTCACCGACATCAGAAACTCGACGCCGGCGTTGGATCCACTTCGGAAGGGGACGACAAAGATGGGGGCGGAGTGAAGATTGGAGGGGGGGACCGAGAGACCTTCACGGGAGATTACTCGAAAAAAAGTATCTGGGAACCACTTGGAGGGCGCCACGATTGGGGAAGTTGACCTGTCTTTTTAAATATTCTATTCTGGGGTCTTGGGTGGGTAAGATCTGCACATAGCATGACCCAAGGGGTGGGGGAAAAAAAATCGGTGTTGAATTCACTCTTAAAGGCAGCCGGTCGTCAATGAGGGGGGGGGAAAGATTCGCTCAGTAAAAAAAACCGGAGATGGGAGAAACGCAGCCCGAAAACCTATGAGAAAAAAAAAAAGGGACCGCGACCGACAGCCAGGGCGTGGAGACGATCGGTCTTAAAAAAAGGGAGGCGATGTTGGGAGGGCCAAAAATGGCTGAGAAAGGACACTCGCGCAATGGAAAGAAAGAGGAATTTCCAACAGGAGAAAGAGAGCGATGTCTCTTGTCCACATCGTGGAGGAAGAATATTCGGCGTCGTCCGAACGGGGGAAAGAGAAAACAACAAAAATGGGAAGAGTTGAAAAGGAGGGGGAAACGCCACGATGTGGACACGAGACGCAAAAAAAAACGGCCGGAAAGAAAAGGAGAAGATGAAGTCCGCCGTCCATTGCCGCGAGTGCCATCGCTTCCGAAGAAAAAAAGGGGGGAAGTGCAAGAGGAAAGTGCTGAGCTTAAAAAGGGGGAGCCCTATCGGGAAAAGATGTCCGGTCGAAAGAAATCTTGCTCATAGCCTCCTCAGACATGGGCCGGTCTTTGGCTGGAAAAAAAAGAAAAGGAACCGGGAAAAAGGGGGGAAACCTTGATGGGGCGCCAACTGGACGGGAGTTCAAACAGGGAAGGGGAACACCACCGATGTGCATGAAGCAACCTTTGCGGGAAGGAATTGAGGGAGGGAGTTCAGAAGCCGCGTCAGAGAATCTTCTTTCGAACACGAGGTCGCCCAATCAAAAAAGAGAAAAATCGGGCGAAAGGGAATACAACACAGGCGGGGAACGTACAGGCCAGAAGACTCCAGGAGAAAAAAGAACGTCAGGAGGTCTTTCAAGAGGCTCCACAAGAATAGCCAAGAAAAGGACGCCGGAGCTATGGAGGGAGACTTTATTGTCAACGAAACCTCCCAAAAAGACACTTCAGAGGAAAACCTTCAATCGGGTTCAAATTCAGGAGGAACAGGGGTTGGTGCTGAAAGAAAACGCATCGCGCACGGCCCTAGGAAGAACTTGCCGTCGTTGGCCGAAGAGGGGGAAACCGGTCCATGGGGGGGTCACGGACAACCGGGATGGGAGAGTAGGGAAAACCAAGTCGTGGGGAAAGGTCGTTGTCCAACCCAAACAAGGGCATGGAGGGAACGTAACGAAGGAAGTGCAGTACTCAGAGCAAAAGCGAAGCACAGCGCGGGAAGAAGGGTTTTTTCATCCAGCGGGTCGCTTTCGGGATAAAAAAGAATAAAGAGAAGAGGGGAGTCCACAGACGAGAGATCTTCTCCCAGTGCGTTTCAAGGGGAAAGGAGAGTCTCTCCCATGTAACCTTTTGGAAGAGAAGTCGGGCTACAAAGAATTAGAGGTGGGCAGGCCCGCAGCCAATACCTGACGCACCCCTAATCGGAAAAGATCTATTGCGAAAGATGTTCGGTTGGAAAGCCGCTTGACGACTGGCGAAGGGCATTCTAAGTGGGGAGACTTCTTGAAAAGGAATCGAGCCTAACGAAGATCTCGGAGGGGGGAGAATGGGATCGTACTGGAAAAACGCGCGTGGGTCCCCTTCAAGGAAAGGCAACGTGTCGACAGAAGCAACAAAGCTTCCTAAGTGGGGTCGAAAAAAGCTTGGTACGTGCGGAAGGAGACCGTCGCGGAGGAAGGCCAGAGAAGTGAGCGCTCTATGCGCATTGTGGACTAAACCGGACACGGAGGGGGGTTACAAAATGAGCCCTAGGAAAAAAAAAAAAAAAACCTCTTTGGAAGGGGGGAGACTACAAAGGTAAATCCGGAGGACTGCAGAGAATTTCCAAAATCCAGATCGAAAAAAATCTAAGGGTTAGTCTTCGGGAAGGACACGTTTTCTTCATATTGTATTCGGGAGTCCAAGGCGGGGAGGAAGCCACCAGGGAGCGATCGCAACGCCACCGTATTCCTTCCCGACTTGGGAATCCGGTCAGGATGTCAAAAAACGAACGTGAAGGGAGAAAAGAAACCGCACTAGAAAGGGACATGGTGCTCGGAAGGATCCTTACCTTAGGAACACAAAGCGGTCTGGGATTGTCCAGGGGGGAGAGGGTGGCCCTAGAAATAGCGAAACTGAAGGAGGGTGTCTACGGGTCTTCACACGCGCGGTTGAAAAGAGGGAACCACCGAAGAGATCGGGGGAAATTGGAGCGAAGGAAAGAAGAGCTCATTTAGCCCCGAAGAAGTGGTAGAGGGAAGCAAACCAAGATGTAATTGGAGTGATTGCTATTATTAGCTTAAGAGGGGGGAGGCGGGGGAACCAAAAAGAAGCTTCATAAGCTTCTAATAATTCACACGAGATCTAATGAAAGGAAAGGAAGCCGGCTTGAGGAAGAAAGCCGGCTAAGGGAGAGGACGAATTGCAGTTGTAAGAAAAACGCCAAGGTGTAATAGGGGGGGGGGAGGGGGGTTGATACAAAAAAAAGCAGGGCCCAAGGAGGAAGACGATCTAAAACGAGAAGTCAGTTAAAAAGGACTCTCTTTTGGCAGACTCGGTCTGAAAAAGTTTAATGCTAAACAAAGGGAAGGGGGAGAAGTAAAAAAGGTAAGGGGGAGCGGGACACCAAGAAAACTCTCAAGGGTACGCGGAGAATGGTAGCAAGAGCGAGGCTCCCGCAACAAGATACTAAAGCAGGAAGCGGAGCCCCTGCAACCGCACCATTTGGGGGGGGAGGGTACGGAAAAAGGCGCTGGCCTGCCGCCTATATAGTTCTAGAGCCGTGAAAAGGGAAGTGTGGAGGGTTCACCAAAAGGAAGGGCGACTCCTTCTTCGCCAAGAAAAGAAACTTGTCTCAAACAAAAAAAAAAAGGGGGGACGTGGGGGGGATCCGCTATTCTGAAGGTAAAGAGGAAGTTCAAGCAGCTTGCAGGGGGTAATCTGGGTGGAGAGGGGGGGAGGTCGACAACTAGTCTCAACGCGCCAGGGGGAAATCTCCGCGAGAAGGGCTGCATAGAGGAAAGAAAAGGACCGGGAACAAATGAATAAGAGGGAGAAAAAAAAAAAGTCCTGTTTTGATAGTACATCGGGGGGAGAGTGCTGCCGGGGGGGGGAGACGAAATAAACGAAGGGAGAAGATTTCTCGTTTTGCGGAAAGGGGGTAACCTAGAGAGAGAGGAGAACTCTCAATCTCTCCTATAATGGAGGAGTCAAGCGACAAGTAAAAAAAAAAAGGAAAAAGTACAAACAAAAAAATGTTTCAAACTTGGGGCCCTTAAGTGCACGAAAAAGGGACACCTTTTAGGGGGGGGGAAAAGAATCTTGCGACGGGAAATCTGCATCTCTATCCGGTGGGAGGGGAAAAAGAAGAGGGTATGAGGGAAGAGAGGGAGCAAGAGGAAGGGGGTCACAACATCTACAAAAACCAGGCGAAAAGGCTACTCTCTTTGCGAGCAAAAAGTCGTTCTATAAGGAGTAAAAAGAGTTTTAAATTAGGGGAGGGGGGGAGGAAAGAATGGGGTGGGGGGAGCGGGTCGGAAGGACTTCATTTTCGGGGAAAAAAAGGAGAAAACTTCCTCGTCTAGGCGTCGAGCCGCTTTAGAGTTCTTCAAGAAGAAGAAGGTCCTCTCGAAGATCGGGGGGCTATAGGGAAGGAGAAAATATCGCCCTGCGCAGGAAAAAAGTCGGGAGAAGAAAGGGAA
>Ga0179593_1302750_pt1 | contig 14648 bp, 25 predicted proteins | sample CZODoug2_1_08_16_FD_185931 | JGI IMG/M metagenome (GOLD analysis project Ga0179593, IMG submission 185931) | Vadose zone soil fungal communities from Angelo Coast Range Reserve, California, USA - CZODoug2_1_08_16fungal (PacBio error correction) | ecosystem: Environmental > Terrestrial > Soil >...
AGGCGAAAATCAAAGATGCAAAAGGAAAAACGACACAAGAAAAAACTGTCTCGGCAGGGCGAAAAAGGGCTGCGGCTGTCGGGGGACGACTCATGATTTGGGGAGGAGAAGGTTCAACTCGGGAAGGGAGGTGACAAAAGAACTGGGGACGACAGTCGTAAAATTTACTTGTGAAGAAATTCAAAAAACTTCCCTTCAGGGTGCGCCGGTGAAGGAAGGAGGCCTGCCCGGCGCGATAAAACCGGACGTGCACCTCGATCTTCACGCCTGTCGAGGAGCAAGCATGCGAGAATCTGGGAAGGGGAAATTTTACTAGAACGAGTATTCTCACCGTAAATGGGAGGATGGGTCATGCAGGGGAGGAAAAGGGAAACCTCAGAGAAGGACAAACGATAGTATAGGGAAGGACAAAATATGCACCCGTGGTATCGACCGCCGAAGGTTACCGTGTGACAAATCATGGTGCAACATCGATCGGATAATGGTGTTTTCCGCACTCCAAAAAGGGGAGAGGGGAGTCCTAAAAAAACTAATAGGGTTTAAAACGCAGCAAATAAGGGCACGGGAAAAAAGACTTGGCACAGGAGGGAAGTTATCCTGCTAGGCAGTAATGCGGACTCGGAGAAAAAGAAAAGAGCGGAGGGGGGAGAACGGCAATTTCTGGGAGAAAAAAAAAAAATTCTGAAGTGTCTTATCAAATTAATTCCTTCAAACGCCCTATCCGCACAGGAGATGCCAAAAATCGACGGTACAGAAATGGTGTGTTCTGAGAACGACCGCGAACCAAGAACAATCGCAAAGGGAGCGTTCGGAAGAGGAAAAGAAAGACGAACTAGGACGGTAAGGTGAGGACGAGGCGATAGGACGTAATGCAATAAAGGGGATAAGTATGCAAAGGTACTGAAATATGAGATGCAATAAACCCGCAAAGGCCCAATAGCCGATGAGAAGGGTTCCATCCAAGGATCATTGTAGGGGGACACGGGGAAGGGGGGGGACGCTTGTTTTAGGTCGTAGTAGCCAATGGATTAGTAGGGAGGCTGGGGCGGAGTGATAGAAGATTGGGGAGAGGGATAAATACCTGGGATGGTGCCCAACGAAACTTTGGTCGGGGAATCTGAGACTGACAGGGGGGGACAGGGAATCAAAACATTTCAAGCTCACTTCAATTGGGGTGGTGCTATACGGTAGGACACAAGGAGGGGAAGAATGATAATGTTGCGAGATGCACAAAGTCTGCTCGAGGCATAGAAGTTCAAAGTGAAAAACCGACAGGTCGGTAGCTTCTCTGACTAAAAAACAGGTAACAAATACTCATGCGAACCGACAGTGACTACCAAAAAGAGACAAGGTAACAAGATAGCACAAGGAGGAATAAGGACATACTTGAGGGTGGGTAAACGGTGCACTTTGAAACGTCGGCACGACAATCAAAAACGGGATAATACCCAATAAGGGGGGGGCGGGGTCTTGTAACAAAGCTTCAATCACATTTTGACTCCTTATATAAAGTGATTGTGGGCTATTGGTGCAACCCTCTCGTATTTGATGGGGGGGAGGAAACAGCTCGACTAGCTGAGTGAGAACCTTAGGTTAGGGTAGTGCACAAATATATTTAAAGAGGCGAGAGGTTGGAACAAGAAGGGGGTCAATTCGATGAAAAAAAAAGGGAGGAAGGCCTAGGACGGAGCCGCACCCCATGGAAAAGGAAACGGAGGAAAAATATCAATTAAAGAAAACGCACGGATGCGAACAAATTAAGTTATCCGGGGAAGACACGCTATAGGTAGGGCATCCCGGCAACTTAAACGTAAGTCGAGAACAAAGGAAATCCGGTGAGCTGGAGGGAGGAGTTCTTTGGCAAATAGGGAGAAAGCGCGTAGAATAGGCCGGAAGCGGCTTGGCGTTACCTCGTGCACTAAACGGGAAGCGAGGCTGTAAGCTGTGTTTAATATAAGGGCGAAAATGGCGTTATCCGATGTGTCTGATGGGACAACGTCGCAGGATCTGGGTAACATGAGTGTTAGGAGGGGAAAGCGGGGACACATAGGAAAGGGAGTATTGGTGCGGCCGATAGCAATAAGTGGGGGATGAAAGAAGCTTTTGGACGGAGGGGAAGAAGGCCGGATCGAAAAAAGGCAAAAAATTTATGTCTTTAGAAGGAAACCTACCTGCGACTTTCTCTTCGTTGAGCATCGTGGTGGGCCAGAAAGAAAGGGAATGGAGTTGGAATGGGCCAAGGGAAAAATGTAATGCCGGGAAGGGGGGGAACGTAATAGGGAGATCGGAGGGAGGGAGCCAAATTACGTCATAACTCAGGAAAGAGAGAAAACAAAAACAACGGGGGGAGGAGGAAAAGGACGGCCAAGGGGAGGGGGGGAGTATTGTGGTAGAAGGGACAGCAAAGCCGGAGAACAATCGGGCAGCAAAAGGGGGAGGGGCACCGTAAGGGGGGAATGCACTTCCAAAATACAGTAATTTCTAGGAGGAAATTGCGAACCAGAATGAGCCATTTAAGAGGGGAATAGTGGGTTCGGCAGGACTAGTCCTCTAGGGAGGTGAGGAAAGCTTCAAAAGACGGGGGCAATGTACAGCCTTAAGAAAAATGAGGGGAAGAGAATATCAATTCTTCTCAATAGGAGCAAGACTAGATACGGCTAAAATAAGGGAAGAAAACCAGTTGGGCCGGACAAGGGAACGTGAACGGAAAAGACTCCCAAAAATTTCGTACGGCGTGAAGGGAAAGACAGTAGAAAGAAAGAAAGCAGAGCAGGGAAATGCAAGGCCAGTCCTTCAGCGGAACACTTCAGATGCCTGAGCATTCAAGTTGACGAAGTGTCGCAAGGGAACGGGAAAGGGGTGGACGGACCAAGGTTCGTCAAGGGTTGAAGGTAGAAGCGGGGAGGACAGAAAATAAACGCGAGTGTGCAATAAGGATGTTTGAGGGGGAGGGCCTGGACCTTAGTTAGTGAGGCACATGGGTTATGTGCAAAAGGGAAGACAGGGACAACACGCAAGGTGAAGAGAATTGAGTAAAACGCAGATCGGTAGGGGGGGCGTACTGGGGGGTGTACAAAATCCAAACAGAGATGCAACGTAGGGGTAAACTAGGGGAAACCTCTAACTAGCTATTGAAGGAAACATAGGGAACTTCGGTCCATCAAAAAGCGACTCAAAACGGTATATAGGAAGAAAGAGACAGTTACTGTGAGACGAGGCTACAGGGAGAAGACAGCCACAGTTAAAAGAAAGTCACACTGTGGATAGGTGGGCTGGGAAACCACCGGGTTTCTCCGTACATTCCTCATCTAGGTGACAGGTGAACGAATACAAATAAGGATAACGTTACAAGGTAGAGCGATACGGTGAGGTGACATCTACATGCAAGCAAGCTGCTGCTCGGGGGGGGAAGCAGGGGAGGAGAAAAAGCTTGAGCCATACAGGACAGTTTTGGCTTGGAGGGGGGGAGACATCAATAATATCTGGGACCAAAAGTCCAAGTGGGTTCTCGACCAAATAGCGGGAAAAAGGTAGCTGAAAAAGACACGAATAATGATGACTCATAGGACGGGGACAGGAAGAGACAGGGAAAACCACAAATAGCCTGCGAAAAATCCGGAAGGAGGGGTTCGCAACAGACCGATGGGCTGGAAGATATAGAGCTGGACACAGAGGACGAGGGCGGAATGATACAACGGTGAAACGCACGGGGTGCATGCCGCCATACGTGGTGTTAGCCGGTCCTATGCCAGTAAGCAAGTATACGGGGGGGATCAGCACTCGTATTGAAGAGGGAAACTAAGCCCCCTAAATTAAGGGTAAGAAGTTGGACGGGAAATATGTTGAGGAAGCCTGGAACAAAGAGCACGCGGGGGACTCTCCGGTTCAGGGCTCGGATAGAAGAAAAAAAAACATGTAGTGGTTGACGTTAGAAGGTTGAGAGGGAACGATCAGGGCGGACGGAAGGCGAGATCACGAGTCAGAAGGGGAGTCAGAGACAATTCTTGTGAAGAAGAGGGATTAACGGGAAGGAAGGACTTCTGAAGGCAATCAGAGAGGGGGGAAGGAAAACGTGGGTCCACAATCGTTGTTGTACCGGAGAAAGGGGAGGGAGATGAAGAGGCAGGGAGGAAAACCTTTAGGTGGGGGTTCGAATCGGAGGAGAAGAAGTGTGGGGAAGAGCGGAAAATCAAAGGAGCAACTGGAAAGTTAATTGTGGGGGATCTGTCATCACAGGGAGGAGGGGGTCTAGCACGTCGATCGACCAGTGCATATAAAAGAAAAGCAACACCAAAAGGGGAAAAAAAAAATCGGGGGAAATCATCTGGAAAAAAGTTCGTCTGATCACTTGACGGCCCGACGAAAGGAGGTGAGAGAAAAAAAAGATCCAATGGGCAGTCCAGCAATCTAAAAGCGAACGGAGGAGCATGCTATACATCAAAACAATAGCCGAAAGAGAACCTGTCAAAGATTTTCAACTTACAATAAAAGGGAGAGGGGGGGGACTAAACGGAGGGAATAGCGTGGAAAGGATCGAAGTGAAACATTCAAGTGAAGGGACGGCAGGCAGGGGGGGGTGGAAAAGGCCAAGTGGGGGAAGAACAAGCGCGGTAGTAGTCTGGAGAATGCCGAAGATGATCGTCATTTTGTTTAAAGAAGAGAAAAAGAGGAGGGGGCGATTCGCTGAGGGGAAAAAGACGCATCGTTCTTGGTGGCTCATAAAGGGAACTGACAGTCTTGGGGGGGGGTTCTGTTCTGTTAACTGGGGAACAGGATGTTATTGACTTATACCTTGAGTGGACAACCCGCTCAAGAAAACAAAACAAGACGAAAAAGAATTTTAAGTCGGTAGTACGGTCTGAGGAAAAGAAAGAGATAGCAGAGAGGGATCAAGAGGCACAACACGAAACAGCGGACGAGAGGATCAAAATAGGAGAAGAAGTCATATTAGGAATGGATTTCGCATGAAGCGAAACTCACAAAAAAAAGGGCTTAGAGATAGGGAAAAGCCCAAAGAGACTCGTTCGGAGGGGAAAAAAGGGGGGGAAAAGGGGGGGGGAGGGGGCAGGGTGGTAGGGGGGGGGGAGGTCCAAAAGCCTTTTCATAATCTCAGCCTATGCGCCAGGGAGCCGATCGCGTATACCTACGGAAGCTGCACGGAAGGCTAAAGGGGAGGAGGCAAACATGCAGTATAAATTGAAGGGAGCGATGTTAAAACTATCTCATAAAAGGGGTCTATGTGAAAAATCATTCACATCCGGAAGGGGGGCGGTAAGGAGGAAAGAAAGCAAACGAATAGAGGGGAGGAAAGCGATGACGTAGGAGGGATTACAGAGGCGGTTCACCGCCACGAGGGATGCACTACTACCGCTAAAATTCCAATTCTCAATTGCCTAGGAGAGACCTGCCTTGCCAAAAAAAGGGGGAAGCGACGATGAGCTAAAAAAATTAGGGCCAAGGTGATGATACACGCTCGTTCTCACTCAATCGAAAAGGAAAAAGTGGGGGCCGTCCATGTCTGATTTATAAGAAGCAGTATAAAGCTTCCCGCAAGTGAAAAAAGAGGGAGGTAGGTCATCAAACAGAATCATTTGCAGCTAGAAAAAAAATGTATAGGAAAACTTGAGTTAAGAAGTCAAAGCGCCAGAGAGAGGAAATTCGACGGAAATTAAGAACAGGGTTGTGTCACAGTGGGGGGGTGGGGGGGTGGGGGGGTGGGGGGGGGGGGGGGGCCGACGTCTCAACAGAAACTCTCTTTCGCAAACATGTCTCAAAAGGGTTTCGTCGAGAAAATGAGGAGGGAAAAAGTGAATTCGGAAGGGGGAGATTGGTGTCGACTTGGCTAAAAAAATAGACGGCCATACGGGGGAGGAAAATAGGGAAGGCTGCTAAACTAGGGGGAGGCAACAACCTTAAACTTCAGAAGGAAGGTTCTGATAAGGGGTCAAACGCATCATCTTTGCGATTCAAGTATTAGGGAGGAGAGAGGGGAGGGGAGTATAGAAAGAAATGATACTGGCTGGGGAGGAAGAGGGGATTGGCAATACACAGGAAGGGTAACCAGAGACGTTTTAATAAGAAACAGAAGAAGAAATAAACGCGGAATAAATGTTCGTGTCTGCGCGAAAAGACCTCCTAGCCCGAGAAGGGAGGGTTCTGAGTGCAAAGGTGCTAGACAGTTATTGCCATCAGAGGATGGGAGGCTTTCCAATTTCAAAGTCTCAGGAGATAAAGGATTGGGCCTTTGAAAATAGAGAAGAATGCGTGAGGGGAGTTTCGTTGAAAGCTCCATTGTCGACGACAAGAAAAAAACTGGTATTGGGGAAAAAGCTAACGCTTTGACTGACTTGGGGGAAGGGTTCCGGTTGACTATTTCACCAGGGGGGGGGCGAGGGCAAGAAAAAGCAGAGGAGAGGAGGGGGCAGTCGGGGGAGGGAGGAGGGAAAAAAGAGCAGTTAAGCATGAGATGAGGGGGGACCTTATTCCAAGGAAGATAAAAGGGAGGTGCGAGTGGGAGAAGTGAAGGAAAAAACTATGTAGCCAGAAAATAAAGGCAAATCGAAGAAAATAAAAAACAGAATGAAAAAAAAAAGGGGGAGGAGTGGACATCTGTGCAGAGAGATGAGAAAAAGGGGGCTAAAATAGGAAGTGAAAAGGCACCGTGGAACAAGGGGGGAGCAGTCGCATGGAGGAACGGGAGCCAAAAAAGACATCAAAAGGTTCTATTTCAAGAAAGGTCTTGCGTCGTTTACTAGGGGGAGAAGTCTTATCTGGAAAAAAAAAAAAAAAAAAAAAAAAAAAAGGGTAAGCTGAGTTAGCTGCTGTGGACAGTATAACTAAAAAAGAGGTCCTCGGGTGGAAGAAGGGAAAATCACTTTCGTCTGGTTCCATCGTGCGGGTGTAAACTAAAGGGGGGAAGCAGGGAATCATGAGAAAAGAGGGGGGCGTCAGAGTTGGGGGGGGAGACTCAGTATGGGTGACCTTCTGGGAAGGACGTGGGAGGAAGACTGCGAGAGAAAGGGGGGCTGGTATCAAATGTCTAGCATCTCAGAGGGCCCTGGAAAGTCGCGTATGTTCGAAGCGAGCAACAGAGGAATTAATTGAGGTGGAAGGGCAAAGTCCGCGAGGGCACTCTAACAGGGTGGGCTTGGGGAAGACTTTGAGAGAGGGAGGGTGCATCTAAAAAAATTACCTCATAAAGCTTGAGAGAGCACAACAAATTATTATTATAACTATATATAAGACTCGGTCGGATTGTAAAAATATGTTGTAGTCATGACACAGAGAAGAAGGCTGGAAAATGAAACGCTTCCCACCTGTGGAGGAGAACAAAAGGGAATTTAAACTCGCATTCTGCACGTAGGGATGGTAAAAAGGGGGAGAAAAAAGCCAGTGACGAACATAATGAAATGCTTGCTTTACATTTTCTATCTGCAAATGGAGGCGTGAAAAAAGAAGCCGTCCACAGAAAAAAAAAATCGAGGTAATAAATAAGGTAAAGATTACAAAAAATTCTCCTATGGGTGCCATGGGGAGGGGGGGGGGGGGGAAACAGAGAGAACCAAATCCAGGAAAAAAACTGCAAAATCTAAAATAAAGAAAACTAGACTGTTTACTTGGTTAGTATAGAATGTGAAGCTAAGAGGAGGAAGGAATACGAATGACAGAAACGGCAGACTGTCTTACGGATCGAGTAGCAACGATGCCAGGGAAAGAATATCGACTAGCGGAAAAATCAAAGGGAGGAAAGTTGAAAATTAGAATTTCTGCAAAAGGTTGAAAGGGGGGGAGCCAGAAGGGGAATATCCTTTGTGGGAAGAAAGGTAGGGGGTGCTGGTAATAGTTGTCGCCATTTGTCAGTCATGAGACAAGGGTGAGACAACGATAGCCAGAGGACGCCTCGGTGGTCTGGAAGGGAAAAAAGGACCGACAAAAATTAGAAAAGGGGATGAGATAGTTTTTCATACCTAAGAAGGAAAAGAGGAGAGGGCGGCAGGTGGAGAAAAAAAAGAAATTCTGTCGAGGGGTGTACATTGACCAAAAAAAGGATCTCAGAGCGAAGGGGATCTTCTGTGAAAAAAAGAACAGGGTCAAAAACTCGGGACATTTCGATTGGAAAGGAGTTGAAAACAGGAAAAGGTTCAAAATGCTTAAAAAAAGGGAGGGGGCGAGTAAGGGGGTGGAGCAAGGCAACTGAATTAGCGCTTCGCATCGTAAGTGGGGAAACACGGGGGAATCGGCATTCAGGAAGGGAAGTCGATTATGATAGGAGAAAAAAGAAGCGTCTGTGTGGAGGGAGGTTCTGAGCGAACAAAGCGCACTGGTGGGTGAAAGAGGGGGAAAGAGCAAAAAAAAATCTTATTGTGGCCCAGAAGGTTGGTGTTGGAAACAGCGAGGAGAGAGAAAAAGTCGTATCGAAGGGAAGTTAGGACTAAAAACATCGGGAATCGACGAAGTGGATGAAAGAAGATAGGTGGGTCTGGTAAAGAAGAATCGAAGAGGGGGAGTCCATTGCTCAACGGGTTGGGTGCCGTGCACATTCCTGAAGGGAATCTTCGGAGGATCTGGGTCTATAAATAAGAGGAAAGAAAGAAATATGACTCATTCCGAAGTGGAAAATGGAGAGAGCTCATAGAACGCGCTACATGGTGGAGGGAAAAGGGGGGGATGGGCCGAAGGAGCGGAGGGAAGTCGTTTAAGAAAAAAATAAAATCTTTTTTAAGTTCTCTTTTCAAGGACGTAGATGGGGAGAGGAACAGGATGGGGATAAGGAGAGTTTCTTCGTCTGAATGAGGGGGGGGAAAACCAACTTGAGAGGGGAGGTGCGATCGGAGCTTGAATTATGAAAAGCTTATACTGTCAAATAGTTTGACGGGAAAGTGTCGGGGAGAGGCGTGGGAGGAAAACCGTTCGTTGCAGACGTCAGAGAAAGGGGAAGGGGGAACAGTGGTGGAGGCAAGACTAGGAAGAGGGCAAGGTCTATTGGGAAGTGCGTGGAAAATCAAAAGAGGGGAGGTCGATACTGGGGGGAATCGAACGGTAGCAGAAACAGACTACGTATGGCTCAGTGGATATGGAGGGGAGGGGGATGAGTGGACAGGGTTCAAACCTCCCAGTTAGCGTAGACAAGAGCAAAATCCAAATTCAAGGACAAGGGGGGATGCGGTGACAAAAGGGCAGAAATCAACTGGGGGTACAGCCAGGACTATCAATAGAAAATAAGTAATTTTAACGATGGGCAACGTAAGAGGGGGAAAAGTGAGAGGAGCAGGGCGGGAAAATCCGGAAGAACCGGAGAAATGAACGGGTGAGAAAAAAACAGGAGGGAGACTTGGAACCGGTGGGCAAGGAACATTTAAGTTACGGATTTGGCGGTCCGGCTTATCGACGAAAGGGTAGGGCTCATACGCTCTGAAGAGGACGGGTGATAAAGAAATGACATAGCGGTGAGAGAGGCTATGTCTGTGAGTGGATTTGTCGAAAGCAAAGTCTTACTCGTTTTGTCATATGCTGGCGTGAGGGGGGGGAGAGGGAAGATAACTCAAGAGAAACTGACAAAAGAACACAGGAATATTCTAATCAAAGCTAAGAGGCTCGCTCATCGACATCAAAGGGGGTAGGCGGCGCGTGGATAATAAGAAAGGCTGTTAGGAGTATGCTGACATCTAAATAAAAATACTTAAATGTCAAAAAAAAAAACAACCTCTAAAAAAAAAAAAAAAAAACCTAAGAAAGTCTCAAATACTCACAAAACCCGAACACCAAGCTACGACATCAAACAGGGAAAAATTCACAAAAAGACGAACCCCAAGAAAGCCAACCCCAAAGAAAGAGAAGAGATATAACTACTCAATACTCCGAACCCAATGAAGAGAAGAACCCCACAAAGTCAAAACTCATTGAGTGTCTAGTGAGCCAGTCCGGTGGGAGAAATCGAAAACTGTGCTGATTCGAGGTTATGCACAGGAAAAAAGAGATCAGGGAACGTAAAAAGGGTGTATATTGGAGGGCAGTGAATGGGCGGCTCAGAGAGCTGGTTCTTGACTCTAAATGCAGAATGCCGGGGAAAGGACTCTGCAAGGATCAATGAATTGTCAACTCGATCGGGGTCGTCGAAGGGGAGACGGGAGCAGCAATTCAATAATAGGGGGGTCAGTATGGGTGATGGTAACACTAAGAAACCTGGGATCATTGGAAGTAACTTGTAAAGGGGGAGGGAGGGTCACAAGGGGGAAGGGGAAAGTAGTAACATGGCTCCATCGGTTGGCTCCATGAGGGAAAACTATCTGGAGGGTGATGGTAAAGGCTACGCATAATGACGAAAGGGGAAAAAGGGAGGTATAAAAGGACTGGGAAAGCAGTAAAAAAAATCGTAATGCTCTGGTTAGAACTTCGACTAGCATGGTAGGACGCGCTGAAGCGAAAAACATAGAAAACAAGGTGTGCTAATACACGGCCGGCGCTATCCATATTGAAGCGGACAACTATGTGATCAAGAAATTTTCTGTTCTCGCGCCGGAGAGAGGAGGGGAGTCCGCAGATAAGAGGGAGGGGGGAGGGGGATCAACGCATGGGAACAAGACGACGTGGGAAAAAAAAGAAGCTATCGGAACACTTCATCCCGTGAATGAAGTGCGGGCGTTTAAAATTCTGACTTGCAAAAGGAAATTGTGTTCGGGGAACAGAAACAGGGGAGACCAGAAAATAACGAAGGGGGTAAGTAACGGGGGTGCGTAGCGTTGAGAAAAAAAAGGACAGATTCGACAGGAAAAGTCGTAAAAGTGTAGATGGGGGGGAGACTGGATAACATGGCAAATAGACGACGGTAAATGGGCCCACTGGAGAAAACATGGGCAGAAGGACGAAACTCGATGCAAGCCGAAAGAAACGCTGGATCGGAGTTATTTTCCAGGTACGCACGAGAGAAGACAGTACAGGTGAGCTTTCGGGTGGGTGCGAGAGTTAGACGACGGGGATATCGTTTGCTCCATTCCTCGTATGTCGTGTGGCTGAGAACACAAAAACCACTTGAAACGGGGGGAAATAGGAAGTGGGGCGAGCAGAAATGAAGAAAAAAAACGTAAGTAGAAAGGGCGGGCCGAACCAGCTCACGCAGAGAAATGTGCGGAAAGGTGTTGCGGCGTGAAAAAGGTATAGAATTGGTTCAGTCCGCTGAGGGGGGGAAGCGTTGACTGCACGCGCGCTAAGTACCTGAGGTAGAGGCAGATCGGTCGGAAAAAGAAATAGGGATGGTGAACGTGAGGGCTAAACAGGGGGAGACAAAGGGGGACTCATGTCGCAAAAATGGGTAAGGATTGAAGTAAAGAGTACATATGGAGGGAGGGAGGATGGCGCTGGGAGTTCAATACGCGATTTAATAAAAGCCGGAGAAGGGAGAGGATTGCAGCGCGTGAGGGAATGGGAACAAAGGATTAAATAAGATGCGGCTTTGAAACAGGCGACTTACGCATTAAGATCACATAAGGAGGATGCCTGATAGGGAAGGGGAAAAGGTTATCAAGACATCGACTAAAAGGAAAAATAGACAAAGGATTGCACTTCACACAACTGGAGGGGAGGGGGGCCGGACGAGAATACAAAAGGCCGGGTGCAACGTGGAAGGACCGGGGGAACAAAGGGAAAAAAGGGTGAAGCAGGAGCGGTTTAGAAACTCGTACTAGTTGGGATACGACAGTAGAATTAGGCCGTGAAAAATCGGGGAAGGGGGCTGTTTAGGAAGAGGAGGTATGAGGACGGGGAAGTATCCTTAAGAACTTTCAGGGGTCTCTGGAAAGAGGGAAGGCCTGAAAATGAGGGGTTAACCGGCGTGGGGGGGGCATCTTCGACCCATGGGGAGAAAAAGAGGCTTTGCGGTAAGGGCTGCGATCGGAAGGAGAAATCACTGAGGTGGGAAGGGGGAGTTTGACCAGAGGGTCTGCGGCGGCGTCAACGGGACGAGGAGACAGGAGGCGCTAGGACGCATCCACAGCAAACGGTGTAAACTGGTTTCTTTCGGGGAACTGTCCAAAAGAAAAACTGGGGAGTTGGGAAAGGGGAACTCCGGACACATGGAGACAAAAGGGGCGAAGCTTGTAGGAGAAAGAGCACCAACAGGCCGCGGAAAAATTCGGATCCGAATACAACACAAAAACGATAAACGGTTAGTCAAGTTGGAGGGAAAGTATGGTGGGAATGAACAAAAAGACAATCGCCACAAGACCCGTTTTGAGGGGGTGGACGCAAAAGGGACTGTCAAATTCCACTCCATTGAGGGGAGGGAGGGAAACACAAGGTAGACAAACCGCATCGCTGGCTAAGAAGAGCGTGTGCAAGGGAAACAAGTCTCTCAATGGGAGAGAAGAGAAGACAGGAAGTTCAAGAACGGGACTAAAAAATATGAATAAGAAGGAGATCTGGGAAGGGGGAAAACGATCTCGGGGGAAAAGGAGGGCGCATCGTCGAAGACAACCGACTTCGGCAGTCTTGAAATCCACAAAGAAAACCAAACGGATGAGAATAAAGAAGATAATAGGATGAGGGAGTAAGACTCTACATAGTATAAGTTTATATAATCAGTTAAAATGAAGGAAGCAATGGAAGGGAGGAATGAGGGGATAGGAAGGACGCACAATTGGCGTTTCAACGTTGGGCCGTCAAAGGGGAGGAAAAGGGGTGACGGGATTCAGGCCTAATAAAATAGTGTTGAAAGGGGGGAGGGGTTCTGGAAGAAATGGGAGAAAGGGGGTCGGTGGGTAGAAAATAAGGTGGTAGTCTCAAGTATAAGAAACGCTGGGGGTGTAGAGAAGGGGGGACGAAAGTTCAAATGAAAAGCATTATGAAAGTGTGAAGGGAACTTTGAAACAGGGACGGGGTAAAGTAGAGGGGAAGGTTACGGCGGGGCGCAGAAAAAGCATCGAGGTGGACATGCGGGCAAATATCGAGCGACGAGAAAAAGACTTGGGGGAAAGAGGAGGTACAAAGCTACACTGCAGGGGTCTTTACGGAAAGAAAAAAGGGAGCAGGGTAAACAAAGGACACATCAATCAAAAAAGTCGTCGAGATGAGGAGCCGGAAACCTTGGGAGAGGATCAGGACTGTTTAAGGGGTTCCAAGCATGAATGAAGGAAGGGACGAGAAAAGTGAAGAGAGAAAAAAGAAAATGCTAGGTGGAGGCTCCTTTTACCTCAATGAGGGGAAGGGAAATTTTGTGGAGGCGGGGGAGCATCGCAAAAAACAGGGGAGTGAAATGGGGGAAGGTGCCCGGGAAAATTTTTGGGAACCCAGAAATATTCTCTCCAACGAGATTGGATAGAGGGAAGGGGAGAAAACTAATAAATGAGACAAACACCTCACCTAATCGGTAGGGCCGAAAACCAAGTGAAAAAAAAAATTCCTAGGATTCTTTCGGAAAAGAACGTATTCATGAGGAGCAGTGGGAAGGGGGGAATTTTCGGAGGGGGGCATGACGCACGAGGGGGAGGTTAGCATGTAATGGCATCTGCAATCAGGAGGACGTTAGAGAGAAGGAAGGGTCGATATAATTTACAAGAGGAAAGCTATTGAATCAATTTTCAGGGAGAAGTGGCGCGCTAAAACTATCAAGAGACAGTGGGGGAATTACACGGGGGAAGTCTTCGGGATGTGAACTTGCCGTCCTGAAAAATCAAGTCTGAGGGCAAAAAACAAACTCGTCAGGAGAGGGGAAGATGGAAATAAAATATGGAGGGAGAGGATAGTGAAGGAAATTATCCGGTCGACGAGGCGCGGGGAGAGAAGCATCTTGGATTTTATTGGGGGAAAGCAGCAGCAAGGCTGGGAGAGGGGATACATAAGAATCGTTTCTTCTTTAAATAACCGGCACAATGGCGCAATCGTTCGGGGTAGAGGCACAGATGTGCTGGTGATCAACGGAGGTGGGGAAGTTGCAACAGCCTGAGTGTGGTTTTCAGACGGATAGAGAAGTGTGGGTGGTAGAAAAATTAAGGGAGAAAGTCAACTGCGAAAAAACGCGATGGAGAGTGGGGAAAAGAATATCGGGGCAACCAAAGTCGTGGTTCAGACTTGGGGGGGGGAAATTGAAGCATGTAAGTTCAAAAAACTGAGATGAGGGGCGACATTTTGTGCAGAAACTAGTACCGGCCGGGCAGGTGCGACTGGAAGAGGGGGATTGCTCAGTATCTTAAGAGGGAAGAACGGTAGAAGAGGGAAGGGAGGGAAAACAAAAAAATACCGTTCTCAAGGGGTGCAAAAACGGGAAGTAAACTGCAAAAATGGTAAAGAAGGAGAGAAGATGGAGGGAAGAGGTGGAAAAGAGACAGGAAGTCGAAAGGGGCAGCAGTTCATAGGTAGTTGATTGCTCCAACGTAAAGGGGAACATTCTTACCAAGGCGAAGAAATAAAAATGGGGGGCTTAGAATAAACGGAAAAGAAGAGGTCTTAGCGGGCGAAAATGAGCAGCGTATGTGAAGTGAAGTGATTCTCTTGTGGGCGGGGGACGTCTAGAAAGCGAGACGCAAAGGGAAGGGAAAGAAATAAAGGAGTGAGATGCGAGATAAGAAAAAGTCAGGCTGCTTGGACAGGACATGGAGGGACAAAAGGTTGTGGGGGAGGGGAGGCTGGGGAATGGCGAATGACTGAGCGTTGTCAGT
>Ga0179593_1434102_pt1 | contig 14648 bp, 7 predicted proteins | sample CZODoug2_1_08_16_FD_185931 | JGI IMG/M metagenome (GOLD analysis project Ga0179593, IMG submission 185931) | Vadose zone soil fungal communities from Angelo Coast Range Reserve, California, USA - CZODoug2_1_08_16fungal (PacBio error correction) | ecosystem: Environmental > Terrestrial > Soil >...
GCGACAAAAGATACCTATCTTTCGCAACTCTGTGAGGACGAGCCGGACCAGTTGCCGAAATAGAAGCCCTCGCATTCACGGGGGAATGAAGGGGACAGAACGACCGGGGAGGGCTGAGAGAGAAGAACGGAGACTACGCCATCTTCCTTCGCGAAGAAAGGTGGGTAATGTGAGCGAATATAGACCCAGGTAAGGAAAGTTACAGGGGAAAACGTGGGAGGGCTCCTTTGCCTATCGTAAGACTGTTAACAATCAGGAGGTATCAAAAAAAGAAAGAATTCTATTAGATAGGGGACCCTCATAAGACAAGAAACAACACCCAATTCAAAGCATGCCAGATGTTCCTCGACCACCAGTTGGCAGGAGAGAATGAAAAAAAAACTCTTCTAGGAAGATCCTGTAAGTAAGGTGGAAGACGAAGGCGGACCCACACCCTGAAGCCTAAGAAGGACGCCAAAATGAGCGCTCACGCCCAGAGAAAACACCGAGAGGGAAAAAGGTCACCGCTACTTCTACTACCTCTTTGCGAAATCCGCTACGACGACCGAAGCCCTAGCGGGGGGCCGCCTGCACGAAATCACAAGCGCTCCTGAAAATACCTGGATGTGCTCTGCCGGAGCAATAAAGCTTCGAAAACGTACTGGAAGCTGCGGTTTCCGAAAAAACAACGTTCCGAACCATCAGGAAAGTGTTGCTCCGAAGAACTCTATACTAGGATAAACTTTGGCCCCGAGTTTTCAGCGAGCCAAAGAATAAGCCTCGGTAGAGAGGGCTTGAGAACGATGTAGGAAATCCAAGCCAGACACCATACGATAATCGGGAGGGGACCATTCTTCAAATATCGGGGACTAGGGGGTTCGTGCAAAACATGAGACACGAGGAAAGTGGAAAGGCCACCGAACAAGATTATAGAAGTATTACCAAGGGGGCTGAACTGGTGGTTGATCGGTAGGAATGAGTGCACGTTATCCTTCTGGAAACGTTAGGAAAAAAAGTTGATCACAACGGGGTGCTGGGAAACTTATCAGAAAGAAACTGAAAATAAGAGAGACAAAACAGACATCTTGGAAAAAAGGCGTCGGACAAAACGGTGCATCGGGGGGAAGGGGGTTAACTGAATAAGTGGACTCAGAAAAGGTACCGGCAGTCCCCCCGTTTGCATACCTTTGTTTCTCGGCGTTGGCAGGCGATTTATCGAAGAAAGAGGGCCAACGGAAACAAAGCGAAGAACCGAAATGCGAGGGCTCTGGTCTGCTCGAAATATCTATGAAAAACACCAGGCGACCTCGAAGGTAGTCTTAACTCAATCGCACCGGCGAAGAAAGTCAAGGGAGAGGAGGATGGCACACGGGTCACCAGCGGACCACTGATCCAAAGCGAACTTGCAAACTACGGGAGCCAGATAGAAAGAACTCGAGGAAGCGAAGGGAACGCCTCCGCCAAAGCCCAGAAGGAGAAAATCCTCGAACTGTCTCGCGGCGATAAAGCAGGAAAACCTCCCCGAGCCGATCCGTGAGGGGAAAAATTGGAAAGAATCGAAAGGGGGCCAGGTGGCGTGCCGTACGCCAGCTCACTCAAACCGGGAGAGAGTGAGGAGGGCTGAGCGGACCCGAGGGGGGGAACAAGCGCCTCCTCCAAGTTCAGAACTGGCGGATCCGAACGTGGAGTGGTCGAGGAGGAAAACCGACTAACGAAAGAGAAAGCGATTTGCGTAAGGGGACAGCTGGCGCGGGGCCGCGGCATAAGAGCAAACGAAGTGCGGAGAAAGGCCAATAACGGGTTGAGGAACCCAGAGGGGAGAAAAAAACGTGTCCGGACTCGGCCCACAGTGTGGGAAACCGCTCAAAGTCAGCAAGAGGGCCGGGGAACGAATCGTACGACTCGGGGTGAAGGAGAAGTCCTTGCAGACATAAAGAATTAGAAGAGACCCGAAAGACGGAGGGAGAGGCGAGGCGCGATCGCTGGCAGGGCTCCGGCCATAGAAAAACGACGAGAACAGCGAAAAGGTGGACTTAAAACGTGCGCCAGTAATTAGGCTCCAAGAGGGACATTAAAGGCGGTCCCTGGAACCAAGGGTGAGTCCGACGAAAAAAGCTGGCGGGCTCGGCGAACTAAAAGTTCATGTGGACGACAAAAAAATTCCGTAGATGGGAACATCACCCTGGTCCAAAAACTCAGGGACAAACGTCGCAGAAATTACCCAGCAGGGGCAAAAGACGAGAAGGTGGGTAGAGCTACGGTTGCCGGGGAGAAGGGGTACTACCGAAACGGTGTCGAAGTGTTGGTCAAAAATAAGAAAGAGGGGGGGACGCGAATTACGTCCACGAGAAACCACCAACTTCTCGTAGGCTTGGAGGGATGGGGGGCTTTCGAAGGGGGTCGAACAGCAGGGGCATTAATCGCTTCTGTCCTTTGGGGGACACGCGGCTCCTGCAGGGGCGGAGGACGCCAAGTTGTGAACTAAACAAGTAAGTGGAAAAGTGTTTCTGGGGGGGAACTTGTGTGGAAAAGAGGCACCCGTCGAGCGGGGCCATAAGCAGAGTGACTCGGGATCCCAGACCAGCCCGGGCCCTTGCCTGGACGGGGTCGGGAGGAAGGAGGTCCTCCTCTCGGGACTGAGGCGGATATAGGCGCAAACGGGAACTCGAGTCGCATAACACTGGTCAAAATAGAGACAGGTGGGGGAGGGTCGGGCGAGAGCATTGGAGGGCGGAGGGCAAGGTGGTCCGATAGAGGAAGAAACAGCACCAGGTCGGGCAGCGAGGGGCCACCTGGTGTGGGACCGACAAGAAGGTCCAGGCTGTCCGGGGTTGGGGGGGATGCAGGATTTCCCGCTCAGAGGGCAATTGAAGGATGCGGACCAAGAAGGGGGAAAAGGAGTACCGCGGAAAATTGACAGTCATGGAATCCACGGTCAAAAAAAGTCCTGAAGAGTCACAGAAGCTCGACATCAGAAAATAACCCGTCGGAGAATAGTTACATTCGGGGGGCGGGACCGCGAACGCCGTACGGTCTGCACTTGACAGCTCCATTGAATGACTCGGGGTAGAGATTTAAGGGACAACTGGAAGTACTAATCCCGAGATGGGATTTAAGCGGGCTGGAAAGGGTAGGCAGTTTCCCTGCGAAATCGCTCATAGGGGGTGGCATGTGTTAGATGTCCAAAGGGATACAAAAATGAGAAGAAAGATCCTCGATCCGGGACGCTCTGAGGATCGCCAAAAACCGAAATAGGCAAGGGCTGAGCAGCTAAGAAAAATACCCCGAGGCGACCCGCTTCCCCAACTCATGGATCGAAGTCGGAAAGACCAAAACAACGATAAAAAGGAAGTCGTCCGATCTGTCCTTTAGTCCAAGTCGCTTCCCGGAAGCGAAGGAGTGACGAATTAGTCCGTCCGATGCCGAAATAGCCGTGGGAGGGTGGTGACAGATGGAAAGATACTAAGCGTTCACCATCGGGGGGGAACCATTAGAAGGTGTCTATCAAGGCCATACACTGAGGGTCGCTGCGGGCTGGGAAAATTGGAAGAAAAAAATCAAGTCCGCGAGCGAACCCAACAGCTCGATGCGTCAAAATAATTTTCGGGATTGAGTCGGCAGACGTAGTAGTTCGTGTGAAATAAAGAAAGACTTCCCTAGACCAGGTTTGCATTAAACCTGGTCGAGCGAGAAAAAAGCTTCAGCCCGCTGTGGAGGAGGGGGGAATTTAGAGCGAGGGGGGGGTCTGTCCATGTTGCTCGGCCTGGCGAAAGACCCTCCTGAAAAAATGGGCGGGGCGATCGGAGGGAAAAATGAGTAGCCGCGCAGCGCTACTGATTTGATAGAAAAAGACAGGGACATAAAGATCCTCGGGGAAAGGGACGTGGGCGTTCACCATATCGGGCGGGAGCGGCCCCGTCCACGAGCAAGTCAAAGGAAACCAAACCCCCGCCGACAACGCGCAAGAACTACCATCGTCAGTGGGTTCTTACCGGACATGAAACCCGGGTCGCATCGATCACAAGAGGCCAAAGAAAGGGAATTCCAAAAAGATACGATAGCTCTCACTGAAATCCCAACCCAACCACAGTCGCTGTACATGTTGAGGGGTTGAAAAGACCTTGACCAACGTCGACGTCTAGGAGGGACGGGGAAATAGTTCCCTGTTTGGTAGTCGTGTCATTCATGACCTATTGGTATCGCACAGGGGGTCGATTCTTCGCCTGACGAGGGGTATATACTCAGTGGAGCAAGAAACCCGGCGTCTCTCGGAATGGTAAGTCTCCCAAACCGATCTTAAAGATCTCTCACCAACAAATTAGTGGGGAAAAGATATATATTGTCAATTTGCGTTGGGGCTACTCTGAAAAAGTTGCACAGGAATCGCTCCTTGGGGTATGCTTCTCACACTGATCGGAAAAAACCCCTTCGTCAAGACGCTACTACCAAAGTGCAGAGATGAGAAAGATGTATACTACCTAGGAAAACAAGGGAACCTTATAAAAAGCAAGTCCGATTCGAATCGTTGGTACAGGTACTTGGGTCACACGGCCCGCCCATGGTACGGAGATTTGGTGGAGTGGACATCATCATCGCTGAGCTATCTTTGCTCTCCAAAGGTAGGTGGCATAGGTGATCTATTCTACAAGTGGGGCTGAGGAAGGGGGGAAAAAACAGTCTGGGGAGTATGTCCGCACTTTTTTCGGTTGTTGGTAGGTGACGGGGCATCCTTAGGGCAAGGGCAGCTAGAGCATGTCCCGCCAAGAAAAAGTAACGAAGGAAGGCATGGGCCAGGTACTATCAAAAAAAAATGCACGGCGTCGCGGCGAGGAAGTGTGGACCGAGGAGCAAGCCCAGTTCACAGGGGGTCGGTACGACCAGCCGGGGAGCAAAAACGGGACTACAGCGCCGGAATAAAAAAACGGGGGGGGGGAAGCCAGAGGAAGAAGTGACGACAAGCTGAGCCGCTGTCTACAAGAAATTTTTCCTGACAACAAGTGGGAGCCGAAGGGCAAAGAATATAAGAAGACGAGAAAAATCAAAGGCACCGGCATGTCGCAAGATATCTTTTGGGAGGAGCTCTGGTAGTTGAGGTGAGAAATGGGCCGCGAGCCGCAGGGGTGGCAGGATCGACCATTAATCAAAAGGTGAAAACCGTCTGTCACCCTAAGAGCCTTGGAAAGAATAAAAAATCAACGAGCGGGACCATCCTAACTAAAGACAGACGATAAAGATTCCTAGACCTGTACAGAGAGGAGCCGAAATATCTACGATCATTGGGAAGGGGAGGGGTGCCGCCGAGAGTCAACAGGCGCTGTGGGTAAAATGTCCGGAGGGGTCACTGAGAGGCGCAGTCCTGTAATACGGGACGGGGTTAGAAAAAAAAAAAAAGCCAAAAAAAAGAAAAAAGTAAATAGCGAAGAGCGCAAGCCGTCTTTTGGCACCATTTAGTGAAAATCGGAACAAAGGGCGCGATAACTCATTTCAGAGGGACAAGAGTCCAATCACGAGAAAAGCAGCTCGGTAGGAGGAAACTGAACGTGTTCCCGAAATAGCAGCCGCGGACGGAAATGGCTAGGGAAGTAAAGGACAGACCGGTCAGGTGAGGAGGACTCTCCGAAGGAATACTAAAAAAAGAGGAAAAAAACGGTGAATTGTGATCGCTATCTAGCACAAAAGGAGAAAGAAAAGGGGAAGGGCCCGGGCTGCAGAAGGGGTTACACGAGGGAGGGCTCGACCTGTGAAAAAAAAATAGGACGCAGAAGAAATCGAGGAGGAAGGCTACTCAATCTAGAAAAAACAACAACCCGGAAGACACTGGCCAGAATGGGGCCACTCAAAAAAGGGGAGATAGAGAGGACGAACCAATTGAAGGGGGACAGGTGACTAGCGAGAGTGGCCACACTATGAGGAGAGAACCAATGACTCGCCAGCCCGAGAAAACCCCAAAGAGAGGGAAGGGTTCAATAAAAAAAAACAACAACTGAGAGTAAACTCGGTTCTATCCGAGAATACGGAAAAGAAGGATCCGGAAGTCCTACACAAAGAACAAGCAACGTTATTTGAATGCCGAAGGGGCCTAGCAGAAGAAGGCCTTAGGCACCATGAGGTTCAAAAAAAAGTGGGGGCCGAAACAAACCAGTTCCGAACCATCACTTGGAAAGTTTGGAGAAGCACACGTACTCGACACGGGGGGGGGGAACTGGCCAATAGGTGTAGCGAAAAAAAAAAAAAGATTAGCCGAGTTAAAAAAAGGAAAAGGGAGGGGTCTGAAACTCTAAGGAAAGCCACCCTCTATAAGAGAGGGGACGAGGGGAGTAATGAGGGCTTGCCAGAGCGCGGGACACCAGGGACACATAAGGTAGTAACACGGGTACGAAAAAAAAAAAGGGAGGACTACTGTAGTCCAATGGAGCCAGGGTGGGGGGGCCCAGGACTGGGGAAAGTTAGGAGACCGTGAACAATTAATCCTTGAGGAAAATCATTTGAGGACAAAAAAGGGGACAGGGCACATCGCTGACGAGTAAAACAGGACGAGACCGTGATAGCAGAACCGCGTGATCGGAGTACGAACAGGGAAGGGAAATCCTTGGTGGGGAAAAGCGAAGGGACGTTGGAAAAAAACGCAACCGCGGTAATCCCAAGGCAAGGGGTAGAAGGGTGTAAGGAAGGTACGGGGATACGGAGCCAGGGCCCAAACTTTCACTCACAACATCGCCAAGAAATGCGCCGAGTCGGTGGGGGGCTCTAATGCGGAGATGGAAACCAGGAACAAAACTAAACGACGAAGGTCGTATAGCTGCGGTACCCCTTCGAGGAACAGAGGGTCAGGAAAAAAAAGGTCCGCGTGCCAACATGGGGTCCTGGGAACATCTTACAAAAGGATCCGAGATGGCAACTGTCCAAAAAGGGGTTCTAAGGGAAAAAAAAAACTGACTGCTCAAGCCTAGGAAAACTCAAGCCTACAGGAGCGTGTACAAGGGACGAGAAAAACACTCGAAACTCGTCTCTTCGTGGACGAAGCCGGAAGAAAAAAGCCGTCAAAGTCCTTAGGAAAAAAAATGGGCGTCGCCCTTTTGACACGAGTGAGGGGGAAGTAAGCAATCGAAGCTCAACACAGAAAAAGAGGGAGAATAGGGGAAGGGGCTACGACGGCACGGAAGACGAGGGTAAACGGTCGACTAAATTTAGAAGGAAAGATGAACTTCGATTTGTATGAAGATTTTTTTTTCCTCCGTTAACAGGAGAAGAAGATAGGCGAGAGGGCCGCCGGGTAGGGACGGAGTGATTCCAGCATATCAGCAGCAAGGGTACGGGAGAAAACCCTTTTGATTGGACCTATAAGGATCCTGGGGTGGAAGCAGGCGCGACCTCGTTTTAAAAGTCCAGAGAACAAGGTCGACAACGAGGGCAAAAGATTGGGTCTCAGCGTGGAAAAGAAGACGTACTACAAGGGGTCCAGGTTAGTACTAGACTACGTAGAGCGGGCGCTCCAAAACGGGAGAAGAGTTTGGGCTGGGAGGGAGGGGAGAAAAATCCGCTGGCACGCAAAAAATAGAAGCGAACAAACACAAAACGCAACGGGGGACAGTGAACGAGCCAGGAAGACGGCTTGTATTCAAGAGTAAAGTCGGTAAGGGCTTCCAGGACAAGGTGAGAAGAAGAGAGACTAAAATCGAAGTGTATTGTCGCGGTCATCGGGATAGAGGGGAGTCAATCTCGCAGGGGGGATTTGACAATTTTTCACAAAGGGGGAAAAGCAAAGGAAATACAGGGCTCTGAAGACTTTCGACTCAATTAAAAAAACCCACCACAACGGTCCAAAGTTTGGGGTACTCAGGGTTAACGGAAAGGGTGGGGCCCCGGGGTGGTGGAAAAACCATACTGGTTAAGAGCCTGCATGCGGCATTTGGTGTCAAAGAGAGACACAAAGCTTCCCAAAAATACCCAATAGGCTTGGTGGGGGTGACGGGCTGGGAGGTTTCTGGGAAAGTTGGCGAAAACCGTTTCAGGCTGCTAGCGCAGGTGGGGGGGATGCACCCACGACGAGGTCAGCAAAGGTGGGCGAGATCGCCAGTTTGTCAAAATTGGGAAGCGGTGTGTTACGGAACCGTTGGGGGGGGGAGTAAAATTCAGTGAAAGGAAAGGCTGGCGGCGGTTCTGGTAAGCAGGCGCAACCGGACCATAACTTGAAAAGTCGCAGCGGTTATTCTGGGGTGAACGGCGGATAAACGCTCTTGATTAAACAAGGGGGAGTTCTTCGGGGTGAGAGGTCTAACTAAAAAGATGCATCCTTCGGAGTTATAATTGTCGCTCCGGTTGGTGGGGTCGAGTCGGAGGTCAGGGTGGCGGAAGGCGAAAAAGTGGGGACACGATAAAGGGGTCCTGCCACCTGCCCGACGCAGGAGAGTCCCATTTGGAAAAAGGGTCAATTCCAGTCTGTGAACAGGGTGGGGAATCAGGGGAATGAGGTCCTAGGACAATCAAAGGGCAAAGGGAGGCAGTGCGGGCCGAGAGAGGTATTCTTAAGAGGAGGTCAGCCTCTTGGGGGCCGCCACTAACTTCCTCAGGAGGAAAAGATCAATCGATAAACATCCCTTCGGGCCGGGAAGGAATCGGCGACCGGAGACGTGGACCTCGGCCTTCACTGGAAATAAAAGGACGTGAGAGTCGGGGCGAGTTAAGGACTTTGTAAAAAAAGTGAGGACTACGAGTCAAAGTCGTATAAGTACGACGTTTCACCGGAAAGAAGAAAAAAACGGGAGGTCCTTTTTCAGAGGTACAGAAAGGGAACACCTCGAAGCCCTCTTACGGGATCGCTTGGACAAGCCCTTTCACTTCAGGACACTCAGCCCTTAGACAAAAAGCAAAGAGAAGGTAAGAGGATTCGGAAAGAACACAGATCCCAAGGCTCGTCACCTATCTCCGGAAAATAATCCTCTCTACATCGAAAATGGAAAACGTGGCGTATGGCTAGTAGACCGGTCACCGGGTGGGTGACAGCGGGCCTCGATTGAGCCGAGGGAGGCTGAAGAATGTCGGGGGAAAAGGAAAAAGAAACCTGGGCCGGCCCGGCTACAACTCAAATTGGGCCAAAACGCATAGAAAGCCTCGCTGCAGAAGGTTCGGTGATAGGGCGGCGGGGAGGATATTTGGAAAATAGGGCCACTCATTTAAGACACTACTGGGGGGAGATTAGAAGGTTAAGAAGGCGAGAAAAAGCGAGAATGGTTACCTGCACGGAATGATGCCATTCGGAGCAAAAAAAGGGCTGTTCCGACGAAAAGCTGAAACGGGGAGGAAGAGAGGGAAACAGAAAAGAAAAAACCGGGCGCACGCTTCTGAGGTGAGGAAAAGATCACGGGGACGCAGACCCGAGTGGGGTTACGTGCGAAAAAAAAATAACGGGGGCACCTGACTAAGAGACCAGGTCAACAGCAATTCTCGTCAAACCAAAAGGACAGCCCGAAAAACTGGGGGGAAATACATCGAACACTTCTTCTGGGTATCAAACAAAGACGGGGGGGGGAGTGAAAACACGAAGATCGAAAAAAAAGAGTGATGAGAGAAACCCACTAACAACATCGACGAGGGGGGTGGGCAAATACCGTTAGCCCTCCCCAGCCACTGGGATAGTCAAAGATGGTTTCAAGGGTCGTGCCAGTGAAGATTAAAAGTGTTAAAGCTAGCTGGAAAGAAACTCCGAGAGTTTAGCGTCGTAGCACCAAGGATGTCAAGCTCAGGTACCTTCAATCACCCCACAAAATAATCGAGAACATATCTGCTACACAACAACTTAAAATGCCCTACGAATCCGGGCCGAGGTTTTTAGATGACACTTTCCTAAGGGGCGCCCATTTGTTAAGACGGGACAACTATACGAGAAAGCAGCGACGCTCTGAAACTGGCTGATGCAAGAGTCTAAACAGCATAAACAAGGCGGACACCAGCAACCATCGACAGGTCGTCTGGGCCGGTCTGGTAAATCCAACCCATGTCAGGTGCGGGGGGTTGGGAAGGAGCGCGCTTCGCGAGCGGCTCCAAAAGACGTGTGAGGTGCTAAGGGACGGGGGGCGGAGCACGGAAAACCCGACGGAGGGGATGCAGCCTGGGCGGCAGGTGGGAGCAGTGCTAAGGCGGCATCCTCGGCGGTCCCGCCACCCATGGCAAAACCACTATGGTCTGGGGTAAAATGTCCCGTCATAGACGGAGGTGACATTTAAGAATCTTCGTGAAGGGTTAAGATATCACTACAAAGTGAAAAGAAGATTAGTACAGTAAGAGAAAAGCAATGGCTCACAGAGACTGACAATGTAACCACGTACAAAAAAATCTGGAGCTACTCCCCCTCTTCTGCATTAAATTCAACTTTTGACTGGAAACTCATAGAGCTAAAGAGGAAGATGCCTCAAGAAAACGACCCTAAGGGTTAGAATCAGGGCAGTCGAGAGGGTTGGTGGGGGTTGAAGCCTCGCAGAATCGGGGAACTGATCGGAAAATTAAAGCCTTGCCCGTACTCGTGGGACGAACACTCAGGGGTTAAGAAGGGACAGCACCGACTACCGGAGGTTTGCCAGGAAACGCCATAAACCTCGAGCACTCCGGCAGAGATTAGATAGGGCACCGAAGGGGAGGGGTGGGTCCGGCAAGTGAAAACGAGGGAAACGTTGTAACTGGTCGAAGCGTACAAAAAACTGTTAACATCCTAACCTTCGGTTTCGGCAGCAATTAGAGAAAAAAGGGGAGACCTTCAGATCGCATGGGGAGGGGAAACTGTTAGGAAAGAAAAAAATAAGTCCGGAAGCGCATGGCCGGAAAAAACCAAGCATACCCCGAATTCCAGAAAGATCGTTCTGTAAGCCAGGAAATTGCCATCCAATCGAAGGGGGCCGGTGCAAAGCTGGCGATCCGTCATGCCACGCGGGGGAGGGCAGGTAGACGCACACAATAAGCGAAAAAAAGGACTCAAGGGGCGGTGGGAATGTTACGAGATAAAAAAGCCTTCAGGCAAAAACCGAGACCTGGGGCGGCAGCCGGACCGAGAAGCGGGGAATGTGACAGAGGAGATGACGAAATTTGCAGGAAACTACCTAAAAAACGCCCAACAAACCACTGCACAGGCCGCCCTAACGGGGCGAAAAAAAAAAACAGTGCTCGAGAAGGCAAGGTCAATGCTAGGGCGGCTATCTCGGGGCAAACGACGAAAAATTCCAGAAGACGGAACCGAAAACACGGCGTCTTTTGACAAGTAATCATAGAATTAGAGGGAGCGGGCCTGAAGAAGGCAGATACCGATGGCGGGGCCGAACGAAACCTAACGCCGAACGAAGCAAGGCCCGGAGGCATGCTGCCGCCGGAGGCGGAATTGAAACTGGCCCTGGGAAGGGCCGAGCACAAAACCGGTCCGACCCATGAAAGAAGTGAAAGCCTAAACAAGTAGCTCACACCGCAGTAAGATGGTCGCTAACCGAAAGTAGCCGAGGGGAAAAAACTGCACGTGACGGAGAGAAAAACCTCCAGAAAGCAGAAAGCTAAGGGTTCTCGCGGCATGAGAAAAGAGGCGCTAGGACCAACGCCAATAGTACAAGGATAACCAACAGGAAGAAACAATCCCGTTTGGCGCAGTGTCGTAAGTGCGAGGGGGGGAGCCTGATCGGGACAGGTGAGGAACCCAAAGGGTTCGGCGGAGCTAAGACACTGACAACAAACTCCGATAAAAGGAACGGCGTCGTCAGGAAGGACTCACGGGCCAGGGGAACGCCTTTGTGCCGAAGAGGTGGGGAGCCGGTCCTACCGCTTTACGTCCCTTTGAGAATGGGTCATAGGTCGTTGTCGTGGGGTAGGATCCGGGACAGGACTCACAAAAAAAAATGGTCCAGGGGGAGGTCGGTGATTCGACGCTAGGCGCGATTCAGTGGATAAAAGGGAAGTCGCGTAGAGGACTAAAACGCTCCTTGGGGCTTTTTTTTTGGGGGGGAAAGTAGAGTGGAGCTTGGGCACAGAAGAGGTACATCCCCAAGATGGAAAAAGGTATCCGAACCGGTAACGCAGATTCTCGTCGAATGGTGACTAGTATGCGAGACTAAACAAAAACTCCAGCAAGCAAAAAGGAAGAGAAAATCGCGACAAAAGTGGGTGGGACTGCTCAAAAGCGAGCACGTAACGGGGGAAAATACTTGGCGAGGGGTGAGGACGGGGGTCCCCGAGGGTCGTCCGGCGCCAAGACTCAAAAAAAATTATGGGGGGGGGAAGGATAGGGCGGCGGGGGAAGACCACTTTCACACGGGAGAAAAAGATCAAAGTCTAATGAACTGAAAATCTTGGGGGGTCCGGAAAAGAAGAAAAAAAGATAACCGACGAGATATGAAACTGGGGGTTCAGGACGAGCTGGATCTGTGGATCATTAGGAGCAGCATCGGGGCGACGACGCAGCACATCGGGGGAAATGGCCGAAGGGAAGTGTTGTGAAAAGGGGAGCGGGGGACCTCGAGTGTGCATCCTTATAATAACAAGGGGGTCTAGTAAAAGGGAAAAATGATTGCGTCGTGTCATACAGGGATTTAAGAAGGGGGGCCCAGTGTCTACATGCGACTGAGAATTCGCGGCCAAGCCCTAAAAGAGAATTCGTATGCGGGAATGAATTGAGGGGTCCATCGGGTCCTATACAGATCAATGAGAAAAGGAGAATAACAACAGTGACCAAAAGGGGGTACTTTCCGAGGTCGGGTCCTCTCTAAATCCTAGGAAAAGAGGTCCCGAAAGGTGATTCCGAGAGAAATGGGGCAGTAAGTGGGGCGGTGGAAGAAAAGTGTTTCCGGGGCAAATTTTAAGAACCTGGGTTCCAAAAAAGACAGAAGTCTCCTGGAGAAGCAGGAAAACAGAAGACGACAACGGTATCAGGGGGGGGTGACCTCAAAAGAAGTTCACTACTGGTTAGGGGTCCAAGATGTGGCGGGGGGTCACGAAGCCATTCGGCACAGCAGAAGTAAAAAGCCGACCCCGAGCGTAGCTAGAGTATGGTATCAGGAAAAAAAACAGGTTCAGAAAGCGCTTCAGGGGGAGGAACCAGCGGGCGGCCGTGCGGGAGGTTGCGAGGACCTAAAACAAAGGGGACAAGTGCCGTGAGGGTTGGACCGGTGGGCAAACCCTCGGCAGGCGGAATAAGTCGCCGAGGGAAAATCGCGAGGCATGAGAAACCATGGAGAGAGGACGCGTAGGAGAGGTGACTACAATCGGTCAAGGATGCTTGTAGACGCCAAAGGGTCCTCTGAAGTAAACGGAAGGAACTTCAATCCCTTGGGTGGGGGGGTGAATTGCTCTGCCATTGGGGGGTCGGATTGCTGGTCACGTGGCACACGAATCATCAAGCGGCCACGTAAAGGAAAGGCTGGAAAGGCGCGCCACTTGGTCTCGGGGCCAAAGCTTGACAGATTTTCATGTTTACCAGATTATGTCGCCTTCTCGGAATGGCTTTCCAAAATCTAATCGGGTCACAGGCGGACTCAGACCTTCAAGAACTTCCAGTGCAAGCCTGCAGGATTGAGATAGATCAACATCACAAAAGGGGGGGGGGAGGTAAGACGCGGGTAGCGGAGGAAAGGGGCCTCCGAAGCTGTAAGTACCTGTCCAGCATGCGAATGAGGGGAGAGTGGGCCAAATGAGAATGGAAAGGAACTATCTGATGGAATGAGGGTGGGCAGTGCGGCGAAATGACGCATCAAGGCCGGGCCTTGTTAATGGAAAGGGACCGCCTGAACGGTGCACCGGGGAGCGGGGAACAACCATCAAAGATACTGCAGCTCCGCATAAGTAAGGCTCCCAGAGGGAACCGAAACCGCTACTGACGAACTAGAAAAGGACCCACGAAACCAGATTGATCGTGATCAAGGTATCTCATAGAGGACCCTCGATGCGGGAGAAGGGGAAGAAAGTCGGGCGACCGGGGAGACCGGGGGAAGAGTTTGAAGTAGGCATCGAAAAATACGGGCCATAGTTTCCCGAATACTGTCTAAAAGACCCGGAAAGGCGGGAGAGAGAGGGGGAGAAAAAAACCCACTAGACCTGAAAAGACAACATCTCTTCTCCAGGAAGGGAGGGATGGGGGCGTGGAATAGACTCGGGACCGATTAGTAAAGCGCACTACTGTTGGGGGGAAAACGGTTGGGGAACGGCTTGGGCAGGTCGACGCGGAAAACTTGGAGGTCCAAGTACTTTCGCGCGAGGACAAGGGAGTTGCTCGGACAGGGTCGAAATACCATGGAACTGGGTCGTCAGGATAGGAAGCTAATAGAGGGAAAGTCTTCGAGGCGCAGAAAGTCCAGCCCGCCCGGGGGGTGAGGTCCCGGGAGTCCCTCTGAACGATCACTGACACTGCCCCAAGAGCCGACAAAAGGCGCGAACGAAAGGGTGCCAACCACTGCAGAAAAAAAGCCAGTTACGCCGGAGTGGGGAAGTTAAAGAAAAAAGGAGTACAATAGAGCTCGGATTAAAAGACGACGTCGTACTGTAGGAACAAACGTGGACACCAGTCATAAGAGTAGGCAGTGGTAAGAGTCGTCGAACAACTTGTGAGAGACATGTGGTGGGGTTGGGACTCATCCGGAAGAGTGGCGAGACGACAGTTTGATCACGACAAAAAAATAGGGGGCCTTTATTAAGAAAAAAGACCA
>Ga0179593_1501935_pt1 | contig 14648 bp, 20 predicted proteins | sample CZODoug2_1_08_16_FD_185931 | JGI IMG/M metagenome (GOLD analysis project Ga0179593, IMG submission 185931) | Vadose zone soil fungal communities from Angelo Coast Range Reserve, California, USA - CZODoug2_1_08_16fungal (PacBio error correction) | ecosystem: Environmental > Terrestrial > Soil >...
AGCTTAAAGAAAAAGAAGGGGGGGGAAGGAAAACTATGCCAAAAGCTGTGACCTTCGACTTGAAGTCTTAGGAGGGAGAAAGCAAAGAAAGAAAACAGAAAGGGCGCCATAACCTATTTCAAGGTGAAAGGCAGAACGGCAACTACACTTCTGGCAGCGGGGGGGGGATTCAAACGCCCGGGGGAGAGGAAGTTCTCTACTGGAACTACAAGCTCTGAGAATCAAAAGACTGAAGTGAAACGGCTACCTCCTCTTCACGTTCCCTCTAAACCATCGAAAGGAAGAAGGAAGGATGAAGAGAACATCCACAGACAAGCAAAAGGGCATTCACTGAAGGAAGAGGGGGGGGGCTTTCAAACCAACTGAAAAGTAGAAGTAGAGAAACACCTTACCTAGACGGCATAAATCAAGACCGGCTTAACCTCACGCGAGCGAGGAATGTGCGGTGGAGAAATGATTGTTGCCAGCAGGGGGATACTATGCAAAGAAGAGGGGGGGGGGGCAGCTAAAAGCCAGGGGAAAAAAAAATAGCCTGTCTTTTACCTAGAGAGGAGAGGAAAAACCTCAGACAACGAGACATCAGGAAAGTATCCGGTTTTGGCGCGGAAAAAACTCCTCAGTAAAATATCTAAAAATCAAATAAGGGAGAAAAATGACACAATCATTACAAAGGTCCAAAATAGGATGAGGAAGCGGGATCTAGAGAAGGACTTGCTGGAGAAAAAGGGACACCACGAACAAGTGCCAAGACGACCGTACCCGTCTTCGAAAAAATCCCGGGAAAAACTGCAACTTAAGAGGAAGCTCACCGTCAGAGAAAGCATCGAGAAGGGTAAAGAGCGAAGAATAAGAAAATAAAAACTAAGTAACTACTGCATCAATCCGGGTACCCTAGGGAAAACAGAGAGACACAGATAAAAGAAATTACCAAACAAAGGAAGAGGGGAAGAACGCGTCAGCCAAAGAACCTGGCCATAGAGGGGGGTCTTTGATGAGGGGGTGACCAGAAGGAAAGAAGTTTACCGACCAGGGGGGGGTAGAAAGCCGTGATAGCGAATCGACAATACGGAAAAGGGGAAGTTGGGCACACCAAGTCATGCGGAGTACCTACCACGCATCGGGGGGGGTACGGAAACCCCACACCGAAGAAGGGAAGCTCTGGGGGACCGATGGGGGACCCTAACGGAAGACCAGAAAGTGATTGCAAAGAACTGGCGCCAAACCTAAAAACTTGGAACAAATAGGAGTGAAAGCAATGGGAAGAGTTACTAAGGAGTAAGAGAGAAGACTGAAAAGGACTCAGCGGAAAAATTTCGTATACAGGCTCATGAGTCATTGGCAGAGGGAATCGAGGGGAGGAACTACTTAAGGGAAAAAGAAAATCGCGGGTGTGGGGCCTATCCTTTCTCAGGAAAAAACAGGGGGAAGGCCGAGTTGTCGAAAAGGATCAAAGACAAAAGAACGGAAGACGGTCCTCACGTTTAAAGTCGGGGGTACAATGAAAATTCCGTAAAAAATAGAGTCCAAGCATCTTGGTTTGTGAATCTCGCGAAGAAACATTAGGAAAGAAAATCGTGGATGCAAGCAGTTCTTCAAAAAGATCTGGAAGAAGGAAGGAGCAAGCAAAGAGGGGGCGGGTACCATCCGGGGGAACCACCTTGAGAAAGTTGGGGGAAGCGCTCTACGCAGAATTATCAAGTTGAGGGGACATGAACGGAAGATCCACTGGGGGAAGAGGTTATGACGCTAAAAGGGGGGGGGGAAGGGCAAAAGAGAAATCCTGAAAAGGGGAAAAAGATCTTTTCGACAAGGGCGATACAAGGAGAAAAAAAATACCTGCAAGGGAGGGAATCCTCTTATAACTCCACCCTCCCGACAAAAGGGGAAAAAAAAACGCAGGAGCCTTCAGTTAATGAACATAGGGGGGGGTTCCCCGGGAACAGTACGACATCGATACAGAATCAAATGTTGATGGAAAAGAGAAAAACGGGACATGAACACTGCGCAATCAAACCAGGGGTTCTGGGGAGGGGGAGGCATTGGAAGCATTGGAAGAGTACAATCTCTCGATCAACAAAGGATGGGATGAAGGGGCTATTAAAAAAAAGATTCCCTACCTACAAACTTCATTGTTTGATGTGACGAGTGATTTACTCAGGGGGAAGAGGGGGTCCCATTGGGAAAGGAAGCGGCTAGGAATGGGAAGAGTTTCGTAGTCCCGTGGCCCGAAACACATTCTGATAAAGGAGTCCGGAGAAAAGGGAGGGGTGTGACAGAGGAGCGAAACTGAATTGCTGTCTCTTGAGTGAGTTCTTTTAAGAGGGAGTCCAGGGATGAAAAAAGTCTTCGGACTTCAACATTTGACGGGGGGCCGTAAAGGACGTGAGGATAAGGAAAGGAGTCAGGGTCCGTGTCATGGCCCTCCAACCCCAATGAATAAAGTTAAGTCGAGCTACAACGAAACTTGCGGTAAATCGGGTGCGTGGGTTTCGAAGGAGGGAAAACCTGGAGGGAAGAATTAGGCGATCGAGACGTCAGGTGAAGAAGGTGAAAAACAAGGGAAAGGAAGGGGGAGGGGGTCGGTACCAAATCGATGAGCTGCCGAAAGATAGTGACCGAGGAGTTGTGAAGAACCGCAGCCCAGGAATTGAAGAAAAAAATGAGCCGTTCGGGGGTGGGAAAAACCAAGTTGGAGGAGCAACGTTCGACCCCTCGTATGCGGCAAACGGGGTCAACTGGAGAAGGGGTTTACCCAAAAAATGAAAAGAAAGGGAGAAAAGGCCTGAAATCGGTTCCGAGAGGAGTCCATCTCGCAAAGGAATCATTAAGAACGGGTCTCGAAGGTCATGCAAAGCTGAGGAAGGGGGGTAGGCCAAAACGAAAGGCAGAGTCTTCACGGGGGAAAAGAATGTTCACATCTTTGGAAGACGAGATGGGAGAGTTGTAAACGGGGCAAAGGTTAAAGCAGAAAGGGAAAATAGATTAGGACCGCAAAAAAAAGAGAAGGCTGGAGTGCGGGTTGGCAGGGGCCGGGAAAAAAAAAAGTATTTGATAGGACCGGGGACGTGTGAGAGAACAAGTAAAAAGGAAAGGGAAATGGAAGGGGGGAGTAACTGCGGGTCAAAAAATAAAACTCCAAAGGGGCCTGTCTGGGAGTTCACAAAAACGAGAGGGGAATTTTCTTCTCAAGGGTCTTAAGTGGATAAACCTCATAAAAAGCTGACCGAGGTCGGGCAAAGAAGGTAAGTGTCGGAGGGACTGAGTCGGGAAGACCTTGAGACGGAAAGTTTCTCAAAAGTATGTGGTTATATCTAAAGTAGGGATCGGAGAGAAAAAGATAGTAGGGCAGTAAGGGAGGGGCCTTGCGATAATGGGATTGCCGACATGAGATGGGCCTAAGCGTAGGGGAAAAGGTCGTTAGGGGGGGGGGTAAATTAGCTGCTTTACTCATGTATCATTGACGGCGGGGCCTTCATTCGTAAAATTTTTTGTGGGGAAAAAGGGTACCTTGAGCAAGAAAAGATTTGATCTGGCGGGGGACGCTAATGGTTTACTGGGAAGAGAAAAAGAAGGTGCCGGAAAAGTGGGGTGTACAGGCGGCGTGCGCTCGAACGCATTGAATATGGTCTTTGCTTTGCAGAAAGGGCGCTTCGAGCAACGATCTGGAATACTACTTGAAAAAAAAAGGGAACTGAAGGAAAGACCATCGACGAGCTTCGGGGGTCTGAGCTCGATTGAGGTAGGACTTCTAGAGGGGATGTTTACCTGAAAAAAATGAAGGCTGGATCAAGGGGACGCCCACGAAAAGAAGCTTTGTGAAGAACAAGGGAGGGAGAAAAAGTCCATGCTGAGTGTTAATCGAGGGGACTTATCTTGCGGGGGAAATTTGGGGGAGCAAAAGGGCAAGTGAAAGATGGGTCTAAGGTATGCGACGTATCAAAGCTGTAAAAGCTGCCAAGGCAGACATTGAATTAAAAAAAAAGGGTTGAAGGGGTGTGGTCCCAGGACCACAGGGAAGATGTCTTGGAAGGGGAAACGTCCTCACCTTTACATCAGGTATGGCGCCGGAGGGGGGAAGAAGGTCAGAGTGGGGAGCTCTGAAAAAGTCTCAGGGAAAGAAGCAGCTCGGCCTCTTGGACCTTAATCCGGGGTGGGAGGGTCTCAAAAAAAGGGAGGAGGAAAAATATGGGTGAACCTGCACTACACGCTCGAGCACGGGATAAAGGGAAGAACGTCAGGAAGAAACTAGGAAAAGAAAAAAAAACTGTTCCAGCATCAACGCTGATAAAATAACACCATCACTAAAAAAAAAACGGATAGGGAAGGGGAAAAAACTACCGCCAATTCCTTCGGGGAGAAGGGGGGGTCCTTGTAAAGTAACTAAAAAGGGCCGAAGGCAGCTAAAAGCGGCTCTTCGCGAAGGAAAAAGTCAAGGAAGAAGAAACCTAAGGCACGACTACTGAATCTATTACACGCACATGAGCGGCTAACTCATGTGACACTGAAGAAAAAAAGCCAACAGGCAGGCAGAAGGAGCGGTGTACGTCACAGGTGAAATCCCAAAAGGAGAGGAAGGATTCCTTTCGGGAAGGAAGATGAAGCAGAACATCAAAAGGAAAACCTCACGATTAAACGGAAGGGGACTAAGAACAAGGTGTTCCATACGTAGCCAAATCGTCGAGAACATCCAGTGCCAAGCGGGGAAAAGCCAAAGAGAAAAGGCGTGGTACATCTAGCGGAAAAGGTACAGGAAAGGTTGGCGGAGCTCATCAGTACCAATAGCAGAACAAGCCAGCGCAGAATGAAAGCCAGAAAAGACAACAGGGAGGGGGGGGGGGATCCAAAACGAGGCCCGGGCGAATGTAGGAGACTAAAGGACTTGCTGGAGATCCCGAAATCAACTTCACAGAAGAACTTGCCAAAAAGGCACCGGCAAAAAAAAGGTCGGCTTCAAAGGACTCGCAAAAAAAGTCTCAAGGGGCAGGCAGATGGGGGGCAGGACGACAATGACTTGCGAGACTCAATAACAACAAATACTTGGATAACTATCAAAGTAAGGAATGCCAAAGAAGACGGAAAAAAAGACGCAATAACGGCGAGGGGACCAAAGTGAAAGAACGCAGCTTCACAGTGATGATTAGAAACCTGCAAGAAGAAAAAGGGGAAAAGCGGTGGGACAATCCGAACAAGTGTTTATTTGACCGCCACTGGAGGGTTACTCGCAGTGAGAGAGAGGGTTAAATTGTCGGGGATGCAAACAGAAACTAAATTGAAAAGGGAAGCATACGGTTGTGAACGCACGGAACAGCCCCAAAAAAGAAAAAAAACATGCAGAGACAGCATGCAATCCTAGGTGAGCGTCTGCTTTAATGGACAAACCGACACTAGAGCCTATCGGAAACATGACCTATGTACGGGAGAGGCAGGAAGAAGAGTGGGAAGAACATTAAAGAGAACGACTCGGGACCGGCTCATGATAATTTGTGGGGGAGTCTTGAACGACCGAGCAGAAGGCAGACAACAGCCTTGTTTGGTTCACAGGACCAACAGTTCACAAGGTTCCTGCAAAGACGTAAGGGGTCGAAAGGGGAGGAATGGTGTTGCAAACCAGGAGGGGGACTAAGGGGGGGAAAAAGAAAATTTAAAGGGAGGGGGAAATGCCAAAGCTCTAGGGACACATCATCTCAAAGAGATTGGCTTCAGCCTCCAGAAACTGGTTGGTACCGAAAAAAAGCCTTCCGAACGAAGGAAAGCAGTATCCCTTATAGAATCACAGAATTTTCGATCTGCCTACCTGAGGAAAGGAAAAGAAAAGAGAGTGGGGAACCCTACGTATAAAAAAAGCAAGCTACCCGGTCTTTGGTAAAAAGAAAAAAGGATCAGGAGGTCGGGGGAAACGACTGAAGAACAGAAAGGAGTCAGCACTGACATAAGTTGAGGAAAGTAAATTTACAGTAAAAGAGATCCGCAAGGTGGAAGGAAAAAAAGGTGTGCGCTAGAAGAGGGGAACAGCGGAGGACAAACTAAGTTTCTCATCTACTACACCCCCGCCCGACACACGTTCAGCCGTGCCTCGAAGGAAAGGGGCACAATATTTATCAGCAGCAAAGACGTACCAGGACGACAGAAAATCTAGTACCGGAGGAAGGGAAGGCATTAACAAAGGGGGGGGAAGTAAGGAAAAAAGTCAAGGAAAATCAGTTCTGGCGTTCGAAGGGTGCGCGTTGTAAATTCTCGAGACGAGTGAAAGGAGGTTTTAGGGAAAAAGACCAAGCCGAAAGACAAAGAATCTGTGGGGGAAAAAAAGAAACTACCGGGCTTAACAATAAAGGTCATGCGCTCAGGAATAAGGTAAGTTGGTTATTTCGTGTCCCTTTTCTAAACACTGAGGAGGGGGGGAGAAGAGTGAGGAAAGGGGGAGGTCGGGGTAGGGATCTCAAAGGAAATGGGTTATGGAAAGGGGGGGAAAATCTGGGAAAGGCAGTTTACAAGGTCTACAAGATCGACCAAACAAATGGATGAAAGCGAATTAGACCTATCTTGGAAGGGTCAATTGATTATTGGCCAGTGCTGAAAATTCAGAGGAAAAGGGAAGCATGGAAAGAGAAAAGTTGAAAAATTAAGGAGTGATCGGACAACGAACACTTTGCGTAGAAAGGCGGGTGTACCGCAGGTGACGCCAAAAAGAGCTGGAGTTGAGACACGGGAGGGGAAATCCTGGGAGAAGGGGGGCTTGCCTCCGAGGTCGGAGACTCGTGCTGGGTCAAAAAAGTTAGCAGGACGAAAAGATCTTTACGATGATGTGGGGGGGAGTATCTTGGGGGGAATTCAATAAAAAGGTAAACCGTGAGGAAAGCCTGTAGAACGGTAATGTGGGCCCACCAAAGAGAGGATCAAGGGAAAAAACACGACGTAGGGCGGAAAGGGTGGAAGAAATGGAAAAAACCAATGCGCTTGGAGCTGTCCTTCAGAAGTTCAGCTCGAGTTCCAGACGCCCAACGGTCTGAGCCTTTTTCGATAAGATTAGGGGGGGGAAAAACGCTTAGGAATGTGGGGGAAAGAGACTTCCCCTAAAGAGGGGGACTTAAGGGATCGGGGGGGGGTGACAGATTGAAAGCTGGCATTGTCGGGATTCCAGTGAAAGAGACTCCATAGAGAAGGGGGGGAAAGGAGGGGGACATCAGGAGGAAGGAAACCTTCTTGAGGGAGTCGGGGGGACTGGTGGAGGAAAACTAGTTCCGGAAAGGAATGTATGCCGGGGGGAGTGTGCCATCACGACAAAAGGGAACGAATGAAGGATTTGCGAGGTCAAGCTCGTACACGTGGCGGAAAAGCCCCAAAAAAGCAAATGGGGGGGGGGCCTGGAAGAAGGGGGAAAAAAATAACAAGGCTGGCGCTAAAAAGGGGGGAGTCTGCCGTTTAGGGATCCCACATCCGACTGAAGCAAGTAGGGAAGGTGGAAAAAAAAGGGGGCGATCGTATTGTCGGTCAGGTTGTAGAATTGAACAGGAAAAACTGATTCAAGTGTGTGGTCCTCGAATTCATGGGGGTCCGGCGAGAATACAAAAAAAAAAAGTTAAGAGAAATGGGGCAGAAAAAGGATTGCCAAAAGAGACGGGGGGACGCAGGACGTCTTGCAAGAGTTATTGGGGAAAGTTATGGAGGCAGGCAGCAAGTCATTAGAGGCGCAAAAAGTCGGCCGATCCGGGGGTGGGTTGGGGCACATCTGTTGTGATTTGTGAAGGTTCGGTAAGAGAGTGGGAGCTATATTGGGTTATTAGGGGGGAAAAGAAAGAGGCCTGGGGTCTCAGGTGGAGACTGCGTCTGCGCTCGGTACACTCCATTGAGAAATTGATGATGGCAAACCCGCAGAAGTTTATGTCCGTCGCAGGCGAGAAGAAAGGCATACTTATGGAAAAAAAGGGAAGAGTCTAACCTAAACCATCGACGAGAAATGGGGACTGGAAAGGTTAAAGCGATAGGGCTATAATGACTCATTTCATATATGGCTGGGATCAAGTGGGGTCTTCGGATCAGGGCGTGAGGAGGTGGAAGGTCGATAAGAAATGCAAAAGAAGGGATGGGGGCACAGGCCAGGGGGGGGGAAAAGGGGGCGTTGCACTGAAGGATCCGTCCTCTTGAAGAGAACTTAGAGACGCTTTATCTTCAAGACATTGATGGGAGGTTTTAGGTCACGGAAAAAAAAAGACCCCGAGAGGTAGTTGAAGGGGGGGAAACTCACAGGGGGAAGGGGCATGATTGGGGGGCTGTCAAGTAAAACTCGGAGATGCTGAGTCGAAGGTCCGCTCGTCCTCTTTTGAGCTCAAGTGTAATAGGAACAAAAAAAAAGTGGAGGTATAAAGATTAACCTCATCTACACGCTCGAGCTCAAGAGGCCTAAGGAGGAGAGAGGGTACATCACGGGAGAAGATTCCAAAAACGGAGGGACCCTAAAAAACCTGTCGCCATACCAAACCGAGAAGGTGAGGCAAACGGAAAAAAAACCTCGTAGGGGGCGCCAAGTTTGTACGTGACCGAAAAAAACCAGGCGCTGCCAAGAAGGATAGAAAGGGCATCAGAGAAGAATCGCTCAAACAGGGAAAGGGACTGTCAGAAAACATAGGAACGGAACGCTAAGGCAATCGATTACACCAGCAGGAGGGGATTTCCATCTCAAGGGAACTAAGAAAAGGCTCACAAAACGAGGGGCCACACTTTATAAGAGTCTTACCAAGGGTACCAGTCATAAGAAACAAGAACCGAGCTTCAAGGAAAAAACCAGCTCGTCGATTTTCGTGAGACTTGCCCGTGTTAGAAGGCAAGTGTTACGATTACCATAGAAGACACGGACAGCCTGTCAAAGGAGAGTCAGCAGGTGTAAAAGCAGCGAGAAAGCCGACAACGATAAGGAGGCCTCGGCTCCAGGTGTTTCTAAGGACAAAAAGGGGTCAGTACCACAAGATAGCGTCAGAAGCTCAAAGAAGAAAAAGACTAAACGCACACGGACACAGCGGGGGAAAAGAAAAAACACGAAAAGAGCCGCCAGGGAGAGAACGAGAAGGATTGCTGGAAATCAATCACTTTCAAAAACACTAACGAACGGCCACACAGAACTTCCTGACAGCGCGCGACCGTAACAGTAAAGGACACCGAGGAGGCCACCATTTCGACAACGGGAGACGGGCATCTATATTTGGGGGGGGGGAGCTCGACTACAGGGGTCGCTACCCAGAAAAACTACTGAGAAAACTACGAAAATACACTCAATGAAGGATGCACAGAACTAAAACAAACCTGTCGCTAGGGGACGAACCTCTTTAGGACAGTCGGATGGATTAATTTAGAATCCTGCTACAAGGGGGGGGGGCCACAAAAAAGTTTCTTGGGCTCGAAAGCCAGAAAAAAGGGAGGAAAACCGCAGTAGGGAAAGAGTTATAGGAGAAAAGAATGAAGTCTTTCGTCGTTACCTTGTTCGGTGGAGGGCACAGGCCGTAGGGACTAAATACCAGCGGCAACCTACCCAGAAAAAGCACAAACATAATGCCAAGCGGGAAAAAGGGGGTTAACCAGGGGAAAGAAGACTATGTATCGCTATGGGGTCCCTTTCCTCCAAACACTGCCAGAGAAATCTCGGAACTCTAAATGTTACCGATCAGCCTAAAATACGGGATCTCGATTGTCTGACGGGTAAAAAAATGAGAAGAAAGGGAATCTTAGGAGAGGATTCATGGGGGCGATCTGTGAAAAACCTGAAACGAGCTGAGTCCAGACGGAAGCGCATGGGCCCATTCAAATCTTTCACCCAGTTACAGGGGATTGGGAAAAGACTCAGGGGGGGGGGTGCCAACCATTCACCGGCATACGGCTTCCTCCAATTGGGGAAAAATACGAAGACGACGCCACATAAGAGTCAAGCTCGGTGTGGGGGGGAAAGACTCTAGGTACCGACCAAAAAGAACTTTAAAGGGAGGGACAATCCCAGGACTAACAGACGTCTTCGATCTAAGACTTTAGGAGCAACAGACCAGAAGGGGCGTTCCCCTGACGGGAGAAAACACCGTAAAAGGTCGTTGTAGCTCTCGAATCCACAGGGGAAGGTCACTGGGGGGGGGAGGGGGGGAAAGATCAGCAAGATGCAGGACTCACGGGGGCCCATAAGGGATAACGCTCCAAGGGTACCGACAAGAGAGGGGCGCACAGTTGGTGTTCACAGGCAGCTCGATCTGGGTCGACAGCGTAACTGACGACTGAGGAATAACTAGATACACCTCACCCGCGATACACCACGTTTCTCCCTCGGCGAAGGCATAGATAAGGGAACGTGGTTCTTTCACTGGAACAGGAAAAAGGAAGACATCGAGGCCGGAAAACGGAGATTAGGTGTACCTGAATGGGCAAGAAAACCCTACGGAACAACGGCGAAAAGAAACGAAGTTCTGTGATTGGGAATGAACAGTGGACTAGGACAAGGAAGGCAACACAAAGAAGGAGATAGGAGGGTACAACAGCTGCCAAGGAGAACGCCCAGAACGTCGTGGTAAGGGTGGCTCAGGGGGAACGTCGGTTTATCGTGGCCCAGATTCAGACATAAGGGGCATGCTTCTCAGGAATAAGGGACCTCGGGGGGGGGGAGTAATGGGGGGGTGGGGTGGGGGGGTGGGGGGGGGTCAAAAACAAACTGGGTAGAAGGTATTTGCCATTTAAGACTATTAAGAAGAGTTGTGGAAGGGGGGGGGGTTGGAACTATTTGCTAAGGAATGGTATTTGAATAGGCGTTAAGTCAATAATTGACGTGCGAGGGACCCCCTGAGTATCATAGAAAAATGATGCCTTCAGTCTTGACTGGAAAGGGGGGGGATCGGAAGGCCAGGGGGTAATCGACTCGAATGGCTCCTTGTCATGTAAGAAACCGTGATAATTACGGGAGCGCTAAGGGTCTCTCAATTGGTTTTGGAAAAAAGATGTTAACCGCCCCACCCGATCGGAAGGTTTCTCCAAAGGAGAGGGGGGGACAGGAGACTTGGAAGGAGGTGGCCCTTCCACGCGATTGTCGTCCTGAAATTCATCCGCTGGTCTGTTCAATGAGCAGAACTGTGGAATTGGATGTAACGTTTGCATTGGCACCGCCAGACGTCGGGGAAATATTACGCGGGGGACCACCAACCGCTTGGGAGAACGTTCGACAAACTCGTAGGCGGCACAAGTTGCACTGGGGAAGAGGTGTAAACCACCATTCTAGGGGATCGACAGGACAGAATCGAGTTCCAGTGGGGACACTGAATCATGAGCAGGTGGTCTAGCTAGGGATGTCAGTGCTGCAATTTGGGACGTCAGACTTCCCCTCGAAAATACCGTAGGGGGAAGAGTAATAGGGGGAAAAGAGAAAGGAACAGTTTTCGGGAGCCAGTTAAAGCGAATCAATAGAATGATTGCCTCTGGTGGAGGCAAATCCTAGGGGGAGCGGTGGCTGGGGTCTGTGCCGGCACAAAGGGAGGGGGTTCACGAGGGGGGAAGGTTGAACAAGGGAAACTGAAGTCGTGGTGATTGTCGACGTATCACGGGGCTCGGCCAAAGAACAGGAAAACCCAATGCATGCCGTGTGGGGGGGGGGGGGTGGGGGGGGGGGGGGGGGGGGGGGGGGGGGGGGGGGGGGGGTAAAAAGTTAAAAAACAAGAAGACTGGACAATGGTCTTATGCCCGGTTTCTTCAATCCACATCCGACGAACTGGCGGCAGATTGTCGAAGGGTGGAAACTTAGGAAAGGGAAAGGGGGAAGTATTGGGGGGGAAAAATAGTGGGGGAGGGTCGAAGCATTGGGAGTCGAGCTTCACACCCATGAGAGGGATTCTTTCTATGAGGTGACGTCTAGAAAGATGGACGCGGTGAGAATCGCCTCGATGAGAAAGTTCTGTAAGGGGTGAAAAGAGGGGCCATAAAAGGAAATAATCGACGTAGGAGCACCGTCTTCTGGAAGACTGTTTTTTTTATGACAAAAGTTGTAAGGGCTAGGAGAGTTATGGGAGCATGATGGTTCCTTATGAGTTTGGACCTAAAAAGGACGTCTAGGGAAGTATTTACTGGGCTCTCGAAGGTACACAAATTTATATGGGATGGAGCCGCCGGGGAAGTGACTGGATGTCTTGCTTTCTGATCCGATTGGAGACTTGGGAGTTAGCAGAAGAACAAAAAAAAACGACTAATCACGGAGGTGTCTGAAGCTCGTTAAAAGTGATGTTGTCCGACGGCTATGGGCTATTCAAAAATAGAAAGAAAAATTGGGCCGCCCACGATGCCAGGGTTACTGTGGGGAGGGGGTGTTCTTGGGGAGGGAAAAAGGGGGGAAACTTCAAGCAAAAAACTGCTTGCGGAAATCGATTGTGACGTAGCTTGAGGAAGGGTTGAAAGACCGTTGCCACGGGTGGAAATACTCTTTAGCAAAATATCTGCCAGTCGAGACATTGCTAGCTCTGGGGGGGGAAGGGAAAGAACCACCTGGGGGAACGCAGGGAAAGAGGTTTTGGTTGGAAGAGAAAAAGTATGGTGTAGTTGGGGGATCAGCGTTGATGCTCCGAAATTTTGAGGCCAATAAAAAAAATTCGTCCTCGTTGTCGCTCAGGCAGTGTGTGGGAAAAGAGAAAACACCACGGGAAAAAGGAACCGGAAAGAACCGACGAGTGAAGCCGAGCTGCTGACAGATACTTGGACCGAAAAGTGAGTCCGAGAAGTTCTGTGCCATCAACGCAGATCCCTAAAACGTCGGGAGAAAACCGATGTCAAGGGGAGGCGGTGGCACTAACGAAAGGGTGGCCAGAAAAACAAGAAGGGGAGAGAGCAGAAATGGGCAGCTACAAAAGGGATACCTAACTTCGCTCACAGAGAGAAAAGTTCACTGCGGCTACATCAAACCTCTTAACGCTACCTCTATGAAGAAAGGGGCCTGCTTCATAAAGGGAACAGCCTACGCAAAAAAGAACGAAGCGGGCACTTGATCCCCGCAAGTCCTGACGGAGTAATTAAAGTACCTATAGCCGGAGAAACATCAAGACCCTCTTTCACCTCACGCAGTCAATGCTTTCGGATGAGTCTAACGCCAGACAAGGTGTAACATACGTATGGAAAGAATCGCGAGTTCACGAAAAGAAAAGACAGCAATATCAGGGCGTGGTACCTCGAACAGCTCCCTCGCCCCGGTACACGATATAATCGGCCGCGGCTCGGTTTGAAACTCATCATACCAAATAATAAGTCAACCAAGAAAAAAAGGGAAAAATTACAGGACCTCATGAAACTCCCAAAACAACGCTGGTTCAGAAAGATGCGCGCCAGATGGCGCTCGGAGAATTAAGTTATGGACCGCAAGATCAGTGAAAAAAGAAAACTTGAAAATTCCAAAAGGGAAGGCACCGGCACGCGATCACAGAGGTTCACATCTTCTCGCCCGGCGACAACCGAAGGGGAGAAGATGGTGGGGCGAAGACTCACAAGGAAGAGAACCACCTCACAGGGACAAAGGAAAGAACAACAGAAAGATGACAACCGCGACAATACTCCACTCGTCCGACAGGCCGGCAAGCTTAGTCTTAGTGAGAAAAAAGTCATAAGAACATGGAAAAAAAGAGGGGTCTTGTTCGTCGGGAAAAGAACTTGGGATAAATTGACGAGGGGAAAGTCTGAAAGAAAACTGACTTCGTATTGAACTGGGGTCGGTGCACACAGGCAACGTCATCTACGAACCGAAGGGACTTGTGAACTGCACAACCCCACCCAGAAAAACTCGAAGACCAAGAACAGAAGGAACGAAGGTGGAGCGTCTGCTTTCACTGGAAAACTACACTGAAAGCGTCAATCTCGGAACTCATCCTATTAGGAGCACCTACGAGGTGAAGTCCTGCCGGTACAGGAAGCAGCGAAAAAAAGTAGAGAGGGTTCAAAGCCTGGAACTCCGAGAGAAAAGCTGAAGGCCAGCTACCAGCGAAGGGTGTTTTCCAACTCTCGGTCCCTCAAAGCCGGAGCGAAAAGCAAAGATGTTGGAAAAGAAAAAACGGCCGGAATCACGGTGAAGCTGAGGCGTGAAAATGAAAACTCTCTACTCCAAACAAGGACTTTGGAAGAAAGTCATCTACTTGGGACCGGACCCGAGAGAGGGAAGGAACAGAGGGGGGGGGGAACCCATGAAGAAAGACCAGAATCTGAAGTTTAAAGGAGCAACAGAAAGAAGAGGCTTTTCCCATTAAAGACACCAAACCTCAACATTCGGCAAAAAAGTGTGAGGTGGAGCACGACTCAGGGGAATGTCTCAGGGGTCACTGAAAGAGCACTGGCCGAAGTTATGACACCTAATACCAGCATGCTCGCAGTTACGAAAGGTCATCAGGGGGGGGGGAGAGGTCTGGTAGGCTGAATTGCAAAATCCAAAAACATACTTCCCGTTAGGGAATCCTCGAGATCACTACACCACCAACACTGTTCTCCTGCACTCGGGAGGGAAGACATACCATGGGGGGCAGGTCCCTGTGAAATTACGACTCAGAGGACCTATTACCGAGACTCATTACTATATATGAGTTGTACCTGAAGAGGGCTCTAACAAGAGGAAACACGGGACAAGAAAAACTAGGGGCTGGACGGGCAGGGTCAGCTTTGGGACA
>Ga0179593_1522524_pt1 | contig 14648 bp, 25 predicted proteins | sample CZODoug2_1_08_16_FD_185931 | JGI IMG/M metagenome (GOLD analysis project Ga0179593, IMG submission 185931) | Vadose zone soil fungal communities from Angelo Coast Range Reserve, California, USA - CZODoug2_1_08_16fungal (PacBio error correction) | ecosystem: Environmental > Terrestrial > Soil >...
AGGAAAGTATGAAACTCTCGACAATAGAATGAACGGGGGGATCGGACATCGTTCGAGGGCGTACAAGAGTAAAGGGGGGGCACCCTGCTGATTCCTGGGGGGTGAGAAGGAAAATAGTTTATGGGGGGGCTACCGGAGGGGGAGACGGAGGATGCCGCCAAGAAATCTGCGGGGGAAAGCGTTAAGGAAGCGTTCGGCCAAAGGCAAATCCGAAAGCGACCACAAAACAAAAAAAAACAAAAAAAAACAAAAAAAAAAAAAAAACAAAACACCACCAACACAAAAAAAAAAAGACAAAATATACAAAACACACACACACAAAACAAGAGAACTCTGAAGCAACATGTACGAAGGAAAGCATTAATTTCACAGGGACGCTTGCACCACCAAATCTGGTGACCAGGTTCGCAAAGGTCATCCCATTAAGGTTTGGGCCAAAGCGCCAAAGGGACCACGAAAGTCCAAAGCAAAACGACCAGCACAATTGGAGGGTTGCCAACAGGGAAATCCTACCCCTTGGGCCAATCGGGAAAATACGAAATGGGGGGTAGAGGAAAGTACCATCAAAAGGTGCAGGGGCGAGTCAGCACTCCAAAAATAACGGAGACACAAAAAATATGATCAATGGGTTTCACGGGTTCGAAGGAAGCTCGTCGAGGCCAAAAATGGAAAAAGGGGGGAAAAAAAAAATTCAAAGAAAGGGGTATGCATATTACCAAGCGGCGAAAAAAAAAGTTGTAACGGAAGCTAAGCCCGCAGAAAATTAGGAAAAACGATAGACCACTTAAGGAAAAGAGAAGACAAGGGACGGTAGATGATGAGAAACGAGGTTTGTCGAAAACATCAAGATCCTCTCGTGGGAAAAGACGGGGAGGGGGCAGGCCCCCCCAGAAGAGAGATCATCACAAGTTCGGGGGGCAAGTAAATGGAATTGTCGAAGGGGGGGGGGTATTCATAAAATTTCAAAAAACCAAGTCAAAAAAAGTAAAGAAAAAAGTGGATTGGTCAGCTAAGTCAAAAATGGGGGCGGAACGTTTCAACCTGGGGGGGACCGTCCCAAAATGAAAGGCTTAATGGATTAATCAAAAAAAAAAAAAGAAAAATAAAAAATAACCGTTGTCAAATATAAAGGAAGGGCAGGAAAATCTAGAAAGTTTTTGGGGGGGCATTAGGCCGCAAGAAAAGGGGAAAGGTCATCCTTTTTATCAACGCAAGGTAATTCGTCTGTGATTCCGCGCAGGGAATAAAAAGTGCAGGTGTTTACGCGCAGACGCATTGTTTGAGGAATGGAAAACAAACCCTGAGAAACCCAAGGGGGGGAAAAAAAAAAAAGGACCGAATCGAACAGCAGGCAAAGGAAGAGAACCGGTGGACCTTGGAAAAAGATAAAGTAATATTGCGGGGAAAATTCATGGTATAGGGGGATTGGAAACAAATTGAGGAGAAAATTCCGCTCGCACCCAAAGAAAAAAGACGGAAAAACGCCATCATCGATGAAGAGGACCTGGCGACCTGTCAGGAGGCGATCTTTCGACTGAAGCAGACAGAAACGCCCGAAAAGCCGTGTGGGAAAAAAAAAGTGGAACGCGGGTGAAAAAAAAAGAGACAAACTAAAATTTCGGGACCGATTAGAATGGGAGGCTCGAAAATTCGCTGAAAACAATTCGGTGAAAGAGGGGCGATAAGGAGGGGGATTGGGTTAGTCAACCGCGTCGACGACGGAGGAAAAAAGGAAAAAAAACAAACAACTGAGAAAAGGAAGGAAAAGGAGAAGAATGGACCGGGGTCCGACCCTGGTGGGAAGGGATCGTTAGGCTAATTCGACGCCGAATGTAATGGGGGGGACTTAATCAGCAATCGTACGGGGGGGAAAAGTAGTTCGGGTCTGTCGCCTCACGCACTGTTACCAAACGCGGCAGGGGGTTTGCACAGCGTGCACAGGAAGCCATTTTATGGGGAAAATTTCGCGGGGAGGACCTGGGGGGGGACTTCAAAAAAAAAAACCGTCTGAAGCAAGAACCTGGGAAAAAGCTAAAAGACCAAAAAGAAATAATCACACCGAAAAATGCCACATGTTTATTTTTCGGGGGGCGTAAGCTGTTGGTCGCGGGGAAAAAGGACGATAGCTGCCTGGGGAACAGACAGGACCAATTGGGGAAGGGGAATGATGGTAAGCAGGGAGCATTTTTTGCCCCGCCTTTTTAAGGGGGAACGTGGGTCGGAAAAAAGTTCGGCGGGCGAGCATCAAGGGAGGTGGGAGGCCTTTCTCAGGAAGGAAAAAAAAAAGGCCACGGGGGCACGCAAAGCACCGAGGTGGGGTATCGGCCGCAAGCGGGAAATGGCGTGGGTAAAAGGCGGAAGTTCGATAATGGCGGCCACTAAATGACAAAAATGTGGGAACATTGTAAAGGGATTCTCCATCTGACAAGTGGAATTTTACAAGTCAGTGATACCGCAGGAGACGGGAGCAATACCGCAGGGGAACGCACAAGGGTAGCAAAAAGGGTGAAATAAACCTGGGGGGGGTGGGGGGGGGTGGGGGTCCCCGTTCTTCCAGAGGTTTGGGCGCTTGGGTGCACAGGGGGGAGGGGGCTAAGTTTTACATGGTAAAAGTCAAAATAACTTTGGGACAAAAAAACGAAAATTGAACGATCAGGGGGAGAAAAAACCAAGTGGTTGTTCAGTAGACAAAAAGGAATCTTGAGGGGCAGGGGGAAACCAAAACCGTGTGGTCTCAATCATCAGTCGAAAGGAAAAGGGAGTTTTCACACCCCTTGAAAGGAATAGAAAGAATGGGAGGAAGCAAAAGTTCGATGACGGTGGATAAATTCAATTGACGGGAGTGGGTTTTGGAAAAGACGGCAGGGGACAGAATACGTTGACTGTGAGAAAGGGCCAGTTTGGTGAAAAACCCGTTAATAAAGAAGGAAGACGGAGACAATTTACAGGGGGGTGGTCGGGAAAAAAAGTATGGAAACACGTCGATTAAATTGGGAAAAAGTCAGAGTACGAGGATAAGGCCTGGTGCGGGCAACGGCGAGTGGGAATCTCGACAACGAAAGGGAAAAAAGGAGGGACAGTGGGGAGAAGGCGTATGGGGCTGACAGATGAGAGGGAGGGGGCTGGGACCGTGTGTGGGATGTGGGTCGGGTGTTCGGAGCTTTGAAAGAAGTTCGGAACTTTGGTGGGGTAAAAAAACAAAGGGGACCATCCGTTTTTGGGTGGTGGCAAAAAGGCCCAGGGTGGGAAAAGGGGGGTGGGGGACGTTCCTTGCGGAGTGAATACACTTGGAACTCCGGATAACAGTGGATGTCAACTACCGCCTGGGAGGGGGGCCCCGAAAATGATGACTTTTTGGTTGGAAGCACATACAATGGATTGGCGGACAAGCCTCCGGTGAACAGGGTTCGAGCGAGAAGGAAAAAGCAGACAAAACCTCTCCTCAAAGAAAAAGGTAAACGGAATCACCCGAAGAAAAATTCGATTGGTCCAGGAAGAGGGTTCATCAAAAAAGTTGGAAAGATTAGGGGGAGATTCCACCTAATCGGACACATCGAGGGAAAAAAGAACAAACCACATCAGACAAAGAAGAGAGATTTTATCGAGGATGAAAGGCAAATTCCATAAGAACACGGCGGGGCAGAAAATCAACCGTCCCCTAACAATTCGGGTCTTAATACCTGCCTGATTCCGTGGGGAGGAGTGTTGGTCAGGTCAAGAAGCGACCTGCAAGTTTGCAAAAAAGAAAAAGGGAAGAAGCACCACAGAATATGCCACGGGGGGAAATGCCGTCAAAAGTCATCATTTCCGGGGCAAGGAACGATTCGGTGCCTCGCGGTCGGGGCAAGTGGTACCGAAGCAAGACAAAGTAGTTCAAGGCCTCGTGCAACGCCAAAAAAGGGCCCCGGTCGCAAAAGAATCACAAGAGAGGGGGGTGAAAAAAGTAGGCCAGGAAAAACGCTTAAGCTACCAAAAGACAATTGCCAAAGAAAAAGATCTGCAGGCAAGGGCCCAAAGCCGCCCGCGTGGGTCGGGGAAAGAAACCGTAACGACCGGTGAAGCAGGCAAGCACCTAGAAAAGAAGATCAAAGGCATTCGGGGAAGCATGAACCAAAACGTTCCAACCGAAGGGTCGCAAGTCAGGGGGGGATGAAAGGAAACTTCGACCAAAGGTAAATGGGCCGTCTAAAAAAAGCAATACGGAATTCAAGACCAACGTGCACAAGAAAAGGTAGAGAGGGGGGACTGAAGGTACGAGAAACTAAAGTGCTGAAAAAACACAGGGGGGAAAGGAAAACCGGCCGCAAGATCGCTCGTGGACGAAAATGTCCGAAATCAAGGGGGGCTGAGTCGCCGGCAAGGTATGTGAAATTGGGGGAGAAAAAAGAAATATATCATTTCAAACGCAAAGTCCCGCAAAGACAAGGAAGGGGGTTTCAATCCGCTAAGGGTCCTTTGGCGGGGTGAGTGGGGGCCCAAGTACTTTTGCTTGGGAAGGACCCCAAAAGGCAACAACCAACATATGATAAAGGTCATATAGGAGTAAATGGTCAATTGCTTTGGTTGGGCGGAGGGGGCCTGCTCTAAATGAGGGTCACGTCCGACACAAACTTAAATGGGCAGGGGGAGAAGAATTGGACACCGGCGGAACCTCGGGGACTTCGCAGGGGTGTTTCTTCCTTCCACTGAGAAAAAGGGGGGAAAAAGCCGACCTCGAGCTGGGAAGGGTCCGAACTAAGCTGGCAACCAAAATGATAAGGATGGGGGAGAGACATTACTGGGCGATTTTGGGGATAAAGCGAGCTCTGAAAAAAGAACACAAGCGGGCATAGAAAAATGGGATAGGGGAATAAAGAGGGAGGAAGGGGACAGGGAAATTATAAGGAAGAGAGGAGGTGGAGGAGGGATGGGAGGGAGTGAAGAGGGAAAAGGAGGGTTGGGAGGCAGGGTGGTGAGATGGAGGGGGTGATGGAAAAGGATCAGGAAAGAGAGGGTGGGGGATGGGAGACAGAAGGATAAGAGTGAAGGGGAAGGAAGGTTGGGGGTGAGGGACGGGGTGAGGCTCGTAGAGGGGAGAGACGGGGGGGAGGCGATGCTGATAGGGGTGGAGGTAGGAGTTGCGGAGTAGAAAAGAAAAAAGGGGGAGGTATGAGAGGCAGGGATGAGGTGAAGGAGAGTAAAGGGTAAAGAGGGGGGAGAGGGAAAGAAGACCGAACAAAAAACTTACCGACTGAAAATCCAGACAATAAATGAAGGCGTGGATAGAACCGGATAGAAAGTCGCAAATAAGAAGGTCTCCCTTAAAGCATAACAGGAAACTATAGAAGAAAAGCCAAAGCCTTTTCAGGTGGACAACGCGCAAAGCTTGCCAGGTAAAGAATCCACCGCTAAAATTAGACCGAAACAAATTGTGTGCCTCCGAAGAGGAGGGAGTGTAGGAACCGGCGTCCGTCGCAGAAAAGGAGTTAGTCACAACCCTCTTCGGGACGAAGCGAGGCATCCATGAAACAACAAAACTAGAAAAAGGAGAGAAGAGAGTGGTGGTGTTTCTCGTGGGCTGATGAAAAAATCAGAACTAGGGGGCAAGCATGAGCCAAGTAAATCGTAAACGGGGGAAAAAAAAAAAGTGGACCGCCTTGGGGAAACCATTGAGCGTGCAAGGATTTTGGAAAGGGCCGTAGGCGACCACCGGGGACAGGGGACGGATGGAAAGGAGAGTTCCGAAAACTTAGGGGAGGAAGGGGGCGAAAATGCCTGCAAACCTTGATGTGGGGGGGGGGGAGGGGTTTGGACGGTCCGGGAACAAATGGCTTTGGGAGCGGGGATCGAGCAGGGGTAATACGGGTAACCAATCTGGGAAGACGGCCCTGGGGGGGTAAACGGAAATAATTTATCCAAAGGTAGTTGAAAGAACGTAGAAGGCGTCGCCGTCTTGTTTCCCGGAAGGGAGCTCAACGGGGGGTGGTTGCAAAACGGTTTCTCACAAAGGGGCACAAACAGCGGGTTCCCTGATCGGGGAGGGCAGTAAGAGACGCAAGCGAGGGGGAAAGAGATTAGGAAGATAAAGGATTGCTGCAGTGAAGCCCTAATGAACACAAAAGCATCAGACGCATTCAGCACAAAAAGTTATTTACAAAGGGGGCAGTTGAAACTGAGAAGGGCTTTTAAAACAATAAAAAAAGACGACAGGACGCAAGGGGGACGCAAAGGGGGATTTGAAAAAAATGAAGTGGGTTTTTAGGGGTTGGGTCTTAGGGACCGTTGTGAGACTGTGTGTGAAATGTTCCAGGTAAGGGGAAAAGGGGTAGAAAGGTTCAAAAATACCAAGGCGGGAACGACGTTGACGAAGGATAAGAAGGCGCGAAAAAATAGAACCCATTGTTGAAAGAAAAAGAGGATATTGAAAGAAGGGGTGCCCAGGTTTTCTAGCTGAGCGAGCGGGGGGGGGGTTAAAAAAGGGTAAAGTTATCAAGAAAATACGCGGCGGAAAGGCTAGAGTCAAACCAGGTTAATTTTCTTTAACTCCGTTGGCAAGCCGCTTTTTTTGGGTAAAGAGGGAGGAGGAAAGGGTAGGTCGGAAGATCAAAGGGGGCATTTTTTCAAAAAAAGTTCAGGGAACGACCGCGTACGAGCGAAGGAAACGGTGTCGGAAAAGGGGGAAGGATAGGGACGAATGGGTCAAATTTTGGGAAGCTAAGGCGGCTAATACTGCCGTGGGTGGGCCGGAACGGGTCGGGGGGGGGAATCAAGCGAGGAGGCAAAAAGCAGGGGGGGCAAGCGGATCTTGTGGAGCGAAAAAAGGGCAAGGGGGCTAAAAATGTTCGTGGGTGTTGTCTGGGGGCGGGGTTTTTTCATAAAAAAGGGGAAGCGGCGGTTTGGAGGGAAAAAGGGAGAGTGGTGACTTTTGCCCGACACAAGGGCCAGGAGTTGGGGTTGAAAGGAGTCGGAAGAAGGGTGGCATTGTCACAAAAAAATGGCAGACAAGGCCAATCAGGCCCGAAAAGAAGAGGGGAATGAATAATCCCGTGGCGGGTGGCAACGGTGAAATTAAATGAAGGGGGGAAAAGACCAGAGCAGGGGGGAGGGGCGCAAGAGGAAAAAAAAAAAAGGAAAGGTAAGTGAAAAGAAAGAGTCGGAAAGGGGTCCACAACAAAAACCCTCCCTCCAACTCACAGGGGGTCTTTTCTCCGAAAGACCGAGAGGGGGAAACCGACTAAATGGAAGAGAAAGGATCATTATGGTAAGAGAGCGAAGACCGTACATCGAAAATAACGGAAAAAAAAAAAAAAAAAAAACAAACTTGCAGGAGGGAGGAAAGAAGGTGAAAGAAATGAAAGGGGTGAAATGGGCAATCTAGACCATGGACCGGAAAGAACTCGACTCATCGTAAGGGCGACACAATGAGGGAAGGGGAGAAAGGGCCTGAATGAAAAATGGGGAGGAGGTTGGGTGGAAGATCGACATCCTGGGAACTAAAGAGGGAGGAAGCAAATCATATGAAAAAACGCGCGGCAAGCGGCACGCAGGGCGAGGCAAAAAAACGGATCGGCTTCAATGAATTGGACATGAAGAGCAATAAATGCACCACAAGGGACAAAAAATGACTAAGGGGAAACACAAAATGGCCCCCAGGGTCGCAAAACGGGGTCATAAAAGGTGTGTGTCATCAAAAGCTGGGAGAACCGACAAACAGAAGAAACGAAAGAAAATGGATAGGTATCAACAAGGTCTACGCCGTGCACGCTCATGATCCCGAACCAAAAAAAAAAGGGAAAACCAAAAAGGACCGATAGCGCTCGTGCAGAAAAAAAAGGAGACTTAAAAAGGCAAATTCGACGGATATAGAAGAGGGTTCGAACACCGATGTCAGAAAAAAAGAAAAAAGGGAACGTCGTTATGAAACGTGGGAAAAAATCAACATAACGAGAGGAAAAGAGGGGGTTAAAAAGAGGCGCAAGGGAATTGGGGCTCCGTCACGAGGAGCCAGTCCAAAAGGGCAAGGAGAACTAACTCATCGATCGTAGATCAAGGTGGGGTTATCGGAGGGCACCTACAAAGAAGAGGGGGGAAGAACAACGGAAATTGGGGATTATTCAGCCACCAACAGTCAGGGACGTCCGCCGGGATGGGGGTTGAAATTTTCGACCAAAAAAACAAAAGATTTCAAAAAGAACAAAGTCGGGCAAAAGACAAGGGGAAAAAAGGTGTAGTTGTTGAGAAGTTGCGTAAGGTGTGGGGGGTCCAACTTTGGGGGCAAAGGGGGGCCTGTATCAAGAACGCCAAAACCAACATAAAGGGGGGGGGGGGGGTCCATATAATTAGAAAATCAGAATGACTGGGGTTGGGGGTCAAATTAGGGAAACGGAAAAAGAGAAAAAGTCGTCCGGTGAAACCGCGAATCTAGCTTGCGGCCAAGGGAAAAAAAGGAAGGGGGGGACAAAAGCAGAACGCAGGGGGTGGGGGTTCTCAACCCGCCGCATTGAGCCTCCCGAAAACGGAACAAAGAACAGGCAACTAAAGTTAAAAGGGACACGTGCGACATTATAAGTTTGAGACAAGGGGGGTCGGGTAACAAATAATAAAAAAAAGTGTACTCCGCGACCAAAGCAAAGGACGGACAAGGAAAAAACGGAACTCCAATCATCTTCGCAACAGGGGGGAGGTGAAAACCTCGGGGGGACCAGCAAAAAGAATATCAGGCCGAATCAAATAAGCAGCGATCGCGGCGAAGAAAAAGGGTGAACAAGAAAACTCAAGGCCCGCGGGTGAAAAAGGAGGCCAACCGGCGAAGAAAACAAGAAGCCAAAAAACAACCCCAAAAAAAAAAGAACGAATAACGAATTCGCTGCCCCCATTCGGTGGGAAAAACCGGAACAGGGGTCATTAACGAAATAAATTGGTAGTCACCCGCAGACGATCAACCATCAAAAAAAAAAAAGGGAAAGTGATTAAAATAGAGAGAAATGAAGAGCACGGGAATGGACCAAAGTTATCGGGGATTGAGAGGGAAAATAAAAGGCATAACGGGAATGTCTTGCGAGCATGTCTGGAGGAATATTCAGGTTGGAGACGGTGGGAAAAGTTGTGTTGTTTTTTCAACCCAGGGGGCGGCGGGCACGGGGGAAACTGCTTTTCTGGGGGGATCACGCGAAAAGAACTGTATAGGTAAAAAAAAAAGAGAGGAGAAATCTGTTGCAGAACCCCCGGAATCACCGCCTGCAAAAAAAGAGGTTCGAGGTCCGGTCCAAACTGGCTGGGGGGGCCTAATGCTGAAAAAGTATACACAGGGAGTGACAAAAGACAATCTGTGCACAATATGATGTCTGAATTCGATAAGTAAAGGGGGGGGATTGGGGGGAAAAAACCTTTAGGAAAAGTTGGGTCCAGGATGCGTCGCCGATGTACAGGTCTGAGCTCAAAGGGGGGGTGAATAAAGGTGCCAAGGAGAAAGACACAAAGAGGCTGTCTCCTGCGCGGAAAGCCACCGGAAAAAAACCAAGAAAACGAGAATTAATTAAAGGCGGGAAAATGGGACGTTCCAGGTTGACGAAAGGGAGGCACACTAATGAAAAGTTGTGCATTCTCATATATGAAAAGGGGGGTACAGGGGGGTGGGCAGTTCTTGATAAAAGGAAGAAAGATGGGTTAAAAAAAAAAAAAAAAAAAAAAAAGGACGCAAGGAAAAGACTTCGCGGTTGGGGGGAAAGCCGGGGGGGTTTGGGGAGGTGGGTTCAACTGTGGCGTAGGGGGAACAGGTTTGAGTGTAGAAGGTTCAGGAAAAAAATATATTTTAGAGAGGGGACACCACATAACCGTTGAAAGGGACGGGAGGGGAAACGAGATCGCGGGGACGAGCCATGAGCAACCAGTCGTGGTCAAACAGAAGGAATTGATGCAGGTGGACCGAAAAAAACTTTTTGGTTGCTACAGCCAAGAGAGGGAGTTACCTTGGGGGGGAACGAAAATAATGCCTCGCTGGGAACATTCAAATTCCCCAGGGGAAACGACGGTGGTTTAAAACGCAAAGGTACCTCAGACAGCAAGGTCCGCGTGGGGGCAGCACACATAAAAAAACGGAGTAAATGTGGTCAGAAGCGGAACGGGGAAAGTTGACTTGAAACGACACGGTATGGGGAAGGGCAGTCGCCTTGGCCGGCAACCGGGAGGATCGGTGGAAATCGGAACAGCTGCAACAAACGGCCGTAGATACTTGTAGAGAAAAATTGCAGGGGGGACCGTGGGGTGTGATCGGAAAAAGGGTTGATGAACAATGAAAAAGAGCGAGGGTGGAGAACGGTGGAAAAGTGTGTCACGACATTTGTGAAATAAGTGGGGGCAGGGGGGGGGAACAAAACCAAAAAGTCGTCTGACATGGCCCATGAAAAGGAAGTCTTGATGTGGACGGTCCCAATTGCGGGGGGGGAGAATGAAAGGTTGGGGGTTTGACGACCGCGCCGCATGAGGGGGGGCACAAGAATTAAAGTGAAATCGAACAAAAGGTCTGAAGGAACTATTTTGACATGGACACACAAATCCTGAACAAGGGGAGGGGAGTTTTAACGCACCGAAAGAGATGGGCGACGCTGAATCGAGTTTCAAGGCCCAAACCCGTTATTATGGTCACGAGATTGAGATAAAAACCGAGGGGGAAAGGAAGGAGACAAAAAAAACAGATGGGAAAGGGAAGGTAAATTCGGGGAGGACCATCTCGAAAGGGAACAGATAACTTCTATCAAAGTCCCAGAGGGCGACAATAAGAAAGGGGTGAAATTGGAAGGGGAAAAAGAAAAAGGGAAGTGCAAGTTTGATGGGGGATAGTTTATCGAATCGACCGGCAAAGAAGGGGACCAGCATCTACGCCTCAAGAAATCGTTCGGCCCCAAAGCGAGGGAGCAACGATCGTGTCAAAAAGTAAAATGGGCATTGTGTCGTAAGAACAGAAGACAACATTAGTTGTAAAATGAAACTTGGCAAAACCGTGAAAAGGTCGAAAAAGTTACCACAGATGGGTGTAAAGCCGCCTTGATGCACGATCAAAAGGCAAACCAAAAAGATATTTGCTCGAGAGGCAGAACAGGAGCGGGGGTCACCTCAAAGAGAAGGATCAACGACCAGCAAAAAAAAAGGTTGAGGTATGCTCGTCAGAGGAGGACAAAGGCAAATCTGGAAAAAAGATACGGTACAAAAAGTCAAGACCATAATGTTCTCCATAAGGGAAAGGAGGGGATTATGGAAAGAAGACAGCAGAAACGGGGAAAGGAATTTCAAAAAAAAAAGGGGAAGAAAGGAATTTTTAGCAAGCAAGCGAGGAAGCCGAGGGTCAAGGAAAAAAGGAAATTCAAAAGGAAGGAAAAAAAGCAGATCGTAAAAAAGGATGAGAAACACCAATCAAGATCCTCTCCGTAAAAACGAAGGATTGGGAAAAAGGCAAAGGGGCACCGCAAAACTCAGGTCAAGGGTTCTTTCACGGGGAAGGGGGTGGGGAAGGGCGAACCAAGAAAAGAAAAGTTCAAGAGAACGCAAAGTCGCAAAGAACCAAGTAAAAGAAAGGGGGGGGTCAATCCTCTAAGTCATTGGTGCCTGGTGGGACGGCTTCTGACGGGAGAAAAGGATTCCTGAAGTATCAGACTGAAAGAATTATAATGAGAATGGCCATAGGGGTTGGGGGGGTGGACCCTCAAAAAAATTAGGGCCTTATCAACGAAGTTCGACCTGGAAAGAAAGTAAAAGAGTGTTGAGAGACTTGAAAGGTGTTACGCGCATAACTCCTTGTTGGGTGGAAAAAACAAACGAAGAAGCCGCAAAGTTGAGCAAGACCAAACAAGCCGACAGCACAAAGCCAATAAGTATGCAACACGGGAGAAAAAAGTCATGGTCCTTCGTGGGAAAAGATGTCTGGTCCGCTCGCGACCAAAGCCAGGAAAATCAAAACAATTCAGGCAGGCGGTAGACCGGCCTAACGACCCCGGTTAAAACGCTCGCCATAGGGGAAGGGGTAACAGGGCGAAGGGTCACGCCGGCGGTGCAGCCAAAGCGGGGGAAAACGGGGGGGAAAGCGGCCAAGGCTAAGACAGAATATCACGGAGTGCTAATAAGGGGGAAAAGGCTAAATCAGTGCGTCCGATAGGAGGACCAATCATGAAAACGAAGGGGGGGACAAACGACGACGGCCGGCAATCCTCAAATTATTAGGAAAAGAAGCGGACAGTCGGCTCGGGGACTGAGGGATAATGAGGCGAAATAGAGAAACACGAGAATTGGCAATCGAATCTTCGGCAGAAATAGGAAATGAGGGGTCGGGGGGGGAACGGTCCGGAAGGGTGGCCGTTTGGCAACCCTCTTCAAAGGGAGGCGGTGAACAGTCTGGTTGACACAGGCGATCAAGGGCTGGAAGGATTAATTCAGAAAAGGGAGGAACGGGGGGGGATAAAACTGAACAGCAGCTATCGTTAGGGGGGTAACCGTTGTCAACCCTGGGTTTGGAAGCAAGGAGAAAAAGGAGGGGGACTGGCACTTGGGCAAGGATGTCAACTGATCGGAAATAATGGATCATTTAAGCAAGGACCATAACCTTTAAGTGCGTGGGTCGGGGGGGAAAGGGAACACTGTTCACAGGGGGGGGGGAAAAACAAAAAAAGGGTTTTGTTGAGGGGGATGCTCAGGGAAACATCGTTTTAAAAAAAAAAAAAAAAACAAAACTTTCAAAGGTCCTGACTGGTAAGGCCGAGGGGGGGAAAGCAAAAAAAGGAGGGTTATCGCCACGCAACGCGATAAGAGGGGAAATAAAAAAAGGAATGAGACTTGGTCAGAGCGTCCAATGAACCAAAAAAGAGAAGGTATCGCATTCTCAGAGGAAAGGGAGGGTACATGGGGGCAGTCGTTGTTGATACTCAGTAAGGGGTTAAAGCAAATAAAAGACGCCAAGGACGCCAAAAGACAGTAAGACTGATTGAAGGAAATGGAAGGGGTTAAGGACACTTGGCGGGCGGTTGAGTGGCGGGAACTGGGGGGGGGGAATTATTATTTTTAACGTCGGAAAAAAATAACCATTTGAATAAACCTTTTCACGGCGAAAGAGAAATCGCGGACAATGAGTCACCAATTCAGGGTTTCGGACCCAAAAGAAAGGAAAAAATGGGGAAGGGTGACCTCGGAAAGGGTGGTCTCAGCCTATAACGATCGGAAGGGGGAACAGTTGAAGTCTAGGACGAGGACTAAAGCTCCGCCGGAAGGGAGGGTAGAGGTGAAAGGACGACCAGTGACCCGCAAGAGCGGCATTAAACCTCGTCGGGGGAAAAAGCACGGCTTTTGTGTCACACGTGGTCACAGCAGAAAAGAGAGAAAGTCAGGTTGGCGGAACGGGATATGCGCCGGTCGAAGGAAGGGGGGGAAAGCTCCGGGTAAAAAACGAACGCGAACACGACCTGGGGGGAAACCGTACCAATAGGTACATCGACAATAAAAAGCGTAAAAAGAAAACGACGTAGGGGGGGCGACAGATCGTGGAGGGGGGGCCGTTTGGGTAGCTCCATTTCATATCAAGGGAAAAGGGGGGGGGGAAAGTACAACAAAGGAAGCAATTCTTGGGAAGAACAAGGGGGGGGGATGGTGTGGTTGCAGGCCAGTTTGAAAATAAAAATGGTGGAGTTTTAACTGAGGAGGACATGCCCAGACAGAGAACGAAACGGGAGAATCACTCACAACCCCTTTGCAGGGGGGGGGCAGGACTTGTGGGTGGGACGACCGCGCAGAGAAGGTGGCGGAACAAATCCTCCGCTTTTTAGTAAAAAGGGTGGAACGATAAAACTATTGGGGTCCCAGCCTCCAACCGAACTACAGGATGCAGTGAGGGAAGAAGGCCTACGAAGGTGTGTACGGGGAAACAGACGATGATCGAGTTTCACAAAACACAAAAAAAAAAAAAAAAAAAGAGGCCGAACCGGATCTTATGGTCGAGGTTGAACACACCAAGCGTACAGACTCGTAAAAAAAAGGGAGTAAGGAAAAGAATGAAATCTCGACCAGAAGGGGGAAGGAAAACTGAACGTCCGAGGGCAGGACAAATTCGAGGCTTTCGAAGAAGAAACACCTTGCACCCGGGAATGGGGGTTGGAGGAAAAAAATAGTTTATCGAAAATCGATTACCTAAATCCGGAAGGAAACAGAAAATGCGCGGCTGCAAAGACAACAAAAAAGTCAGGGGAAACGGCAAAGGCAAAGAAGGATAAAGGTGACTCCGGGAGGTATGAGGGGAAGACATTAGGGGAAAAAACTCACAAACTTGGGGCCAAGGGGGAAAAGGAAAGCAAAAAGGAAAATAATTGGGGGGGGATCAAAACGGAACACGATCCCAGCACAAATAAAAAAAAGCAATTTGCTAAAAGGCCGGGCCGGGAAATCGCGTGCCCGCCGACAAATCCAACCTCGGACCGGTGGGCCGCAAGAGAGCTCACTTTCATAACAGGAGCCCTCAGGGACATTCGACGAAAAAGGGCCCGGTGTACAAGAAAAAAAGAAGTCTCGCTCGTCGGAATGTAAAAGGGGAGAGAACGTGTGTAAAATCAAGTCAAGACCGCAGAGGGTGCACTTCGAAAAACAATCAGAAGGGTTGAACTGGATTCTAAGCCGTCAGGAGTCCTTCTAGAAAG
>Ga0179593_1259510_pt1 | contig 14647 bp, 18 predicted proteins | sample CZODoug2_1_08_16_FD_185931 | JGI IMG/M metagenome (GOLD analysis project Ga0179593, IMG submission 185931) | Vadose zone soil fungal communities from Angelo Coast Range Reserve, California, USA - CZODoug2_1_08_16fungal (PacBio error correction) | ecosystem: Environmental > Terrestrial > Soil >...
ATGGGGACTAGAAAGAAACGAGAAAAGACAGGGGTATCTCCGCCACCCAGGGGGACTGGTGAACTAATCCTTCGGAACCAACTGATGGAAGTTTCAAAAAAACCAATCTATGCGGCCCTAAATTCCCACAAGGGGCGGCTCGTGGGCCGTAGGGTCCCATTTCTCCGACAAAAATCATTAATGATCATAGGCCCTATCATCAGGGGGGGGGAACTTCAGTACCTGTACTGGGGACCAGATGGAAAAAACCTCAGGAGTCCTAAAAAAACCGGGCCGCACAGAGAAAAAAGAGACGCTCTACCACACGCGTTTGGAAAAGGCTGGGGATGGGAGTATCACCTCCATTGGGAAAGACCAGCGGAATTGACATTGGGGGAGGTAGGCATCATGTATTCGGGGGAGCATGGGGAGGAGGAATGGCTCTGTTTTACTGGAACGAGGAAAAGGCTAAAGGGAAGCGGGAATGGCAAGCAGGCCTCAGGGGTTTCCTCATTAAAGGAGGGGGCGAAGGCAGGACCGGATAACTTTGCCCGATATGGGGGAGAGGGTTGGGGGAGGGGGGTTGGACGATTTGTTAACATTGCTGAATTAGGGCGAGTTGGGATGTGTTTGGTGGGGGTTGAAACGAGAAGAGAACTGGACGCAAGAATACAGATGAAAAGGAAAAAAGAACTTTGGTTAATGAAATCAGAACAGTCCTGAAAGGGTTTGGCGGGAAAAACAACCAATGGAAAAAAGCGTACGCATGTGGGATGAAATCAAAATTGTAATGACTGGAAAGTCAACAAAATCCAAAAGACGATGCCCATCCAGAGAACCGGCTGAAGGCGATTCCGGGACTTGGGAAAGGGGGGGAAAAAACTAAATGGGGGGTAACTCCCGGCTTTTGGAAGAAAAAAGGAAGATTGTAGGGCCTGTGATCGAAGACTTGAGGAATAGAGATGAGATATGGACTGCATTCCCGTGGGGTATGAGGCCAGCGTCGTTTATATGGGTCTTGGAGTGAAGGGAGGAGGGGCTGATAAAGGAGGTGTGGTAGGGGGGGTAATTTGACATTGCGGCGGGGGGGAAAAGGGGGAGAAAAAAAGAGAAAAATGAAAAAGGGAAATACTACTCGGAGCTTGTTATTAAAGCGGAATACTGCTTGATTTCGGAAATTAATTTGAAAAAAACGCCGAAACGAGGAAAGGGGAGGGGAGGTCAAACGGGGGCTCTAGGGGTTATAATGGGGTGGATCTTGTAAACTGCGTACTTCGCGGCCAAAGGTTAATGATGGCGAGTAGGTCCGAGGCAGAAAGATTTTCAAAGCGGGCAAATCAAGAAGGCGGGGGGAGAAGCCTTACCGGGAAACTGACTCACATCAGGTGAAGTTTGTGGAACGAAGTCAGGAAATTTTCACGAACGGGGAGGAAGAAAAAATTTAAGCAAAGAAGGGTGGGACCTAACTATTTCGGCACAGAGTGATCTCGAAAAAAACCTGGACCCCAGGACGAGGGACGGGGGGGGGTGGGAAAGCAGTAATCTTGTGCATGCGATCGCCAGCCTGAAGACGATTTTGGAGGGGGTACACCGGACGTGCACAACCGAAAAAGGGGGCGCCGAAGAAAGGGTGGTATTGTTAGTATCTCGGGCGGAGGCAAGTCGATGTTCAGCCATGGGGCGACGGAACGATGGACATGGAGCTATGGGGCCCCTACTGGTGACTGGCTCTTTTTTGGAAATGGATCGAGATTTGGGGGGCAATACTGCTGTGAAAATACCACCGCATGCGTAGAAAATGGAGGGGGTTACAAGTTCCGGAACGAAAAGAGGCGGATTTGGTGTCTACGAAAAGCTTGGTCGCGGGGAGACCCCAAAACCCAAACACGCTGAGGCCTGTTCGCATGCTGATAGTTTCAGGAAAAAATCGGAATGAGCGGGTTGTCGTCAGCCGACGATGGTCGGGGACAAAACCAAGACGGGAATCAGGCGCCTCTATTTTTGAAGGATTGGTAGCCGGTATCTTAAAGGTTGGGCAGTTCATGACACCTTGAGAAAATCCAGTATGGGTGGGGAATGGGGATCTTTCATCTCTCTCTCAAAACCACCGGGGGAAAACATATAAAATATCTTCAACGGAGAAACAAAAAAATTATATCACTTGGAAGTGGGGACGCAAACTTCATTAAAAGATAATTCTATCCGAAGCAACATGGGGGGAGAAGGTCGAGTTCCACACAGGACACGACCCAGTCGGAATAAACCAAAGCATCCAGATTCAGAACCTGATCATCAATAAACGAAAAAGGCCAATCCGAAGCGCGAAAGCGGGCGTATCCAATACGCCTCGGTCGTTCCGGTCAACCGGGGGGTCCCCGCCATCGTTTCCAGTGACATTTGATTCCTTTATGGCCATTAGAGGCCCAAACTCGTCGATCCAGGTTTTGCAAAAACAAACAAAGCGTCGCACACGGAAAACCCGGCCTTAAGAATCGTGGTCAAGGAGAAAACCGCGAACATTCTCAAAAGAAACCATCAGGGCCATACAAAGGCAGCGGGCGGACCATGCCACCAAAACAGTGAAAAAGAGGCAATAAGATACGCCATCCAATCGATTCACGGCTCTCCGCGCCATACCACGATCGAACGCGGTCGCAAAACACAAACAAGTCCTCGTCAATGTGGGGAAGGGAAGGTGGAGGAAAAGTGAGCACAGGGGGGGGAGGACGTGGCCTCTTATGTATGGAAAGTGAAGGGGCGCTTTGCCGACCGACGGACAGGGCCCTGCTAGAGTAACCAGGAAACCCCACTAAGACTGACTAAGGTAAATTGAAGCTTAAAAAGGCCCTGTGCCGTAACGATGGCTTATTGCGGGACTCAGATTCCATGAAAAAAAATAGAGAAGACATCACTCAAGAACAGGGAATTGTCTGGATGGCGACCTAGGGTACCTAAGACATTGAAAACTAAAAGACGGGGGTAAGTCCCGTCTATTTCAAGAAAAAATTCCCAGCGTTGACACTTCCTGACCAAGGAAATAGGATTCAGGCAGCGTAGAATCTCGAATCCACACGCAAAGAACTACCGCGTATTCGCACGTTCATTGACAGGTCGAAGGCTGCTTCCAGGGAAAGCCAAATCCAAGGGAAATCCAAAAAAGAAAACCCACAATACAGGCAAAACCTACTCCAGCAATCCGCAGCAAAGAAAAATCCCCACACAAACGGAAAGGGCTGGATTAGCGTAAAACGGAGACATGCAGAAAAACAGACTCGGGAAGAGGGGGGGGGGAATAGTTCCTACTTCGCTCACCACAGAGACCCGAAAATCGAATAGCGACTCCGAGCAACGGGAGTTCAACGCCCAGTTAGTTTGAAAAAAAACAATAAAGAACTGACTCGAAAGGCCGACTGCGTATGGAGGCGTCGTATTTTATCGGGTGGCACACCGCACATTCCAGATAATTCCGGGGCTGGTTGGGGAAGGGCATCTGAAACAAAATAAGAACTCAGTGCGGCTCCCTGAGAAAAATGAGGTCCCATGGGGTTCTAACCAGAACCGGTAACAGGGGGGGCTCGGCGGGGTTGAGAGAGAAACACCCGCTTTTGTGTAACCGTCGACATCCCGGAGGAAATCCTGGTTCCAGGGCTGTAGTAAACGCCCCCCCAACAGAAACCCTCCCGAGGCAGAAATGAACCAGAGCCCACCCTCAAACGCAGAGTATGATCAATATCCAGTAAAGCCTCCGGGAAAATGTTTTTGGAGCGGTTTACCCGTCTCATAAAATTCCGAGGAAGGGTTTTGGAAAATTTGAAAGGGGGCGGATAAGGAGGTCCAGTCAGCGTGAAAAACTTAAACCAGGAAGAAGCATCAGAACCAAAAAAAGCACCCGCTCCGGAGGAAATACAGGGAACCATTGTCGAATTACTCAGGGGTATCCCGCCATCTGGGGGGTCCAGTCAAATCAATAAAGAAACAAAAAGAGAGGGGATCTCGCCTAATTGGTTCAGATGGGGCGTCGGGCTGGGAGTACTAAGGTGTTAAGGAAACACCTGAAAGGAGGGATGGGGCAAAAACGGAGGATCGGGAAGTACCGACTGAGGAATGACCTTGGTGGTGGGGCGCCTGTAACTCAAAAAATGATCTTTGATGCGGTATCTCTTGGAAGAAGAAGCTTGGTTGGGGGGAGAACCGGCCAAAAAAGCGGGGCATGACGGAACCGTCGGCCTGTTCCAAGGAACATTAAAATTTTCTTATTCAAATGAAGCCGACTAGGTGAACAGCGGCGCTCTTAGGATCGCGCCGCGACAAAAACAAAGGGTAAAGAGAGATAATATAGATCACTGGGCACGTGGGGATCTCACCAAAAGGTGGCCGGGGTCCGTAATAAGGTTGGGAACGGAAGACAAGATGTTGGCCTAGAAAAACAATCTTTCTTCAAAAACGATCTACGAAATCCACAATAGATAAGGCTCTTTGGAGGGTGAGTCGCATGTCTGCCGACCCAAGTCATTTTAACGGAGAGTCGGGGGGGAACCAGTTTTTTAAGGTGACTAATCTGGCCGGGCAGGGGTCGGAAAATGAGGACCACAGAAGGATTCGACAACCCACATCGAAAGTAGAGACTACGGTAAAAAAAAAACTGTTTGTCTGTATTGACAGGATGGCCCCGCCACTGGGGCAGGGAAGAAAAACGGAATGGGAGACATGGCAGGGAGGCGTGAGACTTGTACATTTGTTGCTGAAGGGCTCGGTGGATGGAAAGAAGACTGCTAAATCGTAACGTAAAATGTCAAAAAAAAGTACCTCGGAACTGGTGAAAAAAAGATCATAAAAAGAGTGGCGCATTCTCCCTTGGAACTGGGAACGTTCTACTCGATTGTGGGGGTGGCCTATGGCAAAGTTCAGGGTCTGTCAGGTAATTGTTGGTAACGATAAACTCATCCGGACCAAGGCGGATCCGGGAAAAATAAGAACCAAAAGCGGGGGATTTCGAAAAGCACAGCTAGCATGGAGTTTGTTCAAGGGGAAAAAAATACATGGGCGTTAGCTCACTCTGGGGGTAACGTCTGAAAGCCGCAGCAGGTTTTATCGAGGGGAAGAGACAAAACTCAGCTCCTATTCATCAAAAGAAAGGCAGCATGTCCGTTCAAGGAAAATGGGGATTGGGGGAAAACGAAATTGTGGCCGGGAAAAAACCCGGGGATGGGGATTCAAGATCAATTCGGGAGGGAGGGGAGAACGTAATCTAGGGGAGAAGTGTGGAGTTGCGCCTGGGGACCGTTAAAGTGAAGACCAGCAAGTGGCCGCCGAGAGTTATTGGGGCTGTCGGAGGTGCTGGAGGAGGCGGAATCTGTAGGTGTGGGGTTGGTTGGAGGGGCCAGGGTACTAGAAACATAGAAAAAGGTTTCTAAATAAAGGGGGGGCCTATTGGCGGGTGAGGCGGCGATGGAACTTGGCTGAGTGGTGTAGGATTTAAAGCAGAAGAGACGATACTTCGTCATCGCTGGCGCCCATAGTGTAGAGTGGAGTTTCCCTTCGGACAATTCTTAGCAGACATTAAAGTTTCTGGCAGAGGGGAAGGGCCTCGGAGGAAGTTTCACCTCAAGAAAGAAGTAAGGAAAAAAAGCCTTAAAAAAAAATTAACTGTCGCATAGGACGACAGAAGGGGATTTGTGGATGTTTATTACGGAAGGAGTTATGGAATGGTGCAGCATTATCTAAACTTTGCAAGAAGATTCTCACTTCCGGGAGGAGCATTCGGGGGTGCTCATCAAATAAGCGGGGGAGAAAGAGGGAAAGGGTGGTGGTGGGGGGAATTGAAAAGAGGTGGACATGCGGCTGGACCAACATCACTGAAGGTCGATTGTGGATGGTAAAAAGGCGTCAAGCATTCGCGCTCCGGATAGGGAAAGGGGGGGGGATAAGCCTGCCACTTCTTTCCTTCTGGAGGATTGGTTGGCCCGACACATTTTCGCGTTAGAAATTGCAGAGTAATGAAAAGCCGGCCGGTGGGGTGTTTTTTTTGGGTTGGTTTTTGGTTTGTTTGTTTTTTGGTTGTTTGTTTGTTTTGGTTTTTTTGTGTGGGGTTTGATTTTTTTATTGTGGGTTTTGGTTGTGTTTTTTTTGTGTTTGTTTTGGTGTTTTTTTTTGTAGTTGTTTTTTTTTTTGGTGAGTGTGTTTTGTTTGGTTTGTTTTATTTGTGGGGTGTTTGCTTTGGGTGTGAGGTGTATATTGTTGGTGTGTTTAGGGTGTTTTGTGTTTTGTTTTTTTGGTTTTTTATTTTGGAAGGTATTGGTTGGGTGTTGGGGGTAGGAGTGATTGTTTTTGTGATGTTTGTAGTTTTGGATGGATTTAGCGGTTGGTCTTGTTTGTGTTATGGGTTGTGAGTTTTTTTGATGGACTTATTTTTTTTTTAGGGTAGTGGTTATTAGGTTGTTTTGAGGGGAATTTTTGGTTTTGGTGGTTTAGGGTTTGAGTTGGTTGTTGATAAGGGTGGATGGGAGGATTTATGGTTGAAGTTTTTTTTTTTTTTTTGGTTTTTGCCACTGAGACTGTCTTTGTGGGTTCAATGTCTCCTAATTTGGTTGGAGAGTTCATTGCAATCCACGGAGCCATCGTCCTGAAGGGTAGGTGGAAGAACACCGTGGAAGGGGGGAAAGACCGAGGCGGATTGGAAGACGCACCTTGGTAAAAAAATCACTAACTGGAGATGGGAAAAAAATTAATGTGGCAGGAAAATCGGGATGAGCGGGGAGTCCCGGACCCCACGACGATGCCGGAAAAAACACCGGAAGGGGACATGTGGGTGGGGGGGGGGGGTGGGGGGGGGTGGGGGGGGGGGGGGGGTGGGGGGGGGGGGTGTTTGTGGGGGGGTGTGGGGGGGGGGTGGGGGGGGGGGGGGGGGGGGGGGGGGGGGGGGGGGGGGGGGGGGGGGGGGGTTGGGGGGGGGGGTTGGGGTTGGGTGGTGTTGGTTGGTTTTTTGGTGTTTGTGGGGGTGTTAGGGGGGGGGGGGGGGGGGGGTTTGTTGGGGGGGGGGGGGGTGGTGGGGTGGTGGGGTTTGGGGGGGGGGGGTTGGGGGGGGGTTGTTTTACGCTACCTAAGAGTTGGGGAGGAGACTATCAATGTCATCCTTTCGCGAGTGTGTGACACGGTCAATGAACGGTGAAAAAGCACTTATGGTTTCTGTGTAGAAGAACTGGAAAATCATAACCCCAAAAGTTAACGAGGGACAGCCTGTCAACCGAAAAAATAAGGGAAGCGTCAACGTGGTTCCTGGACGAAAACTGGAGCCAGGATCAGTAAGAAGCAAAAACGTGGAGATGGTCGCAACCAGCCTTCCCTTTCTGGAAGAAAAAAAAATCTCAGGCGAAAACTCATCAAAAATTTTCCTTAACCTTATAAAGCAAGGCAATGACATGAACAGGAAGCAGAAAGACGCAAGGAAAAACGGGCGTATCAAAGACCTAATGAGGGCGTTTAGCAGGTCAACATGCACTCAAAACTGGAAGGAAAGTTGGTCTGGAATAGGAAAAACCTAAGGATTGCCACCAAACTCCTGCTCCTGTGTACAAAAAACAATACGTCCCGTCGGAGTCGAAAAGGGATGGTCATCAAGGATTCATTTCCAAGAGAAAAAAGGGCACAAGGGGTGAGGAAATAGGGCCGCGACCAGCCGAACGGGCCTTCAACAGCACAGGTAACGCTTCGGAAGGTCCGAAGAGGACGCCGGGTAAATCCAAACCTCTCTGGGAGGAAACATCAAGGTAAAAACACATCCTCGCGCTTTCTCTAAAACAAACACGGGGTAAGAGGGCCTGAGCTAGGGAAAGAAGAACATAAGATGGAGATCCAAATTTAGGGAATGATGATTAAAGGGGGGAAAGGGTGGTGCTCAAGAAAATAACAGGTGACTTCTGCAATCGCAAGGCGATTGGGTACAGTGCGACTTGAGACTTGAACATATGTGGCCCCAGGGACTGATGGCGTCTGGAGGGGGAAACACAGGTCCGGAAAAAAGAGCGGCCGCGAAGTAATTTGCCTTCTTTAGAAGAGGTCCAGTAAAAAATCAGACAATAAAAGGCACGCCAGGGGACGAGTTGCAAGAAGCAAGTCCGAGTTTTAGGGGAAGGGTCGGGCAATACGGAAGAGAAATCGAGCAAGTGCGGGGGGGGCCCGCCTCCAAGAAAGACAGCGGATCGCATGGACAGTTTCTAAAGCCTGCTTCTGCCCTCTGTCAACGGGGCACCTCCCCGTCACCTACCGGCGGCAGCTGAATCCACCATGGACATTCGGCCGAGAAAAAGGAGGGCCGCCGCGCAGGGAGCGGACCAGAGGCAAGTGTCGGGCTACGGGTGAAAAAAAAGGAGGAAGAGGGAGAAACGTCGGCCAGTCGAGGAATCGAGACATTCCATTCGGTGGCGGCGATACGGGGGACGACTTACCAGGGGGGGGAAGGGAGGGGACTGGGGGGGGTCCATCACCAGGAAAGGTGCAGGACGGGGAAACTTGGACGTTTTACAAGAAACGGGGGGAAAGGTAACGGGCACAAATCCACAATCAAACCAGTAGAAACCCAGGGGACGGGGGGGGGTAGGGGCGGGGCCGGCAATATGGCGGCGGTGATGGGAGCGGTGTATTTGGATCGTTGGGGGGAGAACGAAGGGCAGATAATCCGGTTAGTTTTGGTGGGATTGGAAGGACACGAGTGGAGGCTCGGGGGGGGCAACGGGAATCAAGAGGATGTTTTCCAAGGCCAAGAGGACTTCGGGGGTGAACTCAATACAAAACCCGATGGGGTGGTCACCACGGTAGGAATCCAGGTGCCTCCTGTGCCATTATTAAGGGAGAGAGGTGTGAGACTGGGGGGGCGGGAGCCATCTCCCTAGGGGCAGTTCCGTCAACACCTAGACACACAGAAGCACGAGGCTGATATCAACGGTATCAAGGTCTCGGGTAAACTGTATAAAAGAGGGGGGAAACTAAAAATTTGAAAGCAACCGCGGACTTGTTGTTTTGGGAAAAAATGGTAAAGCTCGCTTTCAAACTTAGAGTTACATAAAAAAGCGAGCCTGGAAAAGCTCCTCCCATGCTCAACCAGAAATGCTGAAAAGACCTGTCAAGGTGAAAGCAAGGAAGCTGGGGGAAACACCCATCTGGTAGGGAATACTGGCAATCCACACAAGCCGGAAACCTCCGAGTTATGTTAGATCTTGGTGATCTGGTGTTGGTTTCGGGGTACTGCGGTGGGTTCCCGGGCCTACAAAACGAAAGGTGAAGGGATTAGCAAGGAAACAACTGAGTATAAGGCGGGAGGGAAAAGTGTTTAATTCGCCATGGCGAATCCAGAAAAAGCGCCGGTGCTAGTTGTGCTGGAAATACTGGGAATAATAGCCGGGGGGGGGGGGGTAAACTGCAAAAAAAAAAGGTTCAACGGTGAGGACGGGACCAAGGAAACCATAGGGGGCGGAGATCCAAAATGGGACGCCCTCTTTACTCTAGGGGTATCGGAGAAAAAACAAATGTAGTATGGAAAGGGATATATATAAGAAGAGCGCCGCTACAAAACATTAGGGATCTCCTCCCCCTGAAGGGGGAAGGGCCAAGTATCAAGATACACAGCTGTTATTGATTTCATAAAAAACACCCCAAGATGGTCTCCCAAGAAAATCCAATAGATAAGGGAGGCTGGGTCTGGAGTCGAGGCTAAAATAACAAAAAGGCGGGGAAACGAGAGTAACTTGCATATACTCATTGGTGGCCTGCTAAAATCACCTGTCCCTTTACCGGGTCAAAACAGGATTCCCACCCTCAGATTCCAAAAAAAGCAAGAGCAAAAAAGAAACAAGGGCGAACCAAGCTCGTTTTTTAAAGGAGTGGAATATGGCACCTACAAAAGGGGGGTAGGGTAATAACATGGAGGGGCTAACTGGGGTTATTCAGCCAATGAGCGGGATGAAACATTGAGGAAGCTTCTGAAACTCTTTTTAGGGTGGAAGAAAGACGCGAATCGGAAGAGGGGGGAAATGGAAAAAAGCCGAGGGGAAACATGGTAAAATCATAACAAAACGGAAACTGGGGAACTGGTCCGAGATCGACGAATCGGTGGGGTTAGGGGGGGGCGATTTGAAATTGACTGCATTAAAAATGGTTGTTTTTCATCCCAACCAGAGGGGGAAAAAAGGAACTGGAAAAGCGGAGAAGGGATGAAGACGGAACAACAGGTTGAAGGGCGAAGAGATCTCACTGTAAGGCTGTTCAGGGGGGGAAACCGACTATTGGGGGGGGTTTTTCAGGGACGCACAGGTGTGTGTGCGGTGTGCAGGTGCGGGCTCTGGTCGCTCGCACAGTGCCCCCGAGGGAAATTTCCTCAACAGCGATACCTCCTGACGGACAAGCCACCAGGTCCAATACGAAGGCGATCCAGAAAGAGGGGAAGGGGAGGGAACGTGAGGCCAAATTACCTTTTTGAAAAAGATTTGGCAAGAAACGGGGCGTGATTCTGAGAAAATGCGAGTGGTTCGGGGCAGGCGGCTAGGAAAACGTAAGGTATCGAGTGCATAGATTGGGGGTGAGCCGAAGGGTACAGGTTAAAAATCAAACCTTTAACTCAGGATGAGGTCTGGAGGGAGGGGGGGGATGAAATCTTATGTGGTGTGGGAAGGGGGGAATGGGGAAGGGGGCTGTCGGTGTAGGTCCTGGTTAAAAGGCCTAACGCCTTAACTTGCGAAAAAAGGGGGGAGCATAGTGTCTGTGGAGGCGAAGCGATTATTGGGGGAAGGAAAATTCGGGAAAGTATGTGCAGACAAAAAGAACTCGGGGGGGGGCTTCTTCAACACAAAAAGCTTGGTAAGAAGGGTTGGCTTGAGGAAGGAACCCAGACGGAGATTTCGGCGGGGGGTAAAGGAGTCCGCGATTTGCGCAGAAAAGAAAGAAAGCGAAAGGATTGGGGCCAACGTACACGCTGGGCCAAGGCGCATCAGGGGGACGTTTTGTTTCAAAGGACCTGTGTGACCGCAAGTGGCGGCGAAGAACAATTCATCCATAAGAGGGCAGTCCGGACGGGGGGAAAATTCGATGCTCTCGGCGAGGACCATGCTAACGGTATAAATCTTCGGATGTCGGGCGAAAGGTCTCCCGATCAGTAAAAATAGGGAGTGGGGTCATTGTAAAAACCACGGGAGGTACTGAGTCATTCCGACGAATTGAAAAGGGTATGGGTTAACTCTGACTTAGGGGAAATGAAAGAAGAAAGGGCGAGGTGCGCCATGGTACGCTAACGATGAGAGCAGGAATATTCGTTAGGGGTGGAAAGAAACTTACTCCTCAGGGGGACGCTGTTTGGGGGGGGGGGAAAGTATAGGTAGAAGTGGTGGAAAACCTTCGTTTTCAAATCCCGAAGAAAGAATTCCTGCACAGGTAGGGGCAGGGTGTGGTGGGGGGTTTGGGTGGGGGGGTAGTTTACCCTCGAGGTGGGAAAGCCCGATGGGTGTCTCTCGTCTAGTGAAATTCCCTGGAGGAATGGACTTATGAATTTCATGGAGAGGGAATTAGCTGTTGCTCTATTGTTCAAAAATCAACTTAGCAGGGATAGAACTCTACATTTGTTGGTCGGGACGGAGAAGGAAGGATAAGCGAAAGGTTCGGGAAAAGGAAAAAAGTTGAATCCAGTATTTTTTTCAGGTGAGAGGCTGGGAAGACTACCCAACGTTCTTAAATATATATCCACAGAAAAATACGGGGATCTCCAGAGGGGTTAAGGGACCGAACAGGTCAGCTCCAGACATGAGAGAAGACGGGCAAAATGTCTAGGTCGAAGTGCCATTCAGTCAAGAACTTTCCAGTCGATCCAACATCTCCAATCCAAGGGGAAAAGGGGCTGAAAAGGTATCAGGGCAAGGCCGAACAGGACATCAGAGAAGGCTGGTACAAAGAGGGATTCCTAAATCCGCCTTCGTTCACGTAAAACCATCAACTTTTGTCATACGTTTCGGGGGCCAACGATATTGTAAACTTAATAGGGATACTTGGGTCGAACCCAAAAGAAAAAACAAGGCGTCCCAGGGGAGGGGCAACCTGGGACAGGATTGCGAAGCTTACGACAGAGAACTAGGGCCCGCTTTCTACCCGCCGGCGGATAGGACCGGTTCAAAATCCCAACTGGCATTTTAGTCAGAAAACAATCAGGGTGCCTCCAAATCGAGGAATGTCGTCAGGCTCGTTAAAACTGAGAAGGAAACACGCGCGAAACGATTGAGGATGAAACACACATCTTAAGGTACATAGCTAACTCAATGGAGAACTCACAGAAGGAACGGGGTCAGAGTTGGTTGGGAAAAGTTGGATTGTGCGAAGCCACTGAGGAAGGGGACCGGGAAATCTGAGAGGAATACTAATGCGGTATACAATTTAATCTGGGAAAGGCCTCTGGAACCAAGTCCGATTGGCATGTGACGTGGAAAGAGGAGGAAAAAGCGGCGAGTCCCACTAACTCAGGTTAAGGATTGACCGAACAGAAGGTCAAGAAGACAGCTCCAAGATAAGAAAGCGGGAAGACCGTTGCAGAGCTGACATCTGTTCGGGGTTCTGGCACATAAAATCGAAATCTTCAGCCAAGGATCGTAGAGAGAGAACCCCGAAAATAAAGCAACGCGGTCGCCACTTTCAATTAAGGGAGACAAGGAGGAAATTCAAGCACTAAAACGCCTCTGGGTCGAAATAAAAACCACACAGAAAGAAATCCGACCCTAAGACAGCGACCTCTCCAAAGAAGATCCGATCCCGGAGGATTGAGGGCTAGAAAATTCTTACAAAAAGGGAAAAACATCAGACAAGAGAGTACGGAAGTCTTACGCTCAAAAAAGACTGCCCGTAAATGAGAATTGGAGGAGGGGAAGCAACACCGGGAGTCACAGCCCACGGTTCGTTTTCACACATTCCACGACTCCTTAAGATCCCTGGCAGACGGCTTCTCTTGGCTCTCGGAGTATTGGGAAACGGGGGGGGTGAGAGTGACTAAGCAGAATAAAAGGAATGCTGTTTTGGGAGAAGGGTACGTCTGGGAGCAACTTAAAAGAGAAGGGTTTGACCCTTAACCCATAAAGTTAGGGTAGGTTTCCTTCAATCAAGCCAAGTGGTTTGTGATCAAGTGTCACAGGGGGCCGGGATTCGGAAGAGTTTTTTTTAAAGCCAACAAACATTCCATAGGACAGAAGGCCGAAACCAAAAAAAAACCAAAGAGCATATATAGGGAAACCGTTATCCAGGGGGCGCCGCGAAAACAGGTCACCTGGTTAAAAGGCTTGTCGGGGGTGCTACCTGGAAGTCTATTTTGAAAAGTTCACTCAGCCTTGAGGCCAGGACCGCTTGACCGCTTGAAAGCGTCGGGAGTTTCAAAGGCAACAACCAGCGAAAGCACACTAGTGATTCTAAAATCTCAATGGGGCAATACCGGGGAACAAAGTTCGCCGTGAAGCGGGGGAGGGACAACGCAAAGCGGGGAAAGGTAAGGATTCGCCGCTTGAAAACCGCGAGGGGGGGTCCGGCAGGGGTTGGATCATTGTGCGGGAGGGTTTCACGAATCCTGAGGTTTTGGAGAAGGGGCACAACCGAGGGAGGTTATCAATTAGGAGGGCAGACGCGGAAATGAAAAGGGTTGGGGAGAGAAAATGGGGGGGGAACTAAACTGCCAATATATTGGAATTGGAGGATCTCAAGTCCGTGGGGAAGAATAGATTGGGTTGGGGGGATACAGCAGAAATACAAACGAGGGGAGATGTAACCTCGTCTTGCACTTGCCACCTATTGTAAGATCCCAACGTGTTCTAGCGGAGCTATTAGTAGAGAAATCAAAAAAAAAAAGGAGGTAATGTAAAAGATAGAAGGGAAATTCTAAGAGGCACCGTAGGGGGATCTCCGGACCAACCGGAGTTATGGAACGGAACCATGTTCCAGAATCCAATGGCTTTCCGTGGCGGCGCCACCCCAACTTTGGACGGAAAAAACAGAGAGGCGGCGAGGTGTTACGGGGGATAGGACAAAGTGGCTCGCCGCCCACCAAGGGGGGGTCATGTACACTCAAGCAAGAGAAAGTTTGGTGGCCTGCTAAAAAAACCGTACTTCCTGGAGCCAGGGGGGGGACCCACATCGTTTCAGAAACCAAACGAGCCCGATACCAGGCGTGTGGAAGATGGGTGGAAAAAGGATGGAACCTTACCGCTGGTTTATTGAAGACAAGGCAGTGCAATGGAATCCGGGTGGCGGGGGTGGAAAAAAGGTGAAATGAGGATCGGTGGGAGATAGCTGGACGCGGCGATGGGCGAAAAGAGAACGGGAGGGCTGGAATGCTGGGGGAAAGAAATCACTTACTGTTTAGAAAAAAGACATAATGAAGAGGAGAGGAGACTGTAGAAAAGTTTCACGATATCGAAACTCTTGGTTCGGGGGGAGAGGGGAACTTTCTGCCGCCTTCGATGGTGTTGTTTCTGATGCTGTCAACTGGGGAAAGGCGGAAGAACAGGGATGTGAAGAAGGGAAGCAAATCGTGGAAGGGCGAAGAACTCATCGCCGTAAGGGAGGGAAAGGTTAACAGATGGGTTAATTTTATCTCCAAAGGTACTGGAAATCCAAAAGCCAGAATGGTTATCTGAGGGATCCCTCGACCAAACTA
>Ga0179593_1351524_pt1 | contig 14647 bp, 22 predicted proteins | sample CZODoug2_1_08_16_FD_185931 | JGI IMG/M metagenome (GOLD analysis project Ga0179593, IMG submission 185931) | Vadose zone soil fungal communities from Angelo Coast Range Reserve, California, USA - CZODoug2_1_08_16fungal (PacBio error correction) | ecosystem: Environmental > Terrestrial > Soil >...
TGCCAACAACGTGAGAATAGGGGGAAGGCCTGAAAAGGTGTAAATCAAAAAAAAGGTGAAAAAACATGACTGCTGGGGGGCGAAATAACAACGCCACTTAGAGACGATGCGGGGCAGCTGTCCGACCTCTAGGTATGCGAATATCCGAAAAAAACCATGATGGCTAGAAAAAAGAATAATCCCAAACGTCATCAGAAAAAAAAAGGGAGGAGGAGGAAGTATACGTAGTGCAGAAGCTGGATAATGGGAGTGATGATAGGGGGAAGATAAAGAGCCATACATTTGACTGGGGATCCGTAGAATTCCGTAAGAGAACGTGAGCAAGAAAGCCAAAAGGGGGCATAGTACCGACATTTGTTCGTCCGGAAAACAAAAAATCACGATGGGGGTCTGCCGTGAGAGGGGAAAGGAAAAAATCGGGTCAAGGTCCGTAACCTTTCATGAAGAAACGAGCAAAGGGCAGCTCGTAAGAAAAGGAGAGTGGGGGTCCCACAGATGAAAGCCGAGCAGAGCAAAGACCGAGGGGGGACCCTTGGAAAGGGAACGACCCCAAAGCAGAGGGATACGGGGAGCATCCGTTTTGGTGCAACATGAACATGGTAACGGCCGAACTTCTGAGCCCATGCCAGTATGGGGAGAACGTCTTGAAAAAAGAGGATGAAAGTGGCCCAGAGACGGCAAAAAACTACTAAAAGGAACTAGGTAATGGGGGGAACACCCGCGTTGAAGCTCCTCGGGAAGAAGACTCAAACCAGACGGGGTAGAGCGAAGAAACGGTTGGGTATCCCACCAGTGGCAAGGAGGATAGGAAACGGGCTTTTCCAGAGAGAGGCTGGAAGCGAAACTTCGGAATCTTACAGACAAAATGAAGGGTGGGCAGAGAAGTCTTACCACGCATGTGGAAAGGAGAAATATCGTCAGATAAGAGGAAGCTCCCTGAAAGGATGCGGAGTCGACCAGGGGAACGACTTCGTTAGGTAACCTGGAAGGGAGGTTGCTGTCACGGTGAGATGTTCTGGGGGGACCCGAAAGACAAGAGCCTTCCAGGTTCGCCCCCTAGCAGGGTCGTACGGGAGCCAAAAAAAAAATCTGAGAACTGGGGACGTGGGAACGAGAGACGACATGGGCAACCATGCGGCTAGACCCAGAATACGGGCGATTCGTGCTCTCAACAGGGCCAGGGAAGAGAACGCCGTCAAATCCCCCCCAAGGGGGAACTGCTCCAGCTTCGAGAGGCTTCGCGCGGTCCTTCGGGGCAAGCAGACCGGACTTCACCGGCCACAAAAGCCAGGGTCACCTCACACCACGCCATAACGAATAAGAAGCCCGTACCTTTTACAAGGAAAAGCAAAAACTCAACGGAGCTGGGGATGCCATTACGGGAGGACGACCCCCGACTCATTATTGTGGTCACCAAGGTGCTTCCCCTCCGCTTGGCTACGCCACTCCCCGCATCGTACATACTCAGGGAAAAAACAACCAATAGAGTACGCAAAAGCGAGACGGCGACCTGGGATTCTCAAAAAAATGCGCCGCGAGGCTTGAAATTCCCGGATGCAAGCTAACCCTCAAAAACAAAAGCGGGGGCCGGAGTTCCATGTGACTAAGTGGAACGGGGGAGGGGCACACGCCGCAACAACAGCGTGCAATGCGCCACGCGGTTAAACAAGAAATGGGGAGTTCATTCAGGGGTTCACCACTCCAACGTGATGTGTGCGGACCGATAGGCAAAACTTTACTTGCGTATTGCGGGTGGGGCACTCGAGGCCAGAAAAACCAGGCGGCCGCTCAAGGCCAGTCTGTGAAGAGTCCACCGCCCAGCCACAAAATCAAAAAGGGAAGTAATGAAGCACACAGCCGCAAAAACAGGGCCTGGAACAAGGATGAAGTACGTCTTTACCTTTGGGAGGAGAGGGAAAGAAACGATTTAAACGCCGCATCTGTCGGAAAGAGAGAAAAAAAGAGGCAGATATCGGCTCGACCAGGTCAGGAAAGAAAAAGTAAAAAAGAACCGTCGCGGAAAAGTCGCAGAGGAGAAGAGGAAGAATGCGATCGTTCGAGAAAGGAGGGAAACAAAGGCCCGTATTCGACTGGACTAAAACGTTCTCTATGTCATTCGGCGGAACACCAAAAACGCACCATAGAGAAAAAGACCGATGGCGGAGGGCCCGACTACCGAAACGTCGGTTAACCGTGCATAAGAGCTCAGGACACCACGCGGAAACGAAGTCCGTTTCAAAAAGAAAAGGGAAAGTTTGAAGCTCAAATCGGAGGAGGGAAAAGGGAATCTTAACACTGAAGGAAGAATACGCCGCCCCGGCTAACGAGGGAAATCCTACGGCACTGGCTTATGAAAAAGGAGGGGAAATGACCCAACTTCCTGCAACAAGTGAGAAAGGAACCACCCATATTCGAGAGAGGAAAGAAGTAGCCGATGCTCGGAGCTGGGGGGAAGAAGAGGTTGACCATGGCAAAACGAATGGACCAAAGGTTTTGCAGGAGAGAGATGTTCACGTGCGGGGGAAGGGGGCGCCCCTTTGACAAAGAAAAAAGGAAAGACAATCTCAGGAGATGAATGGAGAAGGTTCCAAAAAACTCGAGGGAAAAGGAAAGTAACTAAAACCACGGAAGAAGAAAGGGCGGCAAGACTTTACGGTAAAAAAGGAAGTCCCACGAGTACCGGGGACATTAGGAAAAGTCCATTGTCAAGGGGGGTCAAGTCCGGGGAAGAGAGAGATGGCATCTTTGTAGAGGAATTGTTAAAATAAAGGAGCTCATCTCCAAAAAAAGAATCGTCCGTGACTGGGATGGAGGGGAAACAGCAACGGTGCACCTCTAGGAGGAAGTTGGGCGCAACAAGATTAGACACCGTCACAAAGACAAAACAGGGGGTCTAAGGGGTGCACGACCAAAGGAGAGGGGGTGTGGGATAGGACTTCGGAGTAGGGAAGGAGATTATCGACACATAAGAGGGAAAAGAGGGAGGTCAACCGATCCCACCGACGAAAAAGGAACGTCCAAGCCAACACCCACCTAAAGAAATTGTCACGCACCTAAGGGGGAGGAACGAAAACGGTGGAACTTTGGAAAGGACAAGACACTCATTCGGACCAAAGGGAAGAAACGACGGGAAACGTTGACTTTCGGAACAAAGCACGCCGCTGCGAGAACGGGGCGTTGTAAAGCGCGAGTAGTAATGGGGGAGCTTCAACGGAGGAACTGACACTTCGCTGCGTAAAAAGGTACTTCCAACATAAAAAGGGGGGGAAGATATACGTGACGAATATAAATGGACCATGGGGGAAAATCTCGTGGTACCCGTCCGAGGGCACGCAAGGGAAGACAGGGGGCTTGTTGTACGGGCCAAGGTACGAGAGCGTCGTTCTGGGAAACATATAGAAAATCATGCAGAAAAAAAAACCCAGAAAAAAAAGGAGATACCTAAAAATAGAAAAAAAAGAGGACAAAAACACTACTAACAAAAAAAAAAAAGAATCAAGAAAGAACAAAAAAGAGCAGGGGGGAAAAAAACAGACACAACAATAAAAAAACAAGGGGACAACTACTAACAAAAACCAACAACAAGAAACTAAATACACCGGGCCGGAAGGAATCAAAAACACCCAAGAAAGCATAAGAAATAATAGCGGGGAGAAAGGACACGTAACGGAGAAGCAGAAGTCTTAAGAAGAAAAAAATTGACATCCGCTCAAAAGCGAAGGGGGTGCTCACAAAACAAACAAAAAGGGAAAACAAATAAAACCGGCCAAAACCCTAGTAATAAAAAAGGGAACGCAAAATGAATGATTCCAAGAGGGAAGGAAGAAAAAAAAAAACGAAGACATAAAACATTAAAAGCGAAGAACAGTATAAAAACGGGACACACACACACAAATCGAGGAGAGGGGGAAGCGTTTCGGTAGAGGAATTACCGGAAAACAAAAAATGGGCGCGACCGACCGGGAAACGGTCGATAGGGAAAGAGGGGGGTCGCGCAGTTGGTCGCCTCCTCTAAGGCAGAAGATCAGCGGGCGCAGCCCGGCTAATAAGCCAGTTCCGCAATTTAGAAAAAAATCTCCGGCAGGCCATGTCGAGGAGCGGTACCCGTCCAACGTGGCAATGCTGAAGGGAAACACGGTCAGGAGTAGTGAAGAGGGGATCGCCCCGAAAAGGACGGCCTTTTTCAATCAGGAAGGACGCTCGGGAAAACTGAAACGAAGCATCTTGAAATCTGGCAGCAGGGAAAAACGTCGCTAGCTGCAAAACGCCCGTTAGCATAGAAGGCAGCCTTGGGGCCCGCCTCGGAAAAAAGGAATAAAAAGCGAACATGGTAGAGGAAGCCCAGGCCAAAATTACACGTTTACCCGACAAGGGGGGGGAAAGCGATATCAGAAGACGTTGGCATGGAAGCTTCAACAAAGGAAAGGAAGATGGAGGGCTGCATTGGGCAAAAGGGCTGCTGCTGCTAGGAGAAGCAAAGTAAACGTAAGTCACAATGGCAACGGCTAACCATGGTCCTGGAAAAAAGGTAATTATGGGAAAACGATCCGCGGAGGTGAAGAAACCATAAAAATGGGAGCCAAGGCGAGGAAACAGTAACATGGAAAGGGGGGGTGGGGGAGAAATGAAGTCGGGGACTTTTCTTCCCAAAAGGGGGGTGGAAAACGTGGGAGTAAAAACACCGATTAGGGGGGGAGCCTGACCACAAGTAAGACTGGAAAAAAGAGCAGTGGGGTTGTGAGCGCCACCACTTCACGGCATTTAGGGTCGAGGTTAGGGTGGGGGGAAGCCAAGAAGACAGGGCCGGATTAAAGAATATGTTAAACACAGGCCGGAACAACGAGAGACTTAAAATGCAGAAACTTGGGATGGGACGGTATGGGTCCTGACACGGCGGCACGCTGAGATGTGAAAGAAAGGAAGGAAAAGAACGAGTAAACGCTTTCTAAAGGAACAAAGCAAAACAATTTTTGCTGAAACGAAAAAGAGGTCCGCGGGGCGTAAGCCGAAGAGGGGCTGATGAATTCAACAGACTCACGCGGCGCAAATGCGGCGGATTACCAGGCACGAGAAAAAAAAGCTAGGAGGGAGGGAGCCTAGGGTGCGCAATCGAAGGGCATTTCAAACGTGATCTGTGGAGAGAGGGGTGTGGGGGGGGGAGGGGCCGGCGCGGGGGAGGGGGGGGCATCAGGGGGGCAGGGTGGGGTATCGGGGGGAGAGGAGCGGGGGGGGGGGGGGCGCAGGGGGTGCGGGGGGAAGCGGGTGGGGGGGGGGGGAGGGGGGGGGGGGGCGGGTTTGCCCGTGTGGGTGGTGACCATCGGGGTACGGTAAAACTGATGGGGGTGGGGTGTGGGGGGAGGGGGGGGTACAGGGGGGGGGGGGGTCGGGCGGGGGGAGGGGGGGGGGGGGGGGTGGGGGGTGGGAGGAGTCCCCGAGGGGGCTAGCTGGGTGGGGTTGTCTCGGTTGGCGTGAAGAGGGCGGGGTGTGAAAAGAGGCGGGGGGCGAGGAAAGTGGGGGGGGGGTGGGGGGTACGGGGGGGCTGGGGGGGGGGGGGGGGGCGGCGACGGCTCGGTTTGGAGGGGGGTGGGGTGTGCGGCGGGACGGTTGGGGGGGGGGTGCAGAAGTGGGTGGGGCAGGGGGGGAGGGGGGGGCGGGGTGCGGGGCGCGGGAGGGGGTGGGGAGGGGGTGGGGGTGGGGTGCAGGGGGGGGGGGGGGGGGGGGGGACGGTCGGGGAAGGAGTGGCGGGGCTATGCAAATTGCGTAGGTTGGCAGTGGGCGTGGTTTCGGTCGGCTGGAAGCAACACGAGAAAACCGGCGTCAGGGGGGAAATATAGAAAAACCTTATTGTGAAGAAAAAAAAGAAAAAAAAAAGTGGACAAAACACAATAATAAAAATAAAAAAAAAAGAAAAAAAAAAAAAATACCACCAAAAAAACAAGAAAAAAAAAAAAAAAAAGAAAGAAAAAAAAAATAAAAAAAAAAGAAAAAAAAGGAAAAGTGGCTAGCTTCGAAACAATAAAAAAATAAATTAAACAATCGGCTAAAACAACCCGCAATTTAAAAAATGAGATGAAACGGGGAAAAAAAAAAAAAGAGAGGGAGAAAAAGGAGTTTCTGATTAACTTGTAAGTAGAGAGAACTACTATCCGATCATCGAATAGACACGGAGCGGGAGCCTAACGGTGAGGGGGAGGGGGTGGGGAGTGTGGTGTGGGGGAAATGTTAGGTCAACGGTGTGCGGGGGGGAAGAGGGGTCGGTAGCAGGGGCGGTGGGGGCCGCGCCAGGGGATGGGGGTGAGTCAAAAAGTGCTGTGGTGACTGAGCAGGGGGGTGCGGGGAGTTCTCCTGGGGGGTGGGCCAAGATAGGTCATATGGGTGGGGGGGGTGGTCGAGGGGACCTCAATGGGGGGGTACGTGCAACCCGGCGTAGGTTCGTCCAACTACAGGTGCGTGGGGGGGGGGGAAGGGCTCTCGGTTTTGCGTGGAGGGGTGTTCTCAATAACGGGCGGCGGGAGGGCACTGGGGCGTTATCGCTGCAGAGAGGGGGACACTGCGGGGCCTGCGACCGGGGTGGGCGGGTGAAAAAATTTGTCGTTGGGGGGAAAATCAAAATTCACGGAGGGGGGTGACGGGACGCCGTGGTGAAAAAAAGACCGCTTGAGCAAAGCGTTGTCGATGCGATGGTGGACACCCTTCGGGAAGGGGTGGGGTAGGGCAGGAAAAAAACCACGGACAAACGGTTCCTCGGGTGAAGGGGGGGGGGAAGGTCTCGTTGTGACAGATTGGCAAGATCCGGGGGGGGGGGGGACGGGAGGGGGGGGGGAAAGAAGCTCCCTACATCGGGTCCCCTCTTTATTCGCGGGGGGGGGCTAAGGCTCAACCAGTGGAGGGGGTCGTCTCCTGGCGGGGGTTGAAACGGTTGTGGGAACTTCATCGGAACCAGCGGTTTGGGACGTGGCTGGGGGGGACCCTGGGTCGGTGGTCCCGAAAGAGGGGGGAAGGACGGGGGCTGAAGGAAGTGGGGGGAGAAAAACGGCGTCTGGTACTTTATAAAACACTCAGAAATCCAACCTATCACAATGTGGTTAACGACTGCAAAGTGGAGAGCCCCGCGTTGGTCATCCTGCGAACTGCGGGGTCTAGAAGGTTAGGAGGATAGCGCGAAAGGAGCTGGGGCACTCCGGTTTTTGTAACGGAGCTGGCTCAAAGCGGGAGCATCGTCGGTGCCGGGGGGCTCAAGCAAATGGATCAGCAAACAGTGCAATGCGGGGTGGGTGGGGGGGGGGTGCGGGGGGATCCAGCCCTGGGGGGGGGGTGGGGGGGGAGGGGGCGGGAATGGGCGGGTGAGGGGCATCGGGAGGTGAGGGGGGTCGCCATCACAAATCGGGGGGGGGGTGTCAACTATAGGCGGCTATCGAAAGGAGCGCGGGGAAAGCGAGGGGCGCGCCTGCTGTAGGATTGAGCATGATTTCAAGTAAGTCGATAGCATCAGGTTCGAAAAAAGAACTGTTTTTGACGCAATACCTCCCGCCCTTCTCCAACAAAGAAGTAACCTGCGGGTAAGTCTTCAGGTCGAGAGGGCAGCAGGGCGTCTAAGGGTGACGGGGGCGCAAGCAGACTGGTGTGTAGGAGAAGGAGTCATTAAAAAGAATAGTCACGGATCAAAAAAAAATTGCACACGGACCCATACCGGCAGTAATCACCCGAGAAGAGATCTCAACGCAACTTCTCCAATCTTCTACCCAGAAGTATTCCTCACACTTACCAGCGACTTATTTTCACCCTCCCACTCACGCCCATATTCTACAGAACAAATTAAAACCCTTCGTGGGCAAAAGGCAGTCCGAGGAACGCCATCGTTTAGGGATGCAAAAAGGCAAAAACACGGCCTCAGAGTGGTGATAACCACACTGAGGGAACAAACCGCTTTCTTACAAACCCTCACCAAGCCAATCAAACGCGGACATCCACAAAAAAATAAAGGACAGAAATCTCCGGGGCTCCGTGGGGGTACGTCAGGGAGAGAGGTAGGGAAGCCAGCGACCCTGCCAAGCGGGGAGCCGTTTTGAGAAAGCCGTTGGGGCAATGAAAAAAGCCGAAGAAGCTGGAGGCACGTGGACACTCGAGTGTAATGCTTCTGACGGCGTCTAGAAAGAATGTTATGAACCCAGATTCAAAAGGGATGGAAGTAATGTCGTGAAGGGGGAGATCGACGCCTCCCAGGCGCAGCGGCAACTCCAGGCTTGGGCTAACAGAAGAGACGAGGTTCAGGGGGACGGTGCGAAGTGACGATGAACGGAGCGACAGGAAAGTTCCAACTAGTTGGAAAAAGGTACGGGTACGCATGGGGTAAAGGATAGCGGCATAGGGGGGTAAAAGGGGGGAGCAAGGGGGTACGTCGTCCTGGAGAGAGCAAAATTTCGAAGATCGCCCAACCGGTCCAAAAAACGCAGGTTGAAACCACATCACAGCGCAAGGGGTCCCCGTATAAGACGAAGCGTTCGAGAAAGTGTCAAAATGATATTCGCGATTTGGAACAATTTTGCGCGGAAGGGAAAGGCATAGGAGGAAACAGTGGGAAGCACGCCCAAAAAACCGACCCGGAACGGCGGGGCGAAAGACAATCCACCGGGGGGAGGGGGACAAGTGTCAGTAGGGGGAGCTCAAGTGCCGCGTGACCGCCAGGGGCCACCAACAAGTAAGGCATGGCGAGCTACAAATCCTCACATGGGGGGGGGGAATTTCAACGAATGATAGAGCCAAAAAACGAAGAAAAGAGGCCGGCGGGCCGAAAACTTGCAATGGCGTACCCAAGCGGAGGGGGAAGAAAACGCTACCCGGCAAAAGAGCTCTGACACACCTCAAAGAAAAGTTCACGAAGGGAGACAGTAAAAAAAAACCGCCTAGTCGAGAGGGCTTTTTCAAACGCAATGCAAGGGGGGAAAACGAAGTGCGCATTGTGGATAGCGTTTTGTGGGCGCGCGTGACGGGGTCGAAAAAAGGGGTGCCCCGGAAATGGCTACGGGGACAATGCAGAGTTGTATGAAGTGGGGGAGAGAGTTTTCAAAGAATGAGAGATGTAATAAAGGTACTTCTCACTTGATAATACCTCGCGGGACTACATGGGATTAAAAAGGATAACAGGCGCACGGTTCGAAGTAGAGATTCCATTTGATGGAAAGGGACGTCAGCGGAGGAGGTACGGGGTATAAAACGTGGAAGTAAACGAAGAAAGGCAGTACCACCAATCAACCCCCAGGCTCGTAAGAGTGAAAGTTGTGACCTTCAACGACCAGAGAGAGGGTGACAGTGGGGGCTCAGGAAGGAAAGGAAAAAAAGGGGAACATTAAGACACCGTTAGAACAAAGGAGAAGGCCACCGGTCGGCGTGGGTGGCGTCAGGAGTCGGCTAGTCGGTGGGCTAGGGGGAGAGATCTCAACAAACACAACGAGGAAGGGGAAAAAAAAAAAGGGAAAAAAGGGATATCACCCGAGCCGACGAAAACGTTACCGACTCCAACAAACCACTCCGACCGCCGGCACAATCACAAAAGGTGGGGAGTGAACCGAATTTTGGGAGACCCATATTCCTATAAACAGGCGTCAGTGGGAGAGGTACACAAGGAAACTTACAGTCTCAGGGGGGGGAGGTGGAGTCAAGATGCGAGATGTGGTTTGTCAAGTCCAACGATAAAAGAAGAAGGACTCTCTGAACCGTGTCGGGGAAAAAAAACAGAAATGGAATTACTTGGGGGATCAGGGTACTTACGGGGGGAAAAGTCGGTGGAAAGGAAGGGGTTGCGGGGGAGGAGGAAGGGCTGTCGTCCTCTGGACTATCTCGGAGGGGAGGAACAGTATCACACGGGGCAGAAAGATCAACTGGAAACAGAGGAATGGTATACTTTGGTTCGTAACCTACGGCACACAAAAGAAAAAGTCCTGAACACAAGGGACCTCCTTCTTTTTGCCAAGGGACTTACTATAGGCTGAAAGAGATCAGTGCGACGGGGGGGAGTGGAAAGCGGGAGGCTTTGAAAACGGCACAACCTTGGGGGGAGTTTGTCCTAAAGAGTTGCGGGAAAGGTGCTGACAATCTCTATCCATCTATGGCAAACTAAATGAAGTGGGCTTCCTTCCGAGTAATCCTTCCTGTGCATGGCGGATGAAAAAAGGGCCTAAGGGAGAAAGTTTATGCTGGCGACTTGGAAGGAGAACGGCCCGCTATTTTGGGGGGGGGGGGAAGCACATCGGATTTTCAGGGGGACACTTTATCGCTTTTTTACTAACATCCCAGTAAAGGATAGACCGAAATAAGGGTTCCTTCGCCCTATGGTGTGCCCAATGTTACCGACGAGAAGTAGCAGCAGTGATACATAGTGTTAAAGTCTTCAAGTTGAGGATCCGGGGCGATATAATGCAGAACAAAACCGCTCTGAGGACAGAATTGGTTTTGCGCTCAGGGATCGCTTGGGTGGGAACGCACGAAGGGTTGTTAAACACACTATTACGTTTACGTACGGGGGCTTTTCGACTAATTGAAAGAAATTTGGGAAAGGGCTCGAAGGCGTCCCCATGGTGACATGCTCGGGTTTCACGAGTGTGCGCTGCGGGCGTCGGCCGCTAAGTGATGACCCCGCAAGGGCACGGAGTGCCTGAAGGATCGTTTAGGGCCCTGGGCCCGTGCACCAGGGGGCACGGCGGCGCGACGATGGGAGAAAATCTGAGGCGAGGGAGGCGAACAATCTTAATCCTGATGATGCAAGATGTAAAGGGGGAGGGGAGGAGAGCGCAGGAAAGGTACCACCCCGAGGACGAAACCGCGTTATGCGAGAGTTTAAAATCACTGGGCTGAGCGGCAAACGACGAAACAATGGAATCTAAAGAGTTTGAAAAATTGCACGGGTTGGAAGCATCTTGCCGCGGAGGGGTAAAGAAAAAAAAGGAAAGGAGTAATTAAGCCCGGCCTCCGAAATTGGGCCGAGCGCTGGTAAAAGGTCATGGCGGATGCTCTTCTCCATGTCCAACTACCATTTGGTTTACTGGAAAGGAGCAACTAGAGTTAATGTGTTGGAGGAACTGAGGAGAAAAGAGGAGTTGGGTCTGAAACAAAGCGGAGGTAGGACGCCTTGGATCCCAACCAGAATCGGTGGAGGGTGGGGCCCCGGACCGTTGCCAGCGATCAGTTTAGTGGGAATAAAGCGGCCCGAGGGTCTTTACTGGCGTTGAGCTAAGATGGGCTTGAAGGGGGGTGATTGCCGAGGGGGTCGTGAATGGAACCGATTGTTTACAAGGACCGGCGAGGGTTGAGGAGATGCTTACGAGGGAGACGGCGGTGGGTCACCCGGACGCCGGGCACGCTGGACGAATCTGGTAAGCACCGGGGAGGGGACACGTACAGCTCGAGGGAAAGGCACCGTCACAATTTTGCTGCGGAACGAAGGAAGCGCGGAAGAGTGTGTGAGCTTGACTTGAGGATCTGGGGGCAACACCCAATTTTGAGCAGGAGGCCAGAATCTGCCGCGGTAATTAGAAAACCCGAAGTCGAACCGCTTGCAACGAGAGTGCGCCTTGCATCATTGATCTGAGATCGAGGGCTGCCGGAGTAAAAAAGTTGCAGCGGGGTGACGATGCGCGCAAGCCTGAGGGTGAGGGGGAAAAAGATCAGCGCTTTTAAGTCAGGGGAGATGCAGCCTGGAACAGGGGTGAGGCATCCGGAAGGGCAACTACAGCGCGGCAGGAGATACTAGGAGAGGGAGCGTACCTATCCGATCAGCAGGAGTGGGATACATCTGGACGAAGGGAGTGGAGGCGGATTGTAAAGGCAACGCCCCGCGGGTGGCCAAGGAAGAAGAGCCGCCCGGTCACGGCGCAGAAGGGGCTGCAGGTGACCGCCCAACGTTGTTCCTTTGGAAAAAAAAACGAGGGCAGACACAATGAACACCCTGAGGTATCAGGAAAAGACACACGGGAAAGTGCGGGCGGGGCGGCGAGCTGTCTCACTTCATCTGGGGAGCGTACACGTACGAGCGGGGGAAGGTAGCCAGCGGAGGGTTGCATTAAGTAAGGGAATCACACAGGACAACGTTGAAAAGAGCAGAAACAGACAGCGGCCTGTTGGACTGAGACGTAAAGGAGACCAAAGAGAGAAGGGAGGGGTCAAAAAGAAAACGCAATTACGAAGGCTCCCCGCCGGATCCGGACAGGATGGCTAGTGCGCGGGAAGAAGGCGATCAACACGAAGGAAGAGTAGACCCCTTCAAGCTAAGACAACAACCAACGGAAAGGCGCAAGAGCACGGTTCTGCACTATGAGAGGTCTTTTCATGGTGCAAATTGCGAGAACGACGACGTCTTGAGTCGGGATCCCAACCACATGCATTTCATAAGACGGTGTCGGAAAGAAAGGCAACTCATCTCAATGGTGGGATCCTTACCGGCACCCACAGCCGCGGTCTAGGAGCTTTTCACCTTTGGGGAACGCTGAGGGCACCTTCCTGTAAGAATCCCGGGACATTCTCTTCAAGATACGACGTGTAGATTGCCAGGAAGCCAAGCTCGGACCGGAGGAGGGTGGACCTGTGTTTGCACTTGCCGCGAAACTACTGTTTGGCTTGTAAAGAGGGGATCGGCGTGTGGGTGGAAGCATCACGCGCACTGGGCGACTGTACCAATGTCCGGGCCCCCCAACCAGGCTAGCTTCCTGCCAGCCTGGCTGTTTTGGCCTTTACAACAATCCCTCACACTTGCGAGAAAAAAAAAACAATTGCAAAGAGTCATTCCTCCGGTTGGGCAGTACCCGGTGTGAACGCCCAGCGCGAGCCGAAAATTATAAAAGCAGGCCGCTTGTCAAACAAAGGGACATCTCTCTAGCTTAATATCACGCACGCGCTATTAGATACGAAATCCTCATGGGCATCGCGAACAGGGCGAGAAGAGTAACGGTGAGAGAGAGCGCCAATTATCGGGCATCCAGGCAAAACTATCTGACAACGATTTTTGACAGGCGTTCATTAACTTACTCTTAAGCTGGTCTAGTCAAAAAATGGGAGGGGGGTACACCCAGATAAACTACTCCTACTCATGATCCCAGAACTCTGGGGGGGAAGCGAGAAGGGCCATCAAAAAGGCTGAGACGGCATGCCAGCTGATAGGCCCGTTGGAAAACATGTGGTAGGGAAGGGAGAGGAACCCCATAGCTTCGTGCACAAAAGGTGGACTAAAGAAAGCCCGCCGGGTAGCAAGAGAACTCTCAAAAGAGCGCCTTAAGCTTAACAGAAGTCCTCCTTAAAAAAAGAGTAGGGCAATCAACAGAGGTACCAACTTCACGTAAAAGAGAGATCACAGTCCAGTACACCCTTCTGGGTTCCCGGTGGGATAGCAACACCGCAACGGAGGCTTAACCTTCAAAAAAAAGACGAAGAAGGATCAGTCTGCCCCCCTCACTCTTCTGCTGTTTAGGCCCCCCAAGCGGACACTCTCCCACGATGTTATCCGGGGGCCCTCGAAACAAAGGGTCACGGGAAGAGTCGAGAGATGGACATCCAAACCAACTCGTAAGGGGTATCATAAAATATTCTCCCGTTTATGATCGACTTGGGGTCTTTAAACCTATGCAAATCAATCCAGTCGAAAGGGCAAAGCTATCTCCGTTCGCCGTTGTTACTCAGCAGTTGATTTTTGTGACCCTCTACAAATGAAGGGGAGCCTCCCTAGTTCCCATGCTTCAAGGGCTAATGGGTCCGCGTCGTCTGCCGGCTTCCGGGCTCAAGAGGACCGGGGCAATTAGTGGTTGAGGTCGTCTCATCTGGTCCCAGGGGAGAAGTCTGGGGGACGGGGAATCTCCTCCGGGTGAAAGCATTGACAGGAGGAATTAAGGCAAAAAGAAGAAGCCAGCGGATAAACGGCTTAAGACGTTCGCGAAAGGCACTGCAAAGATGCGTGCAAAATGGATTAGGGTACTAAGACAGGGGTGTAGGCGAGCAACGAAAGATTGAAATCTCAAAACGAGTGGGAAGGGACTCAGAAAAGACTCAATATCGGACCGAACAGGTCCCACTAAAAGAAGGTTGCACACCAACTCGCTGGAGCACAGGGCACAGAGCTCACATATCTAAAGGTGCGGGAATCCAATTGCTTAGCGTCCGTATTCTCGAAAAATACGCCCATATACTGCTCTCGGGGGAGGGTGGGGTGGGGGGGGTTATCCATGCGCGGCTAAGCGTATACCTGCGAACAGAGAGCGCCGAAGGGGATGGCTTACTTTCGAAAAGACTGACTACCATGTTCGTTCGTAACAAAGAGGATATTGGACCAACAACACAGCAGAGTTAAATTCACAAAGGCCCGGAAAAAGGGGCCTATCAATAAATCGCAGCATATCACAGGACCACACTGGAATTTGGGTATCCCCAAAGGCACTCAAAAAACAACCTTCTGAGTGATTAAAGGAAACACACGGCGTCGCCCACCAAAAAATTGAAGAAGCGATTCACCAACGGGAGCAAGCCTTCCAGAACACCATCACCAAAAAAAAAGGGGTCACGATATATGCCGGAAACCGCCGCTAAGTCTCGAATTTGGCAGACAGCATGAAAAACCAAAATGGCAGGCCATTGGTGGCGGGGACTAGGAGAATCGCGTGCCGGGGGG